>Ga0210040_10011011_pt1 | contig 10295 bp, 8 predicted proteins | sample CryGeyCG12114_NA_FD_185462 | JGI IMG/M metagenome (GOLD analysis project Ga0210040, IMG submission 185462) | Groundwater microbial communities from aquifer - Crystal Geyser CG19_WC_8/21/14_NA (SPAdes) (version 2) | ecosystem: Environmental > Aquatic > Deep subsurface > Groundwater | place: USA...
TCCACCGGAACCCCGGCCTTCTTCGTCCATCCGGCCGAGGCCGCCCACGGCGATCTCGGCATGATCACGGCGGGCGACGTCCTGCTGCTGTTCTCCAACTCGGGCAGCACGCCCGAGCTCAGCGCATTGGTCGCCCACGGCCGCCGGCTCGGTTGTCCGATCATCGCGGTTGCGTCGCGAACCGCGTCGCCGCTGATGGAGGCCGCCACCGTTCCGCTGCTGCTGCCGTCGGTTCCCGAGGCCTGCCCGGTCAACATCGCGCCGACCACTTCGACCACCATGATGCTCGCCCTGGGCGACGCGCTGGCGATCGCGACCATGCGGAGCAAGGGCTTCAACCGGGAGACGATCAAGGCGCTTCACCCGGGTGGCTCGATCGGCAGCCAGTTGCTGACGGTCGATGAGGTCATGCACGTGGGCGACAAGCTGCCGGTGGTCGCGCCCGACACCCCGATGCCCGAAGTGGTGATCGGAATGAGCACCAAGGGGTTCGGCATCGCGGGCGTGGTGGCCGACGCCCACCTGGTCGGGGTGGTCACCGACGGCGACCTTCGGCGGCACATCGAGGACCTGTTCTCCCGGCGCGCGGATGAAGTCATGACGGCCGCCCCGAAGACCGTGGCCGAAGGCACGCTGTGCAGCGACGCGCTGGCGGTGATGGAGGAGCACCGGATCACCGCCCTGTTCGTCACCGCCTGCGACGATCCCACCCGCCCGCTCGGCCTGGTGCACATCCACGACCTGGCGCGGCTCGGTGGCTGACGGGCTGCCGAGTTGCCGGATCGTCATTCCGGCCCGCTTCGCCTCGACCCGTTATCCCGGCAAGCCGCTGGCCAGGCTGCGGGGCGCCGATGGAACCGGGCGCACCCTGATCGAGCGCAGCTGGCTGGCGGCGCGCGCCGCTGCCCCCGACCTGCCGGTGACGGTCGCCACCGACGATCGCCGCATCGTGGAGGAGGTCGAGCGGTTCGGCGGCACCGCCGTCATGACCCCGCCCGAATGCCGCAACGGCACCGAACGCTGCGCGGCGGTGCTGGCCGATCTGGCCAATCCCGAAGAGGTCATCATCAACCTGCAGGGGGACGCACCCTTGACCCCGGTGGATGTCGTTCGGCAGCTGCACGCCGCCATGCGCGATCCCGCGATCGAAGTCGCCACTCCGGCCGTAGCGGCCACGGCCGAAACCCAGGCGCACCTGCGGCAGGATCGGCAGGCGGGCCGGGTCGGCGGAACCACCGCCGTGTTCGACCGCGCCGGCCGGGCGCTTTATTTCTCCAAGGAAGTGCTGCCGTTCGTTCCGGCGAACGCCCAGGCGGACACCCCCGTCTATCTGCACCTCGGCGTCTATGCCTACCGGCGCGAAGCCCTGCTGCGCTATGCCGCCTGCGAACCCGAAGCGCTTGAACTGAGCGAAGGGCTCGAACAACTGCGCTTTCTTGCCTATGGCACTCCGGTTCGCGTGGTGGTCTGCCCGGCACCGGCCGGCACCATGGCGGAGCTCAACAACCCCGAAGATGTGCCCGTGATCGAAGCCGAGCTTCGCCGCCGGGGATGGAATTAGAAACCATGAAGCTGTTCGAACATCCCGTCTCCAGGTCCCGCCCCTTTCTGCTCTCGGGCCCCTGCGTGATCGAGAGCGAGGAATTGTGCCTGGAGATCGCCGAGCGGCTGCGCGGGATCGCCGAACGGCTCGGCATCGCCGTGGTGTTCAAGGCCAGCTTCGACAAGGCGAACCGGACCTCCGGTTCCTCCTTCCGGGGCCACGGGATGGCGGAAGGCCTGCGCGTGCTCGCCAGGGTGCGCGAGGTCACCGGCCTGCCCGTCCTCACCGACGTCCACTCGGTCGACCAGGTGGCGCCGGTCGCCGAAGTGGTCGACGTGCTCCAGACCCCCGCCTTTCTCGCCCGCCAGACCGACCTCATCGAGGCGGTGGCGGCCAGCGGCCGCGTGTGCAACATCAAGAAAGCGCAGTTCATGGCACCCGCCGACATGCGGGCCGTGCTGGCCAAGGCGACCGCCGCGGCCGAACGGGCGGGCCACAGCGTGGACAACCTGCTGCTGTGCGAGCGCGGAACCAGCTTCGGCTACAACAACCTCGTCGTCGACATGCGCGGGCTGGTGCAGATGGGCGAGCTTGGCCGCCCGGTGGTGTTCGACGCCACCCACAGCGTCCAGCAGCCCGGAGCACTGGGCGATCGCTCGGGCGGCCAGCGCGAGTTCGTGGAGCCGCTTGCGCGCGCCGCCGTCGCGGTCGGCGTGCACGGCTTGTTCATGGAAACGCACCCGCGGCCGGACCAGGCGCTGTCGGATGGCCCCAATGCGGTGCCGTTGGATGAGCTCGAGCCGATGCTGGCCCGCCTGCTGCGAATTGCATCGGCCGCACACAGCGCCGGCTGATGCCCGCCGAAACGCTTCCGTTCCTACGCATCCCCCCTTTCCCGGGAGGAAAGGTGCGGCAGTTCGAAGTGGTGGCCGGCCCAGCCACAACGGTGGACGACGCCGTGCTGCAGGCCCTTCGCCAGGCGCAGGTCGGCGGCACCTTCTGGGGAGCGAAACCACCGCTGCCATCGCGCTTCGTGCTGGTCCGCGGCGCTCTTGCGGGGCGGACGCTCCCGCCGGAGCTGGCCGGTGCCGAGCCGGTCGCCTGGCCCGAGCATGAGGCCAACGATCCCTGGCACATGCTGTCGGGCGCCACCGCGCTCATCTGCGAGCCCGACGCCGAGGAGCGGCTCGTCGCAGCGCTGCTGGGCGTACCGGTCTACCTGGCGGAAGCGTCCGGCACCGAGCTTCGGCAGGACGCCGCGGACGCGCGCCAACTCCTCGCCCGGCACCTCCCCGCAACCGTTCGCAGCCCGTTCGACGGCCGGCCGATCCAGCTCCCAGAGGCGATCCAGCTGTGCGCCTTCTGGCGCGACCTGATCGACGGCAATCGCGGCCTCGTCGCCGCCTTGGGTTTCGCCTTCTGGAAGCAGGCCAGCGTGGCCCCTTTGCTGTGGAGCGGCGGCCCGGACCTCCCCTTTGTCCGCTCGGGGGCGGACGTCCCGCCCGGCGCCGTCGCCGTGTGGCGGGTCAAGGCGCCGGTGTCCGCCCTCGCCGAGCTCGAGCGAACCGGCCATCCACTGGTCGAGGTGGAGGATGGCTTCCTCCGCTCGCAGGGCCTGGGCGCCGACTGCGTGCCACCGCTCTCCGTCACGGTTGATCCCTTGGGCGCTTATTTCGATCCCGCCCGGCCCAGCCGGCTCGAACGGATCCTCCAGGAGGAGGCGTTCACCGCCGCCACGCTGGAACGGGCCCGGCTGCTGCGCGAACGGATCGTGGCGGCAGGCCTTGGCAAATATGAGCGCGGAACCGGCGGCGCCCTGCCCCGCCCCGGCGGCGAGCGGCGCCACGTCCTTGTCCCGGGCCAGGTCGAGGACGATCGTGCGGTCCTCAGCGGTGGCGCCGGGCTGACCTCCAACCTGGAGCTGCTGCGCCGGGTCCGCGCGGCGGAGCCGGACGCCTTTCTGATCTACAAACCGCACCCGGACGTCGAGGCGGGCCACCGCAAGGGTGCTGTCCCGCCCGAGAAGGCGAACGAACTGGCCGACCTGGTCGTGACCGACCAGCCGATCTCGTCGCTGCTCGACATGGTCGATGCAGTGCACGTCAACACGTCGCTGACCGGGTTCGAGGCCCTGCTGCGCGGCAAGCCGGTAACCACGCACGGCGTGCCTTTCTACGCCGGCTGGGGCCTGACCCGCGACCTCGGCCCGGTGCCTCCCCGGCGAACTCGCCGCCGCGGCCTGGACGAGCTGGTGGCCGCCACCTTGCTCCTCTACCCGCGCTACCTCGACCCTGTGACCGGTTTGCCCTGCCCGGCAGAAATCGTTGTGGAGCGGTTGACCAAATCTCCCAGGCGAGCCAGCAGCTTACTGGTGATGGCACGACGGCTGCAGGGGCGGCTTCGTCGCCAGTTGGGGAGACTTGTGGCGTGATCATCCATCCTGCTCCCAGGGCGCGCGCGTTCGTCCTCCTGCAGGGCCCGCCCGGACCTTTGTTTCACCAATTATCCGAACGCCTGCAGGAACTTGGCGCCGAGACGCATCGCATCAACATCTGCGGCGGCGACCGGCTCGACTGGCCGGGGGCGGCGACCAACTTCCGCGGCCGGTTCGACGAATGGCCGCTGTTCTTCGACCGCTTCCTGCGGCAGAACAACATCACCGATCTCCTCTTGTTCGGTGACTGCCGGCCTTACCACATGGTCGCCCACCGGATGGCGGCCCTGCGCGGCATCCGCACCCATGTGCTCGAGGAAGGCTATCTGCGCCCGCACTGGATGACGCTGGAGCTGGACGGCGTGAATGCCCGCTCCCGCCTGCGCAAGGACAAGGACTGGTTCTTCGACCAGGCGGCGAAGCTCCCGGCCGAGCCGAAGCTGCCGCCGGTCACCGCCAGCTTCAGGCGCCGGGTGCGGGACTCGGTCCGGCACTATACGGCGGTTCACCTCGGCGCCCTCACCTACCCGCATTACCAGACCCACCGCGCCATCCTGCCGGTGGTGGAGGGCGTGGGCTGGAGCTGGAAGTTCCTTCATCGCAAGCGGCGCGAGCGCGAAGCCGGCCAGGTGATCGATCAGCTGCGGGACAAGCCCTTCTTCCTGTTCCCGCTGCAGCTGTCCGGCGACTACCAGATCCGCTCGCACTCACCCTTTCCCGACATGCGGGCCGCGACCGCCTATGTGCTGGAAAGCTTCGCCGCCCACGCGCCCGCCGACACGCACCTGCTGGTCAAGACCCATCCGCTCGACTGCTCCTTCTTCAGCTGGCGGGCATTCGTCAGCCGGCACGCCAGGCGCCTCGGCGTCGCCGACCGGGTCCACTATGCCGATGGCGGCGACCTGGAGAAATTGGCGGCGAGAAGCTCGGGCATGGTCTGCGTCAACAGTACGTCGGCCACCCTCGCGCTGCGGGCGGACCGACCGGTCTGCGTCCTGGGCGATGCCATCTACAAGGTACCCGGACTGGTGTTCGACGGCCATCTGGACGCCTTCTGGGCCGACCCGCCCCCGCCGGAACCGGCACTCTATGAGGCCTTCCGCCGCGTGCTCCTCAACGAATGCCTGGTCCGCGGCGGCCTGGCGAGCGAGTCCGCGGTCGCCACCCTGGTGGAATCCATGGCCGACAAGCTGCTCGGCGGTGTCGCTCAGACGGTGGAAAGCCAGTCGTCCACGATCCTGAAGTGGCCCGACCAGGTCGGCGCGCTGAACGCCTGGAGGCGAGCCAGCTGAGCGGACCGGTCCGGCCCATCGCCGGCATAGGACCGGATCGCCTGTAGCCAGCGATAGCCATCGAGCGGATCGATGTAATCGGGAATCGCACCCGCAATCTCGCCGAACACCGGCAGGTCGCTCGCGATCACCGGCGTTCCGCCCATCAGGGCCTCGACCAGCGGCAGACCATAGCCCTCCGCCAGGCTCGGAAAGAGCAGCGCACGGGCACCGTGCAGGTAGGTCGCCACCTCCCCGTCGCTGCAGCGGCCGAGCTCCACCACGCTGTCCGTCAACAGCTCGCTCCGGTCCAGCACGTCCAGCACCTGCTCGCATTCCCACCCGCGCTGGCCGATGATCAGCAGCCGCGGCGCAGCCGTTCCCCAGTCCCGCACCAGCCGCGACCAGATCTGGAGCAGCAGCAGGTGGTTCTTGCGCGCTTCGATGGTGCCGAGCACGACGAAATACGGCCGGTCGGTGAACGGAAGTATGCGAGGGGCGGCACCCCCGTTGTTGTCGATCCCCAGCTGCGCCGCGATCGCGCGCGGGTTCGGCTTGCCCCGCGCATCGGCATAGGCCCGCAGGTCGCGGATGGTCGCCTCGCTGTTGCCGATCACCCCGGCGGCCGTGTCCAGGACGGTGTTGATCCGCGCCTGGTGACGGTCCCGTTCGCCGTCGCGGCAGAACTCGGGGTTGGTAATGGGAATGAGGTCGTGGATCAGGAAGATCGGGCGAACCGCCGATCGCGCGATCCACTCGCGCAGCTTGGGATCGTCCAGCCCGGTGTGCCCGACGTTCAGGTACAGCCGGCCTCGTCCGGCTCCTTCCCGCAGCAGCCCGGTCCAGGAGCCGGCGACGGCGCGTGAGAATGCACTGCGGAAACTGGCGCCGGGTTCGGCCAGCAGGTCGAACAAGCGCTCGGACGTGGCGACATCCAGGATCCGATGGAGGCCGCCGCGCTGCACCACCGCCTGCGCCTGCGACCGATAATGCTGCAGGTAGGCCAGGCACACCCGGTCGATGCCGGTCGGCAGTCGTCCGGCCCAGCGACGCCAGATCAGCCTGCTGACGTCCAGCAGGTAGGGGCGGTCGCCAGGCGCTGCCACCGCGGTCTAGAAGCCCACCGAGTTCCCAACCGACACCGCCGGCAGGACCGACCCCGCCACGATGTTCACGAACCGCTGGAAGTCCGAGGCCGGCGAGTTGCTGATGAACATGACGTCACCGTTGCGCATCGGAAAGCCCTGTGCGGCGAAATAGGTCTGCGGTGACCTGAGGTCGACCTGGTACATCACCGGCACCCTGGCCGGGAGGTCGGCGGCCGCCGCCGGATTGATCAGCCGGACCTGCTCGGGCGATTCCCAGCGGAACACGAACACGCCGCGCGGATCGGCGCGCTGGTCCTGGAGGCCGCCGACGCGGCCAAGCGCCTGCGACAGCGACAGGCCGGTACCCTCAAAGCGGACTTCCTCGTTCCTGCCGGCAGCGCCGAGCACGGTGAAGCTGTTGGGCTGGTAGAAAGCGGTGATCACATCGTCGCGCCGAAGGACGATGTTCTGCCGGGGATCGTTGACGACCGCCTGCAACGGCATGGTCACCGACACGTCGCCGCGCGTCACCTGCACGGTGATCCGGTCGATCGGCTGGCGGGTTCCGCCGGCGGCGGCGATCACGTCCAGCAGCCGTTCCCCCTTGGGGCTCAGCGGCACTCGCCCGGGGTTCGTGACCTCGCCGACAAGCGACACGTTGGCCGTGGCGTTGCGGGCCAGCCGGACCACGGCCTGGGCCTGGTTGGCCTTGCCGCGCAGCCGGGCGACGATGGTTTGTTCGATCTGGCGCAGGGTGCGGCCCGCGGCCGGCACCTGGCCGGCGAACGGAATGGTGATCGTGCCGGACTGGCCGACCACCAGTTCGGGCAGGTTGCCCGGGCGGCTTCCCTGCGGAACGGTTCCGATGCGGGTGTCGATGATCCCGGACGCGAACAGCACGGCGGGCGGCGCTTCCCAGATGGTGACGTCCACCGCGTCACCCACTCCGACCACCGTTCCGACCGGCTGCGCGTCGCCGATGGCTTCGGCCAGGGATACCGGCGGCCGGGTGGACGCAAGCGCCTGGGCAACGGCGGGGGTCACGGGCACGACCTGCATGCCCGGGATGGTCGGCGACCCGGCGGCCCGCAACACGGCCGACCGCGACGGACCAGTGGCCGTGCTCAGCCCGGTCGCCTGGCAGCCGGCCAGCACGGCCGATGCCGCCACGGCACAGCCGATGCGGCTCAGGGTGGCCCACGGGCGCGGTGCGATGGCCCTGGATGACAGGAAAGGGAGGTTCATGACGAAGAGGGACCCGGTTGCTGCGCCGGCGGCGCGCCAAGCCCGAAGCATAAGGGAGCCTCGTTGCGACGGCAAGCGTCGGGCGGCGCGATCGCCGGCCGGCGATCGGCCGCTCAGCCCAGCAATTGCCTGATCCGGTTCGCAATGGCGGGGTTCCGCGCCAGGATCAGCCCGCGGCGGTGCGACGCCGGTGAATAGGGCGTGCCGTCCTCGTAGACGGCGCAGCCGCCCGCCTCGGCCAGGAACAACGCACCTGCCGCATGGTCCCAGGCGAGGGTCCGCCAATAGATGGCAAAGTCCCGCCCGCCGGTGGCGACCAGCGGATATTCGTGTCCCGCGCAGCGCTGGGTCGCGACCACCGTCCCCACCCGGGAACGCAGGCTCTGCCCCAGCTGCTGGCGCTCCGGCGGCAGGAATGCCTCCGACAGGATGCCGCCAAGTGCCCGGTCGGGCGGCAAGTCGGCTGAAGCGCGAACCGGCACCTCATCAAGAAAGGCCCCGGCGCCCCGCTCGGCATAGGCCAGCCGGCCGGTCAACGGATCAAGGATCCATGACTGAAGGGTCACCCCGTCGCGAAGCAGGGCGACCATGATGGCGAACGGCGCTCGCCCGGCGGCGAAATTGCCGGTGCCGTCGATCGGATCGACCAGCCACACCAGCCCGTCGCCGATGCTGTCCAGAAGCTCCGGCCGGCCCGCGCAATCCTCTTCCCCGATCAGCCGGGCCGCCGGCAGCAATCCTGTCAGGCCCGCCCCGATCGCCAATTCGGCCTCTTTATCGGCCACCGTCACCAACTCCCCCACCGACTTCTCCGCAACATCGGCGGCCGACATGAAGCGGAATCTTGGAAGCACGACATCGGCAGCGACCGTGCGAAGCAGCGTTGCGACCGGGGTTGCTGGAACAAGGATCATCGGGTGCGGTTACCAGCAAATGCGGCCTTCCGCATCCGAGCCGACTGTTGCACCGCAGCAACAATCAGGCACCAACGATGCCGAACAGGGAACTACGGCTGGATTGTTGCGTATCGGATCCCACTAATTACATGATCTTCATGACCTGCTAAGGGCGTGTGCGTAGTAACTAGGAACATCAGTTTGGCCGGAACGACTTTTCAGCTGCAGCAAGTATTGCTACTTGGTGCGGATCCGGCACAACCGTTAACTTCTTCTTAGAAGTTCTTGAGGTCAACTAAGGCTCATAGAAAAGGGGCAAGCGTATGAAATTAGTAGGTTTTACCGCACTGGCGGCGCTCGCGCTGGGAGCTTCGCAGACCGCGAACGCCCAGGGCATCGCGTTGCGGGGCGTTCGTGCCGACGTTAACGTCGGCGCCGATCGGTTCTATTCCGAAGGCAACAACAACACCAAGCTCGGCTTTGGTGGTTCGGCCGGCGTCGACACCATCATCGGCAACGGCCTGGTGCTCGGCATCGAAGGCACCTTCTGGAAGCCGCGCGGCGGCAACGAGAACGTCACCCGTGACGGCCCCGGCATCGCGTACCGCAAGTCGTTCCAGGAGTGGGGCGGAGCCGTTCGTGCCGGCGTGATGATCAGCCCGGTGACGCTGGTGTACGGCAAGGCCGGTCTGGTGGTAAACGAGCAGCGCAAGCGGTTCGATGCCGATCCGGTAATCACTCCGGGCTTCCCGGGTGGTAACCCGGCCTTCGGTGATTACTACAACCATTATCGCACTCGTGGCTGGACCGTCGGTGGCGGCGTCGAGCAGATGCTCGGCGAGAGCCTCTACTTCAAGGCAGAGGGCCGCTACTCCAACTACCGGACCGACTCGTCGCGTCTGGTCGGCCTGGTCGGCATCGGCGTTCTGTTCGGCCCGCGTGCCGAAGCAGCCCCGCCGCCCCCGCCGCCTCCGCCGCCCCCGCCTCCGCCGCCCCCGTCGACGCAGACCTGCCCGGACGGTTCGGTGATCCTGGCGACCGACAGCTGCCCGCTGCCGCCGCCGCCGCCGCCGCCGCCGCCGCCCGCTCCCGAGCGCGGCTAAGCCCAAGCGGGGCTCCGATGTGAGCCCCGCCCAGGCACGGCAATGCCAAAAACAAGAGGCTGCGGAACTCCGGTTCCGCAGCCTCTTTCCTTTCAGCCAACTCCGGGCGTACCTGCCCCTAGCCCTCGACCACGCTCCGCACGAACCGGGCGCTGGCTTGCGGCTGCGTAAACGGAAGCATGTGCCCGCCCTCGGTCAGGGTCAGCCGCGCGGACGGGATCTCTGCCGCAGTCTTCTCGCCATGCAAGCGGTAATCGAGCAGATGGTCGCCGCGCCCGTAGTAAATCCCGACCGGCAGCTTCAGGTCGGCATAGCCCGGCAGCAGCGTTGCGGCTTCCGCGATGGCATCGGCCAAATCGGTCGCGGCGCCCTCGAAGTTCTTTGGCCGGAAGCCCAGCATGCCGCCGCCCTCAACCAGGAAGTTCTCCGGCACCGGCTCGGGCGCGAACACCTGCTGCAGCACCTGGTCCTTGGTCGCCACGCCCAGCGGCACGGCGATGGTCCACGCCACCAGCGGCAGCAGCGCCGGCGGAACCACCAGCCCCTTGAACACCGCGGGCACCACTTCGATGGGCTGGGTCGCGGGTGCAATCAGGGCCAGGCCGCCGACCTTGTCGGGGTGGCGGATCGCCGTCGCCAGGCTGACCGCCCCGCCCAGCGAGTGGCCAACCAGCACCGGCCGCTCCAGCCCGAGCTTGCCGATCAACGCCGCGAT
>Ga0210040_10011012_pt1 | contig 10295 bp, 10 predicted proteins | sample CryGeyCG12114_NA_FD_185462 | JGI IMG/M metagenome (GOLD analysis project Ga0210040, IMG submission 185462) | Groundwater microbial communities from aquifer - Crystal Geyser CG19_WC_8/21/14_NA (SPAdes) (version 2) | ecosystem: Environmental > Aquatic > Deep subsurface > Groundwater | place: USA...
AGTGTAGACTGCATACCATCGTGCACGGGGCCTCGAACCTTTCAACTCTTGACCGAATCACCACCACCTTATCTATATTACAGGTCTGAGTGTAAACTCTACGTAAGTATGTCCTATTCCATAAAGTATTACGCCGTACAACAGCATGAAGACACGGCTGTAACAACTACCCTCGATACCTTGTAGCGGTTGACCTGGTCATTGCTACAGTATAGCGCAACGGTGAATTACTCCAGATTGTCTCTGTTGCTTTACTGGAACAACTCACAGAAGCTGTGCTCTATGCTTCTGGTCGGGGAATAGACCAAGTTTGATGAAGGAAGGCTGGCCTTCGATCGTCAAGGTCTCGCCAAGCGACAAGGCTAACCCACCCCATGTCAATGCGGCGAGGCAACTACAGTAACCAGGCAAGGCTTCCTCTCTAGTCCGCCAAGCATGCCGCTCAATGTCACACTAGCCTCTTCGCTCCTCGACCTCGAACTCGCGCAAGATCAACGCGCAGCACAGTGCGGCGGCCGGACATGGCGCACGGGCAATTCCTCGCTTGACACGGCGCTCCCGGCCGATCTGTGGCGTGGCGGGACTGTCGTTGGTATTGGTATTGGTATCGGCAGTACCGGTATCGAGTCAGGCACGAGATCATTGTCATCGTCACTGGCTCATGAGATCATAGCCACACATCTGCTTGATGACGCCGACGCCGCCGCTCAACGGGGTACAGGACATACTGATACTGAGAGCAACACGGGCTCAGGGACGAGTGTGAGCGTGTTCATCGTCGCACCGCCGGATCAAGCCACATCCTCCATCAGGCGGATCTACCAGCTTCTCAATGAGAGGGTATCGACGTCCATATACCAGGTACCGACACAGCCACAGCCACAGTCGTCCAGGACTAGATCGTCGCAGGCATCACCGCCCCCACTCACCCCCGACGCCACAGCCAAACACCTCCTCGCCCACGTCTCTCTCCTCCAATACCTCGACATCTCCGGCCTCAGCGAGTCTCTAAGTGAAGTTCTCACCGTGCTCACCTCTCCCTCTGCCACTGCCACTCAAACGAAGTCGATTCTCCTCATCCAAGGGCTACCGGGCTGCGTGAACACCACGCTGAGACGCAGCGGGATGGTGCAGAGTGCGGCACTATTAGCAAGTGTAGTCGGGGCGATCCGGGACGTGGTCCGCGGTTCGGGCGAAACGTGTATTGGTTTTGTTGAGATGGAGTTGGGCTGGGTGAATCCTGATCCAGGTATGCGTGCTGACGGAAACACGAATACGAATCCTTCACACGTGGCTCCAAGGGGTCCGGCGGCGGCGCAGAGAGGGGTCGGGCTCGCGACGGCCTTCGCGTCACAAACAGGCAGGATCATGCGTCTCAATCTCCACGCGACGCTGGCGTGGGTGGTGGAGGAAGGCGTAGATGTCCTGGTGGCTGTGCATGATGCGGACGGGAAGATGAGTGCGCCGCACGGTGGGGACAAGCGGATCGCCGAGGTGGTGCGGGACGAGCGGGCTGATCATGCGGGCGAGGCGAGTGCGGTGGGAACTTGGGCGGTCTGGGAGTGAGGGTAGTACAAGGTGGGAAGCGCGTTGGTGAATACATTTTTGCTTGGAGTCTTTCCGATATATGACGGTGTTTTTGATGATTGCTCCCGGCTCCAGGACGCGCTGGGGTGGGTGGCTTTCGGATGGATGGGATGGTATTGTGTGTAGCGCACGAGGCGGCAATTACCTAGGTACATGGTGAGACGTCGTCTTCAGCTATGCATGTGCATGTATGCATTTGGTGCGTCTACCGGAGCTGACAGATCCCCAGTAGTGAAGTCTGCTAAAATACTATAATTCATGAGAAGATGCCCAGCAGAGGGAAGCAACGAGCCAAGAAGCAGAAACGGGGGGTATATTCTGAACGCTAGATAATATAATATGATATGCATCAACCAGATTTCCGTCCAACACCTCGCTCAAGCACAAATCCCAAGTAACATGGCAGTAAGACTACCGTCTGCTGTTCCTCCTTACGCCTCTGGATGGGGCGCCTCCTCCGCCGTACTCGGCAGGATCAACCGTCCTGTAACCGCTCTTCTTCCGCCTCGGCGGCGGCTCAGGACTGTGCTCCTCGATGACCTCTACTATATCGTCGTCCTCTTCTTCCACGACGACGGCTTCTGGCTCTTCAACACTCATCTCTTCTTCAACGATGACTTGCTCGGGCTCTGGTCTTGGCTGGGGCCTGCTGGCCCTCCGTGAGGTGCGAGTGTCGCGTCTGGTCGACCTTCTGGTTTCCCTAACGACTGGTTTAGGTGGTGCCGGAGCCTCGCTCACTGAGGAGGCGGTTGGAGAGCGCTTGCTTACTCGGCGATGCCGTCGTACAACGTCTTCCTCCACAACTTCGTCTCCTCCTCGTTTTCCAGAGATGGCGCGGAAGATGAATAGCATGAGGAAGAAGATGAGGAGGAAGCCGAGAATGGCGCCAAGTGTTATGCCAACGACGGAGACGGGAGACTGGCTGTTGTTGAGGTTGGCGTATGTGGTTGGTATTACTAGGATCTGTTGCTGTCTCTTGACTATTGATAGTTTGCCGACGGGGGCGGCTGCTTTCTGGACATTTCTTGAAGCTATTGATCTTGTCACAGCACTCATGCCTCGCGTTGCCAGACTTGTCGCTCTTTCGATGACGAGGGCGAATACTGATACTAGGGATGGGTCGGTTTTACCCTGAGCTCGTGTGAATAAGCGGAGGTGTTGTGGATGGTGGAAGTCCACCAGGCTGGAGGGTGCCATGACGAGGAGTACAGTGCTGGTTCTCTTTTCGGATCCAATCTACTGCAGCATTCTAGATGTGTGTGCTTGGGAGGTTCTGGTATTTCGAGTCCGATTAGGCGGTGATGCGGTGATGCGGTGATGCGGTGATGCGGGGAGGCTCGCTGCTGCCCAAGCTCTTTACTTGCTGAGCTGTGTAGAACGAACGTGGTGGAAGTCGGCAGTGAATCTTCGGATAGTGACAGTTACCAACAGCGGTGACACGAGCTGAGGAGTGAGAGAAGGGCGACAACACAATCGAGAAGGGAGCGGGCGCATAAAATGAATGGCAGAATGCGATATACTATCCGAGATGGAAGTGCTGATGCTGAAGCACGATTCGTCGTCGTGATTGGCAGGCTGTCTCGGGATCGTCCTTCCAGCCACGCCTAAATTTACGCTTTCCAGGGTTGTTCCATGCTTCGAGTGGCTGGTTCCGTCGCTAGCCTCGGCAAACTTGCTTCTTACGTTGCCTGACGTGTTCAAGCCAGATGGCTGGGAAATCATTAGATTTGTGCACTGCGATCACCTTGATCTCGGTCCATTGAAACTTGAAGTGTCTCAGAAAGGCATTAGGAGGAACATCACGATGACTTCACGGCTCATCAATACTTTACGCCTTCATCATATGCAGAATCTTGACGCCTTGTTCTGTCTGTGGGATGGCCGAATCGCGGCCGCCAACGCCTTTCATTCATGTGCACATTATCAGTCGGTGGCTCAAACGCACTGTATTCCTTCCAACGTCGCTAATGCCCTCTGACCCTCTCTCTCAAACATGTTCACGATCCTTTCACCTTCACCACTCAGGCTGGACTCGGCCTGCTCTGCAATATGCTCGATCCACTCGTGCACAGTCATGTCCTTCTCCGTCTCACTTAGCGTGCCGTTGATGACTCCGCCGAAGAGGTTGATGTTAGCGTCGTGCTGGAAGATAGTCTCAACATCGATTGGTGTCCAACTCGGTGCTGGCGCGCCTGGCGAGGATAGAGGCGGCCGTTTCTCCTTTGGCAAAGAGCTGGGCGGTCTGTTCTCCTCATCCGAAGGCTGAGAAGCTGATGGTTCTTGTATTGGTTCTCGCTGTCTCTGTTTGGCGCTTGAACGTCGAGATGACCTTCGTTTATTTTGATGTTCCTCGACCTGGGCTTCTAATAAGCTTGGCCGGGGCGGGTTTGTTTGTTCTTTGAGCGGACTTGTCTGTTTCACAGGAATTGGCGTGCCCTCATTTTCGGGCGGCCCCATTGTCTGAGTGTCTGGCTGTGGTGTACTTTCCACCTCTGCCTGTTGCTCCTCTTCAGCATCCTCGAAGTTATCTGGCGTCTCTTCGGGGAATTCTCCTGGTAGAGTTGGATATGCTGCCGATTCTTCTTCCTGCGGCTGCGCTTGGTCGACTTGCATCTCGTCCAGCTCGAGCTCAACCTCAGCCTCTAGCTCTTGCTCAGGTCTGGGCTCCTGCGTCCTCCGTCTTGAGCTTCGCCGTCTAGGCTGCTCTTCAGCCACATCTTCCTCGACCTGCAGTTCTACTTCGAGCTCGGGCTCTGGTGTAGCCTCCATCTTCCGTCTACCCGAGCTTCTACGCTCCGGCTCGTTTTCCTCCTCGTCCACGAGCTCAGGTTCAGGCTCAGGTTCAGGTGTGGGCTGTTTCTTCTTACTCCTTGACTTTTTTGGTGGAGGCTGTGTCTGTTCCTCCACGGTGTGCATGTCCTCGTGGACTTCTGGCTCAGGCTCTAGCTGCTTTTTCTTGCTCCGCGACTTCTTCGGTGGAGGGTGCTCATCAATAGGCAGGGATTCCTCTTCCAGCTGTGACTCAATTCCAGGCTCCTTCTTTTTGCTCTTGGCCGTCTTCGCTTTCTTCGCAGTCGAGCTCTTAGCCCGAGCAGGGGCCTTTCGTTTGCCTTTCGTGGCGGTTGATGTGGTCGACTGTATAGAGATAATACTATTGTCCCCTGCGTTCTCCAGCGATGTATCTTCCCCCAATATCTCAATGTTGCCCGTACTTTCATCTGCTTGAGAAATCATCGTCGTAGACTGGGTCGACATCCTGCTTGCCTTGCTCGTCCTCGAAGCTTTGGAGGCTCTCCCCGCTTTCTTCTTTGGCCTCTTGCTCGGTGCTGTGGTTCCTGCAAATACAAAGAACGGGCAGTCGGGTGAGCGTCTATAGTGTTCGTCGAATGGGCTGTCCTTGGGTTCCCATCCATCCAGCGATAGGTTGCAGTAGACACAGCAGGTGTAGTCCTCGCATTCTGTGGTGGGCGCAAAGTGCCAGCCGGCCTCAACCATCTTCTCCGTCTTGCATGCCCAGCCTCTTTTGCTCTCGTGAGGCCATCCTATAGTTTCGAAAGTATTCCTTCGTGCCTCTGAGAGCTGTGCTCCGGTCGGATCCTCCATATTGGCCGTGTCGTATTCGCGCTCTGCCTCAACCGACATGAGCAAGGCCCAAGCACAATCATGGCCATGCTTTAGATGCTCTTCTAACGCGCCATCCTCCTCTTCCCATCCGTCTAGATGGCGGCCACACATGAAGCACTCAACATTATCCTTGCTTGACGTGGGCTTCCAGAAGAAGCCAGCTTTGGCGAGATCTTGAGGAGAGGGAGACTTGTGCGGCCATCCTTTTGCGCGTTTCGTAGGAGGGAGGAATGAAGCTTCACGGGCTTCAAAGGTCGCGTGTTCCATGCTGACCTGAGGGTCAAGAAGGTCGGGTTTGCTGGGACTGGAGGATGGAGTGGCATGCTTGTGATGGAGATAGTCGTTCAAGCGGTCGCGTAGCCGTCTCGGAGCCATTGTGAACAGTGCGTTGTGATTGGCTGCAGTCGCGTGCAGCAAAACAATGGGGGAAATCCTGCTATGACATAAGTGGGCAGGGGTCCGCCAGGCTCGTTCGGAAGTGCTCAGACTGCGCTTTACCAGCTGGCAGAGCACGAAGCTGTTCCCGATTTCTGCTTCCTGGTGGGTACTCGTGGTCAAACATGGACTGAGCCAAGGATGCCTTTTCGAATTGTGACAACTGTGTTGGGGAAGAGGGGGGTGAATGAAATCTACGCTACAGTAGGTAAACAAACAGTCGGCAGAGCTACCTTGGCTGCCTCAGCTGTCACTGTCCGTCACTTTCACCCGTCGCAATGTGTCTGCAAAGAGCCAAACGAGCCGACCAAGAAAGATGCTCAGGATATTGCTCGAAATGCTCCAGGCAAGATTCAAGGTGCCGAGCCGACGGTGCAAGAGAAGAATGATCTGCTGTCAGATTGGGAGAGCAACCCAGATCTGACCATCCAGAAGTTCTCCGAGCTTCCAAGCAAGAACTTCGGTGTCAACCAGCATCTGAAAATCAACGATGAGTTCAAAGAAGCACTGCGACAGATACTATGGCAGTTTCGAGCTCCAATCCGCTATGCCTTTGCCTATGGCTCCGGTGTATTCCCTCAGAGCGCCAAGACACAGACACAGACAGGCACCTCTCTACATCCACATCCGCCTGAAGCCATCACCAAGGTTCAAGGCGGGAACCAGAAGATGATAGACTTCATCTTCGGCGTCTCCTTCTCCCAGCACTGGCACTCACTAAACCTCCAAGAACACCGAGATCACTACTCCGGCCTAGGTTATCTGGGCTCCTACGCTGTGTCCAAGATCCAGGACCCGCTGGGCGCAGGCGTCTACTTCAACCCCTATGTCACCGTCAACGGCACCCTGATCAAATACGGCGTCGTGAACATAGATACCCTCTGCAAAGACCTGTCAGAATGGAACACCCTCTACCTGGCTGGTCGACTTCAGAAGCCTGTCAAGATCCTGCGAGACAACCCGTCAGTCCGCTTGGCAAACCAAGTCAACCTCGTTTCTGCCGTTCGTGCCGCACTTCTGCTTCTGCCCGAGAACTTTACCGAGCAAGAACTCTACTCCGCCATAGCAGGTATCTCTTACAGAGGCGACCCGCGCATGTCAGTTGGTGGAGACGACCCCAAGAAAGTTGCCAACATAGTCAAATATCAGCTTGAGAGTTTCCGCCGCCTCTATGCACCGCTCATAGACAACTTACCAAACATCAGCTTTAACGACACTTCTACCAAGAACCCTGACTGGCTGGATGATCCAAACGTCAATGCCAAGCTGCAGCAGAACATGGATCCTGTCACCAGAGGGAATATGGTGCGACGACTACCCACCGCCTTCAGGAGCAAGCTGTACTTCGAGTACCAGTCGAAATTCCAGATACCAAGGCGCGAATTCAAAGAGATGATGGAGCAGACCAAAGATGAGGACCCGGAAAGGATACGTAAGAGGGAAGGAGGTCCTTTTGAACGCAGAATAGCCGAGGACGTTAACGGCGGCGGACTGGCGACCGAGGTGGGGCAAGTCATTGAGAAGACCATTAGGTGGCCCAGCTTCACTCAGAGCCTGAAAAGTATGTTTACCGCCGGTGTGAGGAGGAGTTGGAGATATGCGACTGAGAAGAGGTCCAAGGCTAAAGCTGGTGCAGTAAAGGAGCAGGAGCAGACAGAGGTGAAGAAGGAAATGCAGCATAAAAAGGATGTCGCTGCAGGTTCAGCTGCAAAGAGTGAGAAGGCGGAAGATCAGAAGGAGCAGGAGGAGATGAAACAAAAGTTACCGTGAGACCTTGGGGAGTACGCCAGGTGCATGCGCGAGTATCGAGGGGATATGGTCAAAACCAGCGACAACAATGGAGTGCAGCTACTTTCCTGCCTTCGGCGCCAAAAATAGTGAGCAAGAGCTCTTTGCGCAGAGACTTCACACGCTGTTGTCAACTTGTCATCGTGGCTCCGCGTTTTGCTTTCACTTCGCATCGCTCCTTGAACATCTCTCAATTCTTCAGTAACAGAAAATGAAAGTCCTTCACCTCGCGAAATGCTATCGGCTTTCGATGCTCAAACTTGGCTTTTTGCACGTCAAGCGAATGTGTGGTCAGTCGTGCCAACCTGATCTTTGACGCCACCACCACTACCATTGATAAAGCTCACCTGCAACGCCATAGGATGTCTGGCTAATCTCCTAGAATGCTTACCTCCTGAGGGTTGATAATCACACGATGCAGAGCCTCGTCAAAGAGGTCTACCGCAGGACTGCGAAGCTTTCATCGTCTCTGTTGAGCAAGCCGCCATATATCACTACGGAACTCCTCGAGGAAGAAAGACTCTCTCTCTATAAACGTAAGGAGTATTATCCAGTACACATAGGTGACACCTATCAGTCGAGGTACGAAGTTGTCGGAAAACTTGGCTATGGCGGATTTTCGACAACCTGGCTGTGTCACGATCATAGGTGGGTGCTCCTACGTACCGCATGCGAAAAGCTAACATTATCTCTAGAGAGCGCAACTACAAAGCTCTAAAGGTTTCTACAGCCTTGGATGGACATCCCGACGCGACACGGCGCGAAGCCAAGATCTACAAGCATCTCTATTTGATCAAGTCTGATCATCCTGGCCAGGCAAACATACGAGGGCTTTACGACACTCTCGAGCTGCAGAGTTCTACAGGAGCCCATCAATGCCTCCTACAGCCAGCTATGCACATGACTCTAATGGACCTGCTGCGAATGCACGACGAGCCCTTTGGTCTTGACCTCCTCAAAATGACCCTAGGCCGGTTGTTACGAGCCTTAGACTTCCTCCACACTGAAGCCCAAGTCGTCCATCTAGATCTGAAGCCTGAAAACATCATGATCTCCATCGAAGACGATACTATGTTAGAGCGTTTCGCGAAAGCAGAATCTAAACATCCTACTCCGCGAAAGATCGTTGACGACACCCTGACTATATACACCCGGCGCCCTCTCCCTACACCCAAAGACGATAGATACGGCGTCTCTGTACTGTGCGATTTTGGAGAGGCTAGAATCGGGGAGAGGCACAAAACGGGCCCATTGGTACAGCCACACAACTCGAGAGCGCCGGAAGTAATCTTCGAAATACCATGGGGACCTCCGGTCGACATCTGGAACGTCGGGTGCCTGGTAAGTTCCACTGGAGTGCTCTGTTTTCACCATGCCTACTTTGCTGACACATGGCAGGCCTGGGCCCTCTTCGAAGGTAGACACTTGTTCCAGAACGTTCGCACAAACAACGGCAAATGGGAGCCTTACGTGTATGTTGCGCAAATCGTCAGTCTCCTAGGACAACCGCCGGTTGAGTTTCTGCGTCGCAGTAACACCGCTAGCGAGTGCTTTGACAACAGTGGTGAGTACGTTTCTTTCCATCTGGCATCAGTACTGGCTTCCAGGCACAATGACTGACTTTTGACCGTCAGGCACGTGGATCCACGACGACCCACGAGTGCCATCCGTCACCCTGGAAGATCTCGAAGTGCGCCTCGAAGAGCCAGAAAAAGGAGCATTCCTCAAATTCATACGCTCCATGCTTACATGGTTGCCTGAAGAGCGGAAGACCGCGAGGGAACTTCTCGAGGACCCATGGCTGCAAGAGTAATGGGACCGACAAGAATGCTCAAGTCATACTGCTTTGTGGTACGGATAGAACTGGTGGCACTTCAAGCGCCTGAGGCTCACAAGGCCACATCTAGATCACTTGGCTTCGTTCAGGGCAGTGGGGCATCGTTGTTGTCGAGTTAGGTAGTGTACATTGTCCAGAGCCAGTGCCCACAAGCCGAAATCAAGACTACCTGATTTTCATGTCCCATGTCTTCGTGTGCCACTAGACCGGGCGATGTTTACAAGTCCCACGCCAACCACTACCTCAACTAATTCTATCACGCCAGCTGCGCGTGTGGCAGCCCGGTTCGCTCTAGGCAGCAACAGATTCGTAGTGCACCACGTGATCTATGCTTAAGTCCGTCGTAGTCATGTATTTGCTAAATACCCAGTCTAGACCACCCTTCTCATTCCGCGCAGTTCAGCTTGTGTTCACGACGGCTCTCTGTTTCGAACCGCCTTTCCGTGTCCCGTCAGTCCAGTCCAGTCCCACCATGTTCTGCAACCATTCATCAAGCTCACGTCAACGAACGGACAAGCCTTCGGCGCACTGATCCATCACATGAACGTGTTCACAATATCACTGGCGTGGCAGCGCGTCGACGCCGTAGTCCCAATTACGCTTAGATCGCCGTCCAGCGGCACGCTTCACGAGTTATAGGTCCTCGCTGCTTGGTAGTGCAGCATCGCCTCGTCCGTCTTCACGTTCCTCATTCGTCGTAGAATCTTCGCTCTGCAAACCCCGTTCAGCTTGTCCGTGCTGCTTCTATGGCGTTGCTTGCGTCGCCTGGCTGGGCTGGACGGTGTATGTTGTTGGCGCTGCTGCTGATGATGACGAAGTAGAGGGTTCAGATGAGCTTGAAGATGCCGAAGGGGTGGGGTCACAATTTAAAACGTCTTGTGACTCTTCGGGTAGGCTGGCTGGATCCGTGTCTATGTCTGTGGCTTGGTCGTTGCGGATGAGGCGAAGCTTGATTAGCTTTGGCATTGTGTTGTTCTGGTCTTCGAGGGAGCGCTCGGATATGTCTGAACCTCCTGGGGTTAGG
>Ga0210040_10011013_pt1 | contig 10294 bp, 14 predicted proteins | sample CryGeyCG12114_NA_FD_185462 | JGI IMG/M metagenome (GOLD analysis project Ga0210040, IMG submission 185462) | Groundwater microbial communities from aquifer - Crystal Geyser CG19_WC_8/21/14_NA (SPAdes) (version 2) | ecosystem: Environmental > Aquatic > Deep subsurface > Groundwater | place: USA...
TTTGAAACCTTTGAATTTCAGCATTTGCATGTTGTGTGGTTCGCCATTTAAAATTATATATTAAAAAATTGTAGCATTTTGGCTCACCCCTATGGTTCACTAGACTCCTTAAAAAGCAAGAGCACGTCTACTTTACATAGTCCACTGCATTACATGGTCAATAACTGTACTCTTCAAATACTCCCTTAAACTACATATAGTTAAGAATTGCCATTAGTTAATTCACGTAACTTTACGTAACATAGTTCAGAAGTTCAGATCATATAATGCGTTATACGATTTATGTCATCCATCTATCGGTAAAATATATTTATGGGGAATGAAGGCTTATTTAGCACATAGTAGTGTGTGACTTTGTGTATTGTACCACAGTACCACTTTGAGATAGAAGTAGTTAAGTATAGCATTATACCACTCCTCCGAGACATGCAGGATAATTTTTATTAAATATTTCTCACTTTATTAACAATAATTAATAATCAATAATATTCATTAACATAGTCTGTATAACAAAATATTTCAATGATACCAAGACCGCTGTTCATATGCATAATTTATTTAAAAGCTTCTCATAACTTTTCGTCAAAATCAACATTTTCGTCATCGTCATCACCTTTGACTATGAGAACTTCCGCTTGACCAGAGAATGCAACCCCTTTTTTTGGAGACTCCGCGGGAGCCCGAACAATTTCAGCCACCACTGGTATATCCTCATCCCCATCTTCCAAATAGTCCTTTTCTATCTCCTTAGGTGTTTTCAAACTGGGCTTCAACACATTACCGTTCTCTGAAGAACTATTCGTAATTGGTGAAGACGAAGCCACTGGTTTCACATCTGTAGCGCCTGCATCTAAAGTATTTCGTGCGCGAATATCTTCTTCAGAGGAAGCAGATTCCAATTGGATCAAACTATTTTTCAAAGAATCTTTGTGTTGTGTCACACTACTAGACTTCAATATGCTGTCTCGTTTGATTTCGGTAGGTCGATTGTCAGCGAAAGAAAAGGGTTTAGTCGTGTCTGATTCGTAATCCTTGTTGGTTAGAGTCGCTTTTTTCAGTTTCCAGAAGAAGTAGCCACCTCCGACAGCCGAGGCTATGAATAGTATACTCATGATTACAATGAGTACTATGAAGACTGTCGTTGAGCAGTCCTCGTCATCTGGACAGTCATTCCCATTACCACCCCCTGGGATACAGTTTAAATGATCAGATAAAATGCATCTTTTTTGTTTACGTAATTTTAGACAACTAATGACATCTCTCATTCCGAATAATTATGATATTCTTTTGCATACCATCTAGGTCGAAATCAAAACGAACCAGTAGTATTGTTTTCCCGGTCAAACTTCCACTCTCTGAATTGACATTTGCGCTGATTTCAATTTCGCGAATGAAGTTGTCATCTCTATGATCTTCGGATGGATTCACTTTGAATCTAAGCAGAGTTATTCCTCCAGTTGGGGAATTCTCAGCAATTTCTATTAATTCGTCATCTAGTTTGTATAGGACATCTAATCCTGGGGTGGATACAGCTCTTATACTAACAGATATAGTAGTCCCGGCCTCTGCATTTTCTGGAACTTCAATTGGGTAGATGGGACTTTCAAATACTGGCGGTTTGACTGTAGCTTCATCTGTAAGAAACAAGATTGGCTGAATTTGTTTTCCGTCCTCCCAAATTGTGTAAAATTATGTGTAATTTACAGCAACAAAATATTATTTACAAGACGTTCGACTGAGAAAAAAGAACGTGCACAACGCAAACATAGCTTAAAATAAATTTCGAATTAGCCACATGCTAAAAGTTAAGCAAAGTGCGGTTTGAAGAAATTTATATTTATACTAAGTGATCAGATGATAATAGAGCTAGTAATGGACAATAAAGGACAAATCAGAATACATTGAATAAACGATTCAATACGAATTAATACCATTAGAATTTGCGGTTTGTGATTCATTTAGTTTCATTATTGTATCCCAATTAAAATAACGCTTTCAAAACACCTGTTCGCCTACTGTTCGTCTATTATCATCAGAAAGCAATATACAATATTAAATGGAGTTGCAACTCACGCAACACCAATACAAGTATTGAACGTTTTTGAAAGGGAAACTTTTTTTCTAATCACTCTAAATGTCAAAATGCACGTGTTAGCAAAAATGCCTAATTTAAACATTAAAAAGCTTCTACAAGCACAAATCATAGCAGCTTTAGCAAGAGTTCTTGCGACAGCAAGAAAGATTCATGAATTACCTATAGGAATTTGGTAATAAACAATGAGCGACGAATCAGAAGATATTGGGGCGCCGTTTTCATCCTCAATGGACGCTCTAATCAAAACATTGCGAATGAAATTTGAATCTCCATGTTTTTCAGCATCAGGTGCCACAAGAATTTCAATCGACTGTTGATCTTCGTCATAGGAAAACAAATCATCTCGATCAAATAATTCTACTGAAACTGAGTCAAGTTCCGGTTGAAACGAAATATCAATCGGGAGGAGTTCTCCAACAGCTGCATTGGCCGGAATTTTAATGTCATATGAAGGCTTAGCAAATATTGGTGGGGAAATTTCTCCATCTATTGTAGAAGAAAGTATATGCATGCAGCTTTAGCGGAGATATTAGTTGTTAAAACTAATTTTGTCATTAAAATGTGCCTGTATCTATGATCCTATTGTTGTATGCGTGTCCGCACCATTTGCCGAAAACTTTAACGCTGAAGAAAAAACACCGAAAACCAAATGGAGAATAGTAAGTCAGGTTTTTGGATGTTTCGTCATAATTTCAACGCCCTAGGTTTCGGCCAACTGACCGTGAAAAGTTTTATGAGAATATTTACACACCTTGTGACTCCACGTCAAATCGAACGAGCAATACAGTTTCCCCTGTCAAAGGTTCTGCTCCAGAATCTATACTAGCTGTGATTTTAATTTCGCGGATGAAATTTGAGTCTCCATGCTGGTCAGCTGCTGGTTTTTCTTTAAAACGAAGAAGGGAGATCCCAGTAGTTTCTGAAGAATCGGCAATCTCCAGTAACACATCGTTCAATTCATACGTCACATCCAATACAGGTCTAGAATCAGCTTTTATATCGACGGAAACGGTTGTTCCTACATCTGCATCTTCTGGGACTTGTATTGAATAGGTTGGATGGACAAAGACGGGAGGCTTCACAGTTGACTCATCTAAAATGCACACAGTACGCACGCATACCTTATAATTTAAATCGGATGCAGATGCATTAGCCCTCAAAAAATTTAGTAAATGGAGTTTGTGAAAATTAAAGTAAAAAATGCTCAGCTGCAGCTGTATGGCATATAAGGCCAAAAGCACAAAAACATGGAAACATGGAAAACTGAGTAAGAGCAAAAGCATAAACAATAAAATTTTATAAATTACCGATAGGGATAGGATAATAAACAATGAGAGATGAATCAGAAGAAATTGGGGCGCCGTTTTCATCCTCAATGGAAGCTCTAATCACAACATTGCGAATGAAATTTGAATCTCCATGTTTTTCAGCATCAGGTGCCACAAGAATTTCAATCGACTTTTTATCTTCGTTATAGGAAAACAAATTATCTGGATCAATCAATTCTATTCTAACTGATTCAACTTCAGGTTTAAACGAAAGATCGACCGGTATGAGATCTCCAACAGCTGCATTGTCCGCAATTTTAATGTCGTATGAAGGCTCAGTAAACATTGGTGGGGAAACTTCGCCATCTGCAGTAGCAGAAGAAAGTATGTGCAGCTTAAAGGGCAGTATGGTTAAAACTAATATGCATTAAAATAAACCTGAGTCTATGATCCTACACAGTTTTATGTGAATGAATATTTACACACCTTGTGACTCCACGTCAAATCGAACGAGCAATACAGTTTCCCCTGTCAAAGGTTCTGCTCCAGAATCTATACTAGCTGTGATTTTAATTTCGCGGATGAAATTTGAGTCTCCATGCTGGTCAGCTGCTGGTTTTTCTTTAAAACGAAGAAGGGAGATCCCAGTAGTTTCTGAAGAATCGGCAATCTCCAGTAACACATCGTTCAATTCATACGTCACATCCAATACAGGTCTAGAATCAGCTTTTATATCGACGGAAACGGTTGTTCCTACATCTGCATCTTCTGGGACTTGTATTGAATAGGTTGGATGGACAAAGACGGGAGGCTTCACAGTTGACTCATCTAAAATGCACACAGTACGCACGCATACCTTATAATTTAAATCGGATGCAGATGCATTAGCCCTCAAAAAATTTAGTAAATGGAGTTTGTGAAAATTAAAGTAAAAAATGCTCAGCTGCAGCTGTATGGCATATAAATAAGGCCAAAAGCACAAAAACATGGAAACATATGGGAAACTGAGTAAGAGCAAAAGCATAAACAATAAAATTTTATAAATTACCGATAGGAATTGGGTAATAGACAATGAGCGATGTCTCCGTAGATAATGTTCCACCAATGCCATCATCAATGGTGGCTTTGATCACAGACTTTCGAATGTAGTTGTCGTCACCATGTTTTATTGCATCAGGCTCCACAAGAATCTGTATAAATTGATTTCCGCCATCCGATACGTAAGAAAACAAGTCATCCGGATCCACTACTTCGATTTGGGCTAGCTCCGGTTTAATTGAAATTATTAGAGGGATACGATCTCCAACTGCAGCAGTTTCTTCAATAGTAATGGCGTAGAAAGGTTCACTGAATTTCGGTGGCAATACGTCTCCAGCTATGGTTCAAATGATGCAATTAGGAATCAACATAATTGCAATTTGCTTTAATTTAGTAAAACGTGACCAGACTTCCAATAGAGGCTACCGTATAGTTTCGCCGTTAGCTGAAAATATTAATGGGGTATACACCCTCCTGTGTATCGAATTGATAGTTAGAAAGACACGCCTTTGGCGCGGGATTACTTTAATTAATGCAGCTAAAAGTATTTATATCATTTACTCTAGGAGACTTGTTTGCTAATCATCCCTAAATGGTGTATGTATTCTGAATTCGCAAATGATTTTGTTAAATGAGTCATTCTAACATTTTTAATGAAACGTTGAAGTTGCATAAGTGCAGCCATGGAAGATAAAGGGGGGCAACTACTACCGTCTCACAAACTCACAATCAATTCCACCATTGCTTAATATTAGATCAGTCTACATAATTTACTGTTCAACGATAGCATTTTCTGTTTCATAAGCTTCAGAAACTTCTGATTCGAATTATATACCTTTAAGCGTATCTATATTATTGGAGTCATCTTTAATAGCCTGAATTGAGTTGTTAAATAGGTTGCATACCTAAAGGAAAGTAAATCAAAATGGACGCCTGTGATGAAATTTTTTTGCCACTTCCACTAGGAAACTCAAAGCCTGCTGTCACAAACACTTCGGCCACATAATTCTTATCCGGGTCTGCATGCTTATCTGCCGATGGGTCCACTTTGTACCTCACTTTAGGTACATCTTCATCCAAGGCTATTTCCAGTAATTCATTCGGTGGAACAATTTCATATGATAGGTCTGCTGTAAAATCTGCTGTTGCTGACAACCCAATATCCACTAATGATCCAGCTTTATGTTCCGGCAATACAATCAAATCGAATGAGTTTTCTACAAACTCTGGCGGTTTAACCGGTGTGGCTAAAAATTCAAAATTTAACAATTATTATAACCATCGTAGAACACTGCTTTTGAAATGCATTCAAAACCTGGTATACCCAATTCCGAAAAACGTAGGTAAAAAACCGCCTCATCTTCAAAATCAACTCCACCGGAACCTTTTACCGTAGCCTTTATCGTAGCCATAGGAAACTTCTCGTTTTCCAAATCCTCTAGTGTAACGTCTCTGTCGAAACTAAACTTAAAGGTTCCAGTGTTATAAATCAAGTAGTCAACATTTGGGTCCACAAGATACTCCACAATGGATCCCGATGGAGCATCTGCTTGAACTATCAAATCAATTTCCCCAATTGAAACTGGTAAAGAGTCTACTACATACTCATACGAAAATTGCGGAAATTTTGGTTGGCCGGATGGATCGATGGTCAACTTCAATTCGAAATTTTTTTCATTCAGTGTATCGGATGCAACGATAGTGATGATGTGTTCTATTCCGGGAACTAGATCATTGGGTTTCAGCAAAAGTATGGAAACTTCGTAGTCATAAGATGGGGGAATTCCCCCTTCCCATTTTGGGGTGGAACGTACTTTAATTATGGTTTCAAACTGACTATCTAATCGGAATTCGATTTGGGCATTATTTTCAAGATAATCTTTGTCGGACGTTTCAAGTGGTTTATTCCAGTTCACAGGGATGTCCACAGGCCACACGGAAGGTAAAGTGTACTGCAGATCGGAAATACTCCATACTGGGGGCTGATTATTCTCATCTATCACTGGAACGCTGAATATAATTTGTATTAGGGCACCCGCACATTTGAAGTCTGCGTAAAACCTTAATATGGGACTTGGGGGTCGGTCTTGTTCCAGATATGTTGAGAAATCAGGTCCAACTTTGATTTCAATCTCTGTCGTACCGTTTCCTAAAGGTTGTGGCTCTGCTATGATGTAGTCTTTGTCGGATTCTGGTTCATATTTGATCTTAAATTCTGTTATATCCGCTGATGCCAAAATGTACTTTTCCGACCCCTCCAAACTATGATATGAATGAAATAATTTTCTGTTCATTTTTCATGAAAAATCTTATAGCCCCAAGAATAGCAAGTCTCATTAACCCTTTTCTTTTGGCATACGATATAAACGTATATAAGGTTACATGTATCTTACAGTATTTTTTCGCCTACTGGTGCAGTTTCACTTTGACTTAGTAAATTTTCCCCGCCACTCTGGCAAGGTTTTGCTGGAAAATTAAGGACATATTATCACAGTTGGTTTGATTAAATGGTGAAAGCAAGAAGGATTTCTAACCAACTAAGTAAAGTATTTGTTGTGTATTTTTTATTCATTACGATTTGCAGTGATGAGCTCCAGATTTGTGAGTAGGAAAACGAAAACGACAAGGCCAGTCGTATTGCGCATAATCCCAGGTATTTGTTTTGTAGTCATTTTGGATTCATATGCTGTGACAAACTGGATTCATTCTTTCCTTGTATTTGATTCTTGAATAAAAAATACCCTACAGGAGCATAGTTTGATTTGATACACTGTCAAGTGACAAAAACATGCACAGCTATCTTTTAATTATTAATTGTAAATTGCGTCGATGACAAATTACTTGTTTTCCTGTGCTGACTGACTGAGAGCGTGATGCTTTTTGCAATCGTTTGTGTGATAATGGAAAGGAAAATCTGGTATTTTTTACAACAAATAAGTGTTAAGAATGTCATTGGCGTTTAAAGATAAGATTTAATCTATCCCATTATGCGGCATATCATAAAAACGTATTGACACATACTGCAATGCTATGATATCATTGCCACCATATGCGTAAGAATAAGAATGCATAATAAGAGTAAGTTTTTTTTCAAACAATCCAGCTGCAAATAACAATGGAAGCTCCGGATGGGGGATTTTTAGAAAAACTAAACTTTGCATATCTCATTGGAATGGTTGTGTAAAGTTTTGTCGTATAAGCTTGATTACGTAACAGAAAATATCAAGCTGCCATATGCCTTAGATAGAATAAAAATTGCGTAAAATATTTCTGTCTGCAATTTGTGTATATTGTCTGCTTGCGAGTAATTTATGCTAATAAGTAAATGGACACTAACGTGCTAATTTAATTCGAGCTACTGAAACTACTATACAGTACCAAAAGGACGGCTATATTCAGTTTAGAAACAAACCATCCTCAAGAGCCTTTTAGTGAGATCAATTTTTTCTCATTCTTCCAGAATTGATTAAGTTAACTACACGAGATTTCTTGGGTTCCATGAATTTCGTCTCCAATTTCTTATTTTCTATGGTGCCACCGTACTGCATTGATTAAAAATCGCAAAACTATTTTGTTATTGGAGCTTCTTTACTAATAATGAGTCGTTCAATTAGTTTCATTGTGTCCCGATTTTCAAAAAAGGCTTTCAAAGGATCTTTTTGTCTATTGCGAGAAAACAATATCAATTGGAGTCGTAGCATCAATACCACTGCCACTACTGAACGTCCCATACATAAAAGATTGCTCAAAATTGCACAAGGGTACGCACTATAGGCAAAAATTCTTCCAAAAACATCGATAATCTCTACATGCCATCAATCTTAGCTATGTTTTATTTCCAGGATTTCCTTTTTTGATGCCGGGCATGCCAAATGGGTGGCATGTATTGACAGCCGCATGTTGCCACATGGAGCAGTTTCCGCAGGTGTGGACAAAGATGGGGCCACATTGTATGTGATTCGGGCCCACGAAGGTCAGGCCGTGTATCCAGGCAAATTCAATACCAAAACCAATAAAGCTTCCATTGCATTTCATGGGTTAGTGGCCAGTTACATTTATCTACCTTTTTATCTATAAAATAAAACCTAATGCCTATATAATGACGATGATTATATTTTTCGTTTTGGTTTCAGAAAAGAGTTAGAAAAATCCACATTTGAGGTAAGGGATTTAAAAAAACATATTAGCATGATCTGGATAATGTATGTTTCTAGGGTTTTTGTGGAATACACTAATACACAGGTTTTAGTGGCCAGACACGATGCTGTGAAATGGGTTTCGTTCACGGGAGATGATGAATTCAAGCACGCTCTAGATGGTGGAGTGTCAGACAACCGGGAAACATTATACATTGGACGAGTTTTAATAGACGACGAGTTTTTATCTATTGGCCATATCAACCCTACACATGAAGCCTGCCTTGTACCTTACAAAGGGAAGGAAGTAGTATGTCCCGTATATGAAGTTTTAGTGTACAACAAGGAAAAATTCGCGGTCCAAAAGTCCATTAATTATCTATAAAAAACTCGTATTCAACATGAAGCCTGTAGATCGTCCCAACGACAATGAATAAATTTTATTTCAACTGCGTACACAAAAGTTGTAAAGTGACTGACCTATTGGAAAACGATTTAATCGTGCCTCTATGATGTGATTACTCCCTATGCATATAAATAATTGAACAAGAACGGGAAATAGCTTATAGTTAGTTAGTTTAGAAATCTTTCACAATTGTAGTTATAGGTATACTGACTGTGGTTGGTGATGCTGGTTTAACTTGTTTATTACAGTAAGAAACAATTAAAATCATTGGTAATATAGCTTTTAACATTTTTTACTTATTTGCATTAGATGCGCGATCTGCCGGACGCTCATATAACTCGCCCCCATGTTTGCTCCATTCTCGCTCAAATTCATAGTCTAAAATCTCCGCTCCTCTTTTTCGAGTCAGACCGGTCTCATTTAACTTTAGTTCACACATTTGCATGTCATCTCGACCTGAAATTGACAAGAAAATTAATGTCGTAGTTATAGAGATTGATTATAAAATGTCAATGCCATGTCACCTGAAACCAAGAGAGTCGGCTCCTTCCCTGCATGGATCTCCATCTGACGGGCAATGAACTGTCCATCGAAATGAGCGTACCACAAACCCTTATTCTGCCCTTTAACAAACGGGATTCGAAAGTAGCGTTGAGAAGGGGCCCCGGTTGGACTAGGTGAGGTCGGATGCGGGTAACTTTGTTGGTACTGGTAAACAGATTTTGGAGCCCTCTCATTCATAACTTCAGAAGGTTTTGCATTCGCCCCTGTGTTGGAACGGTTACGAACTTTCCATGCATGGTAAACTTTAAGTCGACGATGGAATTCCTCACTAACAACAAAATTTACATTGAATAAAATCAATGATCAAACTAATTGTCAGTTAGTATTTTCTAGTCACTATCTTACCGACAAGCCTCAAGAAGTTCCATTTCACAAGACGTGTTAATCGTATCCCTCAACTCTGAATATTTCCAAGCACTTAAATCGTACTTTTTAGCCGCCATGGAGTTGACAACATAATTGGATCGTTTCAGTTGTATTGGCTGTTGTTGGTTATTGTTACCATTGTTCCCGCCATTTTGATCATCAACGGTTGTATTTGTCTCTTGCGCCAGTCGGTAGGCCATTTCATAGTCTCGCTTCTCTTGCTCAGTTGCCATTCGATTTGCATCGTTTTCCATACCTTGCTTTTTACGTGCCTCCAAGTCCTTCTGTCTGCGGGCCTCAATCGCGATTTCTTCTTTCTTCCTTCGCTCCTCCATCTCTTGTTTTCTGTAAAAGTACCCAATAATCAATTGATCCATTCGTAAGATTGATTAAATAGTCTAGGTTAACATAGCAAAGACAA
>Ga0210040_10011014_pt1 | contig 10293 bp, 9 predicted proteins | sample CryGeyCG12114_NA_FD_185462 | JGI IMG/M metagenome (GOLD analysis project Ga0210040, IMG submission 185462) | Groundwater microbial communities from aquifer - Crystal Geyser CG19_WC_8/21/14_NA (SPAdes) (version 2) | ecosystem: Environmental > Aquatic > Deep subsurface > Groundwater | place: USA...
TGCAGCACCTGGGGGCGCAGGGTCTGCTGGCGCGAAAAGGCCAGCAGCTGGCGCGTCAGGCCGGCGGCGCGGTTGGAGTTGGACTTGATCTGCTGAATGTCGTCATAGTCGCTGTCGCCGGGCGAATGGCGCATCATCATCAGGTCGCAATGGCCGATAATGGCAGTCAGGATGTTATTGAAGTCGTGCGCGACGCCACCGGCGAGCTGGCCGACCGCCTGCATCTTCGTCGCCTGCGCCACTTCGCGCTTCAGGCGGGACTCCTCGCTATTGTCCTTTAGCGACAACAGCACGGCCGCTTCACCCAGTCCGCGCGCGCCGGCGATGGTTAGCGCCACCGGCTCTTCGGGATTCGATTTCAGGCGCACCGCCATGTCGGCCGAGTGGGTGGCGCCGCTGGCGAAGCGACGAATCGCGTCCGCGACCGCGGCCTTGTCCTCACGCACCATCAGGTCGCCCGGGTACAGCGGCGGCGCGGCGGCATTCACGCCTGCCGCCCGGATGAAAGCATCGTTCATCTGCACGAACCGGCCATCCCGGTCGACCAGGGCCAGCCCAAGCGGCAACAGGCTGACCAGGCTGCGCACATGCGCAGCGGCGCTGGCGCCGATCGCGGGCGTCAGGCTTTCCTCGTCGTCGAGCAGGGCGACCAGCACGGGGGCGTCGTCGGCGTCGCTGAAGGGCACCTGGACGATTCGCAGAGGGTTCCCCTCCAGCCCCTCGCGCTCGAACCGGACCAAGCCGCGGCTGTCGGTGATCAGGAAACGGGTAAAGTCGCGCCCTTCCACTGTTCCGTCCGACCTGCCGAGCGCCCGCATCGCAAGCACGCGATTGGCGGCACGAACATGGCCGTCCGGCGCGATCAGCGCTGCCATGATGCCGCCGCCACCCAACCGATCGCCAAGCGGGCCCGACACGGCGCGGGCCACCAGTTCGGCCGAGTCCTCTTCCTCGATCGGTGCAAAGCGCCAGACCAGCATATCGGCCTCGTCGCCTGCCCGGACCACCTCTGCCGACAATCGGAGCTGACCCAATGACAATCGAGCGGCGTGGCCCTTGCCGTCACGCCAGGCAGCTCGCCCTGCCGAACCGAGCTCAGCCTCCCCTTCCGCGTCCAGCGGCAGGCCCGGCGGGGTCGGAAAGCCTGCGAACATCACCTCGTAACGGTCGTTGGCGCACACCAGGCGGCCAGCCCGGTCGGTGATCGCAATGGCGTCCTCGCTCGCCTGCGACACGGCATGGGCGAGGTTCCAGTCGACTCGGGTTTCGGCAACGGGCGCCGGCCGCGCGAGCATGCGCCAGGCAAGGACACCGCCGCCAATGACCAGCGCGGCGCCAAGGAAACCGGATGCCGCCACCGCGCTTTTCGATAGCCAGAGCACGAGCAGCGCGGCAGCCAGTCCGGCTGCCGCCGCGACCAGCGCGGCCGAGCGAGTTGGGGTCAGGCCGCCGGGTACGGGTTGGGTCGCCATGCGCCTGAGTGGTCGCACCGCCGCCTTCGCGTCAAGCGGGGTTAACCAAAAGGAGCAGGCGCGGCACTACGCCGCGCCCGCCAGTCGTTTACCAGATGCGGACGCGCTGGTCCGGCGTCAGGTACAGTTTCTGCCCCGGGGTCGGCTTAAAAGCCGAATACCAGGGGTCCATGTTGCGGACGATGTTGCCCCGCTGCTCGGATGGCGAGTGCGGATCGGTCAGCAGCCGCTGACGCAACGTCGCTTCACGATAGTTGCGCCGCCACACCTGCGCCCAGCCAAGGTAGAAGCGCTGGTCGCCGGTCATCCCGCCCAGCACCGGAGCCGCCTTACCGCCAAGTGACGCCTTGTAGGCGTCATAGGCCGCCGAGAGGCCCGCGAGGTCGGCCGAGTTCTCACCCAGGGTCAAACGGCCCTGCAGGTGCATGCCCGGCAACGGCTCATACTGGTCATATTGGGCGACCAGCTTTTCCTCGAGCGCGTTGAAGTTCTTGACGTCCTGGTCCGTCCACCATTGCGACAGCTTGCCCGTGGCGTCGTACTTGGCGCCCTGGTCATCGAAATGGTGGCTCATCTCATGGCCGATCACCGCGCCGATGCCGCCATAGTTCACCGCCGGATCCGCCTTCGGGTCGAAGAACGGCGCCTGCAGGATGGCAGCCGGGAACACGATCTCCACCATGCCGAAATTGGCATAAGCGTTGACCGTCATCGGGGTCATGCCCCACTCCCAGCGCTGCAACGGCTTGCCGAGGTGAGAGATGTTGTACTCGTGCGCCCAGTGCGCCGCCCGCAGCTTGTTGCCGAACGCGTCGCCCGCCGTGATCGTCAGGTTCGAATAATCACGCCAGCGCGATGGGTAGCCGATCTTCGGCGTGAAGGCGGCAAGCTTCGCGTGCGCCTTGGCCTTGGTTTCCGGCGCCATCCAGGTCAGCGCATCGATGCGCTTGTTCATCGCCGCGATGACATTGCGGACGAGCTGGTCGGCCGCTGCCTTGGTCGCGGGCGGGAAATATTTGGCGACGTAGACCTTGGATACCTCGTCCGACACCGCGCCGCTGGTGAAGCTGACCGCACGCTTCCAGCGATCCTCCTGCTGCGGCGTGCCCGACAGGACAGTGCCGTAGAAGGCGAACCGCTCATCATCGAAACGCTTGGGCAGAACGTCCGCAAAACCGTCGAGCGATCGGACGAGCAACTGGTCCTTCAGCACATCGAGCGGCGCCGCCGCGATCAGCTTGGCGATGCCGGTGACGGCCGTGGGCTGGGCGACGATCAGCGTGTCGACGGGCGTGCCGAGGCTGCGCAGGTACGTCGCGAAGTCAAAGCCGGGCGCTGACTGGATCAGCTGCGCGGTCGACATCTTGTTATAGGTCTTGTCCGAATCTCGGCTGTCGATCCGAGTCCAGCTGACCTCTGCGACCTGCGTCTCGAAATCGACGATCGCTTTGGCGCGCGCGTCCGCGTTCGGCTCGCCGGCCAAGGTCAGCAACTTCGCCAGGTGCGCCTGATAGCCGGCCTTTGCCTCTGCCAGCTTGGCGTCGGGCTTCAGGTAATAGTCTCGGTCGGGCAGGCCGAGGCCCGCCTGGCTCAGGCCGACAATGTAGGTTTCGGGATCCTTGTCGTCCTGGCCAACGCCGGTTCCGAAGGGCGTTCCGACGCCGTTGCGGTCGGCCTCTGCGGCCAGCGCGGCATAGCCGGCCTTGTTGTTCAGGCCCTTGATCTTGGAAAGCCAGGGCTGGATCGGCGCCAAACCCTTTGCCTCGATCGCAGCGGTGTCGAGATAGGTCGCATAAGCGGTGCCGATCTTTGTGCCCTTGGACGCCTCCAGGATGCCCCGCGTGCGCTCGCGGGACAGGTCGGCAAGCGTATCGAACGCGCCATAGCTCGACTTGTCGGCCGGGATCGGCGTGTTCTTGATCCAGTTGCCGCCGCCATACAGGTAGAAATTGTCACCGGGCGCGACCGATTTGTCCATGCCGGCTTCATCGAGCCCGAAGCTGCCATAGCTTTGCACCTGGAGCGACGGGGTGGCAGGCGCCGTGGCAGCCGGCTGGGCAGTCTGCGCGTGTACCGCGGCGACGCCGGCCAGGGTCGTGGCGGCAAGCAGGCTGCCGATAACGAAACGCTTCATATGTCGGGGCTCTCCATCGAAGAACGATCCGCCGTTCATAACCGGGCGGGATCGGTCGTGGCGTGTTGTACCCGACTGATACGGTTCGTCAATTCGCCCGCGAACTCGAACGGTTACGCCAGCGCCAGGCCACCCGCCAACGCCACGCAAGCGCCGCGACCGCATAGCCGATGCCGGCCAGCCCGACGGCGATTGCCACCAATCCGACGAGGGTCGCCGGCCCGCCCTGCGCGACCAGCCAGTGCAGCCAGCCAGCATGCGCCTCTACCCCACGGGCGATCGGGTGCCCCGGCACGTCATGGTCGAGCCGCAGCAGCCAGCGCCCGATGCGGTACGCCGCCCAGAACAGCGGCCCGATGGTGAGCGGATTGTTGATCAGCGTCGTGCCGACCGCGGTTGGCACATTGGCGCGAACCGGCAGCGCCAGCGTCGCGGCAAGCGGCATGTGGGCAAAGGGGAACAGGATGCCCGTCAGCGCTCCCAGCGCGACTCCGCGCGGGACCGAGCGACGGGTGAAGCGCCACAAGGCCGGCGCGAGCACCCGGTGAGCGACGGGGCGCAGCAACGCGCTCTTTTCCATGGACGCCCGCGTGGGAACCTGGCCGCGAAGCCACCCCCCCGTCCGCGCCACCCACCCGGCCGCGTCGGCGGTCGGATCAGCCACGCTCACGCAAGATCCTGCCCGCCTCTTTCTTCCACTCGCGTTCCTTGATGTGCTCGCGCTTGTCGTGCGCCTTGCGCCCCTTGGCGAGCGCGAGTTCCACCTTCGCCCGCCCGCGCGAGTTGAAGTAAACCATCAGCGGGACCAGCGTCATGCCCTCGCGCGCGACGGCCCCGTGCATCTTGTTGATCTCACGCTCATGCAGCAGCAGCTTGCGCGGCCGCTTTGGCTCATGGTTGAAGCGGTTGCCGTGGCTGAACTCAGGAATGTTCGAGTTGACCAGCCACACCTCCTCGCCCTTCACCTCGGCATAGGCCTCCGCGATCGAACCTTCGCCGAAGCGGAGGGACTTCACCTCCGTGCCGGTCAGCGCGATGCCGGCCTCGAACGTCTGCTCGACTGCATAGTCGAACCGGGCACGGCGGTTTTCGGCGACGATCTTCTTCTTGTCGAACGTGGCGGGTTTGGGACGCATCCGGGCGATGTAGGCAAGGACGCGGGTTGAGGGAAGCGGCGCGTGACCGGGACCGGTTCGATCAGCGCCCTTGACCCAGGCCAGCATGGGCCAGCGCGGCATCCACCGCGGCGCGGGAAGCTTCCCCCGCGGGCGTCATCGGCAGACGCAAGGTGCCGGGAAAACCCGGCCGAACGCGGGTAAGCGCATACTTCACCGGACCCGGCGAGGCATCGGTGAACAACGCTTCGTGCAATGGGTAGAGCTGGTCCTGCAATGCCAGCGCGCGTTGATAGTTGCCGCCCTGGCATGCGGCCTGGAACTCGGCGCACAGGCGCGGCGCGACATTCGCTGAAACGGAGATGCAGCCCGTTCCGCCCATCGCGTTGAAGGCAAGCGCCAGATCGTCGTTGCCGGACAACTGAGTGAAGTGATCGCCGCAACCGAGACGGTGCTGGGAGACGCGAGCCAGCGCGCCGCTCGCGTCCTTGATGCCGACGAAGATGTCGGGGGCCGCCTGCACGATCCTTGCCACCGTTGCCGGCAGTATGTCGGTCACCGTGCGCGCGGGCACGTTGTAGAGGATGATGGGCAACGGGGCGTCGGCGGCCAGCGCCTCGAAATGGCGAAAGATCCCCTCCTGACCGGGGCGATTGTAATATGGCGGCACCATCAGCGCGGCGTCCGCCCCGGCGTCCTTTGCGGCAGTTAAATTGTCGCCGGCAACGCGCGTGTCGTTCGACCCTGCGCCAGCGATGACCGGCACTCGCCCGCGCGCCTGTTCGACGCAGACCCGCACGACGCGAAAATGCTCTTCAAAGGTCAGGGTCGCCGCCTCTCCGGTCGTGCCGCATGCGACCAGCGCCGTCGAACCCTCCGCAATTTGCCATTCGATCAGGTCGCGATAGGCCGCTTCGTCGACCGAACCGTCGTCAGAAAACGGCGTGACCAGCGCAGGGATGGAGCCGTAAAACATGGCAGCGGGATTCCTGTGTTCGCGTCTAATAAACCGGCCGGCACGGCAGTTCGTTCAGGACAGATACGGGTGCAATTGCTATCCTGTCCACATGGTTGCACCCCTTCTCCGTCCGTACCTTCTCATCGCCGGAGCCGCTGGCCTGGCAAGCTTCACCGCGCAGGACCGTGCGCCCACCCAGTTGCTGCCGACCGGCAGCTACAACGTTGCGACCGCGCAACAGCCTGGCCAGCCGGATGGCGCGATCGCCGCGACGCTGGCCCAGTGGAAGGCGATCCGCCAGACGGACGCACTGCCGTTCGACAGCTATGCGAGCTTCCTGCTCGCACATCCGGGCTGGCCCGACGAGGCTGCCAATCGGCGTGCAGCAGAGCGGCAGGCGGGAATGGCCGCGCCCGCAAACGTTATCGCGTTCTTCCGCCGCTATCCGCCGCAGAGCACGGGCGGCGGGGTCGCCTTTGCCCGCGCCTTGTTGGCGAGCGGGCAGCCGGTTGAGGCAGCGGGTGCGGCGCGCGATGCGTGGCGCCGGGGTGCGATGGCGGCCAGCGATGAAAGCTACCTGCTGACGAGCTTTTCGGGCCAGTTGACGCCCGCCGATCACGATGCGCGAATGGACGCACTGTTGTGGGCGGGTCAGACGGGATTGGCGGCACGGCAGCTCGGCTGGGTCAGCCCGGCACGCCGGCCGGGCTTCGCCGCACGCCTGTCATTGCGGACCAACGCTGCCGATGCGGCGACGCTGGCGTTTGCCGAGCCCGGCACGTTGGCGGGCGATCCCGGCTATGTCGCCGACCGGGCGAGCTGGCTGCGCAACAACGGCGCATCCCCGACCAGCCGGACCTGGTTGGCCCAGGCGCGCACGCTGACCAGCTATCCCGGCAATCCCGAGGAGTATTTCGAGGTTCTCCTCACGGCCGCCAGGGGCGCGGCGAACGATGGGCAGTACCAGGCGTCCTACGACATCGCGCGCCAGATCGATCAGGCGTACCCGCCCGCCACCGACGTCTCGATCAAGCCCTATGGTGAGCGTGACGATTATACGAGCCTGGCCTGGCTGGGCGGGCAGGTCGCGATGAAGCGGCTGAACCGGCCGGCGGACGCCATGACGCTGTTCGACCGGTACGCGCATGGATCGCGTGCGCCCCAGACGCGGGCAAAGGGCTTCTACTGGGCGGGCCGCGCGGCCGAGGCTGCTGGCCGCAGCGTGGAGGCGGCGGCTTACTTCACCACGGCGGCGGGCTATCGCGACCAGTTCTATGGCCAGCTTGCCGCTGAGCGGACCGGGCGCAGCCTGTCTGCCCCACCGGCGATTGGCACGCCCATGATCGATCCCGCGACACGCGCGGAATATGACCGGCGTGAAGTGGTGCGCGCGGCGCGGTTCCTGGGACAGATCGGCCAGTGGCAGGACCAGACCGCCTTTGTTCGTCAGATCGCCCTCAATGCCAAGAGCGACAGCGATCACCTGCTCGGCGCCGAGCTGTCGCGATCGATCGCGCGGCCTGACCTTGCAGTAATGATCGGCCGCAGCGCGATGCAGAACGGCCTGTCTGATTACTCGGCGGCCGGCTTCCCGACGATGCCTGTGCCGGTCGGCTATGAGCGCAACTGGACGATGATCCACGCGATCGCGCGCCAGGAAAGTCAGTTTGACCGCGCTGCGATCAGCCATGCGGGTGCGCGCGGGCTGATGCAGCTGATGCCCGGTACCGCGCGCGAACAGGCGGGCAAGATCGGCATCAGCTACGATCCTAGTGCGCTGACCACCGATCCGTCGCTGTCGATGCAGCTTGGGTCGAGCTATTTCGAGCGCGTTTACGGCGGTTTCTCGAGCTATCCGCTCGCTATCGCGGCTTACAACGCGGGGCCCGGCAACGTCCGCAAATGGCTCGCCGCGAATGGCGATCCTCGCATGGGCACCGTGGACGTGGTCGACTGGATCGAGGCGATCCCGCTCTCCGAAACGCGCAACTATGTGCAGCGCGTGCTGGAAAATGCGGTGGTATACGACCTGATGATGCCGTCGCGTGCCCTGAGCGCAGGGCGTCCGGCGCCCCTGTCCTGGTATCTCGGCAAGAGCCGTCCGGGCTAAGCTGCGGCGAGGCGGGCCGGCCCATCCTCCGCGTCGTTTGCGGCGGATGGGCGGCTCGGGCGGGAGCGGCGCTCCCTCCCCGTGGCGCGGCGACGAGGCAGGCGGAAGATCCTCGGCGTGCGACCAAGGCGCCAGATCGAGGAAGCCGATACGACCGCGACCAGCGCATCCAGGTAGCTCGTCACCTCGAACATCGTGATCCACCCGGCGATCTCCGGCGTGGCAGTGCCGATCAGGCGGGTCGCTTCTTCGCCGAGGACGAGAACGCTGGTGGCGACCGCCGCGACGACCAGCACGGCGAGCAGGACCTGTCCGGGCCGGATCGCGGCCAGGCGCGCAGCCGGCACGACCACCGCCCAGCGGTGAAGAAAGCGGCCGATCGGGGTGTCGGGCGCGATCACCCAAGTAAGCCAGAGCGAAGCAAAGAGCAGTGCCAGCGTCATCGGGTCCCCCTGTATTCAAAGACAAGGTGGCGCGCTTTGCGGCCGGGCGCCAGGGGTGGACCGTCCTTGTCGGCGCGGCCTAGAGGTACTGCATGGACCGACCCAATTACATCACTCCCGCGGGCTACGCCGCACTGCGGACGGAATATGAGCAGTTGTTCGGGACCGAGCGGCCCCAGATCGTGGAAACGGTGTCCTGGGCCGCGGGCAATGGCGACCGCTCGGAAAATGGTGACTACCTGTACGGCAAGAAGCGGCTGCGCGAAATCGACCGGCGCCTGGGTTGGCTGTCACGACGGATGAAGGCCGCGAAGGTGGTCGACCCTGCCCAGGCGGGCGACCGTGGCCGCGTCTGGTTCGGCGCCACGGTGACACTGGTGGACGAGGATGAGCGCGAGCGCGTGTTGACCCTGGTCGGCGATGATGAGGCTGACGCGGGCAAGGGGCTGGTCGGCTGGAACGCGCCGATCGCGCGCGCGCTGCGCGGGGCGGCGCTGGGCGACCTGCGTCGCGTGGTGCTTCCGGTCGGGGAAAAGGAATATGAGGTGACTGCGATCACTTACCCGGCCGCCTGAGGAACGCTCCTCCCCGCCCGGCCGTTCTTTGGTCCGAAGGAGAGAGCATATGGCCGAGAACCCACGCACGACCGCCGCGCGCGACACGGATGATCACGAACTGATCGATGCTGCCGTGGCGGATGCTGATTCTAACATCGTCCCCGGCAGCGCCGGCGGTGGCCTGCAGACCAATATCGGCAGTCAGGCGGACCTGACCCGGGCGGTTGACGAGCCCGACGCGGACACGCGCCCTATGAAGAGCGACGCCATCGCCGCCGGTGAGGCACGGCCGAGCGATCGTGGTCCCAACCGGCAGAACGGTTGACGCATGCCCAAGCGGGTTGGAGGGTGCCGCCATGGCTGACGACACCCCCACCCGAAACATCGCCCTGCTGATCGACGCTGACAATGCCAGCTGGCACGCGATCGATCCGGTGCTGACCGTTCTGGCGGAGCTCGGCACCGTCAACGTTCGGCGCGTCTATGGCAACTGGACCAAGCCCGCGCTGAAGGGCTGGCGCGACATGACCGTCAAGCACGGCATCGAGCCGCAACAGCAGTTCGATCTGACCAAGGGCAAGAACGCGACCGACATGAAGATGACCATCGACGCCATGGACCTGTTATTCAGGGGGCGCGTCGAGGGGTTCGGGATCATGTCGTCGGACAGCGACTTCATGCCGCTTGCGATGCGTATTCGCCAGGACGGCCTGCCAGTCTATGGATTTGGCGAGAGCCGCACGCCGGAAGCGTTCAAGCGCGCCTGCACCCGCTTCATAGACGTGGCCGCTCTGATGGCGGAAGAAATCCCTGCCCCATCGCCCGCTCCTTCGCGCGGGCGAGCGCGGGCCGACACGCAGGCGGTCAGCGCACCGGAAGATACGGAAGGCTCGATCGAGCAGGCGCTTCCCCCCGCGATTGGTCGTCGCCAACGCCAGGAACGGGTGACGGAAGACCCTGAGCTGCTGAAGCTGCTGATCGACGCCTATGACGCAGTGAAGCGCGACGAGCGGGGTTACGTGAACCTATCCGCGATGGCGCAGCTCGCGGGCAATCGCTCCAGCTTCGATGCACGCAATTACGGGTACCGGCGTCTATCGGACCTGATCGAGGCCGTGCCGAATTTCCAGGTCGAACGGCGCGAAGGTGGACGTTTATACGTTAAGCGCCTGCGCTGACGGTTAATACGCCAGCGCTATGCCCCGATGTGGCGGCCGCGGTTGCTCTCGGCCGTCCCAACAGCTTTCAAACCGGAGACAAGCATGGCCACCAAAGCCTATGGCGCGACTGCCGCCGACCAGCCACTCGAGCCCATCACGATCGAACGTCGCGAGCCTGGTCCGCGCGATGTTCAGATCGCCATCGCCTATTGCGGCGTGTGCCATTCGGACCTGCATCAAGTCCGCGCCGAGTGGGAAGGCACGTTGTACCCTTGCGTTCCCGGCCACGAGATCGTTGGCCATGTGACGGCGGTCGGCGGTGAGGTGACCCGGCACAAGGTGGG
>Ga0210040_10011015_pt1 | contig 10291 bp, 14 predicted proteins | sample CryGeyCG12114_NA_FD_185462 | JGI IMG/M metagenome (GOLD analysis project Ga0210040, IMG submission 185462) | Groundwater microbial communities from aquifer - Crystal Geyser CG19_WC_8/21/14_NA (SPAdes) (version 2) | ecosystem: Environmental > Aquatic > Deep subsurface > Groundwater | place: USA...
TATGCAAATGGCAGTGATTGAATTTGGCCGAAACGTGCTGGGCATTAGCGATGCGCACTCAACCGAAATGGAACCGCAAACCGGCGGTGCTGTTATTGCCATGATGGATGAACAAAAAAGCATCACCACCAAAGGCGGTACCATGCGCTTAGGTTCCTACCCGTGTGACGTAAAACGCGGCTCGTTGGCGCACCGCATTTATGGCGCTGATACCGTGTTGGAACGCCACCGCCACCGCTACGAATTTAATAACGAGTATCTGGAGCAATACGAAGATGCCGGCATGATTGCCAGCGGTAAAAACCCGCAAACCGGGCTGGTGGAAATTATGGAAATCACCGGGCATCCGTTCTTTATCGGTTCGCAATACCATCCGGAGTTGAAAAGCACGGTCGAAAATCCGCACCCGCTTTTTGTGCATTTTGTAGCCGCAGCCAAACAATATAATGAAAAGCGTACTGCTGTAGTTGCTCCGGTGTTGCAAAGCGAACTGGTGTAACGCTTCTTAACATAGCAGCGTTCAACTTTTTCAAAACCCCATACCGGGGTTTTTTGCGTTGTGTGCAAGGTAAACCCGTTTAAAATGCCTCATTGATTTACGCCCTTCATTTAATGTAATGCATTTGCCGCATCCATTGCTGCACCAGATCCATCCAGCGCACGCTGCTTGTTTTATTATACATGCCATAGCCATGACCGCCGCTTTCATATAAATACATTTCTACGGGAACCTTATTCTTTTTTAAGGCTTCGGCAAACACCAGGCTGTTTTCCACCTTCACGGGATCGTCTTTGGCGTGTACTAAAAAAGCCGGCGGCGTTTGAGGCGTTACCTGCAGTTCGTTTGAGTATTCGCGAATTTTTTCCGGCGTTGGTGTTTTGCCCAGCAAATTTTCGCGCGAGCCTAAGTGCCCGATACTGTCGGAAAATGAAATAACCGGGTACACGAGAATCATAAAGTCAGGGCGTAAACTGGTGCTTTTCGGATTGCTGATATATGTATGCTGAAAATGGGTGCCGGCAGTTGCTGCCAAATGGCCGCCCGCCGAAAAGCCCATAATGCCGATCCTGTTTTTTTCAATGCCCCATTTCGTTGCCCCTTCACGCACCATTTGCAAGGCACGCTGCGCATCCTGTACCGGGCCGATTTCTTTATTTACCATTGTTTGCGCATTGGGCATACGGTACTTCAACACAAATGCAGCAATGCCCATTTCGGTGAATTTTTTTGCAACGTCAGCGCCTTCGTGGCCGGCTGCGGCAATGCCGTAACCACCACCCGGACAAATAATAACGGCAGCGCCGGTACGCTTTTCTTTAGAAGGCAGGTAAATGCTAAGCGTTGGCCGGCTGATGTTGTGAATGATCAGTACGCTATCTCCATTTATTTCCGAAGTTTCCGCATCGGGCGTCCAGATAGAATTGGGAATGCTGTCTTTATAAAGCGGCATTACGGTTTGTGCGGAAAGCATTGTAGTGGTACTGGTAATCAAAATTAATAACAGGGCAGTGCGCATAAGCTAAGATAAGGATAAGTGCTTTTGCAATAGTTACCGCTGTTTGTAAACACAACGGGTAAAAGCCCCTAAAAATGCTGCGAAACTTTTTCAAAACCCCATACGAGCCTACTGGTTAAACAAAAAGAGCCTGGCCATCAAATTCAGGCTAATGCGCAACGGAGTTTTTAACGCGCCGGCATTTCAGGTGTCAACTTTTTCAAAACCCCATCTTCGTTTGTCGCTTCGTCCAGTTCCCGTTTGGTAAGCGATCCCCAATAAGCCTGGTACGCTTCTTCTGTTATAGGCGTCGTATCCGGCTCAATGCCCGGTATCATTTGTTTTACAATATCCACCAAAGCCGTATACGGACGATACCCCGTCATCAATAAGGACGCATGATGCGCACTGCTGAAAATAAGGGTGGGAAACCGGTTGATGTTACGGCTTTGCACTTCCTGTAAATCCTTACGAAACGCATTACGCCCTTCTTCGTTTTTCAGGTTTTCGCTAAATTGTTGCACGTTAAAATTTGGTGCTGTTTGCGCCAGCGTTTCTGCCAACTGTATCAATACACTTTGCACGGAAATGTTTTCGCTGCGCAACATAACTGCTTCCCGTAACAGCCGCAGGTATTGCTCGCCAATAGCAATGGATTGCAACTCGGCACATTTTACGGCAATACAGGCCAAGTAGGAAGAAGCTGGCGGGTTTTTTATCCAGATGCTTGTATTGACGGGCATGCCGGAAAGGTGTGCCGCTTCCATCCAGATGGGGCCCATTTGCGCCGGGCGGCTTACAGAATTTAAGGAATCGCTAAACTGGTTCCAGCCAGGAAGCAACCCGCTCATGCAATTGCGCCAGGTAAGATGCTTTCGAAACTGGTAGCGCAGTTTGCGCCATTGTGGCTCCATAGCCCAGCTCCAACAACAAAGCGGATCGGTGTAGTAAACAATTGCTACCCGATCCGCTGCTGTGTCAGAAGAACGTTGTTCGTCTGTTACTTTCATTTTTTAGGGTGTCGTTACACCATTGTTACGTATGGTGTCGTTCCATTGTTGCGCCCCGATAGGTACAGCGCTATTTACCTGTTTACTGCGTACCTGGCCTAATTCTTCCGCCATTGTTTCTCCTTTTTCCTTCGTCATTACGGTGCCGTTGATTTCCTGATCGAGCAGCGCATTGGTAGCAATCACGTGCTGAATCGGATCTTCAATAAACTGCCAGGTTTCGCCTAATTGTGTAGACGCACCCTGGTTCCACGGGCCACGGAAATCGTTACCGCTTGACATGTTGAAATACAGATTTGTATAATGTGGATCGCCTTGCAGAATGCCCGGCGGGAAGTTGGGCTGAATAGTTTGCAGCGCGGCTTCAAACATTTGGTAATGCGCCACTTCACGCGTCATTAAAAAGGCGAGGGTTTCTTTTACGTACGGATCGTTGGTGTATTGCATCAGGTATTCGTACAGCATCTTTGCGCGCGATTCCGCGGCAATATCCGAACGCAGGTCTGAAGTCAGTTCGCCTTGTGCATCGCCATTGATATAGGCTGCCGTCCAGGGTACGCCCTGGCTGTTAACATAAGCCGGACCACCACCTGTAGCCACGAGGAACTGCGGTGCTACCATAGCTTTATGAATGATTTCATCTTTAGCACCTTTACCATCAAGCAATTGCATGATTTCTGATTCTTCGGCTGCTTTTTTCAAATCGCCATTCACACCCTGCAACAACATCTGTATCGTAGCGCCTACAATCTCCAAATGACTGAACTCTTCGGTCGCAATATCCATTAGCAAATCATATTTATCCGGATACGGCTTTTTTGCAGCAAACGCCTGCCCGAAATAGCGCAGCGCAGCAGCAAGTTCACCATTTGCACCGCCAAACTGTTCCAACAACAACGTTGCAAAGGCCGGATCCGGACCGGATACCCGTGCATTAAACTGCAAATCTTTTACGTGGTAAAACATACTCGTTAAATTTAGAATGATCAATATTCAATACCACGATAGCGGGAAAAACATGCCAGTACGTTTATACGGTAACCTTATGCCTGTAGCGGTAAGAGTTCTACAACTAATCATCAAAAATCTGCTTTTTACATATAATGTAGAAGCTCTGCAATGGCGTGAATATGGGCTTTTGAAAAAGTTGTTATGGATTTTTTGCAGCAGTAATCGTCTTTATAGAAAATGTTTTATGAACAGATTTGTTCAAACTGATTTTAAAAATGGATAAGAACATTCTATGCATAGCCGTCTCGAATCTGAATACAATAAGCTGTATAAAGCAAGCTATAAAACAAGATGCTAAAAGTGTGCTTCTGCACGTTTGATAACGTGTAGCCGGCCAACTTTTTCAAAACCCCATTGCCATCCGGCTTTTAAGCTGCCGCTATAGCCAGCGCAACACATATGGGCTTTTGAAAAAGATTGGATTTGTTTATGACGCAAAATCTTATCATTTCTTTTCAAAAAAGTAAATCAGAAATCCCGTACTTCGCAACCATGTTGACCCGGCTGGACTGGTACATACTGAAAAAGTTTTTTGTAACCTTTATTTTTTGCATGCTGCTCTTTACGGTGATTGCCGTAGCGGTTGACAGCAGCGAAAAAACCGACGATTTTGTAAAAGCCAACCTTACTACGCACCAGATTATTTTTGGGTATTACATCGGCTTTATCCCGTTTATCTGGGGCTTGCTGTACCCGTTGTTTGTTTTTATTGCCGTTATTTTTTTTACGTCTAAAATGGCGTTGCAATCGGAAGTGATTGCCATTCTTGCCAGTGGCGTTACGTTCTGGCGCTGGCTGCGGCCCTATATTGTAGGCGGCTTTGTGTTTGCTGCAATCCTGTGGGTGGCTAACCAGTACGTGATTCCGCAGGCTAATGAAATCCGCAGCAATTTCCAGGCAAAATATTTAGACCGCAACAATTTTCAGCGTATTACCAGCACCTATTACATGCGGGCCGATGCCAATACGTATGTTGGTGTAAAGGAATACGATACAACTACCAAACATGCGACGGGATTTTTTATGGAACGCATCCGCGATGGAAAGGTCTATTTTAACATGCGTGCTGATGCCATGCGCTGGGATACAGCTAAACGAAAATGGTTGCTTACAAATGCCGTGGAGCGCACCATTGACAGCATGAAGGAAACTATCAAAACCCAGGATCAGTTATACATAAACCTGAATTTGAAACCGGCGGATCTGCGCCGCGATGATTACCTGAAAGACAAACTGACAACGCCAAAGCTGGTGCAGTTTATAAATGCCGAAGAAGCGCGGGGCATTGAAGGCCTGAACACCCTGAAAGTAGAACAACACCGCCGGTCCGCCACGCCTTTTACGGTGCTGCTGCTTACGGTAATTGGTGCGGTGATAGCCGGCCGTAAAACGCGCGGCGGCAGTGGGTTGCATCTTGCCATCGGCATTGGCATTGCAGCGTTGTTTATCATGTCGGATCGGTTTTCAACCGTATTTTCAACCAAAAGCAACCTGCCGCCGCTTTTGGCCGCCTGGATTCCTAATATTGTATTTTCATTTGTAGCGTATTATATGTATCGCAAAGCGCCCAAGTAATAAAGTCATTTTTTTGCGGCTCGCCCGCCTTGCTATAACTTTAGCTTTTTATTGTTTGTTCGTCCTTAACAGAAAAACAAAATAAAATGGGCATTATAAAAGACCGGTTTAAGCAGAAAGCAGATAACATGGGCGCCGAAATAAAAGCGTTGCTTAAAGAACATGGTACGAAGAAAATAGGCGAAGTGCAACTGGCACAGGTCTATCAGGGCATGCGCGGCATAACCGGGCTTGTAACAGAAACCTCGTTGCTTGATGCGCAGGAAGGAATCCGGTTTCGCGGCTATACCATCCCTGAACTGCAGCAGCAACTGCCAAAAGCAGAAGGCGGTTCGGAACCGCTTCCTGAAGGCTTGTTTTATTTAATGCTGGTAGGCGAGCTGCCAACAGAAGCGGATGTGCATCACGTGACATCGGTATGGCAGCGGCGCAGCCATGTGCCCAATCATGTATTTGCTTCAATTGAAGCGTTGCCGGTAAGCGCACATCCCATGACGCAGTTTGTTGTGGCTGTAATGGCCTTGCAAACGGAAAGTGTGTTTGCGAAACGCTATGCCGCCGGTATGAATAAGCGGGATTACTGGGATGCCGCCTTTGACGATTCGATGGACCTTATTGCGCGCCTGCCGCGTATAGCCGCCTATATTTACCGGCGCAAGTATAAAAACGGCAATCATATACAACCCGATGGCTTGCTGGACTGGTCCGGAAATTTTGCCCATATGATGGGATATGATGACGAAAGCTTTATGGAGCTAATGCGTCTTTACATGACCATTCATGCCGATCATGAAGGTGGTAACGTTTCGGCACACACAACGCATTTGGTAGGCTCGGCCCTGAGTGATCCGTATTTAAGCTATGCCGCCGGCATGAACGGCCTGGCCGGCCCGCTGCATGGATTGGCCAATCAGGAAGTAATCAAATGGATTTTTGAACTGCGGGAAGAATTAAAAACAGAAGCGCCCACAAAAGAGCAGATCGGCGATTATGTACGTGCTACGTTGGAAAAAGGCAAAGTAGTGCCGGGCTATGGTCATGCGGTGCTGCGTAAAACCGATCCGCGCTTTACCGCGCAAATGGAGTTTGGCAAAAAACATATGCCCGACGATCCGCTGGTGCAAACCGTTTGGAACATTTACGATACGGTGCCTCCGATTTTACAGGCGCTTGGAAAAGTAAAAAATCCGTGGCCGAATGTTGATGCCCATAGCGGCGCACTGCTGGTGCATTATGGAATGGTGGAATATGAATTTTATACGGTGCTGTTTGCCGTTAGCCGCGCCTTGGGTGTATTAGCCAGCTTGTGCTGGGATCGTGCTTTAGGCTTTGCGCTGGAACGGCCCAAATCAATCACAACGGAACTGGTGAAAAAATGGCTGAAAGGCGAGGATGAAATCTGGGAGTGACCTCACCCCGGCCCGCTCCAAAGGAGAGGGAGCTAAGAGCGATTACTCCTGCTAACTTTTTCAAAAGTCCATATAAGCAAAAAGCATCTGATTTATGCAGATGCTTTTTTATTGAAGCCATTAGTTGCTATTAAAAGTTTGATTGATCTGTGCTCCCGCTCCAAAGGAGCGGGCCGGGTTGAGGTCAGAAAAAGTTATCCAATGCTTTTAAGCTGATTGGTTTTTCCCAAATTGTAAGCTTTGAACCATCAAGGTCATCCGGCATGGTGGGCCGGAAGGCACTGATTAAATGAAAATGCGTATGCGGGAATTTCTGGTACATTTCCGGCAAGCGTTCCCAGCCAAGACCATCGGGTAAGTTATAGTCAATAAAAAGATAGTCGGGCACAATTTGGTCAAGACGTTTCATGCCGTCTGACAGCGTATGTGCAATATAGACTTCATAACTTTTACGCAGAAAATAGGCTTTCATCAAAAGACACAAATCTACCTCGTCATCTATGATCAGCACTTTCTTCCTCATTATCATAATCTTATATCCAATATCCTATACGCATAATTTTCATACCAATTCATAAAAGTCATGAAATGCAGCATACCTGCTCAGCTTTGTTTTTCGTGTAGATATTTTTACACAAGCACTTTTTATGAGTTTGTTGAATTGGATGCGCCTGTTTTGGTACGATTATTTAGCCTTTTGCTGCATAGCAATTTGCTAATCTTTAAATACATATGAACATGAGCACAAAATCAAAAATCATTTTAGGTCTGGTAGGCGCCGCTGCAGCAGGCGTTGTTGTAGGTATATTGTTAGCTCCTGAAAAAGGAAGCGACATTAGAAAAGGTATTGGCAGAACGGCTGGCGATTGGGCAGATCATCTTACAGATTTGTTTGCCAATGCAAAAGGTGAACTTCAAAACCTTGGTGGTAAAGCTTCTCGTGCTGCCAGCAATGTTGCAACAGAAGCAACCAACAAATTCAACAATGTAAAAGAAAGCTATAGCTAATTTATTTTCTTATAAAAGAGCAAGGAGCATTTGTATCCTTGCTCTTTTGTTCTTTCCTGAAACCGTCTGCAAATGGAACAATTAAAAACAAGTACGCAACAACTTAAAGATCATGTAGGCGAATACGTAAATACGTATATTCAAATTACAAAAGCCAAAGCAACCCAATCTGCGTCAACAGCAGCTTCCGGCGTTGTTATTGGCATTGCTGCTTTGTTATTCGGCCTTTTTTTTCTCTTTTTTCTTTTTTGCGGCCTTGCCTTTTGGATCGGTGCCTTGATGGATAACCGGCAGGCTGGTTTCTTTATCGTTGCCGCTTTTTTCCTGTTGCTTATCGTATTAATATTTGCCTTGCGCAAAAAAGTGATTGTACCGTTTATTCAGAATCTTGTTATAAGCAAAGTGTATGAGTAGAATAAAAAATTATGCAGACCTGGAAGCTGAAAAGCTGCGCCTGATGGCACTTTTACGCAATCATGAAGAAGCGATCCGGACTGATGTGGTAAATGTAAAAGAAGGCCTGCGCCCGGTAAGCAATGCCTTGAACGTGGTAAATAAAATGGCCACGCGCGACAATCGTGTACCGGTAATGAACTTTGGAGTGGAAATGGGAATTGATATTTTAGTGCGTCGGGTATTGCTGGGGCGTGCGGGCTGGTTTGCAAAGATTGTTGTACCGTACCTGGTAAAAAACTATACCTCTCATTTTCTGGGTGAAGAAAAAAAAGAACTGATTATGGATAAAGTGCGCAACTTTTTCAAAAAGCTACGTCCCAAGTCCGCCCCGGTTAAAACAGAAGTGTATCATCCGCAGCCTATGTCGTAGTGACAACAAAAGAATTTATTTGAAAGCGTAGCATTGCAGCGCCTGCTTTTTTAGTATAGCAACCGCTATGGGCTTTTGAAAAAGATGGCTTCCCTTGTGCTTGCCTGATACTGAAACTTTTTCAAAAGCTCATAGGGGAGCGGCAGTGTAGAATTTATGCCCGCTAATGGTACATGAGGAAATTGTTTCCTCAGAACTTTATTTCGAAGGCGCCATTAACACGGTATAATTTTTACAGGAGCTATCAAAGTAATAATCAAAATGCTTTATATGGACATCAAACAAAACGGTCCGCGTGAGCCACGGAAGCCGGAAGCGGATGATACCTATTTGCCCGATATGACACCACGCCGCGAAGGCGGAGACGATTCGCTGGCCGAGGCATCGCCTTACGACAGCCGCGACGATGAAAAAGTGATTGTAAATGAACAACGCGAAAATAAAACGGTGAACACACCATCCCAGACCGCTGTAAACACCAGTGAAGAAGCAAGTAGCGATGAAGAGGTGCTTTAGTGCCTGGGCCGGTATAGATTGGATTAAGGACGCAACAGAAAGGATGTGGTTTAAAGCTCCCTGGCGGTGCAGGTTTTTTTAGGTGGATGTGAAAAGAAATTAACCAGGGAGCTATTTTATTTTTTAAACTTTTTCAAATACCCATGTATGACAGTTATACATGGGTATTTATTTTTTGGGCTTCGTACATAAAAAAAGGTGCAGTTAGCTGCACCTGAATTCTTTAAGTAAAAATGGAACGACTGATTAGTCTACTCTTCTGAAACCACCGGCAATAAGTGAAAGTACAAACAGTACTAAAAAGATAAAAAACAGGATTTTAGCAATCGAGGCTGCACCGGCAGCAACACCACCAAAACCAAAAATAGCTGCTATAATAGCAATTACTAAAAAGATAACAGTCCAACGTAACATAACAATAAGTTTTATGGGTTAACAAATTTCCTTATGCTGTATACTATCAAAGAATTGTACCACATTGAAATTTATCCTGGTGTTTTTCGGATGCATTTCTGTCTTTTTTTGAGTAAGATATTCCCCCTGAAATCATTGGGCTGTTTGGATAAAGGCCCAAACAGATTTGGTACACTTTTGCTATTATTGTTACTATCCTACTGCAAGACACAGAACATTTTTCGCATTTGATATTATAGATTTTATGAGCTTTAAGAATACCGACCAGACAAGAACTTATTTTAATGTAACGCCGGCAAGTACAGAAACAATAAAACCTGCAGCGCCATTTACGGCACGACAGGCATTTAGCGATCGCCGGGCACCCGATCCTTCATCTGTATTACGTAGCGACCGGTATCCGATTCCAACCTTTTTTGAATACCGGATGCGTTCCAGCCATTAATATTTCACCTTTAACCATATACATAGAGCACATATCCATCTGTGCTCTTTTTGTTTTTAGGATATTATAAAACGAAAAAAGTTAATGCTGAGTTGGGGAACAGATTCCTCAAAGCTTAGGTTCAGTATATCCCTATGTCGTTCAGCATGCTACTATCGCAATAAAACTATAATACAAACAGTTGATTGATAGTTATATACATTTTTTTGAGAAATCCAAATTTTTGGTGTTACAGTTGTTCTATAAAAACACACGCCAAAAACTTTACAATGCTCAATCAGCGTCTTGCGCAAAAGCAACGCATCAAAATTCTGCCTCAGCAGATTCAGTTGCTCAACTTTTTTCACCTTAATACATTGGAGTTAGAACAACGTATCATTCAGGAGATAGATGACAACCCATTGTTGGAAGACCAGAAAAATGAATTTGAAACATTGACGGATAAGTATAATAAAGATGCCGTACAGGATTATCAGGATTGGGAAGAGTATGGTTATGATGACATTCCCGATTATAAATTAGAGTACGGAAATTACCTGCACAATGATAAGGTGCCGGAACGGCCTATCGTAAATCAACAG
>Ga0210040_10011016_pt1 | contig 10291 bp, 11 predicted proteins | sample CryGeyCG12114_NA_FD_185462 | JGI IMG/M metagenome (GOLD analysis project Ga0210040, IMG submission 185462) | Groundwater microbial communities from aquifer - Crystal Geyser CG19_WC_8/21/14_NA (SPAdes) (version 2) | ecosystem: Environmental > Aquatic > Deep subsurface > Groundwater | place: USA...
GCCGCAAAGGCCAGCAGGCCGGTGCCCGTGCCGATGTCCGCATGGTTGCCGAAATCCCGCCCGGACCGCTCCAGCCGGTCGAGCGCGAGCAGGCAGCCGTGGGTCGTCGCATGCTGCCCGGTGCCAAAGGCAAGGCCGGCATCGATCAGGAAGTTGACCGACGCCGGGTCAGGCGCATGCGCCGGCGTGTGGACGAAGAAGCGGCCAGCGCGGATCGGCTCCAGCCCGGCCTGGCTGCGGGTGACCCAATCCTCCTCTTCAAGCTCGGCGACCGCGGCCTCCCCGCTTGCCAGCTGCTGCAGCACGGCAAGGTCGGAAGCGGTCGGCTGCTCCTCGAAATAGGCGTGGATCAGCCACTCGTCCGGGCGATGCTCGTCCGGTTCGTCGGCGACGATCACCGGCGGGCTCGAATGATCGGGGAAGGGGTCGTCCATCGCCCCGACCGCCTCGCCTTGCGCACGGTTGCAGGGCAGCGTCACGCGCCAGCTCATTTGCCCGCGGCCTCCTTGGCCAGCCGCTCGTCGAGCTGCCGGGTCTTGGCCGCGGCGTAGCTGGCACAGCCGCCCTGGTCGAACAAGGGTGCCTGGCCCGCGAAGCGCTGCAGCATGTTGCTGGCCGACGGATGCGGGGTGATCAGGATCTCGCACTCCAGCTTGCCGACCCTGGCGATGCTGCCGCGAAAGGCGGCGACCAGCTCGGGATGATCGGTGAAGCGGTAGCCGTCGCGGCTCACCGGCGAGAGGCTGTCGGCATAGACGAAGGTGCGGCACACCCCGCCGTCGCAGCTCACCCAGCTCCAGCTGAGTGCGCCGGCGGTATGACCGGGCGTGGCGATGGCGGTCAGCTGCACGCCGCCGCTCCGCACCTGCTCGCCATCGCGCAAGGTGCGGTAGACCTCGGCCGGCGGGAACGGGGGAAGGCTGCCATGCTGCGGGTCGGCGTCGGCCGCCTTGCCGGTCCGGAGCACGGGTGCGGCCGCGGGCGAGGCGATCAGCCTGGCCCCGGTCAGCCCCTGCAGCCGCGCCATGCCGCCGACATGGTCGACATGCTCATGGCTGTGCAGGAGGAAGCGGACGTCGCCGGGCCGGAAGCCCAGCCGCCGGATATTTGCCGCGACCAGCTCGGCTCCGGCTTCGGTGCCGCTGTCGATCAGGACGTGGCCGTCGCGGTCGGTGATCAGGATCGCGCTGATCCCGCAGGTGCCGACATAATAGGTGTTGCCGTGGATGCGGACGGGCGGGGCCGGCTTGTCCCACTCGTCATTTTCCTTGCAGGCGCGGGCGAAGGCCGGACCGGCGGTCGAGATCGGGGCCGGCAGCCGCTCCACCTTCTGGACCCGGCCGAGCGGGATGCTGATCTGCTGGGCGGCGAAGGCAAGCAGGACTGCGCTAGCGAACATAGCTTGCTCCATTGACGTCGATGACGCTTCCGGTTGCGCTCGCCGGCGCATCCGTCGCCAGCCAGCGAATGGTCTCGCCCACCTCCGCCGCGCTCGCCACCCGGCCGAGCGGAATGTCGGCCAGGATCTTCTCGCCGCCGCGGCTGGCGAGATATTCGGCGGTCATCTCGGTAACGGTGAAACCGGGGGTGACGGCGAAAGCCAGGATGTTCTCCGCCGCATAGCCGCGGGCGATGGTCTTGGTGACCGCGACCATGGCCGCCTTGGACGCCGCATAATGCCAGTGCTGGGGCGAATCACCGCGATAGGCGGCGCGGCTCGCGACGTTGACGATGCGTCCGCCGCCATGCTCGCGGAAATGCGCGATCGCCAGTCGGGACAGGTCGGCGGAGGCCTGGAGGTTGACCTGCAGGGTTCGCGCCCAGGCCGCCTGCCATTCGGCCTCGTCGGCCGTGTCGGCGACCGCCTCGAACACCCCGGCATTGTTGACCAGGACGTCGACCCGGCCGAGCCGCTCGATCGCCCGCGCCCAGCAGCGGGCCGCCGCCGCCGGGTCGGCGAAGTCGGCGGCAAGCAGGGCTTCCCCGCCGCGGGTGGAGGTGCCGAGGACCTGGTGGCCGGCGGCGCTGAGCGCATCGGCCGCGCCCCTGCCGATGCCCCGGCTCGCGCCGGTGATGAGGATGTTCATGGGCGCGCCTTAGCGCCATTCGCAGCCCCCGCGAAAGCGGGGACGGCGCTTGGCTCAGGCAGCGAACTTGGAGATGAACTCGGCCGTCGCGCTCTTGAACTCGCCGATCTGCTCGGAGAAGCGGCCGAAGCCCTGCTCGACCCCGTCGATATCGCGGGCGACATTCTCCGTGTCCGAACGGATCGCGGCGATGGTCGAGCTCATCGAGTCGGCCGCAAGCGCCGTCTCGTCCACCGCGGCGGTGATCATGGTCACCGTCTGGGCCTGCAACTCCATCGCCTGGCGGATCCGGTCGGCCGAGGTCTGCACTTCCTCCACCGTGCCCTGGATGGAGCCGTTGGCGTCCACCGTCTGGCGGGTCGCCTGCTGGATGGCGGTGATCTTGGCGGTGATGTCGTCGGTCGCCCGCGCGGTCTGGCTGGCCAGGCTCTTCACTTCCTGGGCGACCACCGCGAAGCCGCGGCCGGCATCGCCCGCCCGGGCCGCCTCGATGGTGGCGTTCAGGGCCAGGAGGTTGGTCTGGCCGGCGATATCGCGGATCAGGCCCAGGATGCTTTCGATCGCTTCCACGTGGGAGGACAGGGCCTGGCTGACCTTGACCGCCTGCGCGGCCTGGTCGCCGGCGCGGGTCGACACGGTGGCGGCGGTCTCGACCTCGGCCCGGGCATCCTCGATCGCGCGGATGAGGCCGGCGGCGGTGTGGGCGGCTTCGCGCATCGCGACCGCCGACTGCTCGGCCGCGGCCGCGACTTCGCTGGTCTTGCCGAGCATTCCGCGGGTGGCGTTCGCGGTTGCGCTCGCCTGGCTGCGAAGCATGTCGCTGTCGCTGCTTGCGCGGGCGACGGAGGCGACCACCCGGCGGTTGAACTCCTCCGCCTTGGCCTGCCGCTCGCGGTCGTGCAGCGTGTCCTGGAAGTGGATGGCGTGGGCGACGAAGACGTCGATCTCGACCATGCTCAGTTCTTGGATGGTGCGCGCCGCTTCCGCCCGCTCGGCCGATTCCGACAGGGTTTCGCGCATTGCGATCATCAGCGCCTCGGCGGCACCCGAGAGGCCGGCCAGAAGGGTGGTCAGCGACACCTTGGCGCTCATCGCGTCCTCGACATAGGACCGGGCGGTCGTCACCCAGCCGGTGCCGTTCAGGCGCAGGAACTTGTCGCGAATATAGGGCAGGATGCGCTCGGCCAATTGCTCCAGCTTGGCGTCGTCGAACTGCTGGCGGCCGTCCGAATGCTCGCGGTAACGCTTCCAGAAGTTGCGGGCGACCGCGCGCTCATGCTGCGCGATGGCACTCCACAGGGCGGCGGCGCGGGCCGGCAGGTCGCCCACCGGGTCGAAGGCGCGAAGGCGGCGCTCGTGGCTGGAGTCACTGGCTGGCATGGTTGATGGTCACTCCTGGCAGGCATGTGTTGCTTCCGGGTCTGACTAGGCGGCATTGGTTAAGAGGCGGTTAGGCGGGTAAGGAAAAGGGCCTTTGGACCGCCTTGCCTCGCGGGGGCGCGCGGCCTAGTGCGAAGCCACTCATCCCAAGCACTTTTGCCGGAGCAAACGTTCGTCTCATGGCGCGCAACACCGCAAGACCCTTATCCCCGCACCTGACCATCTGGCGCTGGGGTCCGCACATGCTGGTCTCCATCCTGCACCGCGCCACCGGAGTGGCGCTGACGGTGGGCGGACTGTTTCTGCTGACCTGGTGGCTGCTCGCCCTGTCCGGCAGCGCTTCGGCCTACCAGAGCTTCTCCGACTTCGTCGGCTGGAAGCTCGGGCCCATTCCCCTGATCCAGCTCGGCCTCGTGGCGCTGACCTGGGCCTTCTTCCAGCACACGCTGTCCGGCGTCCGCCACCTCATCATGGACATCGGCGCCGGCTTTGAGCTGCGCACCAACAAGACCATGGCCTATCTCACCATGGCCGGCTCGCTGCTGCTCACCATCGCCTTCTGGGCCATCATCTGGGGGAAGGCGGCATGACCGGTCCCAAGCAACTCGGCACCCACGAACGCAATGCCGTTCCCGATGGCAAGACCGCGCTCGGCCGGGTCCGCGGCCTCGGCGCTGCCGGGCACGGCGGCGAGCACTGGATCAAGGAGCGCGTTTCCTCCGCCGCTCTGCTCCTGCTCGGCACCTGGTTCCTGGTCTCGCTCCTGCTGCTCCCGGACTTCAGCCAGGCGACCATCCGCGGCTGGCTGGCCGAGCCCTTCACCTTCGTCCCGATGGCGCTGTTCGTGTACCTCAACTTTGAGCACAGCTTCGAAGGCGTGAAGGTCATTGCCGACGATTATCAGGGTGACGAGGGCGGTCGCATGACCTGGCACATCGTCAGCCTCTTCCTACATGTGGGGGCAGGGGCACTCGCCCTGTTCGCTCTCGCCCGCATCGCTTTCGGAGCCGCCAACTGATGACTGCCGCCTACCAGATTATCGATCATGTCTACGACGTGGTGGTGGTCGGCGCCGGTGGCGCGGGCCTGCGCGCGACCATGGGCGCGGCCGAGAAGGGCCTCAAGACCGCCTGCGTGACCAAGGTCTTCCCGACCCGTAGCCACACGGTCGCGGCGCAGGGCGGGATCGCGGCCAGCCTCGGCAACATGGGTCCGGACCACTGGACCTGGCACATGTACGACACCGTCAAGGGCTCCGACTGGCTCGGCGACCAGGACGCGATCGAATACCTCTGCCGCGAAGCGCCCGCCGCCGTCTACGAGCTCGAGCATTACGGCCTGCCCTTCAGCCGCACCAACGACGGGCGGATCTACCAGCGCGCGTTCGGCGGCATGACCCAGAACATGGGCGAGGGCCCCGCCGCCCAGCGCACCTGCGCCGCCGCCGACCGGACCGGCCACGCCATGCTTCACTCGCTCTACCAGCAGAGCCTGAAGTATGACGCCGACTTCTTCGTGGAATATTTCGCGCTCGACCTCGTCATGGTCGACGGCGAATGCCGCGGCCTCATCGCCTTGTGCATGGAAGACGGCTCGCTTCACCGCTTCCGCAGCCAGTCGGTGGTGCTTGCGACCGGCGGCTACGGCCGCTGCTATTTCTCCGCCACTTCCGCCCACACCTGCACGGGCGACGGCAATGCCATGGTGCTGCGCGCCGGCCTGCCGCTTCAGGACATGGAGTTCGTGCAGTTCCACCCGACCGGTATCTACGGCGCCGGCGTCCTCATCACCGAGGGCGCGCGCGGCGAAGGCGGCTACCTCACCAACTCCGAAGGCGAGCGCTTCATGGAGCGCTATGCGCCCAGCGCCAAGGACCTCGCCAGCCGCGACGTCGTCTCCCGCTCCATGGCGATGGAGATCCGCGAAGGCCGCGGCGTCGGCAAGGAGAAGGACCACATCTTCCTCCACCTCGACCACATCGACCCCAAGATCCTGGCCGAGCGCCTCCCCGGCATCACCGAGACCGCCAAGATCTTCGCCGGCGTCGACATGACCCGCGAGCCGATCCCGGTCACGCCCACCGTCCACTACAACATGGGCGGCATCCCGACCAATTATCACGGCGAGGTCGTGACCCTGAAGGATGGCGAACCGGACTCGGTCGTGCCCGGCCTGTTCGCGGTCGGCGAGGCGGCCTGCGTGTCGGTCCACGGCGCCAATCGCCTCGGCTCCAACAGCCTCATCGACCTGGTCGTGTTCGGCCGCGCCGCGGGCCTTCGCCTGGGTGAGATCCTGAAGCCCGGCCAGGCTCAGAAACTGCTCCCCGCTGACAGCGCCGACCTGGCGCTCGGCCGGCTGGACCGTTTTCGCCACGCCGACGGTGGCACCCCGACCTCTCGCATCCGCAACGACATGCAGCGGACCATGCAGGCCGACTGCGCCGTCTTCCGGACGGAACGCACCCTGGCCGAGGGCGTCGGCAAGATCGACGCGGTCTACCGCAACCTCGAGGACGTCAAGGTCACCGACCGCAGCCTCGTCTGGAACACCGACCTGATCGAGACGATGGAGCTCGACAACATGATGAGCCAGGCGGTGGTCACCATGCACTGCGCCGCCAACCGCAAGGAAAGCCGCGGCGCCCACATGCACGAGGACTATGCCGAGCGCGACGACGCCAACTGGATGAAGCACACCATCGCCTGGTTCGACGGCTGGGGCGGCAAGGGCGGCAACGTGTCGGTCGATTACCGTCCGGTCCACGACTACACGCTCACCGACGAAGTGCAGTACATCAAGCCCAAGGCCCGCGTGTACTAAGTCAAGCGGCCGGCCCCGCGCCGGCCCGCCTGACCCCCGCCAGCCTCGGCGGACGGCTCATGTCCGCTTTCCACCCACAGCGGACATCTCAGCCGAACGTCCGCCTTCGACCCATAGCGGACATTGGCGTCACCCCGGGCTTGACCCGGGGTCTGCCTTCCTTCTCATCTCGGGTGCATGGAGAAGGTGCCTTGCGTCTACCTCCTTGCGTCGAGTTCGCATGGCACTTTCTACACGGGCGTGACGACTGACCTTGCTGGGCGGCTCTGGCAGCATCGGACTGGTGCCAACAAAGGCTTCACTGCGCGCTACCAGATCAAGCGTTTGGTATGGTTCGAGGTGCATAAGACAATGCACGCAGCCGTCACCCGCGAAAAGCAGATCAAACGATGGCTTCGTGCCTGGAAGTATGACCTGGTGAATGCCGTGAACCCGAATTGGCGTGACCTTGCCGAAGACCTCGGGTTCGAGGCGCTACCGGTCGGAAGGAAGGCGGACCCCGGGTCAAGCCCGGGGTGACGGACGTGTCCGCTATCCACCCGAAGCGGACATCTTAGCCGAGCGTCCGCTTACGACCCATTGCGGATATCAACGAGGCCAGTGGGGCCGGATGAGAGATCGCAAACCGAATCGCCTATCTATCGGTCAGGCGACTTCTCCGCTGCCTCTTTATTGCTCGCGGCTTCACGAAGGTGCCTTTCGAAGTCCGCCCTCTCTTGGTCATTCAGCCCGTGAATGATGACGTTACCATCCACTATGTCCAGCTGATGTAGATTGGGGTCTCGACCGAGGTCGGCGATTTGGAACTCTGTGTCTAAGAACATCTGCTTTAGGGTAGGGTTACTCTCGATTATGCCCACGAGAGCTCGAAATACCGCATCTCTCTGTCGATGGAAGTCCTCCGTCATGATGACTCTGGCGCGCTCAATTTGAGCTGTCAGCAACTTGGCTAGGTCCCCGTCGTAGTGAGCTCGTTTCACTACGACGTCCAGTGAGGACCTGTTGCCAATAGCCCGAAACACTGCTGTCTCGGCAGCGTAGTCGAGCCCTTGATTATAATGAGTGCCAGAACCGAAGTGAGCGATCGCGTCATCTCTTAGCTCGCAAATCTTCTTGTGCGCAGCCTTTCCCTCGTCATCCAACTTTGCACGAATATCGAAGGTTCGCCGTGTTTGAGATCGGGTTTTTAGTCCACGAGCGTAAAACAATATGGCATGGCATTGCAGCGCGTATCCTATCGATCGCCATAGCTTGCCTCCAAACATGATGTCTGCCTTCTTCTCAGCCATGGCCCCACAACTTTCCGCAGCCATCTCCAGATCAGCAAGAGTAGACTTGAGGTCTTTCAGTTTCTCGACTTGATCTATGAAGGGCCTGTGTTCACGGAGCCGTTTTAGCTTCTGCGCGAAGCGCCCAACATCATAATAGTGTTCATCGGCGGCTTGCCGAGTAAGTATCAACTGGGATCCGGCAGTTTGTGACATCCCTCCGAGGTAAGTCTCGTCCGAAGAGATTGCTAGCACTGACTACGCTGTCGCCGCTCACATGCGGCTCGGACGCCTGCCCCGATACCTGCCCTTGCCTCTGCCGACAGCTTGGCTCGCTTCGCACTCTTGCGCTTGGGCTTGGGCCCGGGCTTCACCGCTGGCTCGCAATCTGGGGTGCCGTCGAAAAACACCTCCTAATGCGTCGTCCGATTCAACGCGCCAGACCTGCCACGAGAAGACCCGCAGCAGCCGCGAACACTATCTGCAACCCGAAGTCCACCATCAACGGGACATATCCTGTGTGTGGCTGGCGGGAAATGGTCCTCCTTCAGAAGCGGATGCTGCGCCCTTGCCTAGTAGGACTTCATCTGTCTTCATCGAACCACCATGGTTCGCCTTTCTCCTCTGCGCTGGTTCAAGCATCCCTTAGTGAGAGGGGTGACACGGAGTGACAACCCCCGGAAACGTTGGTCCACAGGCGTGCGCGCCGGCGGGCTGGCGGCTTGCGAACGACGCCCTTGCGGCCCTTGCCGGTCAGGGTCACCCGGCGATCCTGACAAGCTTGTTCCTGCCGGCGGCGCCGCGCACCAGATCGAGGGACAGGCGGGCAGGCCAAGCGCCCGGCTGAGCAGGCGCAGGACGGCCCGGTTGGCTTTTCCGTCCTCGGGCGCCGCGGTCGTCCGGATGGACAGCGTGCGGCTGCCGTCGCCGGCTGGAAGGGCGATCTCGTCGGCGGAGGCATTGGGGGTCACGCGGACCTCGATCAGGCCCTTGTCGTCGGCCAGCGCGCGGATGGCGGTCGCCGCGGGCAGCTGCGGCCTTGGCCGGGCCATCAGCGCTTGCGCACGAACTCGGCCCGCAGGACGAGGCCCTTGATCCCCTCGAACTTGCAATCGATCTCCTGCGGGTCGCCGGTCAGCCGGATCGACTTGATCAGCGTTCCCCGCTTCAGCGTCTGGCCCGCGCCCTTGACGTCGAGATCCCTGACGAGCGTCACCTGGTCGCCGTCCGCCAGCAGGTTGCCGACCGCGTCACGCACCTCGATCGCCCCTGTGGCCTCGCGCCTGCGCGCAAGCTCGGCCGCAGGCAGCCATTCGCCGCTGTCCTCGTCATACACGTAATCGTCGTCGGTCATGGTCAACTCCGCAGCAAGCGCCAGTGCAAGCACCGGTCCCGTCGAATGTCGAGGCCCTGGATCCTGGTGCCGCCATGACCAGCCTGGAAGCGCGAAGCAGGGGAGGAACTCCGCCGCTGGCCTTGCCGAGCCGATGCACTGTGCCGGTCCGCTCACGGCGCGGTCGTCGAAGCTCTTGGGAAACGCGCCCCGCTCGGCTAAGCGCGGCCGCTTATGACTGATCCAGTAGCCCCCAAGCGCATCTTTCCCGATGCCAAGGTCGACGCCGAAGCGGCCAAGCACATCCCGTCCTCGCCGCAGACCGAGGACCCCGCCTACAGCCTGGCCTTCCAGGACAAGGATTTCCTGCTCCGCCCGGACCTCCGTCCGGTCCGCTTCCAGCTGGAGCTCCTGAAGCCCGAATTGCTCCTCGACGAGCAGCAGATCGGCTCCACCTTCGTCTTCTACGGTTCGGCCCGCGTGCCCGAGCCGGCCAAGGCCGAGTTGCTGCTGGCCAATGCCCGCACCGACAAGGAACGGCTGATCGCCGAGCGGCTGAAGGCCAAGTCTCATTATTACGACGTGGCGCGCGAGCTTGCCCGGATGACCAGCAAGGTCGAGCGTGACGAGGACGGCAAGCGCCAGTTCGTGGTCTGCTCGGGCGGCGGTCCAAGCTTCATGGAAGCCGCCAACCGCGGTGCGGCGGACGCCGGCGCGGAATCGATCGGCCTCAACATCGTCCTCCCGCACGAGCAGTTGCCCAACCCCTATGTCACCCCGTCGCTGTCGTTCCAGTTTCACTATTTCGCGCTGCGCAAGATGCACTTCCTGCTGCGCGCCCGCGCCGTGGCGGTGTTCCCGGGCGGCTTCGGCACCTTCGACGAGATGTTCGAATTGCTGACCCTGATCCAGACCGGCAAGGTCCGGCCGCTTCCCATCCTGCTCTACGGACGCGAGTTCTGGGAGCGGGTGGTGAACTTCGAGGCGCTGGTCGAGGAAGGGGTCATCTCCGAACGCGACCTCGACCTCCTGACCTGGTGCGAGACGGCCGAGGAGGGCTGGGCCAAGGTGTGCGACACCTATGCCCAGGAGGAAGCTCCCCTCCGCGCCGCGTCCTGATCCTGGAAGGGCAAGAAAAAGGGCACTGCGGAGGAGATCCGCAGCGCCCTTTCCTTCTTCGTCTTCGGTGCCTTGCGGCTCCGGTCTAGTTCTTGGTGCCCGGTGCCGGCGAGGCGGTGGTGCCGGGCGCACTGACCTTGGGAGCGCCCTCGCCGCGGATGTTGCTCATGCCGCCCTTGGCCGCGTCCTGCTCGGTCAGCACCGGCTCGTTCTCGGCCTTCTGCGCACCGGCGTCGTCGGCCTCGGCCGCGGCCTTGTCGCCCGCCGCACCCGGCGTGGAAGCG
>Ga0210040_10011017_pt1 | contig 10290 bp, 8 predicted proteins | sample CryGeyCG12114_NA_FD_185462 | JGI IMG/M metagenome (GOLD analysis project Ga0210040, IMG submission 185462) | Groundwater microbial communities from aquifer - Crystal Geyser CG19_WC_8/21/14_NA (SPAdes) (version 2) | ecosystem: Environmental > Aquatic > Deep subsurface > Groundwater | place: USA...
CTGCGCGTCGTGGTGCTGGAGAGGCACGCGGATTTCCTCCGCGACTTCCGCGGGGACACCGTCCATCCGTCCACCCTCCGCCTGCTGGACGAGCTCGGGCCTCGCCGAGGACTTCCTCGCCCTGCCCCACCAGGAGGTTCCCCGCCTGGCGATGATGACTGACGACGGCACCTTCCCCGTGGCCGACTTCTCGCGCCTGCCGGGCCGGTTCCCCTACCTGGCGCTCGTGCCGCAGTGGGACCTGCTCGACGTCCTCGCCGGCTGCGCCGCGGAGCTGCCCTCGTTCGCGCTGCGTCGCGAGGCCGAGGTGACCGGGTGGTGCGGGAGGCGGCCCGGTCACGGGGTGCGCTACCGCACGCCGGACGGCAGGACCCACGAGGTCCGCGCACGCCGGACCGTCGCCGCGGACGGTCGCGGCTCGCGCCTGCGGGCGGACGCCGGGATGGTGCCGCGGGACTTCGGCGCCCCCATGGACGTGCTGTGGTTCCGCCTGCGCAAGCCCCCGGGGACGGACCTCCCCGTCGGCGGCACCTTCCGCCTCGCAAGGGGCCGGATGCTCGTCCTCCTCGACCGCGGCGACTACTGGCAGACGGCCTGCATCATCCGCACGGGGAGCGCCGGGGCCCTGCGGGAGGGGGGACTCCGACCGCTTCCGCGAGGACGTCGGCGCGCTCGTGCCCGCGACGGCCTCGTCGGTCGGCTCCGTCTCCTCGTGGGACGACGTCGAGCTGCTGACGGTGCAGGTGGACCGCCTGCGGCGCTGGCACCTGCCCGGCCTCCTGCTCATCGGCGACGCGGCGTACGCCATGCCACCCGTGGGGGGCGTCGGCATCGACCTTGCCGTCCAGGACGCAGCGGCAGCGGCGCGGCTCCTGGCGCCACGGCTGCGGGCGGGGGTCCCCGGGCCGGACGACCTGGCCCGCGTGCGCCGTCGTCGCCTGGTGCCCACGGTGGCCACCCAGCTCCTCCAGCGGGTGGTGCAGCGGCGGTTCCTCGCCCGGATGCTCGCGGGCCCTGGCCCTGGCCCGGCCCTGGCCCGGCCCGGGCCCGGCCCGGGCCGGGCCCGGCGCCCACGCCGGCGCTCCTGCGCGTCGTCGCCCGCTCGCCGCGCCTGCAGGGCCTGCCCGCGCGCGTCGTCGGTCTCGGGACCCTCCCTGAGCACGTCGCGCCGTCGGCTCCGGGACGAGGCCCCGCCCCGCGCACGGCCCCGCCGGGCTGCGACGGCGCCGCGGCGCGTCCACCCCTGAAGGCCTGCCGCGCCCGGACGCACGACAGCGCCCCTCCCGGTGGGGGAGGGGCGCTGCCGGTGGTGCGCTGCGCGGTCCTCGCGGGACCGCTCCCGGCGTCACGGGCCGGAGGTCAGCTCCCGGCGCTCGGCCTCGGGCCCGGTGGGCTGCTCGATGGCCTCGTGCTCGCCGTGGTGCTGCGCGGCGGCGAGCTCGCGGGGGGTGACCGCCTCGACGCGGTCCTCGAAGAAGAAGTTCGAGAGGTTGGCGCGGGTCCGGTCGACGATCGAGGGCTTGCTGCCGTCCTCGCGCACCTTCGGCGGGATCGCCAGCGGCCGGTAGGTCTCGTGCTGCACGAGGAGCCACCGCTCGGTGTCGGAGAGCGGCTCGTGCACCTCGAAGTACTCGCCGTCGGCCGTGCGCACCACGCGACCCGTCTCGTGGCCGTGGAGGGCCAGCTCCCGGTCCTTGCGCTGCAGGGACAGGCAGACGCGCTTCGTGACGACGAAGGCCACCGGCGGCAGCACGAAGAACAGGAAGCGCAGGAGCCAGGTGAGGTCGTTGATCGACATGCGGAAGGCCACGGCCATCAGGTCGTTGCCCGCCGCCGCCCACATCACGCAGTAGGAGGTGATGGCCATGACGCCGATGCCGGTGCGCACCGGGGCGTTGCGCGGCCGGTCGAGCAGGTGGTGCTCGCGGTTGTCGCCGGTCACCCACTGCTCGAGGAACGGGTAGGCCATCAGGGCCACGACCATCAGGCCCGGCACCACCAGCGACGGCAGGAACACGTTGAGCGAGAGCGTGAACCCGGCGAGCGTGAACTCGGGCTGCCCGGGCATCAGGCGCAGGAGCCCGTCGACGAAGCCGATGTACCAGTCCGGCTGCGTGCCCGCCGACACCGGCGAGGGGTCGTACGGCCCGTAGTTCCAGATCGCGTTGATCGACACCAGGCCCGAGATCAGGATGATGACGCCGAACACGATGAAGAAGAAGCCGCCCGCCTTCGCCGCGTAGACCGGCAGCAGGGGGAAGCCGACGACGTTGTCGTTGGTCCGGCCCGGGCCGGGGTACTGCGTGTGCTTGTGCGCCACCACGAGGGCGAGGTGCATCGCGATGGTGGCCAGGATGATCCCCGGCAGCACGAAGACGTGGGCGATGTACAGCCGCGAGATGATCGTCTCGCCGGGGAACTCGCCCCCGAACAGGAAGAAGACGATGTACGTCCCCACCACGGGGATCGCCAGGATGACGCCCTCGATGATGCGCAGGCCGTTGCCGGAGAGCAGGTCGTCGGGCAGGGAGTAGCCGGTGAAGCCCTCCGCCAGCGCCAGCACGGCGAGGATGACGCCGAGCACCCAGTTGAGCTCGCGCGGCTTGCGGAAGGCGCCCGTGAAGAACACGCGGAGCATGTGCACGACGATGGCGGCGACGAAGATCAGGGCCGACCAGTGGTGCACCTGCCGCATGAGCAGGCCGCCGCGGATGTCGAACGAGAGGTTGAGCGAGGAGGCGTACGCCTCGGACATCGTCACGCCGTACATCGGCGCGTACGAGCCCTCGTACTCCACGAGCGTCATGCTCGGCACGTAGAAGAGCGTCAGGAAGGTGCCCGTGATGAGGAGGATCACGAAGCTGTAGAGCGCGATCTCCCCGAGCATGAACGACCAGTGGTCGGGGAAGACCTTGCGGGCGAACCCCTTGACGAGGCGAGCGGCCCCGATGCGCTCGTCGAAGTAGTCAGCGGCGCCGGCGGACAGGCGGGCGGTGCGGCTGGTGGACGTGTGGGCAGCGGTGCTGCCGGCGGGCGTGCTCATCCGCGCTCCCAGTAGCTCGGTCCAGGCGGTTCGAGGAAGTCGCTGCGCGCTACCAGGTAGCCCTCGTCGTCCACCGTGATGGGCAGCTGGGGGAGCGCGCGCTTGGCCGGTCCGAAGATGACCTTGCAGTGCTGCGTGAGGTCGAACGTGGACTGGTGGCAGGGGCAGAGCAGGTGGTGCGTCTGCTGCTCGTAGAGGGCCACGGGGCACCCGACGTGCGTGCAGATCTTCGAGTAGGCGTAGATGCCGTCGACGTCCCAGCCCTCGCGGTCCGGGTCGTAGGCCACGACGTCCGGGTCGACGCGCATGATCAGCACGGCGGCCTTCGCCTTCTCGTCGAGGAAGTGCTCGCTCTCGTAGAGGTTCTCCGGGATCACGTGGAACGCGGACCCGACGGTGACGTCCGACGCGAGGATCGGCTCGGCGGACGGGTCGAGCGCCAGGCGCACCCCCTCGTCCCACATCGTCTCCGCGAGGGCGTCACCCGGGAGCGGGCCGAGGTCGCGGAGCAGGACGACCGCCGGCAGGGGGGCGAGCGCCGCGGCGCCGACGAGGCCGCCGAGGATGAACGGGCGCCGGCCGAGGCCGGACTCCTGCCCGCCCTGCACCATGATCGCCGCGGCGTCGTCGCGCTCCTCCTGGGTGCCGCGCTGGGGGTGGCGCTCGTCGAACATCTCCGTGTCCGGCATGAGCGTCTTGGCCAGGTGCACCGCGGCGGTGCCGATGAAGAAGATGCCCGCACCCAGCCCGAGGCCGAGCGTGATGTTGCTGAGCTGCAGCGTCCCGAAGGTCCCGTCCAGGGGGACGGCGAAGTAGGCGACGATGAAGAAGATCGTCCCGAGGGCGGACAGCCCCAGCATCGCGAGCACCTGCCGCTCGGCGCGCCTGGCGGCCCGGGGGTCGAAGTCGGCGTTGCGGTGCCGGTGCGCCGGCAGGCCCGGGTTGCGGAAGCGGACCGGGGTGCGGCCGCCGTCCGGCTCGTCGGCAGCGCTCTGCCCCGAGTTGGGGAGCTGGATGTCGCTCACGAGGACTTCGCCCCCAGCCAGACCGCGCAGCCGAGGAGCAGGACCATGGCGCCGACCCAGACGAACAGGCCCTCGGTCACGGGGCCGATGGAGCCCAGCGACCAGCCGCCGGGCGAGGGGGTGGTGTTGACCTCGTCGAGGTAGCTGATGATCTGCTGCTTCTCCTCGGGCGAGATGTTGTCGTCGTTGAAGACGGGCATGGACTGCGGTCCCGTCTGCATGGCCTCGTAGATGTGGCGGTTCGCCGTGTCCGAGGTGATGGGGGGCGCGTACTTGCCCTGGGTCAGGGCGCCACCGGAGCCGACGACGTTGTGGCACATGGCGCAGTTGATGCGGAAGAGCTCGCCGCCGGTCGCGATGGCCTCCGCCTCGTCGAGCGCCTCGACCTGGCCCGGCTCGGGGATGGCCGGCCCGGGGGCGAGGGAGGCGACGTAGGCCGCGAGGTCGGCGACCTCCTGGTCGTCGAAGACGCGCGGCTTCTGGGGCGCCTGGGGGGCCTGCTGCGCGAGCGGCATGCGGCCCGTGGCCACCTGGAAGTCCACCGAGGCGGCGCCGACGCCGATGAGGCTCGGCCCGCCCGTCCCGCCCTGGGCCTGCAGGCCGTGGCAGGTGGCGCAGTTGGCGAGGAAGAGGTCCTGGCCCTGGTCGACGTCCCCGACGGCGCCCTCGACGGTCGGGGCGATGGTCGCGTCGGCCCGGCTGGGGGCCAGCGCCGTGTAGGCGGCCCCCGTCACCAGGAGGGCCATCAGCAGCAGCAGCGCCGTGGCTGCGGGGTGGCGCCGGCGGGCGGCGAGGGTTCTCACGTCCTGGGCTTCCTCACGCTCGGGGTGCGGTGCCGGGCCGCGGGTGCGGCGGCCGGGCGGTGGGTCGGGACCGGGGTCCTCAGCGTCACTGCGGTCACCGGATGATGTAGATGACGAAGAAGAGCCCGACCCAGACGACGTCGACGAAGTGCCAGTAGTACGACGTGACGATGGCGGCGGTGGCCTCGTGGTGCCCGAAGCGCCGGGCGGCGAAGGCGCGGGCGATGATCACGCAGAAGGCCAGGAGCCCGCCCGTGACGTGCAGGCCGTGGAACCCGGTCGCCAGGTAGAACACCGAGCCGAACGCGGTGCTGGAGATCGTGATGCCCTCGCTGACCAGCGTGCCGTACTCCCACACCTGGCCGGCGATGAACATCGCGCCCATCACGAACGTCACGACGTACCACTCGACCATGCCCCAGCGCATCACGTTGAGGCGGCCGCCCAGCCGGTACGGCTGGAACCGCTCGGCGGCGAAGACGCCGAGCTGGCAGGTGACCGAGCTCGACACCAGGATGCCGGTGTTGATGGCGGCGAACTGCTGGTCGAGCAGCGGCGCCTGCTCGGCCCACAGGCCGGGCGCGGTCGCGCGGATCGTGAAGTACATGGCGAACAGCCCGGCGAAGAACATCAGCTCGCTGGACAGCCACACGATCGTGCCGACCGAGACCATGTTCGGCCGGTTGACCGTGGCGTGGCCGACGGCCGTGGGGACTGCGGTCTCCGAGGTCACGGGAGGAGTATGGACGACGCCCGCGCGCGGCACGCGGGGGGTGCGCACGTGTCGTCGACCACGTCCTGATCGTTACGCTCGCGCGTGCGGCGCAGCGCCCTCGAGGCGGTCCCGCGGCGCCGGGCCGGCCGTCCCGGCGCCCTCGACGTGGCCGGCCGCCGGCCCCCGGACCGAGGTCGCCCCCCAGCGCGGTCGGGGGGCGGCGCAAGGAGCGACGTGGAGCGCATCGCCAGCACCCCCTCGTGGCGCGACCTGACCGCGCGGCTGCTCGCCGGCGAGGACCTCGCGGCGGACGAGACGGCCTGGGCGATGGGCGAGGTGATGGCCGGTGCGGCGCCGGCGGTCCCGCTGGCCGGCCTGCTCGTGGCGCTGCGGGCGAAGGGCGAGTCGGTGGCCGAGCTGACGGGTCTCGCCGACGCCATGCTCGAGGCGGCCGTGCCGCTGGCGGTGCCCGGGAGGTGCCTCGACGTCGTCGGCACCGGCGGCGACCTGGCCAGCACCGTGAACCTCTCCACGATGGCCGCACTGGTCGCCGCCGGCGCGGGGGAGCGCGTGGTCAAGCACGGCAACCGCGCGGCGTCGTCGGCGTGCGGCACGGCCGACGTCCTGGAGGAGCTGGGCGTGCGGCTCGACCTCCCCCCGGCGCGCGTCGGGGAGCTCGCCACGGAGGTGGGCATCACCCTCTGCTTCGCCCCGGTGTTCCACCCCTCGATGCGCCACGCCGCCCCCGTGCGGCGCGAGCTCGGGGTGCCCACGGCCTTCAACCTGCTCGGCCCGCTGACGAACCCGGCGCAGCCCGCGGCCAGCGCGATCGGCGTGGCCGACGCCCGGATGGCCCCGCTGGTCGCCGGCGTCCTCGCCGCGCGCGGGCGCGACGCCCTGGTCCTGCGCGGGGGGGACGGACTGGACGAGCTCACGACCACCGCGCCCTCGGCCGTGTGGTGGGTCCGTCGGGACGCGGGCGGCCGGTCGACCGTCCACGAGGAGCGGCTCGACGCGGCGGACCTCGGCCTGCCGAGGGCCCGGCCGCAGGACCTGCGCGGCGGGGGGCCCCGCGAGAACGCCGCCGTGGTGCGCGACGTGCTCGCCGGCGGGCGCGGGCCCGTGCGCGACGCCGTCCTGCTCAACGCCGCCGCCGCCCTGGTCGCCGCCGAGGGCGGCGGGGGCGAGCTGGTCGCGCGCATGGCGTCCGGCCTCGAGCGGGCCGCCGCCGCGGTGGACTCCGGCGCCGCCGCCGACGTCCTGGACCGGTGGGTGGCCGCCTCCCGCTCCTGACCCGTCCGTGGGCCGTGGGCCGTGGGCCTCAGCCCTCGAGGCCGAGGTCGAAGGCCTGGTCGAGGTCGTGGCGTGAGTAGGTCCGGAAGGCGATGTGGGTGCGGGTGCGCACCACGCCCGGCACCTTGCTGATGCGGTCGGCGATGGCGTCCGCGAGGTCCTCGTGGCGCTGCGCCCGGACCACCGCCACGAGGTCGACGTCGCCGGTCACCGAGTACACCTCGGTGACGTCGGGGAGGTCGGCGATCTCGGCCGCGGCCTCGGGGATGCGGTCGGCGGCGGTGTCGACGAGCACGATGGCGGTGATCACGGCGTCTCCGGGGTGCTGGGTGGCGTGCGGTGCTGGGTGGCGTGCGGTGCTGGGTGGCGTGCGGTGCTGGGTGGCGTGCGGTGCTGGGTGGCGTGGGGTTGCCGCGCGCAGCGGTGGGGCGCTCCGGCGGCGGCCCCGCAACGGGCGGAAGGGGCACCAGCCTGGCCCTGCGGCGGCGATGCGTCGAGGGGGCGGGGGAGACGTGCCGCGTCGGCGCGCCCGGCTCTCGCGGGGTGACCCTCTGCTGGAGGTCGAGGGTTGCGGGGGGTGCGGCACGGGAGGGGCCGGACGGCTCGCGTCAGGTCGTCGGGTCGAGGAGCTCTTCGAGGTCGTCCGGCGGCAGCGGCAGCCGGAGGCGCTGCACCTGGCCGGCGGCCCCGTGCAGCGGGCTCGCCCAGGTGCCGTCGAGCTCGACGAGGCGGACGCCGTCCTGCTCCAGCCAGCGCGCGACCAGCTCGGTCTCGCCCACGAGGGCGGCCGGGGCCGGGAGGGGCGGCGGGGCGACCACCTCTCCGGTGGCCCGCAGGGAGCTCACGACGGGCAGGGGGTCGGTGCCCGCGGGGGCCACGGCCGTCCCCGCCAGCCGGCCGTGGCGCACCAGCACGAGCTCCCAGCCCCCTCCGGCGTCGACCGGGCGCCGGCGCGCCGCGACGAGCTCGGCCGCCCCGGCGAGCGGGGCCAGCCGGGAGCGGGCCCCCGCCGCCCCCAGGTAGGCCAGCAGCCGGTCGCGGTGCGCGGCGGCCTCCTCGAAGCGCTCGGCGGCAGCGGCCTCCGCCGCCCGCCGCAGGCCCGCCTCGACCACCGACCGGGGGTCGCCGACCAGGGCGGCGCGGACGCCGGTGACGACCTGGGCGTACTCCTCGCGGCTCTGGGCGCCGGTGCAGGGGGCGCCGCAGCGCCCGAGCTCGGCGAGCGCGCAGGCGCTGGCGCCCGCCGCGGGGCGCGCCGGCAGGCGACCGGTGCACCGGCGGAGGGGGTGCGCCTCGTGCAGCGCCTCGACCGCGAGCTCGGCGGTGCGGGCGCTGCGCACCGGCCCCAGGTAGGTGGCGCCGTCGTCGGCGACCTGGCGCACGACCGAGATCCGCGGGAACGCCTCGTCCGTCAGCTTCAGCCAGCGGCCGCGGTCGGGCCTCGTGGAGCGCCGGTTGTACGCGGGGCGGTGCTCGGCGATCAGGCGCAGCTCGCGCACCGCGGCCTCGAGGGGCGTGGGGCACACCACGGGCACCACGCGGGCCGCCCTGGTGACCATCTGGTCCATCCGGGCCCGGGTCTCGCCCGTCGTGAAGTAGGAGCGGACCCGGCGGCGGATGTCGCGCGAGGTGCCCACGTAGAGGACCTCGCCGAGGCCGTCGAGGAAGAGGTAGACGCCGGGCGCGGCGGGGAGCCCCTCGGCCAGGTGCCGGCGGGACCGCCGGGACGGCTGGAGCCGGGACCCGGCGCGCAGCTGCTCGCGCAGGTCCTCCAGGGTCCGCACCCCGACCCCGCCGAGGCGCCCCAGCAGCGCGTGCAGGACGTCGACCGTGGCGCGCGCGTCGTCGAGCGCCCGGTGCGTGGGCGGGGTCGCCGAGCCGAGGTGCGCCGCGAGCGTGGCGAGCTTGTGGTCGCGCACCTCGTCGCGGCCCAGCACCGCCCGCGACAGCACCACCGTGTCGACGACCTCGTTGCCCGGCCAGGCCCGCCCCGTGCGGGCCCCCGCCGCGCGCAGGAAGCCGGTGTCGAAGGGGGCGTTGTGGGCGACGACCACGGCGTCGCCGACGAACTCCCAGAACACGGGCAGCACCTGCTCGACGGTCGGGGCGGCCGCGAGCATCGCGTCGGTGATGCCCGTGAGGACCGTGATGAGGGGTGGGACGGGCCCGCCCGGGTCGACCAGGGTCGACATCTCGCCCAGGACCTCCCCACCGCGCACCTTGACGGCCCCCACCTCGGTGATGGCGCACGTGCGCGCCGAGCCCCCGGTGGTCTCCAGGTCGACGACGACGAAGGTGACGTCGTGCAGGGGGGTGCCCAGGTCGTCCAGCGAGGTCTGCACCGGCGCGCCGACCGGGCCGGCGGCACCCCTCGCGGGCGCCGCCGGCGGTCGGCCTCGGCTCGGCGCGGGAGCCGCAGGAGCCGCGGGAGGAGCCGGGGCGGTGAGGGGGGCGGCGTGCATGGGGCGGACCGTAGGGGCGCCCTCCGACAGCGCCGGGGCGCGCCGCCCGCGCCCGGGCCCCGCGGCCCCGCGGCGACTGCGCTGTCGGTGGTCGTCCCTAGCGTCCGACGGCGCCGGTCGGGGAGGTCCTCGACCGCCGCCTGAGGGAGGGAGTCCCCATGATCGTCGACTGCGACGGCTGCGCGGTGCGCGGCCCGGCGTGCTCGGACTGCGTCGTCAGCGTGCTGCTCGGGATGCCGTCGGTCCGCCAGGACCGGGCCCCGGGTCCCGACCGCGCCCCGGGCGGGAGCGCCGCCGGGGCGGGCGACCTGGACGAGGCCGAGCGCGCCGCTCTGGGCGTGCTGGCGGGGTCCGGGCTGGTGCCGCCGCTGCGCCTGGTGCCGGTCGGCCCCCCGGCCGAGGACGCCTACGATGCCCGCCGTGGTGGAGCGACCCGGGCCGGCTGAGGCCGCCGGCCCCCCGGCGGTGCCACCCCGCCGCCGCCCGGGCGCCGGTCGAACCGGCCGCTCGCGCACCCGGTCGGGCGCCGTGGCGCTCGTGCTCGCCTCCGCGCTCGCCGCGGGAGGGTGCCAGGGCGGTTCCGTCCCGGCGACCCCTGCGCCGGGCCCCACCGGCGACGCCCCGGCGGCCGACCGGGCGTCGGTCCCGGAGCGCGAGGACGCCCTCCAGCAGCTGCTGGACGCCCGCGCCGCGGCGGTGCTCGCGGGGGACGTCGAGGGGGTGCTCGCCACGACCGACCCCGCTGCCACCGCCTTCCGCGAGCGGCAGGCGCGGGCGGCCCGCGGGCTCGCGCGCGTGCCGCTGGAGTCCTGGTCCTACGAGGTGGTGGGCGCGGGCGCCCCGCCCGGCGGCAGCCGCCGCGCCGAGCTGGGCGAGGGCGCGTGGGTGGCCGACGTCGTGCTGTCCTACCGCGTCGCCGGGGTCGACCGGGTCGACCAGCGGCGCCCGC
>Ga0210040_10011018_pt1 | contig 10288 bp, 9 predicted proteins | sample CryGeyCG12114_NA_FD_185462 | JGI IMG/M metagenome (GOLD analysis project Ga0210040, IMG submission 185462) | Groundwater microbial communities from aquifer - Crystal Geyser CG19_WC_8/21/14_NA (SPAdes) (version 2) | ecosystem: Environmental > Aquatic > Deep subsurface > Groundwater | place: USA...
CGACCTATGAGCTCCTCCCGATCCAGAACGACACACAATCGAACCATGTGGTACGCGACGATTTACCAGGTCAAGGAGACGATGAACCCGCCACAGCCATCGCCAATGACTTAAAATCATGCATGGACAAGCAGACCGACCGCTCAATCAGAGAGATGAAGGAGCCCCATGCCATTGACTGTGGTGCATCAGACTGCGAGCAGTGCGCCGACCGTACTGCCGGATTTGATTTTTGGCATGTCGCTCAAACTGGCGATACGGACGACGTATACACAACAGGCGAGTCTGCCTTTGCGCGAACTTTCGACGGAGAAGATAACATTCTCATGATGATTGTCAACAAGGATCTCATGAAAGATATCAAGGAGTCTGTGGCAGAAGGTCGTCGATACAGAGCCACAAAGACTGAAATTGATGCAGCAGCCGTGCAGCTACAGTTGGATAACCGCTACACATACCCGACGCGCAATCTGAGGAGGGTTGCGCTGGAGGCAATGAAAAGGAAACTGGCTCATCAGCGACAGCATCCCAGCGCAGCGGACAAGAAGCTGTTGCAAGAGCTCCAAAAAGCCCATGCGGAGGCAGAACATGCGGTCCGTGTCTTTGATCATAGTCGCCAGCGCCTGATGCAGCGAGCGCGCCAGGCAGAACAGAAGTGGACGTCAGCTATGCGTAAGGTGACATTCCACCACGAGTGTCTACTGGCAGATGCTGGCGTGATGGCAGACGTTCCTGTCGCCAATTGGAACGACGATCGCTACTGCTACGATTCTTTCCTCCGGTCCGATCACCACACAGATGTCATTCCTGGCAACTGCAACACGCACACGGATGATGAAGAAGACCCACAAACGAGCGCCGAAGACGGAATCGGTGACGAGAGTGATGGCGAAAATCGCTACAAGTTTCACAACGAGCGCATCAATGCATGCAAGGAAGACGTCAAGCGCACCCAAGATGAACATGACTTACATCGCCACCAATTTGACCAGCTGTTCAACGATTACATCGCAGATCATCCCGAGCGCTCGAAGGAAGATCTTGCTCGAGACTTCGGGCCAGTCTACGTGGAACAGTGGCAGGAGCGTATTCAAGCCCTCAAGGCCGCCGAAGAAGCGCTAGTAATGGCGAGGGCGGAAGCGACTGCAGAATTGACTGATCCCGCAGTCGAGGCCCAAAAGATATTGGAGGAAGATGAGGCCCTCGAATCAATCGCACAGGCCGAGAACCAGCGCTCGATCGAAGAAGTTGATCGCCCCCACATTGAGCGATGGCTAAGTGCTCACACCGCTGATATGGAGCCTGGATATGTCTCTTGTGAGGACAGCGACAAGCTTTGGGAGCAGCCAGAGTATCAGATCGTCCGCAAAGACAACATGACGTCCTCACCGGCGCCAGAAAAGACTTGCGCCGACATCGCTCAACAAGAGACTGGAAAAGGCCAGCGTGTGATCCAGGATAATGATGAGGACGCAGACGCAGCAGCCAACAGCGCATTCAATACTCAAGTCAAAACCCAAGACATGCACGCAAACGCAGCTTCCGTTAAGCTTCTCGATACTTGCGATCGGGTCCGCATCGAGACCGCTTTGACACCACGATTTGGATCCGGGGATTTCGCAAATGCGCCACACATTGAAAATGCATTTGTCGATAACGTCAGCGTGTTCGAGACCCACAGGCCTTGGCGTCGTGACATCGACGAGTGGGCGAAGAAGGTTCGCGACGGCTTCTACTAAGCTGTGATTGATGAGTCGAGCTTTGTGTAAGTACTGCCCATGCACTCATCTAGTTACGTCCACTAACATCGCGAAGGTCGCCGCCCACGTAACATTGCGACACTGGTTCCCGCGCATCATCGAGATGAACAGCCCGATCACGAAGCCGTGGAGCAGATACGAGTCGACGGTTGGAACGCACTGAATCCTTTTTACTGGTGCGATGGGAATCTTGCGTGCTTGATGCACGCAAGAAGGAAAACAAAAAGGAAGTTGCGGGCGAACGAGCGCATCAAAGGCAGGAATCATTGGCCCCTGGATGCAGTGTAGTATAGCTGTTTTGTTGGTTTTTCTTACTTCCCGTAGCGGCATCATCATTCGAAGATGGAGGTCTGCATACACGAGGTGAGCATTAGCGCAGTATCGAGAATCGAGAATTTGTATGCAAGGAAGCCACATGTGACCATCGATAGTGTGTTAAAGGCATAATTTGAACATTTACTTTCGTGAAGCTGTCCACTTAAATCAACAATGACCGCCACGCATCTTTAATGCCCACGCCCCCATGTCCTATATCCTTCGTCAAAGTCCAATTTTATGCTATCGTGATTTCGTTCCCCAAGATGCCCCTGTTAGGCTGCTCTTTCCTCACCCATGCACCAGTCCCAACAACTCTCAAACTAAAGCGCAAAAGTCGGTCGCAGCCTTGGTCGCCTGCGGCCACAAGTTCCCTGCCTCAAGGAAGTCGCCCTTGAACATCTCAATGATACGGTCTCCAAAGTCCACGATCCACAAATTGACGTCGCAAAGGCACCGCGGGCTGTCAACGATCCAATATGCAGCATATCGAACCAGGTAGCCAGCCATCCAGCGTAATGTGGGCATTGCAGCAATGACGGTGCGCCCGTACAGCATGATTACGAATACGTAAGCCTGGTGATAAGCGTGCATGATCCAAGCTGCGAAAGCAGGAAAGTGTGTGGCGACGATGTGGCGCGTCGTTTCCAGCGCGATGCGCATGAAGATGTGCAGATTGATGAAAGCGCTGAGAGCGAAGTTGAATGTCGGCTCGTGTAGAAGAATGGTTAGGATGGAAGTGATGATGATGAGGTTCCGGAGTTTGCGTCGTGTTTCGGCGAAGAACGGCATCTTGGTCGTTGAAGTCTGGATGTTTTGCACGTTCCGAGAAGTTGGTGGTGCTGACGTTGAGGTCGAGATGTCGATGAGTATGGTCCAGTACTGTCGTAGATAGCGCAACAGAGATAAAGCGTTCTGCGGAAAGTCTTGGCAGGTGCGCTGCGTCGAAGTTTGCTGCAACAGCGCTTCCCTGAACACAGCCATTTCACTTCAGACAGCTCGCACTGACAGTCCCGAGTACCGAGTGCTCGCTACTTCCGCGTTGGCGCATCGCGAAATCACAAGCTCGATAATATCCAGCAAAGGTGAATGTCAAGTCACGTGAACGGCATCGCTTCGATGGATAGAACTTGTATTACATTGTAGACGCACTAATGACATTTCAAGCTACGAAAGGACGCCAGACAAAAGTGTCAGACCCATCATGCAGCAGGCGGCCACCCCGAACGTGAAGTCGGCGACGTTATCACCCTCCATCGATTTGGCGAAGTCTGTAGTCGGTGTCTGCTCGGCGTACTCTTCCCGCACTTCATAGACACTCCTCTGCCATTTTGAGGCTCTCCCAGGTGAAGATGCATCGCTGTCGACGGTAGCGCCCTCGATGGGATAATAATTGAGATTCCTTGCGACCACATTCGAACCTGGCGAGGGCATAGGGGCCTGAGCGACATCGTCTTCTGATGATAAAATGCCGTCCAAATCGATGCATGACTGCGAAGGTAGAGCATGCTCGATGAGTAGGTCATCCATCCGCTGTTGCAGGCTGTCCAGATTCTGCAGCAGCTGCGTTACGTTCTGACCAGTGATGTCATGATACGCATCATCTTCGAGAGGGTCTGAGCGATTTCCAGCCAGGGAGACTAGAGATATGGGCGCTTGGCTGGGTCGGGGCGATGTATGGTGGTTGGGTGGTGTCTCGAGGCGATGGCTGCTGTTAGCCTTCTCGCCGGAGTCGCGATTCCGTCCGAGAGTGGACTGAGGGACGTTACAAAGGTGCACTGTGACTTGAGGGTTGGACGAGGCTTCCGGCGTCATTGTGCTGGCGCTTTTTCGAGCACTAGGCATGTCGACCGGCTTTTGGTCCTCCATCGGACGCTCCACGTTGTTGCAATTGCAGTACACGTGAACGGAGATCGTGGGAGACCTCGACATCCTGACGTTGTTCGAAAGGCTTTGTGATGGAGTGAGAAATGTTTTGATAGCTAGATGGACTGTTCGAGCCTTGGAAAGATCAATCAGTCGTTGAGATATGCATGTATGTTTGCTACTTGTATTTTGTGGTGTGCATGTTCTAATAGCGGTTTGTTAGGTTTCAGCCACTTCAGTTTGTGGGCTCAGTTTGACAAGACATCCAAGGCGACAAGGGCGCAAAAGGTGGCTCGGAAGCTGCAGGTGGGCCTATCCCATTTGGGACGAGAATTGCGACCACGTCGCAGATGATGTTTGCGATTTTTCTGGATATCCTTCGGATCGCCACTCCTGTTGGAAGCCGGTGGAACTATTGTGGGTCCGTGACAGAATCTTCGCACCTTTCACCGCAAGCTATGCATGAGGAAAAGCGCGCCAAAATGGCGACCGCGAGACCACACGCCCTAGCGAAGGTTAGCTGCCGCATGAAGGGGACCATTTCACCTCACTGCGAAGCCTGCTCATACAAAACATCCACAAGCATTCGCGATGCAGTCATTTTTTCGCGTTACTTACTCCTACCTCGACCTGCACCTCAACTCTTCACAAATCATCACTGCCTAACCAATCGCATCCACACCCCGCAATATGTCACATCAACCACCAGTCTCGCAAGATCTCGAAGAGATTATCGACCGGTACTCGTCGCCACTTCCGAGCTCCTCGCCATCGATGTCCGGACAACCCTACGACAACCCTCCACGGTACGGCAAAGGCAATGATACCTTGCGGTCTTTGCCTTCCTCGCCGCCAGTCTACCGGCCAAAGTCAGGCCACTCGCGACACTCTTCGACCAACTCTGGCTACATGAGCCGCAGCGAGCTCTTCGGTCGTGCCTCCCCTGAGCCTACGTCAACTCCGGCCCTTCCATCGCGCGCAGTGGAGCGCATGGCGGGGCGTCAAGGTGCTAGTGTGGCGACTATAGACTCCGAGATCGTGTCTAGTCCTCTCGCACGGTTCCAGCAGGAAGAACCGCGCGCGCTTCGTCGACAATCCTCGCCGAGCAAGGCAAGCCTGCATTCATCCCGTTCTTTCGGTCGTAATTCCATGATGGGTTTACGGAGCATCATCGCAGGAGGAGAGGTTACGCAAGACGAGTGCTTTGCTGCAGGGTCGCCGGAGCCTGAAATGTCTGGCAGCGGATATGGCCCAGGCCCGACAGTGCGATCCAAGAAGAATTACTTCTCGGATGCTGGAGAGAACGTGGGCGGCATGCAAGCAGGACCTCGAAAGACATCGCTTGCCGAAGACGCTCTTCGCTCCACACTCGCGAGCAAAGCGCAACCTTCCAAACCTCCGCACGATCGAACATCCAGCTGGGCAAGCAGGCTTTTCTCACGTCGCTCACCCGTCGCTACACCTCAGCCGCCGTTGAAGCCAGCCATCTCTGACGAGAACATATCAGAGTTCGAGTACGTGCAGCCGCGATCATTTATTGAGTCACCAGAGGCCATTCTCGATCGCATACGAGCTCGTAACGGGACGGCAGATGAGCACACTCGCACACCTTCCTCCAATGTTGGTTCAGCACGGTATTCAAAGAAGTCCGAGACTGAGATCAAGGCTCATGATGGACAGGCACCTACGTCGCCGCACCATGCTGAGTCGCTGCTTTCGCTTGATGCATCTTCAGTGCATGACTCGGTCAGTAACGGTAACATTACACCCTCCACGATGAGCCTGGACACTCTGCCGCCTCAATTTTCCGACGAAGAAGAAGTCTCGCAGGACGCCAGGCCCGAGGAAGCTCACGAACAAATCGAGGGCCCTGTTCAGACAACCTCATTTCCTGCGACAACCGCCGTGAACCTAAGCCTATCTCCTATCACCACCGTCGCTGAGAAGACGCCATGCTCCCAAAATCAAGGTCTCGCGCCCTCCGTAATGTCACCAGTGTTCGATCAAGAGCCCCAGATGCCGCAGAGCAACCTGACCATGAGTGCCGTCACTGAGGTGTTTTTTCAAGAACCTCTCACGCCTGCGAAGCACAAAGGCCTGACCTTCGCCGCTGCGAATGCCATCATATATGGCTGCACTACGCTCGCTACTGTGCTGTTCATCCTCCTGAACATTACCGAGGAGTTTCGGTGCGGCGACCTGGCGGCCGACATGGGCATCGCGTTCGTGATCGGCTTTGTCTCGTGTGTTGTGGTGCATACAGCTGGTGGTGGCGATGTACAATCGATGCTACCGGACATGCCACGCTTCGCCTGGAAAAAGACACGAAAGGCTTGATCTAGAAACATTGAAATCAAGATGCCCGATTTTGACACCACAGCCTGTCTATCCTCACACGATTTCTTACGAACTATTAATTTCGTGAAAGAGGCTTGAGTATATACAGGCTCTTGTTTCCGGACATGAGTAAATGACATGGAATATGGAATGGTAGAGTAATTTCACGATATATAACGAGAGGTAACTTGATAGACCAACCCAACGGTAACATGCTGTTGAAAACTAAGTGACCTCAGTGCTTTTTCCAGCACTACGCTTCCATTCAAATGGCTTGGTGACCACTTCATACACGCATCAATCTTCGAAACTAACTTGCTTCCCCTTTCCCTTGCCTTCACCCATCCCCTCGCCCCGCCCTCCATCCACATCCACCTCACTCTCCACATCCTTCAAATACTGCCTCGCATCCGCATCCGAGAGCACGAGCACATGTTCCCACTGCTCCCCATTCCCAACACCACAGTACCCAGGAGTCCTCACCTCATCCCCTTTACTCTTCCTCGTATGCTCATGAAACAACTTGCAATCGGTGCACACCCATCCGATCTCAATCTTGCCTTCTATACACTGGATGCCGCGCGGGATGTTGGAGATGAAGTCCATGTAGCCAGGATTGAGATACACGACTTCCTGGCAGAAGCTGCAGTGTGTGCGGGGGTATGGGCCTGGGTCGGTGGCGTCCGGTTGTGTGTGGGTGTGGTCGCATGAGCTTTTGCCCATGGTTTGGCGGCGGCATTTTGACGAGCGTTGCACGGAGCGTAGGTTGAGGAAGTTGCATTGATTAGCATTGTGGCATCGAGTGCAGATCCAGCCGTAGTGCGCTGGAACGATTGGGGTGATGGGGTGGGTCTTCATTGTCAAATATCGATGGGAAGAGGTTACATTGTGGAGAGTTCCAACCTTATAACGTATATTAACCGTGATGGACTAGCGGAATTGACGAGATGATGCACTCATGTGGTTGTTGCGGAAACTTGTATGCTCACATGAGTTGATGTTCTTGCGACTGGAATTTGACATGCCCTGTGGCTTGTTCTTTTAGACGATTAATGTTCATGCCATGCGGGTATCTGTCCGTGAAATGATTCGATTGTATGAGGGCTTCGCAGCAAGCTATTTCCACCCTTACCATGCTACGAAATCATCAGAGACTTTTCAGTATACAATCACACCCTCAACCCTTCCAGAATGTTGCAAATGCATCGAACTGGCGATACTACCACCTGGTCAACGACCAATCCTGCGCGCAGCGGTCGAGCATGGAAAGGTGACCGGGAATCTAATCGAAAATGGATTTGCGCCACATGTGTGGAGATCGTGAACAGTTTCCAAGGCGGGTGGATGGCGCAGGGAATGTGTGCAGTTTGTAGATCAAGGAGCGCGATGTAGTGGATGTATGGGGCCGGACTGATGGACATTTTAGCATCATCGAATTGCGCTGGGCATATAGCATGCTCACCATAAGCCACCAAGCTCAGTAAGATGCACCTCGATGGTACTCTTCCTCGCTCCACGAATCCTTGTACTCTTTGGCTGTCACGCCTCCTCCCAACCTGCAGGTCATATATCCGTTCAATCTAGCGTTAACCGAGAAGATTTGGAGTAACAAGGCATCTAGGTGTGGGCATTCGTCGAGAATGAGGCGTAGGTCGAAACGGAGAGTCCGAAGGATCGATTGCTCTTCCAAAGCCATGAGGTCCTGGAGGTCATCCATAAAACCATTTTTACTAGCACTTGGTGACGCCTTGATGCCGATCTCGATCGTTGGTGCAGGGTGCTTGTCTGAAGCGGGAGGTTCCACAGGTGGCCGATACCTAATGATCTTGATCCACCTCAGAGCAATAGGCAGCATGAATCCAGGCATGTAGATCCTTTGTGCAGACTTTCCGTAGGTAGATGTCAAGAGTAGATCAGAGACAGCTCGGCCGGCATCGCACATTTCGGTCGCGGCGGCCAGATACTTGGCAACGAACCGTAGTGGGCCTCCGGAATCTGTCATAGTTTCGGCGATGTTGACCATCATTCTAGGAGGATGCAACGCAAGTTCCATCTTCTTATGCTCGATGACTTTCGTGGCCTCGTCCCGTATTTCCCTGCAAGTGGAGAGGATGGCAGTTGTTGTTGTTCGGTCGATGAGCGAGAAATTGCACAGGAATGACCCACCATAATCCGATGCTCCGTTACAGGAAAAGGAACGCTCTTCGACCTGAATGGGAATGCGTTCGTATACCATCAAGCGTATCTCTTTCGGGAGCGACAGGAACGGGAATGATTTCGTTGTCGCCATCGTCGCTTTGTTCGAGAAAGCCAGGCCGATGCCCGGGAGGACTGCCCACGATGGTGTTGTCGAGGAAATGGTGGCGCAAGTGGTTGTGATGGCACGGAAGAGGTCCACGACAAAGTTTGGCAGTAGCGCTTCGCTTAGCGTCTTGGCAACAAACAAAAGGTACTTCGCAGGGACACGTTCGACGGTGCCGACATAGCGACAATCCACGCATCTTAGGTCAAGGGTACTTCTATATTCTTTTCGTCTTATATTGCATTCCATGACAAAGCGAGGTCATGCAAAGCTACCTTTCTTCCTCCAGAGATCGTTCACCCAAACTCCTCTTACAACCCAATCGATAAGGCTGCCCATGTGGTCATCTCTTGCACCATGAATGATGAGTGTCAAAAAGCGAGAGTTAAACATGATACCCGCGCGCAAACCCATTCCCAAACCGTCCAACAGCTCTACCGAGCATCCAGCCAACGCCCTCGATACCCGTCTCAATCGTCTCGCTCAGCGTGACGAGTACCCACCAGATATACTGCAGCATTTGCGCAGTACCAGCCTTCACACCCGCCACGCCAAAGACAACGAGCAGTAAGAGTATGAAGAACAGCCCCGCAAGAAGCGCGAGCAATGCGCGCGGCTGTCGTGAAGTGACGCGCATGTGTACGAAGATGTTTGTGAAGAATGTAACCGAGAAAGCGGAGTTGCCGGATGAAAGAGAGGTGTCGGTCGTGGGTGTGAACGGCGTGAGCGGCGGGCTTTTCGGCGTGCGGTTAACATCGAAATGCTCGCGAGCTTTATTGCGGTCACCGTCATCGTCATCTGAGTCTTCGTCGTCCAGCTGATACGCTGGAAGTAGTCAGCAGTCTGAATGCGAATGTTTGAACAAGAAACAATTACCATGTGATGCGGGCATGAGCAGGCGCATCGCGCGCTCGTCCATGCTTTTGCGCGGTCGATGACGGGAGGCGGATGACATGATCATAAGAGGGGTAGAAGGCTGCGGCATGAACGAGATTGGCTCATGCGGCGCTTCTCGGTTTTCCGGCATCTCGAGTTTGTGCGGTGTCGCGGGTTCGTCGTTGAACATCTGGAAGCTTGGGAATTGGAAGCGAGCCATGATTGATAGTGGTTGAGATTATATGAGGTGGGACGGAAGGTGAGTGGAGGCACTGGAAAGGGAGATATGTGAGGATATGTTTGTGTTTTTGTGGGTACATTCGAGCTAAGAGAGAAGCTGTGGCTGTGTCGTCACGTTTCACTTTCCTGCTGCACCCTTCCTTGCTGTGCAGGCAACATCTCGCAATATTCATCACTACTTCTCGAACATTTTCTTTGTCTGCATTCGGACTGATACCAAGATTTTGCGGCTACTCACATCCAGCCCGTGTCCGTTCAAGCAGTCTTCACATCAACCTCCACCTCCTCCGCAATCTCTCTCAACACATCCACCATGACTTGCGCAACGGCCTTGAACAACCTACGCGCGACCCACCGGAACTCCATACCCGAGAACTCGTAGAAGATAAGGAACGGCGCAAGCAAGAGATTCGTGCCCTGTTCCTCGTTTGCGTGGTGCTCGCAGAAGATCATCGTAAGCGCGGCCACTACGATGGACCACAGTGTGCCCATGATCCCGAGAAAAGATTTCTGACCAAATGACAGAGATGCCACAAGTAGGTAGAGGGCAACGATGGCGTACTGGAGCATCAAAGCCACACGCGGGTTCTCG
>Ga0210040_10011019_pt1 | contig 10287 bp, 8 predicted proteins | sample CryGeyCG12114_NA_FD_185462 | JGI IMG/M metagenome (GOLD analysis project Ga0210040, IMG submission 185462) | Groundwater microbial communities from aquifer - Crystal Geyser CG19_WC_8/21/14_NA (SPAdes) (version 2) | ecosystem: Environmental > Aquatic > Deep subsurface > Groundwater | place: USA...
GTTTCCTTACAAACCCTTAACCGAGGCGGGTAGTTCGCCGGGAAGGGAGTAGCGCAAGGAAACGGAGGCGAAAAGCAGTATTATTGGTTGGCTTTTCCCTTCCCATGTATCTGTATGTTTTCTGCTGCCCGCATTCAGGCTATTCGTAAAAGCAAAGGCTTGTCGCAGGAGGTATTGGCAGAGCAATCAGGCGTGAGTTTGCGCACCATTCAGCGGGTGGAACAGGGCGAAACGGTACCCAGGGGCCACACGATCCTGGCGTTGGCCACCGCCCTGCAGGTGCCCATGGAGGCGTTACATACCGAGCCCGCTCCGGTAGTTACCCCGGCGGCCTCACCGACCGAAACCCTGACGGAGGCGCCTTCTGCACCAGCCGTATCTGCGCCAGAAGGCGATTCGTCGGCGGCCCTGGCTACATCAGCGACAACACTGTGGCAGCCTGCTATGGAGGGTCTGTCATCTACTCCCATGCTGCGCGCCGACCCCGAGTTTTTGCAGCTGCTGAATCTGAGTGCGCTGAGTTTTCTGGTGCTGCCGCTGCTCAACGTGGTGGTGCCATTTGTGCTGTGGCGTCGGCGGCGCCACACCATTGCGCACGCCGCCGAAGTGGGGCGGCGAGTGCTGGGCTTCCAGGTGCTGTGGCAGGTGGTGAGCTATTTTGCGTATGGCCTGCTGGCCGTTGGTCAGGTGGTAGCCGTGCAGCTCCACCGTGCTCCGCTCAAGGGGGGCTTTCTAGTTGTGCTGGGGCTAAGCTACCTGCTCAACGTGCTAACGGTAGCCTACTACGCTCACCGGCTGCGGCAGGGCCACCTAGACATCTATCCGGTGCGGCTTTAGCAACAACAGGCTGAGCAAAGAAGCTAGCAGACAGGCGCTACGTAAGTACGTCATTTCATGCCCGAGGTAGGCTATGTGTTGTTGGTATTAGCTTGATAGATAGCTGGTTATTGCATATGGCGGTAGAATGACGGGTAAATGACGCACGGCTGGGCGAGGGCAATGGGTAGGTTTGCTGACGTCTTCCAACCTGCTTTTCAGCCCCATGAAACTCCTCTTCCGAATTCTGCTATCCGTAGTGCTGCTGCTGGTGCTAAGCGGCCTTGGCGGGTACTTCTACGTGCAGCAGAAGTTTGCGCCGCCCGTCAACCAGCTTACCATAACGGGGCTGCCTGCCACCGGCAATCTGCGGTGGTGGGCCGATGCCACGGCCCGGCCCGTGGTGCCGCACGCCGCGTTGCTGGTGCCCGTTACGCTGCCTAATTGCGCGCGCACCTTCTATCTGCAGCTTGATACCGGAGCGCCTTATACGGTGTTCTACGCTCACCAGCTAGGTGTGCTCCGGAGCCACTATCCGACCTTGAATGCCGTGCTGCACGTTTCCCAAGATACGGTACGCAACTGCCGGTTCAGCTTAGGTGGGGCAGCGGTGCTGATGCGCCGGACCAAGGTGCTGGCCAACGGCCGCCCGGAGCTACCCACCGACAGCTTGGCACCCTACATCATTGGTACTTTGGGTACCGATGTGCTGGAAGGCCGCGTGCTGGTGCTCGACTACGCTCGGAACCGTTTCACACTCGGCACTCAGGTACCCGCAGGCCTGGGTCGCCGCGCCGAGTTTGTACCTCTGACCTTCACCAACCGCCGGGTGCTGCTGGAGGCCGGGTTGCAGGGCAGGTCCGAGCAGCTTTTGTTTGATTCCGGTTCTAGCGCCCACGCGTTGGTTACCAGCCAAGCTAACTGGCAGCAGATGGCTACACCCGGCGCGCCGGCGCACACCACCAGCACCAACTCCTGGGGCAAAAAGCTGCTTGTGCACACCGTCCCCACCGACGCCCAGCTCCGCCTCGGCACCACCAGTTTGCCGCTGCGCACCGTCACGTACATAGAAGGCATGAACTTGATGCAGCAGACACTGATGCGCTTCTCGGGCATGGCCGGTATGCTGGGCAACGAACCTTTTGCCAGCGGCACGCTTATTCTGGATGTGCAGGGCGGGCGGTTCGGTGTGGTGCGGCGCTAACGGGCCAAGGCCAGCCGGACGGTTGTCGTGCTGGGTTCTACCTTTGCTTTTCCACCCTTTTCCGCTGCCATGAAAATCATCGACTGCCCCCGCGACGCCATGCAGGGCTGGCCTACATTCATCCCGACCGCCCAGAAAATAGCTTACCTCAACACGTTGCTGCGTGTGGGTTTCGATACGCTCGACTTTGGCTCATTTGTTTCGCCCAAGGCTATTCCACAGCTCGCCGATACGGCCGAGGTGCTCGACAACCTGGATCTGGCGGAATCAGGCACGCACCTGCTGGCCATTGTGGCCAACCTACGTGGGGCCGAAACAGCCGCACAGTATTCCCAGATTCACTACATCGGCTTTCCGCTGTCGGTGTCCGAAACCTTTCAGCAGCGCAACACCAACAAAAGCATTGCGCAGGCCCTTGATGAGGTAGCCCGAATGCAGGAACTGTGTGCCCGCACCGGCCAACAGCAGGTGGTGTACCTGAGCATGGGCTTCGGCAACCCGTACGGTGACCCGTGGAGTCCGGAAATCCTGGGCGAGTTCACGCAGAAGCTGGATGCGCTAGGCGTCGGCATCGTGGCCCTGTCTGATACCATTGGGGCTTCCGTGCCGGCCACCATTGTGCCACCTTTCCGGGAACTGACGGCGGCCTTTCCCCATATCGAGTTTGGGGCCCACCTGCACACCACGCCCGGCACCTGGCGCGAGAAAGTGCAGGCCGCCTATGAGGCCGGTTGCCGCCGCTTCGATGGGGCTCTGGGTGGCTATGGCGGCTGCCCCATGGCCGCCGATCAGCTCACCGGCAATATGCCCACCGAGCGGCTCATCGAGTTTGCCGCAGAAAGGGGAGAGGAATTACGGTTGAACCAGGAAGTGCTAATAGAGGCACAGCTGTTGAACCAGGGTATATTTGCAGCAAGAACTCACTCCATAACTCCCTTCACCGCTTGATTCGCGCAAGAGAGAAGGAAGAGTAGAAAGAGAGGATAGCCAACGGCTTACAGCTTTTTTAGGGAGGGGCAGGTCTGCCACCAGAACGAAACCACACCATGCCAACCGCCGTCGATATATTCATTCCTTGCTTCGTAGACCAGCTTTTCCCGCAAACTGCCATGAACATGGTGAAGGTGCTGGAAGCGGTGGGCTGCGAAGTGCATTACAACAGCAACCAAACCTGCTGCGGCCAGCCCGCTTACAACGCCGGCTACAGAGCCGAGAGCCGCGAAGTGGCCTGCAAGTTTCTCGACGACTTTCCCAACGAGCCGGACCGCTACATTGTGAGTCCGTCGGCTTCGTGCGTGGGCATGGTACGCAATACCTACGCCGAGCTGTTCGACGGGAGCCCCGAACAGGGCCGCCACTACGCCACCCAGCGCCGTATTTTCGAACTGACCGAGTTTCTGGTTGATGTGCTGGGCATAACGTCTGTCCCGCAGGCCCGCCTCACCGGCACCTATACCTACCACGATTCCTGCTCGGCGCTGCGGGAGTGCGGCATCAAGGAGGCGCCGCGGCAGCTACTGGACGCCATTTCCGGCCTAAAACGCCTGGAAATGGCTGAAAACGAAACCTGCTGCGGCTTCGGCGGCACCTTCGCCGTAAAGTTCGAGGCCATATCGGTGGCTATGGCCGAGCAGAAAGTGGAGCACGCCCTGGCAACTGGCGCCGACTACATCGTCAGTACCGACACGAGCTGCCTCATGCACCTCGACGCCTACATTCGCCGCGCGCAAAAGCCCATCAAAACCATGCACGTAGCCGATGTGCTAGCGAGTGGCTGGTAAATCACGGATTTTGTGGACGATTCAAACGAAACAGGCTTGCCAATACGGCAAGCCTGTTTCGTTTGAATCGTCCACAAAATCCTACTAATCCGACTAATCCGAAAAATCCGTGATTGTCAGGCGGCTCCGGAGGCTCTCACTGGCAGCCAGCAAGGGTAGGCGCACGGCCCCGGAGCAGACGCCCAGCGCTTCCAACGCGGCTTTCACGCCGACGGGGTTGCTTTCCTCATACATCAGTGGGTTCAGGTCTACGAACTTGAACAGCAGATGACTGGCCTCGGCAAACTCGCCGGCCAGGGCGTGGCGCACCATGCTGGTGAAAGGGCGGGGGAAGGCATTGGCCAGCACCGAAATAACCCCCACGGCCCCGAAGCTGACGAGCGAAGTCGTCATCATATCGTCGCCGGAGATGAGCAGGAAATCGGCGGGCTTGCGGGCGGCTATCTGCTGGCACTGCTCCAGGTTGCCGCTGGCTTCCTTGATACCAATGATATTGGGGTGCTGGGCCAACCGAAGCGTGGTAGCCGCCGTGAGGTTGGAAGCCGTGCGGCCGGGTACGTTATAGAGAATAATCGGCACCGGCGAAGCATCAGCCAGCAGTTCGTAATGCGCAATAATACCCGCTTGTGAGGGCTTGTTGTAGTAGGGGCTGGCCGACAGCAGGGCCGTGATGCCCGACAAATCAGTGTTGCGGATAGTGGCCACGGTGCCGGCCGTATCGTTGCCGCCGATGCCGTAGACCAGCGGCACGCGGCCGGCTACGTGCTCTTTCACCACGCGCAGAATCTCCACTTTTTCTTCGCTGGTGATAGTAGGAGATTCAGCGGTGGTACCATTTACAACCAGGTACTCAACGCCCCCTTCGGTAACGAAATCAAGCAGGCGGCGCAGGGCAGCGTAATCGACGGCGCGGTCGGGGGTGGTAGTGAAGGGAGTGACGAGGGCGACGCCCGTGCCTCGGAGTTTGTCCATGCGGGGAATTAGCTGTTGCTTTGTAGGATGCAAAAAGGGCGGAATCAAGCCATACGGGCTATCATCCTCTTCTTGACGTCAAAATTAAAGTATTTGCCAGCGGTATAGCCGCGTTTTTCACTTTCATGAAACTTTCTTACCCTGCGCTGCTAACGGCGGCTATTTGCGCAACAGCGCTTACCCTCCCTTCCTGCAACGATTCAAAGTCAGCTGCGACAGCTGAAACTAGCGTCGACAACACGGCCGTTGCCAGCGCCGACACCAGTGCCACGCCAGCCGCAGCCCCTGCCGGTGCCCCAGCACCCGACCCCACTAGCATCCCGGCCAATAAAATTGCCGATGCCGCTACCATCACGGCCCGCCCGCAGGTGCCCATTCTATGTTACCACCAGATTCGGGACTGGCGCGCCAAAGACTCGAAAGGTGCCAAAGACTACATTGTGCCCGTTGAGGCCTTCAAAAAGCAGATTCAGATGCTGGCCGACAGCGGCTACCACACCATTTTGCCCGACCAGCTGTACGCCTACCTGGCTACCGGCGCGCCGCTGCCCGCTAAGCCCATCATGCTCACCTTTGATGATACTGACCTCGACCAGTTCACTATTGCCCGCCCGGAGCTGGAAAAACACGGCTTTAAGGCGGTGTATTTCGTGATGACAGTAAGCCTAGGCCGGCCTAACTACATGAGCAAGGCGCAGGTGAAACAGCTTTCCGACGAAGGCAACGTTATCGGCTCGCACACCTGGGACCACCACAACGTGAAGAAATACCAAGGCCAGGATTGGGTGACGCAGATTGAAAAGCCCACCAAAACACTGGAGGAAATTACGGGTAAGAACATCAAGTATTTCGCCTACCCCTTCGGCCTGTGGAACCCCGAAGCCATTCCGCAGCTCAAGCAGCGCGGTATGGTGGCCGCCTTTGTGCTGGCCGAAAAGCGCGACCCGCAGGACCCACTTTTCACTATCCGCCGCATTATTGCCAGCGGCTATTGGAGCCCCCGCACCCTACACAACAGCATCGTGCAGAGCTTTTAGGCTTTGTAAAAACTTCAGGAAGCTGCATCAGGACTCTGGCACTAAGTCGGAGTCCTTTGTGCTTTTCCGACCCGCCTGACTTTGGGCGGGCAGGATGCTGGTCAGGCGAAAATCAGATGGCTCGGTGGCCGAGTGGCCGAATACTACAGCCTTGACCTCGGGAAACGCGCGTACCAATTGCTGCGGAGCGGCGGTAGCTTCTTTGGAAGCCGTAACCAGCAGCAGTACCGGCTTGGTGTGCAGCTCTATCTGAGGCGCAAGCTGGGCCCGGACCTGTGGGTACCAACTGCCTGGGGCAGTGTTGCGGGCCTCCAGGCCGTCTACTGCCACCCAGTCGACGTAAGTTACACCAGGAAAATAGGCACTGAGCGAATCTGGGCGGGGAGGGGTCCAGACCCAAACCACGTTGTTGGCGCCCGCAGCCCGGAAACTACGAACGAGCTGCTGCCAGCGGCGCCGATACACTTCGGGCGAGGAGGCCGTAAGCAAAGGGCGCAGCATAATGGGGCGTTGCAGCCGGGCCAGCCGCCGCAGGGAGAGTTCATGAATTGGGCCTGTTTGATTGGGCTTTACCGGCCACGTGAGAAGCGTCACGTTCTGGCTTTCCGTCATGGCCCGCCGCATCGATTCCAGCAGATAAGGCGTAGTGGCTAGCGGCAGGTTGAACCCAATGATGGCCGACGTATCGGTGGACGTGCGATAGGCTACCGGGTACACGGAGGTCAGCTCGTTGGAAGCCATCAACTGGCCCAGGTGCAAACCGCCCTCACCTGTAACCGGCCACTGCTGCCGCAACTCGGCCGCGTAATGCGCGTTGCTGCCTTGCAGCAGCAGCGAGCCAAGCCAGTAGATGCCTACGATGCTGCCGGCAATGAAGCCGGAGTCACGCCGGGCCCACTGCGCAGTTTGGCGGCTTAGCGTGACCCAGGCATACTCGGTGGTCAGGAGCACGGTGCGCACCGGCCGCGCAGCCGTCAGGTAGCAAATCAATTGTTGTAGCAGTGCTTGCTGACCCATGGCTACCGCCACCAGCAGAATGGCCGCATTCAACAGCACCAACCCTGACATAAGTTGGGTTGCCGGGGTATAGGAGAGGGTGCGTCCGTACTTAGCCAGAGCAACAAGGCCGAACGCCAGAATCAGATTGGGCAGGCTCAGCAGCCACTCGTTGCTGACTCGCTCTTCTTTCGGAGTAGGAATGTATGGCACCCGAATGCCCAAAATTGCGTAAAGCCAGCCCAAACTATATACCCACCAGGAGCCGACTCGCAGAATGCCGCCGGCCAGATGCAACCCGGATTCGTGCGGCTCGCGCAACCACCGCTGTGCACTGGCCCTGATCAGCAAGGAAATAGCAGTGAGCGGCAGCAGATGCAGCACAAATTCGGCCAGGCCCACGCGCCACGGAAACGTAACCGATACCAGCGCCAGCGCCGGTACGGCAATGTCGATGAGCGTGATGACACCAGAGAAGAAGTAGAGCGGCAGCAACAGGTAATGTAGCCGTTGCCGCCAGCTGAACTGCGAAAATAGAACCGGATATACCCGAAACAGCAGGTCGAAAGCACCCCGGGCCCACTTAAGCTGCTGCGAATAAAAAGCGCCCAGCGTGGACGGCACTAGCCCCCGGCTCAACACCTTAGGTACGTACACCGATTGCCAGCCTTTGGCGTGCAGCCGCATGGCCGTGTGCATGTCTTCAGTAAGGCCCGCCGCGTGGCCCCCAATAGAATCGAGGGCGGCCCGCCGGAACGTGCAGTTGGCGCCAATGGCCTGCACGGTGCCATAGGCATTCATGCCCATCAAAAGCGGGCCGTAGAAGTGGTATGTCTGTTCAGCCGCTCCCCGCGCCACTAGGCTTTCCGTCTGGTTGCCATACGCTTGTACCACCTGCACAAAGCCCACCTGGGGGTCCTGAAAATAGGCAACTACCTCATCCAGAAATTCAGGCACCGGCACATGGTCCGGGTCGAGTACCACGCACAGCTCTCCGGTAGCTCCTTCCAGCGCATTATTAATATTGCCGGCCTTAGCATTGATTTTATGGGTTCGGGTAACATGAATTACGCCCAGTTGCTCGCACACCTGCCGCAGGTATGGGTCGTTGCCTTCGTCGCAGAGGTAGCTAGTATGCGGGTAGCGGATGGCCTGCATAGCTCGCAAGGTTCGCACAATCATGTCCTGCGGCTCGCCGGGGCAAGCTGTAGTCAATACGTCAACAGTTGGCTGGTAGCCGGGGTGGCGGACGATAACCACAGGTTCGCGCACGCTCACGTAGTGGTACCACTCATACACCATGCGCAGCAGCTTGAAACCCAGCGAAAAAGTCAGCAGCCAGTAAAGCGGAGCATATCCAATGTGGTCGGAACCCGCAAACCACCAAATGAAGTGCAGCATGAGCAGGCAGCCAATTACTACCAATAGCTGTACTTTCCTGACGCCTTGGGCTGGGGTATAAGTAACGGAAGCGAGAGTTGTATTTTCAGACACGCGCGCCAAGACAGGTCTTTGTTGTCCAGTAAAAGCCTTGGGTTCTGTCATCAGTTGCTTGTAGTCGTTAAAGCCGGAAAAAGCAAAGCAGCCCTGACCTTTAGGCGTTTCTATATCTGCAAAATTGGGAAAATAGTTGCTTTATTTCATATTAAATAGCAATATTGTTAGATAAATTCTATTGAAAGAAACATTATTGGACTTAACAAACAAACTTTAGACTATTCGAAACCATATGCAATTTGGTAAGTACAGTATTAGTAGATGTATAATTTAAATTTGATTAGCACCATTTTTCGGGCGCTTATCCTGGGTTTTGCAGTAACGCAGTTAACGAGCGGCTGCACCGATAAACCAATGGAAAAAAACGCTACGATACCTAGAAAGACTGACGCTGTAGTTCCCGTGCGGGTGGTACGCACAGCTAGCGGCTACGAGCTAGAACGGGGAGGCAAGCCGTACTTCATTAAAGGAGCCGGCGGCTTGGAGCAGTTCGGGCAAATACAGGCAGCCGGCGGCAATTCGGTGCGACTCTGGACCGCCGACTACTCACAACCACTGCTCGATTCGGCGCAGGCTCATGGCCTAACCGTGTTGCTGGGTTTGTGGCTGATACCAGAGCGGGAGGGATTTGATTATTATGACCGCAAGGCCATTGACCGACAGTTGCAGGCCCTCCGCAAGGATGTTATTCGTTACCGCAACCACCCGGCGCTGCTGGCCTGGGACGTAGGTAATGAGATGGACGTGGGGGCTATCAACCTGGAAGTGTACGGCGCCATCAACCAGGTAGCCCGAATGATTCATGAGCTGGACCCGAATCATCCGGTGCTGACCACGATAGCCGAACGTAAAATGCTGGTGGAGGTCAGAAAGCGGTGTCCTGACCTGGATTTCGTAGCACTGAACAGCTATGCTAACCTGCTAGATATGCCGCAGTTTCTGCGCGAAATCAACTGGCAGCAACCTTACATCATCACTGAATTCGGAGCGCGAGGTTACTGGGAATCGCCGGTTACCAAATGGCAGGCCGCCCTAGAGCAGTCCAGCACTGAAAAAGCAAAATTTGTGGCAGAGCGCTACCAGGCAGGTATTGAAAGCCAGCGGGCGCAGTGCTTGGGCTCTTATGTTTTCTATTGGGGCAATCGGCAGGAGGCTACGCCCACTTGGTTCAGCCTGTTTACGCCGGCCGGCGAACGAACCGGGTTGGTTGACGAAATGCAACATCTCTGGACCGGAACCCGGCCAGCCACAGCGGCGCCCGAAGCTGAATTTGTCAAGCTTAACAGAAAGTATGATTCCCAAAACATCATACTGCTGCCAGGGCAGCAATATCCGGCAGTAGTTACCACGCCAAAGCCCAGCCCAGAGGCGCTGCGCGTACAGTGGGAAGTGTTGCCCGAATCTCGGTGGCGCGACGTGAAAAAGGCCTTGCATGCCCGCGACGAGGCTATTTTGGGTAGTGTGCTTCAGCCGAACCACCTGCGCACCACTATCCTGACTCCCACCAAGCCAGGAGCCTATCGGCTATACGTTACCCTGTCTGATGGGCAGGGGCGAGCAGCCACGGCTAACTGCCCGTTCTACGTGCAGAAAACCGCACGGTAAGAAAGCAGACCCCTATTCAACCAGCACTGCCTGCCCATATCGGCGGCTGCCTTGCTGCACTACCAATTGGTACCGGCCTGTTGCCAACTGACTAACCGGAATGAGCAACTCAGCGCCGCCTGTGCCTTGTATTTGCCGGGAAGTAGAGAACTGTACCCGGCCCATCACGTCGTAAAGTTTAACCAGCACTTCGTCACGGCTGCTGGTCGTACTACTGATGTTGAGGTGGAGGGCGTGGTGAGCCGGATTTGGGTAAGATGAGCACCACGTCGTTGCTGCCGCTCGGCCGGTGCTGGCCACTATCCGATTTTCAGAAGCGCCAATGTTACGGCCTGCATTTGCGGCGGGCACATAGGTGCCGAAAAAGTCGTACGCCCCT
>Ga0210040_10011020_pt1 | contig 10286 bp, 11 predicted proteins | sample CryGeyCG12114_NA_FD_185462 | JGI IMG/M metagenome (GOLD analysis project Ga0210040, IMG submission 185462) | Groundwater microbial communities from aquifer - Crystal Geyser CG19_WC_8/21/14_NA (SPAdes) (version 2) | ecosystem: Environmental > Aquatic > Deep subsurface > Groundwater | place: USA...
GGCTCGGCCGCCACAACCGCGGCGACGGCTCCGGCCCGGCCGAGCTGATCGCGGCCCAGCCGGGACCCTACAAGGTCAAGCCGGCCGATCCCGGCGGCCTTGACGTCAGCGGGGAAAGCGGCACCGCTTATGCGACCAGCGCCGGCGAGCAACCGGACGCTCAGCTCGACCTCGACGCCGTTCCGGAACAGGCGATCGCCCGCCCGCAAGGGCAGCAGGCGGCGCCGCCGGCCGACCCGACCGCAACCGCCGACAGCCAGCCGCAGGCTCCCACCGGCCCGGCCGGAAGCACCATCCAGCTCGGCTTCTTCCCCAGCCAGGCGGCCGCCAACGGGGCCTGGGAAGCGCTCTCGACCCGCTTCTCGGCGGTGGCCGGGGCCGGCAAGGTCGTTGTTCCCTTTCAGGGCGGCTTTCGCCTGCGCGCCGGCTTCGGCTCCGCCGCCGAGGCGGCCCGGGCCTGCCAGTTGCTCAAGGTCGCGGGCGAAGCCTGCTTCGTGGTGCGTTGATGCAGGCCGCGATCTACTCGATGGCCGATACTTCGCTCAGCGCAGACGAACGGGCCTTTTTCCGCGACGTCGATCCGGCGGGATACATCCTGTTCCGGCGCAACTGCGAAACGCGGGCGCAGCTCAAGGCACTGACCGGGGAATTGTGTGATCTGCACGGCCGTGGCGACATTCCGATCCTGATCGATCAGGAAGGCGGCCGAGTGACGCGGATGAAGCCGCCGGAGTGGCCGTCGCTGCCGGCTGGCGAGGCCTTTGACCGCCTCTACCGCCTGGCGCCTTCCTCCGCGATCGAGGCGGCGCGAATGAACGCCCGCGCCATCGCCCTCATCTTGCGCGACTGCGGGATCAACGTGAACTGCCTGCCGATGCTCGACGTGCGCCAGCCCGGTGCCAGCGATATCGTCGGCGACCGGGCTTACGGGGCCGAGCCGATGCAGGTGTCGGCGCTGGGCCGCGCGGTGCTCGACGGCATGGCGTCGGCCGGCGTGCTCGGTGTCGTCAAGCACATGCCCGGCCACGGACGCGCGCTGGTCGACAGCCACCACCAACTGCCGGTGGTTGACGCGTCCGACGAGGAACTGGCCGTCGATCTCGAACCGTTCGAGCGGCTGGCGTCGGCGCCGATGGGCATGGTCGCCCATATCCTGTTCACCGCCTGGGACCCGCACCGCCCGTCCAGCCAGTCGCCGGTCGTCATCGAACAGGTCATCCGCCAGCGGATCGGCTTTGACGGTTTCCTGATGACCGACGACATCGGCATGGAGGCACTCGCCGGCAGTCCGGGCCAGCGCTCGGCCGCCGCCATCGCCGCCGGCTGCGACGCAACCCTGCATTGCTCGGGCAAATTCGACGAGATGGTCGACGTCGCCGCCCATGTCGGCTCGCTGACCCCCGAAGCGGAGGCGCGCCTCGCCCGCGCCATGGCCGCGGCCATGCTGGACGGGGAGGGGCCGACCCTTGCCGACGCCACGGCCAAACGCGACGAGCTGCTGGCGCTCGCCTAGCGATGACCGCCGAACTCCCGCTTGCCCGCGCCGATGAGCTGACGCTCAGCCTCGGCGCGTGGGAGGGACCGCTCGACCTGCTGCTCAACCTGGCCCGCGCCCAGAAGGTGGACCTGGCGCAGATCTCCATTCTCCAGCTGGTCGAGCAATATCTCGCCTACCTGGCCGGCGCCCGTGCGCTGAAGCTGGAGATCGCGGCCGACTATCTGGTGATGGCGGCCTGGCTCGCCTACCTCAAATCCTGCCTGCTGCTGCCCAAGGACCCGCAGCAGGACCCCAGTCCCGAGGACCTTGCCGCACGGCTGCAGCTCCGCCTGCAGCGGCTCGATGCCATGCGGGAGGCGGGCGCCCGGCTGATGGCCGGCGACCGGCTCGGCCGCGACGTGTTCGCTCGCGGGGCGCCCGAAGGATTGCAGCTTGCCCGCAAAGCCGTCTGGCAGGCGACAGCTTTTGACCTTTATGCCGCTTATGGCGCGCTGCGGGCCCGGTCGGCGCCGGTTGTCCACTTGGTGGCCCGGCGCGCCGTGCTGACGCTCGAGCAGGCGATCGAGCGGGTCTCGGCGCTGGTCGGCACCCGGCTGGAATGGAGCCGGCTGGAGTCCTTCCTTGCCCCGACGTCCGATCCGCTATTCCACCGCTCGGCCCTGGCCTCCTCCTTCGCCGCGACCCTGGAACTCGCCCGCCAGGGCCAGGTCGAGGTCAGGCAGGACGGGCCGTTCGCGCCCATCATGCTCCGGGCCCGCGCCGCCAACAGCCCGTGACCGACCGCTTCACCCGCGCGGTTGAAGCGACCCTGTTCGCCTCTGAAGAGCCGCTCACGCCCGAGGACATCGCTGCCCACGTCGGCGAAGGCGACGTGGCCGCGGCGCTCGCCCGCCTGGCCGTCCACTATGCCGGCCGCGGCTTCGAGCTGGTGCAGCGGGGCGGGCGCTGGCACTTCCAGACCGCCGGCGACCTCGCCCACCTGCTGCGCCGCACCCGGGAGGAGCCGCGACGGCTGAGCCGCGCCGGGACCGAGACGCTGGCCATCATCGCCTATCACGAGCCGGTCAGCCGGGCCGAGATCGAGGCGATCCGCGGGGTGCAGATCTCCCGCGGCACGCTGGACGTGCTGATGGAGGCCGGCTGGGTCCGCCCGGCCGGACGGCGCGAAGCACCCGGCCGGCCCTTGCTCTACGCCACCACCGCGGCGTTCCTGAGCCATTTCGGCCTGTCGTCCCGCCGCGACCTGCCCGGCATCGACGACCTCAGGGCCGCCGGCCTGCTCGATCCGGTCGATGCCACCCTCAGCCAGCTGCAACTGGAAAGCGACGACGAAGAGGACTAGATAGCACCCCCTGGCTTACGGAGTTTGAAACGATGGGCGGCTTTAGCCTCTGGCATATCCTGATCTTCGCCATCGTGGTGCTGCTGCTGTTCGGCGGCAACCGCTTCTCCAACATGATGGGCGACGTCGCCAAGGGCCTGAAGAGCTTCAAGCAGGGCATGGCCGACGATGATGACGAGCAGCGCCGCCGTTACGAGCGTGAACATGGCCGCCTGGGCTCGCCCGACCGGCCGATCGAGGTGACGCCGCACCCGCGCGCCGCCGACCCGGTCGCCCCGCCGCCGCCGCCACCGCCCGGCCAGGAACCGCGCGGCTAGTTCCAGGGATCACCGGCCGATGTTCGGCGTCGACAGCAGCGAGCTGCTTATTGTCGCGGTGCTGGCGCTGATCTTCATCGGCCCCAAGGAACTGCCCGCCACCATGCGTACCGTCGGCCGCTGGGTCGGCCGAGTCCGCGCCCACGCGCGCCACTTCACCTCCGGCATCGAGAACATCATGCGCGAAGCCGAGCTGGAAGAGATGGAAAAGCGCTGGCGCGAGGAAAACGACCGCATCATGCGGGACTTCCCGACCGGCGCGCTACCCTACGCCGGCGCGAACCTGCCGCCCCACGACTCCGCCGAACCACCCCTCGCCGAGCCCACAGCCAACCCCGACGAACCCGGCCTGCCGCTGCCCGAACCGGACCACGCCGGGCGCCCGCTCCCGTGAACGACATCGACGAGACCAAGCAGCCGCTGCTGGAACATTTGATCGAGCTTCGGCGCCGCCTCCTGATCAGCCTCGCTGCCCTGGTCGCCGCTTTCTTCCTCTGCCTCAGCTTCGCCAAGCCGATCTTCTCCGTGCTGGTGCAGCCGCTGCTCGCCGCCGGCCAGGGCAAGCTCATCTACACCGACATCTTCGAAGCCTTCTTCACCGAAGTGAAGGTCGCGCTGTTCGCCGCCCTGATGCTCTGCTTCCCGGTCTTCGCGACGCAGATCTGGCGGTTCGTCGCCCCCGGTCTCTACACCAAGGAGAAAAAGGCCTTCCTGCCCTTTCTCCTGATGACGCCCTTCTTCTTCGCGGCCGGAGCGGCCTTCGCTTACTACGTCGCCATGCCCTGGGCCCTGAAGTTCCTGCTAGGCTTCGAGGGCAATGTCGGCGGCGTGCAGCAGGAGGCGCTGCCGGGCGTCGGCAATTACCTCAACTTCGTGACCCGCTTCATCTTCGGCTTCGGCGTGGCCTTTCTTACGCCGGTCCTGCTGATGATCCTCGAGCGCGCCGGCGTGGTCACCCGCGAGCAGTTGGCCAAGCGCCGTCGCCATGCGGTGGTGGTGGCGGCCGCGGTCGCCGCCGTGCTGACCCCGCCCGACGCCATCTCCATGCTGCTGCTGCTGGTGCCGCTCTACCTATTGTTCGAATTCGCGCTGCTGGCGATCTGGCTGACGCACTGGCGCGCTGCCCGGCGAGGGCCGGCCAAGGCCGAATCCCAGGCCTGACGTCACTCGATCTGTCGTGCGATGGGCCCCGGACATGAGTGGGCCCGGAAGCGCTACCGGGGGGGGGAGGGTTAGCGGTTCCGGGCCCATGTAAGCGGATAGCGAGAGCGGGGGGGCAAAAGGTCGCTATCCGAAGAGTAGAACGAGGTCCCTTGCCGAGGGTTCCAGCCAAGTGTCGAAAATATTCAGTTTTTTTCCGAACGCGGCGGAAACACCGGCAGCACCACGCTGTAGCGTCCGGTTTCGCGATCCAGCGGCGAGCGCAGCTGCTTGGCCAGGCCGGTGATGATGCGCTCGAATTGCGGCCGCTCGTCGGTCGTATCGGCCGCGAGCATGGTGGCCGCGATCGTATAGCGGGCCCTCAGGTCGTCGATCCGCGCCAATGTCATCCTGACGGGTTCGTCGGGATGGTTCAGCATGGCGCACTCGACCACTTCGGTGGTGAAAAAGGCCACCGCCACCGCTGCATCCTGCGTGGTGTTCAGGCTGTCGAGCTCCAGGTCGATGTTGAATCGCCGTGCCGCTTCCGGAGCGCTGCTGCGCAGGCTCGCGGCCAGTTCACTCAGCAGCGGCCGCAACGCGATCCCGCGATTCTCCTCCAGCTCGGCATAATGGTTGCGGTGAACCACTGCCAGCGCATCGACCCGCCGGCCGATGGAGGCATAGGCGTCGCGGGCACCGGGAACGGTGGTCGAGCGGCTGTGGATGTTGAGCAGCGAGGCGATCACCTGCAGGTTGTTCTTCACCCGGTGGTGCACCTCGCGGACCAGCCGCCGCTGCCCTTCCAGCGCCACCATCATGTCCTTCTCGGACTCCTCGATCCGCTCCACGGCAAGCGAGAAACTCTGCCCCAGCTCGCGGATTTCCGTGGCCGAGCCCAGCTTCGCGGGCAGTTCGAGCTCGCCTGAGCCCGGCCGGTAGGAGCCGATCGCCTGCTGCATCCGGCGAAGCGGCCGGATCAGGAAGCTGTTCACCAGCAGCCAGCTGAGCAAGGTGGCGACGATCCACATCAGCAGCGGCAGGAAGATTGCCCCGCGCTCGCTGGCGCCGATCCGGGCCACTTCCGCGATGGTGGTGGCGGTCAGCTGGCCGCCGGCCAGCAGCCAGTGGCGTTCCACGAATTGCACGTCGGGATCGCCGCGCGAGGCCTGCACCGCGGCTGCTTCGTCGAGCAGCGGCATGGACGCCCGGCCGTCGCTGAGTTCTAGCTGGCGCAGGGTTCCCCCCGGGACCAGGGCGAAATCGTCCAGGTCGGCGCGCGACAGGGCTCCCGTGCCGATGCCGCCGGGCACGCCGACCCGATAATAAAGGACGTTGCCGCCCGGTGCGATCCACAGGCGGACCTGGCCTGGCGACACCAGGATGCCGTCCCGCTGTGGCTGGATCGTTCCAACGGTGCACAATTGCTGCCCGCCGGCGTCCTGCAGCGCGAAGTTGCGGGCGGCGCCCGGAGAGGAGCTGAGCGACTGCCGCGCCAGGGCGCATGGATCGTCCCTGCCGTCCCGCAAGGCGCCGGTGGCGGCCACCCGCAGGGCGAGCACGTTGCGGGCAAGCACGCTTTCCACCACCCGGCTGGCCGAGCGGCTGCGGTCTTCGGCACTGGTCACCAGGGCCTGATTGGCGCGATTGATGCTGGTGGTCGCGGCCCACACCAGGACCAGCCCGAGGGGCAGGATGGCCGCCGACAGGATGACCAGCAGCTTGGCGGTCGTGGACAGGCGCCCGAACCAGCGCGACAGGCGGCTCACGCGGGCTGTTCCGCGGAGCGTCGCGGATCAGCTGAGCTTGCCGAGGAGATCCAGGAAATCGTCAGGGACGTCCTCGCGCAGAGTATTGTCGTAAACCGAGCGGAGTGCCTTGCTGAGTTCGCCGGCCGGGGCCGGGCGGCGCTTGCCCTTCGCATCGGCCTGCTTGGCGACGCCGTTGGACCCGCGATGATCGTCGGCATGTTCGTTGGCACTCAACCTCTCGTCCCCCGTGACGCCGTCATCAGCATGGCGCGGTTTGCTTAGCCTCTTGTGCAGATAGCGCAATGGTCGCGGTCCCGCCCCTTGTAAGTCGGGTTGCCGACCCGCAGCTACGGACAGGATAACCCGCCCCCGAAACCAAAAGCGAACAGCTTTGTTCCGGCAGTTCAGCCAAGATTTGCGCGGGGGGCGGCAGGGTTGCACATTGGCGCAACCGCTCCCAATAGAGGCGCAACAAAGGATTAGGGAGCAACGATACGATATGTCCCTCGGCCAGGAACTCGCGCCGCATCTGCCCTTCTTGCGCCGGTACGCACGGGCCCTGACAGGTAGCCAGACTCACGGCGATGCGTTCGTCCGGGCCACGCTGGAAGCGATCGTCGCCGCGCCCGACAGCTTTCCGCGCGACGTCGAACCGCGGCTCGGTCTGTACAAGACCTTTCATGCCATCTGGTCGACCGCCAACATCGAGGAAGGCGATCTCGACGACGGCGATCTCGCCAACCCCGAGGGGATCGCGCAGGCCCGCCTGTCGCGCATCACGCCCTTGTCGCGCCAGGCCCTGCTGCTGACCGCGCTGGAGGGTTTCTCCGTGTCGGACGCCGGTTATCTGATCGGTGCCAGCGCCGACGACATCGACAGCCTCGTCGCCGAAGCCATGGAAGAGATCGAGCGGCAGACCCATGCCGATGTCCTCATCATCGAGGACGAGCCGATCATCGCCATGGACATCGAAACCATCGTTCGCGACCTCGGGCACAATGTCACGGGCGTTGCCGTCACCCGCGACGAAGCCGTGGCTCAGGCCCGGGCTCATCCCCCCGGCCTGGTCCTGGCCGACATCCAGCTAGCCGACGATTCCAGCGGCATTGATGCCGCTCGCGACATCCTGGCCGAATTCGCGGTGCCGGTGATCTTCATCACCGCCTTCCCCGAACGCTTGCTGACCGGCACCCGGCCGGAGCCGACCTTTCTCATCACCAAGCCGTTTCAGCGGGCGACGGTGAAGGCGGCGATCGCCCAGGCCTTGTTCTTTGACGCGGCGACCGTACCTGCCGGATAATCGGTCTGGGCGCCGGAACCCTGGTTCCCACCGTTGCGTTGCCATTCTGAACGGTAAAAATGGGGAACAAGCATGGCTGAAGAGCAGCCGGAACATCGCACCGGCACCGAAGCGCGTGCCGGCACAACTCCGCACATGGCCCGTATTGCCTTGTTCGGCGGCCTGGGGCTGGTGATCGTCATCTTCGCGATCGTGGTTCTGGTGGGCGGCAGCTGACCGGCGCCACTCGCCGACAGCCATCATGCATGCTAATATTGCCGTCGCTCCGAAGTATGCCGAGCGGGTAAGTGGGGGATTGTGGAAGCCGAGGACGCAGAAACCGAGGGCCTGGATGCCCCGCGGCCGGAGCCGGTTCCGTTATCGGACCCGGAATTCAAGGACCAGCTCGGGCAGGTGATCCCGCACTTGCGTGCCTTTGGCCGTTCGCTTTCGGGCAGCCGCGATCTGGCCGACGACCTTGTTCAGGAAACGCTGCTCAAGGCGTGGGCGGCGCGCAAGCGCTTCCAGGCCGGCACCAACATGCGCGCCTGGACCTTCATCATCCTGCGTAATCTTTTCCTCAGCCAGATGCGCCGCGCTCGCTTCAAGGGCGAATGGGACGAACTGACCGCATCCAAGCTGCTGGCGGCGCCGGCCAGCCAGGACCGGCACGTCGAACTGGGCGACATGCAGCGCGCGCTGATGCACCTGCCGCAACCGCAACGCGAAGCGCTGATCCTGGTCGGTGCCGGCGGCTTCGCCTACGAGGAAGCGGCCGAGATCTGCGGCTGCGCGGTCGGCACCATCAAGAGCCGGGTCGCCCGTGGCCGCGTGGCCCTTGAGCAGCTGCTGTCCGGCGGCAAGCTCCCCAGCCGGCGCCAGCACAAGACCGATCCCAACAGCTCCGCCCTGGCCCAGATCATGGGTGAGGTCGACGAACTCGCCAAGGAACGCGAGTAGACCGCGAGCGCACCGGTGCTCGGCTGGACGGTGGGTGGCGATGGGCCGGCAGGGTCATGCCGCTGGCCCGCGCCACAGCCACCCCCGTGCCGCTCCGCACGTAACCTGCCACGGCTGGGCTCGGCACCCGGCGGCCGCGGCCCCGAACAGCGCTAGCCCAGCCGCGACAACAGGTCGTCGAACTGGCGCTCGTCGCCGCCATTGGGAACCGCGGCAAACGCCTTGCGCAGCGCCGCTGTCACTCCGGCATGTGCGGGTGGCAGCTCGACTCGGATGATCCGTCGATCCATGCTGCTCTCGCTGCTACCCGCCGCCTTGTTGGAAAGGTCGGAAACCATTTGGGTGATGAAACGCCGGGGAAGCGGACAGGTTTCGTGAACAGCGCCTTTCAGGCAAGCTCTGTGACGATGGAACGACAGACACCCCGCGCGCTTCGCGACTCTGCGCTGGCGCGCGCGCAGCGCCATTCGCCATTCCTGCGCGAAGCATCGGCCCGCTGTCGGGACGTGACCGAGCGTTTCCTGGACGAGGGAGCGGAGGCGGCGGTGGCCACGGCGCTGGCGGTCGCGGCGGACGCGGTCGGCGAACGGCTCCGCCGCCAGCGCCTCCGGCTCGCCCTGGCCGTCGCGCTTGGCGACCTGTCCGGGGAATTGTCGCTGGAGCAGGTCACCGGCCACCTGTCGCGCTTCGCCGACCTGGCCATCGACACGGCCGTACGCCGGGTCGTCGCCGAGCGGGTGCCGGATGTGCCGTTCGCCGGCCTGGCGGTGCTGGCGCTGGGCAAGCTTGGCAGCGGGGAGCTGAACTACAGTTCGGACGTCGACCTCATCCTGCTGTTCGACCCCGCCACCTTGCCGCGCCGGCCGCGCGAGGAACCGGGCGAAGCGGCCGTCCGCTACGGTCGCCGCTTGATCGAACTGCTTCAGAACCGCGATGCCCACGGCTATGTGGCCCGCGTCGACCTGCGCCTTCGACCCTCGCCCGAAGTCACTCCCATCGCCCTGTCGGTGGGCGCCGCCATCTCCCATTACGAAAGCTCGGCCCTGCCATGGGAACGGGCCGCCTTTATTCGGGCGCGCGCCTGCGCCGGCGATCTTGCCCTGGGGAACGCCTTTCTCGAGGCCATTCAGCCCTTTGTCTGGCGGCGCAGCCTCGACTTCGGCGTGATCGACGAGATCCGCGCCATCTCCACCCGGATCCGCGACCATTACGAGCAGGGCCAGGCATTCGGCCCCGGTTACGACCTCAAGCGCGGCCGCGGCGGAATCCGGGAGGTCGAATTCTTCGCCCAGATCGGCCAGCTGATCCACGCCGGCCGCGAGCCTGCCTTGCGGGTCCCCGCAACCCTGGACGCGCTGGCGGCGCTCGCCGCGGCCGGCAAGCTCCTCCCCGAAGACGCGGCTGCGCTGGGGCAAGCCTACCGGCGGCTCCGCACCGCCGAGCACCGGGTCCAGATGATCGCCGATGCGCAGATCCACGTCCTTCCGGCCGCCCCCGAGGCGCTCGACGAGGTCGCCCGCCTCCACGGCCTGGAGCGCGGCGGAGAGCTGATCGAATGGCTCGCCCCCGGAGTGACGCTGGTCGGTCACTTCTTCGGTGCCCTCTCCGACCCCCCCCACCACCTCAGCAACGATCCCACACTGATCGAGGACGAACTCGGTCGGCTCGGCTTTGACGATCCGACGGTAGCCGCGCGGCATGTAGCCGACTGGCGATCGGGGCGCGCTAGGTCCCTCCGTTCCGCTGCCGCCCGCGAAGCTTTCGAAACCATGCTGCCGCAGCTTCTGGGAGCGATTGCGAGGGCGCCGAATTCAAATTACGCGCTTAACCGTTTGGCCGACCTGATCGAACGCCTGTCCAGCGGCGTGAATTTCTACCGACTGCTCGCAGCCCGGCCGGAACTTGGCACGCTGCTAGCTACGGTTCTCAGCCACGCTCCAACGCTTGCCGCCCAACTGGGAGCCCGTCCCGAACTCCTCGATGGCCTGCTTGACGATTC
>Ga0210040_10011021_pt1 | contig 10286 bp, 8 predicted proteins | sample CryGeyCG12114_NA_FD_185462 | JGI IMG/M metagenome (GOLD analysis project Ga0210040, IMG submission 185462) | Groundwater microbial communities from aquifer - Crystal Geyser CG19_WC_8/21/14_NA (SPAdes) (version 2) | ecosystem: Environmental > Aquatic > Deep subsurface > Groundwater | place: USA...
TCGAGGGCGGGCATCCACGGTGGTGGTGGGACGTGGGGTGAGCTGCGGTCGGGTGGGTGCCAGAAGACTTGGGCGCCTCGCAGTTCGCCGCGCCAGCCTTGGCGGTGGACGAGGCGGTGGTGGTACCCGCACAGTGCGGTCCCGTTCCGCTCGCTGGTGGTGCCGCCGCTGCTGTAGGCGACCAGGTGGTGCAGCTGGCACCAGGCGGTGGGGCGGGTGCAGGTGGGGAAGGTGCAGCCGCCGTCGCGGGCGAGGATCGCCCGCCGGATCGGGGTGGGGAACGCGTACACGGTCCGCCCCACGTCCAACGGGCTGCCGTCGCGGTCGATGAGGACGGGCACGACCTCCGCGTCACACGCCAGGACACCCACGGTGGACGCCGAGACCGGTGCGCCGCCGTCGAGCAGGCCCGGCGCGACACCGCGCCCGGTGGGGCAGCGGAGGGTGTCCACGGGAACGGAGACGACGAGCCGAGGCCGCGCGGACTCGGTGGCGGTGGAGGTGGCGAGGGACTGCTCGGCGAGCTGCACGAGGGCGTCGGCGCGGCGGCGGGCGGCGGAGCGCCGGTCCGGCAGCCCGCCCGTCGCGGGCAGCGGCGCAGCCAACGGGTCGAGGGCCGCTGCGAGGGTGGCACCGCCGACGGCGTCGAGGACCCCGGAGAGCAGCCACGTCCCTTCGTCGGTCTGGGTGCAGCGCACCTCCCGGGCCGTCACCGTGGTGTCTTCTTCGCGGGCGAGGTTGGCGCCGGCGTCGGGGTCCAGGCGGTGGCGCAGTGCGCGGGCAACGACGTCACCGGGGGCCACCTTCCACGACCCCCACGCTAGAGCCCACCACCGACAGTCCGGGACCAGGAAACCGCACCTGACCTGCAGGGATGAGGGGCGGGATCCCATGATCACGACGAGGGACGTGGGGTGGGCGGGGCAGCGCCAGGAGAGGAGCCTGTGGGCAGCGTCACGGGCTCCTGGCTGGTGCGGCGCAGGCGAGGCGTCCACCATGGCGAGGGTCGCGTGCCACCCGTCCGGCGCGCGCGCCGCCGACCACGGGCCGTCGCCCGAGGAGCCGACATGACCGGTGCTGCCGGATGAGCCGCCTCGAGGTCGCTGCCGACCCGAGCGCGCTGGCCGCCGATCCGTGGCGTCCCTCGCGCCACCGCCCCAAGCCGCTGGCCGAGGTCGCGGCCGTCCTCGGCCTCGCGAGCAGGTCCAGCGCCGGGCCCGTCGTCACCGGCGTGTCCCAGGACTCCCGCGCCGTGCGCCCCGGCGACCTCTACGCCGCGCTGCCCGGCGCGCAGTGGCACGGAGCGCGCTTCGCCGACCAGGCCGTGGCCAGGGGAGCCGTCGCCGCCGTCAGCGACCGCCCGGTCCCGGGGCTGCCCACCCTCGTCGTGGAAGACCCGCGCCTCGCCCTGGGCCCGCTCGCGGACTGGCTGTACGACGCGCCGTCGGCGGCCCTGGACGTCTACGGCGTCACCGGCACCAACGGCAAGACGAGCACCACGCACCTGCTCGAGGCCGGGCTCGCGGCCGCGGGCCGGCGCACCGGGATGGTCAGCGGCGTCCAGGCGAGCGGGCCGCAGGGCGTGCGCCCGAGCCGGCGCACCACGCCCGAGGCCAGCGACCTGCAGGCGGCGCTGGCCAGCCTGCGCGACCACGACGCGCAGGCCGTGGCGGTGGAGGTCTCCAGCCACGGCCTCGCGCTGCACCGCGTCGACGGCACCCGCTTCCGCGCGGCCGTCTTCACCAACCTCGGCCGCGACCACCTCGACTTCCACGGCGACGTCGACCGCTACTACGCGGCCAAGGCCTCCCTCTTCACCCCCGACCGGTGCGCGCTGGCCGTGGTCGGCACGGGCGGCGAGCACGGACGCCGCCTCGCCCGGACCGCCGCGGTGCCCGTCGTCACCTTCGCCACCTCCAGCGGGCACCCCACCGGCGCGGACTGGGAGGCGCAGGAGGTCCGCGCGGACGCCCTCGGCACGGCCTTCCGGCTGCGCGGCCCCGGCGTCGACGTCCCCGTGCGACTGCACCTCCTCGGCGCCCACCAGGTCGACAACGCCCTCGGCGCGGTGGCCGCGCTCGTCTCCACCGGCGTCGACGTCGCCGACGCCGTGCAGGGGGTGCAGTCGCTCGACGGCGTCCCGGGGCGCATGGAGCGCGTGGACGCCGGGCAGCCGTTCCTCGCGCTCGTCGACTACGTGCACAACACCTCCGGCCAGCGCCGGGTCCTGCCGTTCCTGCACTCGCTGACGAGCGGGCGCCTCGTCGTCGTCGTGGGCGCCACCGGCGACCGCGACCCCGGCAAGCGCGCACCGCTGGGGCGCACCGCCGCGCTGCACGCCGACACGGTCGTGGTCACCGACGAGAGCCCGAACTCCGAGGACCCGGCGGTGCTGCGCGACGCGGTGGCCGCCGGGGCCCGCAGCGCCGGGCGCGCCGAGGTGCTCGTCGAGCCCGACCGCGCCGCGGCGATCGCCCTGGCCGTCTCGCTCGCCGCGCCGGGCGACGTCGTCGTCGTGGCCGGGCGCGGGCACGACGCCGAGGTGGTCCGCGCCGGGCGCGCCCGCCCCTTCGACGACCGGACCGCGCTGCGCGAGGCCCTCGAGGAGGCGCTGGCGGCGTCCCGGCGCAGCGCCGCCAGCTAGCCCGGCTCGACCCGCGGGGCCCGGACGACGGCCACGGGGCACCGGGCTGCGTGGATGACGCCGTGGCTGACCGAGCCGAGGAACAGCCCCGCGACGCACCCGTGCCCGCGGGCGCCGACCACGACGAGCCCGGCCGCCTCGGAGCCGCGGGCCAGCGCCAGCCGCGCCGGCTCCTGCGCCACCCGCTGGTCCACCACGAGGTCGGGGAGCTCCTCGCGCACCCGGGCGACGGCCTCGGCCGCGTCGCGCTCGGCGCACCGACGGCTCTCGTCGGCCAGGCCGGCGTCGAGGGCGGCGCCGTAGGCCACGCTCGTGGCCAGCGCCTCCGGCGGCGTCCAGGCCGAGACCACGCGCAGCACCGCCCCGCTGCGGTCGGCCAGGCGCGCGGCGAAGCGCAGCGCGGCGGCCGCCCCGGGGGACCCGTCGACGCCGACCACGACGGGGTGGTCCGGGTCGGGGCGGCGCAGGCCGTCGCCCCGCACCACCACGACGGGGCAGTGCGCCTGGGCGCTCACCGTGAAGGCCACCGAGCCCAGCAGCGCCCCGGCCAGCGCCCCGCGGCCGCGGTTGCCGACCACGACGAGGTCGGCCGTGCGCGAGGCCTCCACGAGCGCCGTCGCGGCGTCGCAGAGCCGGGTCACGGCGCGCACCGGCACCTCGTGGCCGCCGGCGCGGGCGCGCGCCACGCCGTCGCGGGCGATCTGGCGGGCCAGGACGCCGGCCTCGGCGGGCAGCTCGGGAGCGGCGGCGCACATGCCGGCGCTGGCCCCGAAGCCGTCCATCGCGTGCAGCACGGTCAGCACGGTGCCGCGCCGCTCGGCCTCGGCCGCCGCCCAGGTCAGCGCCGGGGCGGCGCTGGGGGAGCCGTCGTAGCCGACGGCCACGCCCCGGGCCACCTCCGGCGGCCCGGAGGCCACCCCTCCCGTGCGCTCCTCCGTCCGCGCGGACCCCGCAGGCCCCGCAGACCCTGACGCCGACACCGTCGTCTCCGCCATGGCGACCCCTCCTCCGTCCCCTCCGAGGGTGCTCCTCCCAGGGCCGCCGGTCCAGGCCCGTACGCCCTCCCGGGCCAGCGCCTCGCGGCCCGGGTGCGCCCGGATGTCGCCGGTCTGGGCAATACTCCTGGCGAGCGGCGCCCACCGGACCGCGGAGGACGACGCGTCACGACGGGGAGCGGAGGTGCCATGACCGCCGGGGACCACGGGCCTGCAGCGTCCGCACCCGTCCCGTCCGCACCCGTCCCGTCCGCGACCGAGCGGGCCGCTGCGGTCGGCGCCTCCGAGGTCCTCTTCTTCCGCCCCGGCCCCGGCGGCGGCTGGTTCCAGGTCAGCGGCGTCGGCCGGCCCCCGGGCTGGGCCGGGTCGGTCTGCGAGCGCGAGGACGACGAGCCGGTGCTGGCCCGCGCGCTGTCGGCCCGCGCGGGCGTGCGGGTGCTCTCCGGCGCCCCCTCGCGGATCGTCGGCCCCTACTACGCCGGCACCGCCGTCCTCCTGCGGATCAGCGAGGACCTGCTGGCCGTGTGGGGCCACCCGGGCCGCAGCGAGCGACTGATGGCCGCCACCGACGCCGAGCTGCGCGCCCTGTCCGCCGACCTCGTCGACCTCGTCGAGGACGGCGGCCCCTCGCAGCGGCTGCGCGAGGAGCTCGACGTCCTGCACGCCGTGCAGGCCCTGACGACGGGCCTCGACCAGCCGCTGGGCGCGACGCTCCAGCGCGTCGCCGAGGTCGTGCGCGACGCCCTGAGCTGCCAGGTGGCCGTGGCGTGGCTGGGGGAGCGCTCCGGCGTGGCCCTGGACGGCTGGGCGCCGGCGCAGGGCCCCGAGGCCCTCGTCGCCGCGGCCGCCACCGCGGTGCCGCGGCCCGGCGAGCCGCCCCTGGTGCGCCAGGACAGCGCCCGCGACCCGCTGCCCGCGCCGCTCTCGCCGTCCGACGGCGTCGTCTCGCACCTCGTCGTGCCGCTCGACGTGCCCGGGGGCGGCGGCGTGCTCGTCGCGCACACCGGTGCCGGGGCCCGCGGGTTCTCGTCGCTGTGCCAGCGGGTCGCCGTCCAGCTCGCCGCCACCGCGAGCGCCCTCCTGCAGGTCGCCGCGGCCCGCGAGCAGGTCGAGCAGCAGCTCAGCGACACCCGGCTGCGGCTGGGGCGCGACGCGCTGACCGACGTCGGCAGCCGCCACCGCTGGGACGAGGAGCTCGCCGCCGCCCAGGGCCTCGTCGACAGCGGCGTGCCGGTCGCCGTGGCCCTGCTCGACCTCGACGACCTCAAGTGGGTCAACGACACCCACGGCCACGCGGCCGGCGACGCGCTGCTGCGCGCCTGCGCGGCGGCCGTGCGCGGGTGCCTGCGCGGCGACAGCGACGTCGTGGCCCGCGTGGGCGGCGACGAGTTCGCCGTCCTCGTGCCGCGGGCCACCGACACCGACTCCCTCGCGGCCCGCCTGCGCGCCGGCCTGGACGCCGCGCCGGCGTCCTCCGGCCTGCCCGTGCGCGCCAGCGTGGGCGTGGCCCGCGCGCTGCCGGGGGAGAAGGTGGAGGAGGCCTTCGCCCAGGCGGACGCCGCGATGTACGCCGACAAGCGCCGCCGCCGCGAGCAGCGGGCCCACGCGTGAGCGGTGCCGCCCCGGTGCCCGGCGCGCCCGCGCTGTCGCTGCGCGGCCTGACGAAGCGCTTCGACGACACCCTCGCGGTCGACCGCCTCGACCTCGACGTGCCGGCCGGCTCCTTCTACGGCCTCGTGGGGCCCAACGGCGCCGGCAAGACGACCACCCTGTCGATGGCCACCGGCCTGCTGCGCCCCGACGCCGGCACGGCCGCGGTGCTCGGCACCCCGCTGTGGACCGGCGCCACCGCCTCGGTCGACGCGAAGCGCCTCCTCGGCGTCCTGCCCGACGGCCTGCGCCTGTTCGACCGCCTCACCGGCGCGGAGCTCGTGCGCTACGCCGGGCTGCTGCGCGGCCTGCCCCGCGACGTCGTGGAGCAGCGCACCGCCGAGCTGCTCGCCGCGCTCGACCTGGCCGGCGCGGCCGACGTCCTCGTCGTGGACTACTCCGCCGGCATGACGAAGAAGGTGGCGCTGGCCAGCGCGCTGGTGCACGCCCCGCCGGTGCTCGTGCTCGACGAGCCGTTCGAGGCCGTCGACCCGGTCTCGGCCGCGGGCATCCGCGCGATCCTGCGCGGCTTCGTCGCCGGAGGCGGCACCGTGGTGCTCTCCAGCCACGGCATGGACCTCGTGGAGCGGCTGTGCGACCGGGTCGCCGTCGTCGCCCAGGGCCGGGTGCTGGCCGCGGGCACGATCGAGGAGGTCCGCGCGGGGGCGTCCCTGGAGGAGCGGTTCGTCGCCCTCGTGGGGGCCCGGCCGGCCGACGCGGAGGCCCTGGCGTGGTTGCGCACCTCCTCTCGCTGAAGCTGCGCCTGCTGCGCAACGGCCTGCGCCGCAGCCCCTGGCAGGTCGTCGCGCTGGTCATCGGGCTGCTCTACGGCCTGGGCATCGCCGCGCTGGCCGTCGCCGGGCTCGTGGCCCTGCGAGCGGCCTCCGCCGAGACCGCCGCCACGGCGGTCGGCCTCGGCGGCGCCCTGCTCGTGCTCGGCTGGGCCCTCGTGCCGCTCGTCGCCTTCGGCACCGACGCCACGCTCGACCCCTCCCGGCTCGTGCTGCTGCCGCTGACCGCCCGCCAGCTCGTCGGAGGGCTCCTGCTCGTCGGGCTGGTGAGCGTGCCCGGGCTGGTGACGGCGCTGGCCGCGCTGGCCACCGTCGTGACCTGGTCGCGGGGCCCGCTCGTCGTGGCGGTGGCCCTGGCCGGGGCCCTGCTGGGCCTGGCCACCTGCGTGGCCCTCTCGCGGGCCACGACGACTGCGGCCGCAGGTCTCCTGCACGGACGGCGCACCCGCGAGGTCGGCGCCGGCATCGGCGCCCTCGTGGTCTCCGGCCTCGGCCTCGTGCCGCTGGCGCTGCAGAGCACCGGCGGCCTGGACGCCGACCGCGTGCGCCGCATCGCCGGCGTCCTGGGCTGGACGCCGCTGGGCTGGGCCTGGACGGCGCCGGCCGAGGTGGCGCTCGGCCGGCCCGGCGCGGGCCTGGCCAAGCTCGTGCTGGCCGCGCTGGCGCTCGTCGTCGTCCTCGCGCTGTGGGCGGCGGCGCTCGAGCGCGCGCTCGTCACCCCGCCGAGCGCGGGCGGCGGCCGGCGCGCGACCGTCGGCTCGGCGTCGGGTCCGGCGTCCCGGGCCCTCGCCCGCCTCGAGCGCACGCCCACCGGCGCGGTCACCGCCCGCGCCCTGCGCTACTGGCGTCGCGACCCCCGGTACCTGACCGCGCTCGTCGCGCTCATCGCGATCCCGCTCCTCGTGGTCTTCCTCGGCGCCACCTCCGTGCTGCCCGCCGGCGCTGCCGCGCTGGCCGCCGCCCCCGTGCTGGGCTGGGCGCTGGGCTGGACCGGCCACAACGACGTCGCCTACGACGGCAGTGCTGTGTGGCTGCACGTGGCCAGCGGCCTGCCCGGGCGCGCCGACCGGCTCGGGCGCGCCGCGGCGCTGCTCGTGTGGGCGGTGCCGCTGGTGCTCGTCGCGGCGGTGGTGGCCGCGGCGCTCAGCGGCACCTGGGGGCTGCTGCCGGCCACGACGGGCGCCGCGCTGGCCCTGCTCGGCTCGGGGGTCGGCGTCTCGGCCGTGGCCAGCGCGCTGACCCCGTACCCGGTGCCCGAGCCCGGTGCCAACCCCTTCGCCACCCCCCGCGGCGCGGCGATCGCGTCGCTCGTCGCGCAGCTTGCCACCACGGTGGTCACGGGGCTCGTGGCCTCCCCGGCGCTGGCGCTGCTCGTCGCCGCCGCGATCACCGACCGCCCCGGCCTGGCGGCCGCCCTGGCGTGGGCCGCCCTGGCGACCGGCCTCGTGTGCGGCGCCGGCGCGGCCGTGCTGGGCGTGGTCTCCGGCGGCCGCCTCTTCGAGCGGCGCGGGCCCCAGCTCATCGCCGTCGCCAGCCGATGAGCGCCCCAGGCCGGGTCGCCTCCGCGTCCCGGTGGCTCTTCGCCGCCGCCGTCGCCGTCCAGCTCGTCGTGCTCTACGCCCCGCGCGCGCCGTCCACCGGCGGGGTGTGGTGGGTCGACAAGCTGGTCCACCTGTCGATCTTCGCCGCCGTCGCCTGGACCGGCCGCGCGGCCGGCGTCCGCCTGCCCCTGCTGGTCGGCCTGCTGCTCGCCCACGCGGTGGTGAGCGAGGGCCTGCAGCACTGGCTGCTGCCCGGCCGCAGCGGCGACTGGCGCGACGCCGTGGCCGACGCCACCGGCGTCCTCGTCGGCGCGCTGCTCCCCGCGCCGGGGAGCGCCGCCCGGGGCAGGATGGCCCCGTGGCGCAGGACGGGGCCGAGGAGCTCGCAGGCTGGTCGATGACGGGCCGGCTGCTGGTGGCCACCCCCGCCCTGGAGCACCCGGCCTTCCGCCGCGCGGTCGTGCTGCTGCTCGACCACACCCGCGAGGGCGGCGCGCTCGGCGTCGTGGTCAACCGCCCCACCACCACCGACGTGGACGCCGTCCTGCCCACCTGGCAGCCGTTCGTCACCGTGCCCGGGCGCCTCTTCCAGGGCGGGCCGGTGGCCCTGGACAGCGCGCTCGGGCTCGTCACGGTGCCCGGCGACGAGCTCGACCCGCTCGGCGTGCGCCGGATCACCGGCTCGGTCGGCGTCGTCGACCTCGACGCCCCGCCCGAGGTGGTCGCGCCCGTCGTGGCGGGGCTGCGGATCTTCGCCGGGTACGCCGGGTGGAGCGCCGGGCAGCTCGAGGCCGAGATCGAGGAGGGCTCCTGGTACGTCGTCGACGGCGAGGCCGGCGACGCCTTCACCGACGACCCCGAGGGCCTGTGGGCGGAGGTCCTGCGCCGCCAGGGCGGTGACCTGGCGATGGTCGCGACCTTCCCCGACGACCCCTCGATGAACTGAGGACGCCCCGAGGAGCACCCGGGGGGCGCTCCGCCGGCGGACCTAGACTGGCGCCATGAGCGAGCCGCTGTCCGACCCCTCCGCCCAGCCCTCGACGTCCGACCCCTCGGGCCCGGGGTCGCAGGGGACGGCGCTGCTCGAGCGGGAGCGCCTCGCGCAGGAGGTCGAGCCGGGCGACCACGAGCGCTTCGCGCACTACGTGCGCAAGGAGAAGGTGCTGGAGTCGGCGCTGTCCGGCGAGCCGGTCATCGCGCTGTGCGGCAAGGTCTGGGTGCCCGGGCGCGACCCCCAGCGCTTCCCGGTGTGCCCCACGTGCAAGGAGATCTACGAGGGCCTGCGCCCCGCCGCTGACGAGCCCTCCGGCTCCGGGGAGTGATCACCGGCGAGCTGCGGACCGCGCTCGCCGGCATCATCGCGCTGGTCTCGCTGGTCGCCTTCGAGGCCCTCGCCGTCAGCACCGCCATGCCCGTCGTGGCCACCGACCTCGGGGGGCTGCGCCACTACGGGCTGGCCTTCTCGCTGTTCCTCACGACGAGCCTTCTGGGCATGGTCGTCGCCGGCGGCTGGACCGACGCCCGCGGCCCGCTCGTGCCGACGGTGGCCGGCATGGCGGCGTTCTCGGTCGGCCTGGTGGTCAGCGGGACGGCGTCCACCTTCGCCGTGATGCTCGCGGGGCGCGTGGTGGCGGGCCTGGGCGGCGGCGTCCTCGTGGTCTGCCTCTACGTCGTGGTCGGCTCGATCTTCCCCGAGGCCGTGCGCCCGACCGTCTTCGCGTGGATGAGCTCGGCCTGGGTGGTGCCCGCCCTCGTCGGCCCGCCGCTGGCCGGGTGGCTGGCGGGGGAGGTGAGCTGGCGGCTCGTGTTCCTCCTCGTGCCGCCCGTGGCGGTCGTCGCGCTCGCGGTCCTGGGCCGGCGCCTGGCCTCCGTGGCGCCACCGGCCGACGGCGCGCAGGGGCCCGCGGCGCGGCGCCGCCGCCTGCGGCACGGCCTGGCGCTCGCCGCCGGGGCCGCGCTCGCGCAGGCCGGGGCCTCCTCCCTCGTGCCGCTGCGCCCGCTGCCGGTGCTCGCGCTGGCGGCCGGGCTGGCGCTCGTCGCCGTCTCGCTGCCGCGCCTGCTGCCCGCCGGGACCCTGCGCGCGGCCCGCGGGCTGCCCGCCGTGGTCGCCGTCCGCGGCCTGTTCACCGCCTGCTTCGCGGGGGCCGAGGCGTACGTGCCGCTCATGCTCGTGCTCGAGGGGGGCCTCAGCGTGACCGTGGCGGGGCTCTCGCTCACCGGCGGTGCGGTCGGCTGGGCCGCGGGGTCGTTCTTCCAGAGCCGGCCCGGCCTGCGCGTGCCCCGCCACCGCCTCCTCACGGCCGGCGGCGTCGTCGTGGCCGTCGTCGTCGCGGCGCTCGCGCTCCCGTCGCTGCACCTGCTGCCGCCCCTGGCCGTGCCGCTGCTGTGGGCGGTGGCCGGCGCCGGGATGGGCATGGCGCTGAGCAGCACCGGCGTCCTCGTGCTCGCCATGGCGCCCGCCGCCGAGCGGGGCCGCGCGTCCTCGGCGCTGCAGCTCTCCGACGCGCTCGGCTCGGTCGTGGGGATCGCGGCCGCCGGGGCGGTGCTGGCCGCCCGCACCGGCGTCCAGGCGGGCGCCGAGGCCGCCGCCGGGGCGGGCGAGGTGGGCGCCGGCCCGGACGACGGCGGGCTCACCTTCGCGGTGATCTTCGCCGGGCTGGCGGTG
>Ga0210040_10011022_pt1 | contig 10285 bp, 6 predicted proteins | sample CryGeyCG12114_NA_FD_185462 | JGI IMG/M metagenome (GOLD analysis project Ga0210040, IMG submission 185462) | Groundwater microbial communities from aquifer - Crystal Geyser CG19_WC_8/21/14_NA (SPAdes) (version 2) | ecosystem: Environmental > Aquatic > Deep subsurface > Groundwater | place: USA...
ATCAACCTCTAAAGACGCTGCAAGAGCAGGAACGGGCCCACATCTTAGCGGCGTTGCAGCGCACCAGCGGCCGGGTCAGCGGCCCCAACGGCGCGGCCCTACTCCTGGCTATCAACCCCAAAACCCTAGAAGCCCGCATGAGAAAGCTCGGCATCCGGCGCACGGTAGCAGCGGAGTAGGGGCAGGGCTGGGGTCGGCTAATTTCCTGGAAAAACAGCACAATTTCGGACCATGAACTACCCAGCCGCGTATAGTAGGGCAACTACATCAACCTCTAACTAAACGACCACCATGGCCACTCCCACCAGCACCCCGACTCATACCGATCCAGCGACCAAAAATAAGGAGAAGGAAAACGAAACGACCGTAAAGGACAAGCCCGACGGTAAGAAAAAGACCACGCAGAAGAAATAAGCGTCGCGTCGCCTACCTATTTTATCCAACGCCCCGACCCTACCGGCCGGGGCGTTGTGCGTCCTACTCCCCCGGATACCGCACTCCGAGCTGCTGCCGGATTTCGTCGAGCGTAGCTATCAGCTCCTGGCTGAATTGCAGGGGCACTACCGGGCTTTCCGTGAGGTTCTGGGCCAGGCACTCCTGCACGTGTCGGGCCTCGTGGTGGTAGCCGTAGCCGGTTTCCTCGAAGGTGAACTCCTGGGGTTCCTCATCGGTGCGGTGCAGCGTGAGGCGGTGGGCGTGGTGAAATTTGTGGTGCAGCTCCAGCTTACCTTCCGTGCCGTAAATCGTGCAGGTGGTGTCGGTGGTAGCGGCCAGGGTGGAGTAGAGGCTGGCCGTGGCCCCGTTGGGGTAGGCCAGGGCCATACTGCAATTCAGATCGACGCCGGTGTCGGTGAGGGTGCCCGCGGCTTTCACTACGTTGGGCTCTCCCAGCAGCAACTTACTGAAGAACATCGGGTAGATACCAATATCGAGTAGGGAGCCGCCCGCCAACGCCGGGTCGAAGAGGCGACCGGCCGGGTCGTAGTCGGCGGTAAAGCCGAAATCGGCCACTACGTGCACGGGCCGGCCAATGGCGCCGGCATCCAGCAGCTCCAGCGTTTTGCGGGTCGCGGGCATGAAGCACGTCCAGAGGGCTTCCATCAAAAACACCTGCTTCTCGCGGGCCACGGCCACCATCTCGGCTACCTCGGCACTGTTGCGGGCAAAGGCTTTTTCGCAGAGCACCGGCACGCCCGCGCGCAGACACAGCAACGTGTGGGCGCGGTGCTCGGAGTGGGGCGTGGCCACGTACACCACGTCTAAGTCAGGCACTTGCAGTAATTCTTCGTAGCTGCCGCAGGCGTGCGGGGCGCCGTACTGTTGGGCAAATTGCTGAGCCTTTTCCAGGCTACGCGAGGCCACGGCGTGCAGGCGGGCATCGGGCACCAGCGCTAAGTCTTGCGCAAACTTGTGGGCAATTTTGCCGGGGCCGATAATTCCCCAGTTGTAGGTTGGCATAGCAGTAGAAGGTAGGATGAGCGAAAAGGTAGGTTTTGCTAACGGATTTAAGCCTTTAGTAGCTGTAAAAAGCCCGCTGCCGCCTCGTCGAAACCCGCTGCTTCCGCCTCCAAAGGCGCGTCGCCTAAGAAGAAGTAAGGCCGATTCTCGCCCTTGAAAAAGCCCTGGTGCTCCCGTGCGGACCACCACGGCTTTTTTTGTTCGAAGCGTCCGGTCTGAACGCTGCTAGCCCCAGCCGCGTTTTGCCCGTATCTTGCCCCTGATGTCCGCCGAAACCACGCCGCCTACTCTCCTGCCCGAAGACCTCACCCGCGAGCAGGTGCTGCGCGCCCTGCGCCATATCGATCGGGAAAAGCTGCCCCTACCCGCCGGCACCGTCTACGATTTAGTGTACAAAAGCCGCCGCTACCCGCCGCGGGCCGTGGCCCAACTCGCCTACCGCTTGGCCACCGACCAGCCCGCCGCCCGCTGGCCCCTACCCAGCGGCGCCCCCACCAATGCCCTGCTGGAACGGTTGGATTTCACCATTGCCACCAAGCGCCCTACCCTGGCCAACTCTCCCCTGGACGGCGACGTGGCCGAGCAGGAGCAGCTGGAAACCCTTTACACCGGCCGCGCCTCCGAGAAGCCCGCAACCGGCAAGCCTTCCCTACCCCCACCCGACGCCGCTGAACCACTCAACGTAGCTGCCGAGCCAACGGCGCCCTACCCCACCGCTTCTGCCGCGCCCCGGCCCTACGACCGCAACACTGCGTTGGCCGAGCTTTTTATTACGGATAACCAGTTAGATGCGGCGTTGGCCGCCTTGCACCGCCGCAAAAACCTGTTGCTGCAAGGCCCACCCGGCACCGGCAAAACGTTTCTGGCCCAGCGCCTAGCCTGGTTGGAACTGGGCGCTATGGACGAGCGCCGCGTGGAGCGGGTGCAGTTTCACCCCAGCTACAGCTACGAGGATTTTGTACAGGGTTTCCGGCCTGATGCTGCGGGCACTTTTCGCCTGCAAGATGGTGTGCTGGTGGACGTGTGCCGCCGCGCCACCGCGGAGCCCGACCGGCCTTTTTTCTTGCTGATTGATGAGCTGAATCGGGGCAACGTGGCCCGCATCTTCGGGGAATTATTGCTGCTACTGGAAGCCGATAAGCGCGGCCCCGCTCACGCCGTGCGCCTGCCCTACTCCCCCGCCGGCGCACCCCGCTTCTTCGTGCCTGATAATCTGTTTGTTATCGGCACCCTGAATACCGCAGACCGCTCGCTCACGCCCCTCGATTACGCCCTGCGCCGCCGCTTCGCCTTTGTGGCGCTGGCGCCGGAGTTTGGCCCGAAGCTACAAGTATTTTTGGCAGAAAAAGACGTTCCTGCTCCCGTTGTCGAGCGGCTGACTTCGCGCCTACTGGCTCTGAATGAGACTATTGCCGACGACCCCGAACTAGGCCCGGATTTTTGCGTCGGCCATAGTTACTTCTGCCAGCCCCCTACTGCCCCAGACGAGGCCGAGGTGTGGTACACACTCATCGTAGAACAAGAAATCGGGCCGCTGCTGGCGGAATACTGGCAGGAGGAACCCAGCAAAGCCACGGCAGAGTTGAAACGCTTGTTGATGAGGTAGCCCGTCATTTCGACCAGCGGGAGAAATCTCGCGTGCTTCGTTGCCCGTCATGCTGAGCGCAGCCGAAGCATCTCTACCGCTTCGTTGTAGGAGTCAGAATTACTTACGGTAGAAATGCTTCGGCTGCGCTCAGCATGACGTTCTTTATAGTATATCGTTTGATAAAGCACGCGAGATTTCTCCCACTGGTCGATATGACGTGCTACTAAAACCCAACTATCCCACTAGCCCGTGATTCCCATTCACAACCTCTACTACCTGCTCTGCTACGCCTGGCACCGGCTGCCAGACCTGGCGGAGTTGCGGGCGGTGGAAGCGCAGGAGTTTCACCGGCCGCTGGAGCTGCTGACGCTGCTGCTGCTGCGGGCCACGCGGCGCCAGTTGCAGCGCGGGCTACCAGTGGCCTACACCGAACGCGAGGCCGAATTACCGGAGCTGCGCGGCCGGGTGCTACTGGCCCCTACCCTGGCCCGCGACCTGCTGCGCCGAGGTAGGGCTGTGTGTGCCTACGACGAGCTGGGGCCCAATACGCCGCTTACGGGGCTGGTGCGGGGCACGCTCGCGCAGTTGGGTCGCGCCCGCAGCCTGCCCGTGGTTCTGCGCCGGGAGATACGGCAGGTGGCAGCGCGGTTTCCGGCGGCGGTGCAGGCAGTAGCGCCTACCCCGGCTACACTGCGGCTGGCGCGGCGCCAGCGCCTGAGCCGGACCGAAGCCTTCCTGCTGAATATCTGTGAGTTGATTTACCATAGCACCCTGCCGGCGCCGGCTGCCGACGGCCGCGTGCGCTTCCGCGACTTCCGCCGCGACGAGGGGCTGATGGCCCGGTTATTTGAGCAGTTTGTGCGCAACTTTTACCGCCTCGAGCAGCGCCGGTACCGGGTGCGCTCCGAAACTATTGCCTGGCAGGCCGCCGCCGACAACGCCGAGGACCTGGCCCTACTCCCGGTCATGATTACGGATACCTCGCTGGAGGCCACCGACCGCAAAATCATCCTCGATACCAAATATTACGCCGCTGCCCTGCGTACCCGCCACGACCGGCAGCGCCTGATTGCGCCTCACCTCTACCAACTCTACGCCTATCTCCAAAACCAGCCCACCACGCCCGGCCAGACCCTGGAAGGCGTGCTGCTCTACCCCGCTGCCGCGCAGGAATTGGCCCTACGCTACACCCTGGGCGGCCACCCGGTACGGGTCGTGACGCTGGATCTGGCGCAACCGTGGCCCGGCGTTGCGGCCGACCTGCTGGCCCTGGTGGAGTAGGGCGTTTTGTTGGGCGCTGGTTTTGTTGGTCTTACGTGATAGGGAAACGTCATTTCGACTAAGTTGCTATGTTGCGCGTCAGGTAAGTGGGAGAAGTAGTGGGCCACTTCTAACCCACATTACTTTGCAAAATCTTCAAATACATTTCATTGATAATCAACCCTTTTTATCATCTATTTTTAATTAATCTAAATAAGATTAGGAGCAAAAAAGACTGTGTGCAACCTTTGCGGCTCGTAAATACGTTTCCGCATGATTGTCTGCACAAGTACTCTGATTCGCCGCACGGCCCCTTTTTTCTGGCTTTTCGCCTTCCTTTTCGTTTTTAGCCAGCAGGCGTACGCCCAGCAGGCGCGGATACAAGGCCGCATTACCGACGCGGCGGGTCAGCCCGTATCGGATGCGGCGGTGAGCGTACGCGGTACCAGCCTGGGCACCAACACTGATGCCAGCGGCGACTATTCCCTGGCCCTACCTAGCGGCACGCACTATTTGGGCGTGCGCCTGCTGGGCTACAACGCGCAGGAACGCCGCGTTACGCTGCAAGCCGGCGAAACGCAGACCCAAATGTTCACCCTGACTCTGGGCAATAAAGAGCTCCAGGAAGTGACCGTGGAAGGCGCGCGCACCAACCGCTTCGCCCGGAAATCGAGCGAGTACGTGGGCAAAATGCCCTTAGCGAACCTCGAAAATCCGCAGGTGTACGCCACCGTGGGCAAGGAGCTACTGACGGAACAGTTGGTCTACTCGGTGGATGACGCCACGCGCAACGTGCCGGGCCTGCAAAAGATGTGGGATGCCACCGGCCGCGGCGGCGACGGCGGCGCGTTCTACGCCTCGCGGGGCTTCGTGGTGGCCAGCCAGTTGCGCAACGGCGTGGCCGGCAACGTCACCAGCGACATCGACGCCATCAACCTGGAAAAGCTGGAGGTTATCAAAGGGCCGTCGGCGACGTTGTTCGGTAGCGCGCTGACTTCCTACGGCGGCCTACTCAACCGCGTGACCAAGAAGCCCTTGGATACGTTTGGGGGCGAAGTGAACGTGGCCGCGGGCAGCTACGGCTTCCACCGCGTGAGTGCCGACGTGAACCTGGTGGACGACAAAGCGCCCGCCGATCAGCCCAAAACGCTGGCCCTGCGCCTGAACACGGCCTACACCTACGAGGATAACTTCCAGAACGCCGGCTACACGGGTTTCAACAAGAACCTGGCCGTGGCCCCGAGCCTGCAATACCGCCCTACCGACCGGCTGACCATCAACCTGGACGCCGAGATTTACAAGGGCACGAACGTGGGCAAGCAGCTGATTTTCTTCTATTCTCCGTCAGCCCAGCTGGGTGCCTCGCGGGCCGACCAGCTGCCGCTCGATTACCGGCAGTCGTACCAAGGCGAGGGGCTGACGCAGGACTCGCGCAGCACCAACCTGTTTGGAAAGGTGGAGTACCGCATTTCGCCGAGCTTCACCTCCACCACCTTCCTCACGTCGAGCCACAGCTTTTCGAACGGCTTCGGACCGTATTTCTACCTGGTTCCGGGGGCCGACAGCAACGTTAATTCCTTGACGCTGGCCCGCGCCGACCAATCGACCCAAAACAGCCGCCGGCAGGTTTTTGAGGCGCAGCAGCTGTTCAACGGCGACTTCCAAATTGGACACCTGCGCAACCGGGTGGTCCTGGGCCTGGACTTCCTGCGCCTCGATTCGGACGTGAATTTCCTGGGCGGGGGCTTCGACGTGGTGCCGTTGACTGCTTCCGATGCCACCTTCCGCTCGTTTAACGGTGCAGCCGTGGCCGCCGCCTACGCCGCCACGCCGCCTGCGCACTACCTGGTTACGACCAAGTCGAACACATACAGCGCTTTTGCTTCCGACGTGCTGAACCTGACCGAGCAGCTTAGCGTGCTGGCCGCCCTGCGCCTCGACCACTTCGACAACAAAGGCGGCATTCTGTACTCGCCCGTCAATGCCTACTCGCAAACGGCTCTTTCGCCCAAGTTTGGCCTCGTGTACCAGCCGGTGAAAGACCGGGTGGCGCTTTTTGCCAATTACCAGAACAGCTTCACCAACCTGGGCTCGTACGTGCCGCTGGGCAGTACTACCTCCGTGGCGGCCAAGCCCGAGCGCGCCAACCAGTGGGAAAGCGGTGTGAAGCTGGACGCGGCCGACGGCCGGGTGAGCGCCACCATAAGCTACTACGACATTCGGGTGGCCAACATTCTGCGTTCCGTACCGACCGTCGATAACCCCGCCGCCCAGGTGCAGAACGGCACGCAGTGGAGCCGCGGCGCCGAGCTAAACCTGACGGCTAACCCGGTAGCGGGCCTGAACATGGTAGCCGGCTTTGCCTACAACTACTCGAAGTTTGTGAATGCCAGCGACGACGTGAACGGCCTGCGGCCCAACACGGCGTCCTCACCCTACCTGGCTAACGTGTGGGTCAGCTACCGCCAGCCCGAAGGCGTGCTGAAGGGCCTGGGCGCTGGCTTCGGCGGCAACTACGCCAGCGACAACAAGATTCAGAACACCACAACGAACGTCTTCACCCTACCCAGCTACACAGTGCTCAACGCCTCAGTTTTCTACGATCAGCCGAAGTTCCGCCTCTCGGCCAAAGTAGATAACCTCACCGACAAGCACTACTGGATCGGCTACACCACAATGAGCCCACAGAAGCTGCGCAACATTATTGGCAGCATCGCCTATAAGTTTTAGTGGTTAGGTGTATAAGGCACAGTTGATGGCGCGGGGCTGTGCCCCGTGCCGGCTATTTGCAGGCCTCTGGCCTGCCATCGTCCGCGCCGTTAGGAAAGTTCGTTAAAGTCGTTCTAGCGGTGCAGGCCAGAGGCCTGCACATAGTAGACACGGGGCACAGCCCCGCGCCATCACCCATTAATGGTCCCTTACTTTAAATGCTAAGTAGACAATTACGAAAAGCCTGACAACTAATCACTATCTACTTAGTTTTTCGCCTATGACGGCTAAGCAACTCGTTGGCAAGCTCCACCGCTGGCTCGGACTCACGTCCGGGCTGGTTGTGTTTATCGTGAGTGTCACCGGGGCTTTATTCGTTTTTCAGGATGAAATTCGGGACTTGACGGAGCCGTGGCGCCACGTTGCGGTGCAGGCTATGGCGCCGGTGTTGCCCTCGCAGCTGCAAGCCGCCGCGCTGGCCCAGCACCCCGGCGCGGCTACCCCGGCCGATACCTGGGTCACCTACTTCGGCCCCGCGCGCTCGGCTACGGTGTTTTTCACCGACAAGGCCGGCAACCCTATTCAGGTCTACCTGAATCCCTACTCCGGGCAGGTGTTGCACGAGCAAAACCTGCGCTACTCCTTCTTCACCGTGGTGGAAGAAATTCACATGTACCTGCTGCTGCCGCCCACCATCGGGCAATGGGTAGTAGGCCTGAGCGTGGCGGTTTTCGTGGTGATGCTGGTGACGGGCGTGGTGCTGTGGTGGCCCAAGCGTCGGCAGGAGCGCAAGCAGCGCTTCACCGTGAAGTGGGGTGCCCGCTGGCGGCGCGTCAATTACGATTTGCACAACGTACTGGGCTTTTACGCAGCCAGCGTGGCGCTGGTGCTGGCCCTCACCGGCTTGTTCATGATTTTTCCCTACCTGCTGAATTCGGCCATGTGGGTGGCCAACGGGGGCCAGCAGTATCCGCAGGAGCAGGTCCTGCCTACCCTCGATACCCTGCAAGCCGTGACGGCTGCCACCCAGCCCCTACCCGACGTCATCTACCAAACGGTGCGCCGCCGCTCGCCCCGCGCCGAAATGATTTTGCTGGCGCCTACTGGCACGGCCAAGGCGCCCGTATACTGCTGGGCTTACCAGCAGGCGCTGCACTACTATCACCGCGACGAGTACGCGTTTCATCCCGTTTCCGGTCAGCTGCTGCAAGCCCGCTACCACGCTACCAAGAGCAACGGCGCCAAGCTCTCCGACGCCAACTACGACCTGCACACCGGCCAGATTCTGGGATTTGGCGGCAAGCTGGTGGCCTTTCTGGTCAGCCTGATTTCGGCCAGCCTACCCATCACGGGCTTTCTGGTATGGTGGGGTAGGCGTCATAAGAGTCGGCAGCCCCAACGCCCGACGCGGGTAATGGCGTGAACCTCACCCCCGGCCCCTCTCTCCAAAAGAGAGGGGTACCAGTCGTTATCAACCAGCTGCATAACACACAGCGAAAATTTACTCGCGTCTGGCACCCCTCTCTTTTGGAGAGGGGCCGGGGGTGAGGTTCACGCCTGCCGTTTTTTGGTAGGAGCACCCATGCAGCCTCGCGCCGCTACGTGTGTCCTTGTGGTGAAGTTTCATGATTTTTTGGTAAACTTCCGATCAACTTTCTACCAAAACAGCCATTTGCTTGAAAAGACGTGACTTTGTGGGACTCTCCGGCCTTGCCGCCGGCGCCCTGTTTCTCCCGAGTATTCCCAGCCTTGGCGGCTCCCTGGTGTCGCCCGAGCGCCTGCTGGAAACCGTGGACACTGCCGTAAAAAAGCGTCTGGCCGACGCCGCCCTGAACGCCGCGAAGTCGTCGGGGGCCAGCTACGCCGATGTGCGCATCGGGCGCTACCTCAACCAAAGCATCTTCACCCGCGAAAAGCAGGTGCAGAACATTGCCAACGGGGAAAGCTACGGGGCCGGTGTGCGCGTGATTGCCAACGGCACCTGGGGCTTTGCCGCCACCAACGACGTGAGCGAAGCCGGCCTGGCCAAAGCTGCCCAGCTAGCTGTGCAAATCGCCAAAGCCAACTCTAAAGTCCAGAAGGAAAAGGTAGTGCTGGCCCCGCAAAAGGGCTACGGCGAGGTGAGTTGGAAAACGCCCATCGTGCAGAGCGCCTTTGAGGTACCCATTGCTCAGAAGGTAGACCTGCTGCTGTCGGCCAACGGCAAGGCGTTGGATGGCGGCGCGTCGTTCGTGAACTCGTCGCTGTTCCAAATCAATGAGCAGAAGTACTTTGCCTCTACCGAAGGCTCCTACATCGACCAGGACATTCACCGCATCTGGCCTACCTTCACGGTATCGGCGGTAGATCGGGCTTCGGGCAAGTTCCGCTCGCGGCAGGCGCTGAGCGCGCCCATGGGCATGGGCTACGAGTACCTCGTACCCAAGGCCGCCGACAAAATTGCCGGGCCGGCTGGCTCGGGACTCATCGGCTACAAGATGAGCTATGACATCCTGGAAGACATGACGGCCGCGGCCCGCGAGGCCAAGCAGAAGATTACGGCTAAGTCGGTGACGCCGGGCAAGTACGATTTGGTGCTCGACCCCAACCACTTGGGCCTGACCATTCACGAAAGCATCGGCCACGCCACGGAGCTAGACCGCGTGCTGGGCTACGAGGCCAACTACGCCGGCACCAGCTTCGCTACCCTCGACTGGAAAGCCCAGAAGAAGCCCTACGGCTCGAAAGTGGTCAACATTATAGCGGATAAAACGCAGGCTGGCTCGCTGGGCGCGGTAGGGTATGACGACGAGGGCGTAAAAACCGGCCAGTGGGACATCATCAAGGATGGTATGCTGGTGGATTACCAGAAAATCCGCGACCAGGCGCACATCGTGAACCAGGACCACTCCGACGGCTGCTGCTACGCCGATTCGTGGGACTCGGTGCAGTTCCAGCGCATGGCCAACATCAGCCTGCAACCCAGCAAGCAGAAAATGAGCGTGGACGATATGGTGAAGGGCGTAGACAAGGGCATCTACATCGCCGGTCGCGGGTCGTTTTCCATTGACCAGCAGCGCTATAACTTCCAGTTTGGCGGCACTACCTTCTACGCCATCGAGAAAGGCAAAATCACGAACATGCTGGAAGATGTGGCCTACCAGGCCAACACCCAGGAGTTCTGGAACAGCTGCGCCGCTACCTGCGACAAAGACGACTACCGCTTGTTCGGGTCGTTTTTCGACGGCAAGGGCCAGCCCGCGCAGGTGTCGGCCGTGAGCCACGGCTCGG
>Ga0210040_10011023_pt1 | contig 10285 bp, 5 predicted proteins | sample CryGeyCG12114_NA_FD_185462 | JGI IMG/M metagenome (GOLD analysis project Ga0210040, IMG submission 185462) | Groundwater microbial communities from aquifer - Crystal Geyser CG19_WC_8/21/14_NA (SPAdes) (version 2) | ecosystem: Environmental > Aquatic > Deep subsurface > Groundwater | place: USA...
CCTGCGCCCGGTGCTCTTGAGCATCCTCTCGACCAGGTCGTGCACCTGCCCGTCGTCCAGGATCGTCGTCGTCAGCTCCGAGCGACCCCGCCGGGCGACGAACACCCGGCCCGGCTCGTTGATCCAGGTCAACGAGCGACTGTCTCTTACCTTGGACGAGTGCGCGTCGCCATCTACTGCCGGATCAGCCGGGACGACGCCGGCGACGGGCTGGGCGTCGAGCGGCAGGAGCAGGACTGCCGTGCGCTGGCCGCTCGACGCGGCTGGACAGTGGTCGACACCTTCGTCGACAACGACTTCTCCGCCTTCTCAGGGCGGACCCGACCGGACTACGAGCGCCTGCTTCGAGCCACCCGGAGCGGCGGCATCGACCTCGTGCTGGCGTGGGCGCCGGAGCGCCTGCACCGCTCCCCTCGCGAGCTTGAGGACTTCATCGAGCTGATGGAGCGCACGGGCACCGCCGTCGAGACGGTCAAGGCAGGAGCCTGGGACGTCTCGACCAGTCACGGCCGACTTGTGGCCAGGATGCTGGGTGCCGTGGCACGAGCCGAGAGTGAGCGCACCGGGGAGCGGGTCAGCCGTGCACACCAGCAAGCGAAGGGCAAGGGGATGTGGCGCGGACCCATCCCGTACGGGATGCGGCCCTCACAGACGCCCGGACGGCCCGAGCCGGACCCGATGCAGGCCGACGTCACCGCGGACATCTACGAGCGCGTGCTCAGAGGTGACGCGCTAACGCGCATCGCACAGGACTTGAACGATCAAGGCGTGCTCCCCCGCAGAGGCAAGTTGTGGACACACACTGGCATCCTTCGGCTGATCTCCTCGCCTGCGCTCGGTGGCTTGGTCGAGGTCGACGGCGAGCTTCGGGCGGCGTGCTTCGACGGAGTGGTCAGCGCCGGCACCTGGCGGGAGGCACGCGCAGCGCTCCGGCGCCGGCCTCGTGGCGAGGCACGGCGGCCGCGCGAGACCTTGACGCTGTTGGGCGGCATCTTGACCTGCGAGGAGCACGGCTGGGCATGCTGGGGCGGCAGCGCGACGCATGCTGCGACGTACGTTGCTGGTGGCCCCGGCAAGTGCCACGTCAGCATCAAGCGCTCCGCGGCCGATGGCTTCGTCACCGCCGTGCTGCTCCGCCGGCTGTCCCGCCCCGACGCCGCCAACCTGGTTCGTCCCGAGCGGAGGCGTCGACGCAACCGCCGAAGCGACCGAGCTACGGCAGCGCCGCGAGGACCTCGGCGGCCTTGTGGCGGATGGACTGCTGACGGCGTCCGACGCGAGGCCGAAGCTGGCCAAGATCGCTGAACGACTCGCAGAGATCGAGGCGGCGAGGACGCCCGCCAAGGTGGATCCGGCGTTGCTTGTAGACCCTGAGCGAGTCTGGAACGCCTGCACGATGCCTCAACGCCGAGAGGTCCTCCGTGTCCTGCTCGCGTCGGTCACCCTGCGCCACGTCGGACCGGCTGGCGGTCCTCGCGCCGACCCCACCCGTCTCGCGATCACCTGGGCTGCCTGAGTCCGCCGCTGACGACGGCGTACGCCGGGCTGTCGCGGAGGTCGCCGAGCTGCGCAGCCGGCTCGACAACGCCGCAGACGACTACGCCGATGGGACGGTCGACCGCGAGCAGTTCCACCGGATCACGGAGCAACTTCGTCCTCGCCTCGAGGCCGCACAGGCTCGAACGCGAGTCGTCGACAGCACGCCGCCGCTGGCCGGACTGGGCGGCGCTGAGGACGTAGCGGCAGTGTGGGAGGGCCTACCGCTCAGCCGGCGTCGCCGCGTCGTCGACCTGCTGCTCGAGGTGCGGGTGCTGCGCACCAAGCCAGGCACACGTACTTTCGATCCCGAGGCGGTAGCGATCCACTGGCGAGTCACTGAAGGCGTCAGGGCAGCCTCGAGCGGACCAACGCGGCTCCGTCCTTGGGCCGCCATGGCGCTGCCCCGCCGGACCTTCCTGTCGTTCAGGGCCTACTCGAGCTGAGACGGACTGGAGCCGGGCCACCGGCTCCGGCACCGGCACCGGCACCGGCACCGGCACCGGCACCGGCAGTCGACTGTCGCGGGCGTGTGATGCCATGGCCCCCAACGCCTGAGCGAAAGGGGGTCGTCGTGCCACTCGAAGTTGGCCTGTGGCGGGTCGACGCTGGCAAGCCCGTCAAGCTGCTACCGACTGGGGTACCGCTGGAGTCACAGCTGGAGACGATGATCGAGGCCGACCCCACGATCCTCGGGACGCCCCTACTCCTCATCGGAAGACAGGTGGCCACGGACTACGGCAAGTTCATCGACCTCCTTGCCGTCGACGACGAGGGCGCGTTGCACGTTCTGGAGCTGAAGCGAGAGAAGACGCCGCGAGAGGTCGTCGCGCAGCTCCTGGACTATGGCTCCTGGGTCCAGACCCTCAGCGACCAGCGAGTGCGCGAGCTATACAGCAACTACAAGGCGGGTGAGGCGCTGGAGCAGGCATGGGCCGAGACCTTCGGCGGCAACCCGCCTGACGAGCTCAACCAAGCTCACCACCTCATGGTCATCGCCAGCGACATCGACCCTGCAACCGAGCGGATCATCGGCTACCTCGCGGGCATGGCCGTCCCCATCAACGTTGTCTCCTTCCGGTACTTCAGCGACGAGGGCCGGGCGTACCTCGCACGCACCTGGTTGCTCGATGAAGCGCAGACAGTCAGTAAGGGCGGCGGATCCCGTAAGGCCGGCAGCAAGGAGACTTGGAACGAGCAGGACTGGTACGTCAGCTTCGGCGATGAGGCTGCGCGCCACTGGGACGATGCGCGCCGGTACGGGTTCGTGTCTGCTGGCGGTGGTGAGTGGTTCTCGAAGACGCTGCGCAAGCTTCCGGTCGGGGCACGTGTCTTCACCTGCATCCCGAAGACGGGGTACGTCGGTGTCGGCACTGTGACCGGCGCTGCGCAGCCCTTCGCCACGGCCCAGGTGCAGGTGGACGGCGAGCCGCGTCTTCTCTCGTCCCTACCACTCCGCGGGACGTACCAACACGACCCGCTGCCCGACGGCGAGGACGCCGAGGAGTACATCGTTCCGGTGGCGTGGGACGAGACGCGAGACCGCGTTGACGCAGTGTGGGTGAAGGGCATGTTCGCCAACCAGAACAGCGCCTGCAAGCTCAGGAACCAGTTCACGCTCGAACAACTGGCGGCAGCCTTCGGCCTCGAGTGACACAACCGCGGAACCCTCCAACGCAAGCGGGCCGCAGGCACGGCTCCCGCACGCAGAGATCGGAGGTCTCGCGGCGCATCCTGTTGAGCTGGGTCGCCCTCCGCCGGTCCTCGCGCCGATCCCACCCGGGTCCGTCCCCTGAGCTGCCGGCTGAGGCGAGGTTGCCTCCGGCCTCCGCCGTCCGGCGGCCGGCCCTTAGCGTCGGGCGCATGACCGCCATGTTCGACGCACGCGCCGCTCTTACCGAGCGCGAACTGGCCCTGGACGCGTCCGCCGAGGGCCTGACTCTGTGGTCCCTGCCCCGGCGTGCGGTCCTGACGTCGCTTTACAGCGCCGTCTACTCCCAGATGCACGGGTCGCGCGACGGCGGGCCGGCTAGACCAGCAGAGGCCGAAGCGCTCATCTCACGCCTGTCCTACCTTGCGCGACTCGTGGTGCGCTGCCCTGAGCTCCCTATGGGCGCGAGCGCGGCCGACGTCCTGACCGTCGTGGGGGTTGAGCACGGCGTAGAGCTAGTGGAGGCGGTCCTCTACGCGCACGCCTGCGAGATCTTCCCGGAGGTCCGTAAGGGTTGGTACCAGGTGGCCGGCGCCGGCTCATCCTTCGTCCTCGAGCAGCCGGCGGGCGCGCTGAGGGCCGCCGAGGAGCGGGATGTGCTCCTGTCCGAGATCGCCATCCCGACTCGAGTCAGCCGCCTTGCCGCCTTACATCCCGCGCGCAGCGACATCCTGCAGCCGCCGACGAGCAAGGGCGGATCGCCTACCGCGAACGCTAAGTTCGCGCTGCTGCCAGCACTGCACTACTCGGCGCTGGGGGCCCTGGAGACCGACATGGTCGGTGATGTGGGCATGACCGCAGCGGCAGGCGTCACCGTCAACGAGTTCGAAAGGTTCCAGCGGGCCGCCGCCGCGCTTGCCCTGACCTGCCTTGACCTGGCCGCCGACGCCGGCCGTCTGGCCATCGCCGCGACTCGTGTGAGGGACCGGCGGATGTGGTTCGAGGAGCAGATGGAGTGGTTTGCGCCGTGCCTCAGCGCGGCGTTCGTCGAAGGGATGTTGGCTCAGCTTGCCAGCCTCGAGGAGGAGAAGCTCAGGGCCATCCTCGACGTGTTCACCCTCGGCGCGAACGGCCGGCCCGCGGGCGACGGCTACTTTCCCCCGTTCTGGTTCTTCGACGGGGAGACCGGCACCCGCCTGGTCATGTTCAGCCCGGACGTGCTGCTGCAGATGACGGCGCAACGCAACGTCGTGTACGTGTGCGCCAGGACTAACGTCAAGACCTTCGACACGGTCGTCAGCAAGGAGCTCGAACCGGTCCTGCTTGACGTCGCGGAGAAGGAGTTGCGCCGCGACCAATCGCTCGTCGTCCGGCGGAACTTCAACTGGAGTGCAGGTGGCGCGCGTGGTGAGTTCGACCTCCTCGTCTACGACCCCCGGGAGAACTCGGTCATCCACTTGCAGGCCAAGGCGCCGGTCCCGCCGCAGGGCGCTCGTATGGTCGAGCGGCTCGAAGCGCGAGTCATGGAGGGGCTCGGCCAGCTGCAACGCTTCCGCGAGGTCCCGGCCGGCGACCGTGACCGGATCGTCTCTGCGGCCGTTGGCTCGCCTGTGATCGCCCCGTCCCTGCACGACATCGTGATGACTAGGACCAGCTTCGGCACCGCGGCCGTCTGGACGGCGCTCGGCGAAGCCACACCGGCCAACCCGCAACTGCTCAAGGGCGCGATGGACGCCCTGCTGACAGACGGCGGGGAGGCTCGCTTGAGCCAACTTGTGGCCCGGCTGGGGGCGCTACTCGACGAGTTGGTGATCGAGGCGGCGCCACGGTGGGAGTCCCACGAGCTGCTGCTGGGCGGGGCAGACGGGAGCCGGCTAACCGTTGCGGTCCCGCTGCTCAAGCTTGACTCCAGCACGATCGAGCGCGCCCGTGTGCGCCTGTCCCCGAGCGGACCGGCGTAGAAGCGCACTGCTTCGCGGGCGGCCACTCGTCGGGTCATCCGCTCGACCCGCGCTTCCGGCGGGGCCGATGCCCTTCGGGGCCGGTCGCAACGGCCGGATGTGTACCAGGACTCCTGGGTGAGGCGAGCGGCCTGAACGACCCGTCATCCACGGGCGTGGCGCAACGAGTTAGGCCACGGCCGGCACATCGCCCACGGCTCGGTACGCCGCCAACGCACCGTCTAGCACCAGATCGGAGGGATCTTGGGCAGCCCGCCTTCGGGATTCAGTCGTGCCTCGACTAAGTCGTTAGCCCGATCCCTTCGCATCGTCATCCGCTTTCGGCGCAAGCGTGGCAGCAGCCTCCAGGGCCGCTGCCACCGCCTCGAACTCCGCCAGCGCCGCCGTGAGGTCCTCGACGATCTCGCGGGCGATGACCTCAGGCGCTGGCAGGTTGTCCAGGTCCTCGAGGGAGTCGTCGCGCAGCCAGGTGATGTCGAGGTTCGCCTTGTCGCGGCGTACCAGCTCGTCGTAAGTGAAGGAGCGGAACCGTTCCGACTCGGTTCGGGTTTCGCGGGGCTTGCCGGCTGCGTAGGAGGCGACGAACTCGTCGAGGTGATGCCGCTGTAGCCGGTTCTGCTTGAGCGTGAAGTGCATGTTGGTCCGCAAGTCGTAGACCCAGAGCTTCTCAGTCCATGCACGCTCACCTGCGGGCTTCTTGTCGAAGAACAACACGTTGGCCTTGACGCCTTGGGCGTAGAAGATGCCTGTCGGCAGCCGCAGGATCGTGTGCAGGTCGAAGTCCTTGAGCAGGCGCCGCCGGATAGTTTCACCGGCCCCGCCCTCGAAGAGCACGTTGTCGGGCAACACCACTGCCGCCCTGCCGTTGATCTTGAGGATCGTGGCGATGTGCTGGACGAAGTTCAGCTGCTTGTTGCTGGTCGTGACGACGAAGTCGGGCCGCTCAATCTCGCGGTCCTCACGAGCCTCACGTCCGTCCGCACCGATCATCGTGATCGCGGACTTGCGGCCGAACGGCGGGTTAGACAGCACGACGGAGTACCGCTGACCGGGGTCAGCGATGAGGGAGTCCTTAGCCTCGATGAGGCTTGGTCCCTTGGGCTTGCCGATCCCGTGCAGCAGCAGGTTCATGGCAGCGAGGCGGGCGGTGCCGTCGACCAGCTCGACGCCCCTGACGAAGTGGTCCCGAAGATGTGCTCGCTCGTCGGGCGTCAAGTTGCCGGCGTCACGCTGGGCGTGCGCGTGGGCCGTCAGTAGGAACCCGCCGGTGCCGGCTGCGGGGTCGACGACGGTGTCGGCCGGCGTGGGGTCCACGCAGTCCACCAGGGCCTCGATGAGCGGCCGTGGGGTGAAGTACTGCCCGGCGCCGGACTTGACATCCTCGGCGCCCTTTGAGAGCAGTTCCTCGTAGGCGTCGCCCTTGATGTCGACCCCGGAAGCGGACCAGTTCTCCTTGTCGATCAGGTCAACGATGAGGCGCTTGAGCTTCGCCGGGTCCTGGATGCGGTTTTGGGCCTTGCGGAACACCACACCTAGGGTGCCGGTCTGCTTGCCAAGATCTTCGAGGATGTGCCGATAGGTGACCTCGAGCTCGTCACCGTCAGCGTCCAGCAGCCGCTGCCAGGAGCAGTGGCGCGGCACGATCTGCTCCGGGTTGATCTTCCGAGTCTCCCGCTCGTGTGCCATCTTCAAGAAGAGGAGGTAGGTCAACTGCTCGGTGTACTCGATGGTGGAGACACCGTCGTCGCGTAGGACGTTGCAGTAGGACCACAGCTTGTCAACCAGCCTGCGGGCGTCAGACATCAGCCAGTTCCTTCACCACGTGCGCTCCTTGTCACGCAAGACGGCCCGCGAAGGCTTCTACCAACAGGCCCTTTCGCAAGCTCCTCCCCTTCGCATCGGCCAGACCCAGCTGGGTCCTCATCCGGCCGATCCCAGCTGCGATCGCGTCGGCTTCACGGACTGCTGCCTCCTGCTGGTCAAGGGGTGGGACGGGGATCTGCCACTGCTTCAGGAGGCTCTGGCTGATGTTCGGCTGCGCTCCGCCCTTGCCGGCAGCCACCAAGTGCGGTCGCTGGGAGCGCAGAAACCAGAAGAGGTAGCTAGCCAGTAACTCTGGGCCAGGTGTTGCGAAGGCGATCGCCTGGTTGGTCGTCAGCGGCGCTCCCGCTATGCCTAGTCGGCCGATGGTCGCGCCGTACATGGCGACAAGCACGCTGCCAGGAGGCACCCACTTGGCAGACGAACTAGCGAGTCCTGCCTCGGTGATGCGAAGTGGTGCCTCCTCGACCAGGCCGTCTGCCAGGTCGCCGCTGTTCAGCCACGGGATAGTCCCGCCATCGTAGAAGTCCTTCACTCCCGCCCTTGGCGTCCCGCCGCTTCCCCACCGGGCAAGCTCACCCATCGGGCGAAGGGGGCCGCCGGAACGGTGAAAGGCGGACCCGATCCCGGCGGCGAGGAGGACCTCGAGACGTTGTGAAGCACGGGCAAGCTCCAGCGCAGCGGCATCGAGGCGCGATAGGTGGTCTTCGAGGAGCTCGACGATCCGCCGCTGCTCCCCGACTGGCGGCGTCGGTACTGCGAGTGCCCGGATGGTCGAGATGTTGAGGCTGGCTCGGGTTGAGCCGCCGGTCTCGAAGCCGCCTTTTGCCCTGAGATAGTGGAGGTAGTACCTCAGGAACTCGGGGAGCATCCGCCGGTCGGGCTGGATGACGGCGATGGTCCGCGAGATGTTCGCGCCCGCAAGGTCTGCTGGACAGATGGCTGCGCGACCGACGGTCCCTTGGATCGAGAGCAGAACCTCGCCACCCCGCAGACGGGTCCGGCGGAACTCCTCGTCGAGTTCGGGACTGATGAAGTGCAGGCCTCCCTTACTGATCACGTCTCCTGCCATGTCCTGGATGCGAAGCAGCGGAACGCCGCCGGGCGTCAACGGGCCTGGCTTCAGCACGCCGTAACTGATCGGTCGTGTACCCGCCGTCAGTTCACCCAGCGTGACGCGGGGCCAGCCTCGACTGCTCATGCAGTCAGCTCTTGGTTGAGCTGGTCGAGGTAGTCCACAGTGGCGTCGCCCAGCTCCGCTAGGGCTCCATCGATGCCACCGCGCTCGGTGAAGGGCGCGTCGTCCAGGTCGGTGTGGCTGATGCCGGCGGACGCCGCGATGACCTCGGCGATGCGGTCCAGCCACCAGCGCTGCCGGTCCGTGAACGTGGCCCCCGATTGCTCCTGCTGAAGCAGCCACGTCTGGTAGCGAGCCTGAACCTTGTCCGCGTAGGGGACGAGCTCGTCGTCAGCCTTGAGGGCAAAGCGGACGAGGCTGACAAGGTCGGTAACTTGGGTGTGGTCGGCGTGGGTGACCTTGCCGACCTCGACCTTCTCGTACGCCCGCCATAGCAGGTCCGGGGTCCAATTGTGCGGCGGACGCTGGATGCGGTCGGCAAGCTCGCGGAGTTGCGAGAAGGTGGCCCGCTGCCCTTGCGGTGAGGCGTACAGGACGGTCAAGGCGTCGATCTCGTCGCGGTTGTCGAGCAGGTACTGCGTCCACGACTCGACGACGGACTTCGCGGCGTCCGGGTCAACGACACCGTAGGCGTCGATCAGCACGTCCTTGGTCAGGTCGTCGATGACCTGGTCGTGGCTGTTGCGAAGGCTGACGATCCGCTCCCGGAGCTCGGGGTTGCTCGCGAGCGGCCTCACCGCCCTGTCGATGAGGTCCCGCAGCACCTTGGCGGGGTCAAGCGGCTCACCGCCTGCTGCGGCCTGTGCGGCTGCGACGGCGCCGGCTTGGGTGTCGGGGTCGACCGCTGCGACAAGGGCCTGTACGACGGCCCTGAGGGGCTGCCCGGCGACAGTGTCTAGTTCCGTGCGCTCGACTGGGGTGAGCTGCAGCTCGAGCTTGGCGAGTCGAGCCGCCAGCGTCGCGGTCTCGTCCTCGGTGAGGGTCAGCGCGGCGGCCTTGTCCAGCAGCTCCTTGAGCGGGATCGTCTTCTCGCGGTCCAGCGGGGCGGCGTCGACGTAGGGGTGTTCGGTGACACCGATCGCATCGACGATGACGAAGCGGGTCTTGGCGAGACTGTCGGGCGTGACGGCCTGGAAGTCGGCCGGGTCGATGGTGCGGGCGCCGCGGCCCTTCATCTGCTCGAAGTAGGCGGCAGAGCGGACGTCGCGCATGAAGAACACGCACTCCAGCGGCTTGACGTCCGTGCCGGTGGCGATCATGTCGACGGTGACGACGATCCGCAGGGTCGGGCTGGTGCGGAAGGCTTGTAGGAGCTGCTTGGGGTCCCTGGCGCTGTAGGTGATCTTGGCGGCGAAGTCGTTGCCCTTGCTGAACACCTGCCGGACGGTCGTGACGATCTCCTCGGCGTGGTTGTCGTCCTTGGCGAAGATCAGCGTCTTGGGGACGGTGGAGCGGCCGGGAAAGATCTCGGTGAACAACCGGTCCCGGAACGTCTCCAGCACCAGTCGGATCTGGCTGGTAGCGGTGACGGCCCGGTCAAGCTGGCCGGGGGTGTAGGTGAGGTCGTCGTCGAGGGTCTCGATCCGCTGGATGCGGGTGCGCCGGTCCCGCATGGGCACGACCGCGCCGGCCTCGAGCGTGCCGCCCTGCTCGGTGACTTGGGTCTTGATGCGGTAGACGTCGAAGTCGACGTTGACGTTGTCGGCGACGGACTGGGAGTAGGTGTACTCGCTGACGAGGTTCTGGCGGAAGAAGCCGAAGGTCTGCTTGACGGGGGTGGCGGTGAGGCCGACGACGTGGGCGTCGAAGTACTCCAGGACGCCCCGCCAGACCCCGTAGATGGAGCGGTGCGCCTCGTCGACGATGATCAGGTCGAAGGCCTCGGGCGGCAGGTCCGAGGTGTAGACGACCTCGACGGGGCGGTCGGGGATCGCGCCGTCGAAGCCGTCGTCGTCCTCGGTAGGGATGGCCTCCCCGCGCATGGCGGCGTAGACCCGCTGGATCGTCGAGATGACGACGTGGGAGGAGCCGACCATCCCGGCGCTGGTGAGCTTGTCGACGTTGTAGAGCTCGGTGAAGCGGCGGCCGTCGTCGGGGGTGGCGTAGTTCTGGAACTCGCGCAGGGTCTGATCGGCGAGGTTGTTGCGGTCGACCAAAAACAGCACCCGTCGGAACCCG
>Ga0210040_10011024_pt1 | contig 10285 bp, 9 predicted proteins | sample CryGeyCG12114_NA_FD_185462 | JGI IMG/M metagenome (GOLD analysis project Ga0210040, IMG submission 185462) | Groundwater microbial communities from aquifer - Crystal Geyser CG19_WC_8/21/14_NA (SPAdes) (version 2) | ecosystem: Environmental > Aquatic > Deep subsurface > Groundwater | place: USA...
CGACCCGGCCCCACCCAGCCTGCTTCATCCCTGGCACCACCGCCCGGGTGCAGACGAAGGTGCTGGTGAGGTTGGCGTCCACCACCGCCCGCCAGTCCTGGTCGGTGACCTCCTCGAGCGGGCGTCCGGACTGCCCGGCCACCCCGCCCGCGTTGTTGACCAGCACGTCGACTGAGCCGATCTCGGCCACGAACGCCTCGACGGCGGCCGCGTCGGTGACGTCCAGCGCGGTCACGCCCGGGCCGCCGAGCAGGTCCACCCCGTGCACAGTGGCGCCCTCCTCGGCGAGCGCGGCGGCGATCGCCGCGCCGATCCCGTGCGCGGTGCCGGTGACCAGGGCGACCCTGCCGCCCAGGCCGCTCACGCGAGCACCGCCTCGACCGCGGCGGCCACGGCCAGCAGCTCGGCGTCGCCGCCGCGGTGGCCGGCGAGCTGGATGCCCACCGGCAGGCCCTCGGACCGGCCCCAGGGCAGGGTGACCGCCGGCTGCCCGGTGAGGTTGGCCGACATCGAGAACAGGCCCTCGACCTCGCCCTCGGGGGAGTCGATGACGGGGGTGCTGACCGGGGCGACGAAGGGCACCACCGGTCCCAGCAGGGCGTCGAGCTCCGGTCCGCCGGGTGGGGCCAGCAGCGCGTCCGCGGCCGGCAGCAGGGCCTGCCGCTGGGCCATGGCCGCCCGGTACGCGGCGTCGTCGACCTCGGCACCCAGCCGGAGCAGCCGGTCGGTGTCCGGGCCGAACCAGGACGGGTCGGCGGTGGCGCGCTCGCCGTGCACCTGCCAGGCCTCGTGCAGGATGATCGGGGAGAAGGTCGGGTGCAGCGCCTGCAGCGGCGCGGCGTCCACGTCCACCACCGTGACGCCCGCCGCGGCCAGCCGGTCGAGGGCGGCGAGCACCGCGGCCCGCACGCCCGGCTGCACCCGGGGATCGTCCACCTCGGCGCGCAGCACGCCGATCCGCAGGCTCGCCGCGGTCCGGGCCGGCGCCGGGGCCAGCTCGCCGATGACGCCCAGCACCGCGGCGGCGGTGGCGACGTCGGCGGCCAGCACCCCGACGTGGTCCAGCGACGGCGACAGCGCGGTCACCCCGTCGACGGGCACCAGGCCGTGGCTGGGCTTGACCCCGACGCAGCCGACGTAGGCGGCGGGGACGCGGATCGAGCCGCCGGTGTCGGTGCCCAGGGCGGCCGGGCAGACCCCGGCGGCGACCAGAGCCGCGGAGCCGCCGCTCGAGCCGCCGGCGGTGCGCGAGGGGTCCGCGGGCAGCCGGGCCTCGGGCAGGTCGGGGTGCGGGGCGCCGGCCGCGTACTCCAGCAGGCTGGTGGTGGCGAGGACGTCGGCCGCGGCGGCCCGCAGCCGGGCCACCACCGGGGCGTCGGTCGTCGCCGGTGGCCCCCCCATGTCACGGGGGTTGCCGTTGCCGCGGGTCACCCCGGCGACGTCGACCATGTCCTTGACCGCGACGGCCGTCCCCAGCAGGGGTCCGTCGGCGGCCCGGCGCGGGGCCGGCAGCGGCTGGACCACCGCGTGCAGCGGGCGACCCAGCCGTTCCAGCCGCTCGTACGCGGCCAGCAGGTCCAGGTTGGCCACCTCGCAGCGCCGCTCACCGCGCTCGATGGCCCGGACGAGGGCCACGACGTGACCGGTCAGCGGCCCGGCGAGGGCGGCCAGGTCGTCCACCTCCGTCTTGCGGTGCCGGACGGCGAGGTCGCGGTAGACCCCGGTCCGCGCCTTGGCGCTGCCCCGGTTGAACACCACCAGCCGCTCCAGCGAGCCCTCGAGGTCGTCAGGGTCGAAGCCGTCGAAGGCCTCGGGACGCACGCCGGCCGCCCGCGCCTGCGCGAGCACCTCCCGGGCCAGTCCCAGCATCAGCGGGCGGTAGCGCGGGTCGCCCAGGGCGTCGGCGATGGTCAGGTCGGAGACCGCGGTGGCGAAGAGCATGGCCCCGTAGGCCTCCTTGCTCCACAGGTAGCCGGCGATGTTGTCGGTGGGCTCGGCCCAGGGCAGCAGGGCGGCGAGCTCGCGCACCCGCGCGGTGACCGGCCCGTCCGGCTCGCCGACCCGGACGGTGGCCACATTGCCCTGCAGCACCACGCCCGGCTCCAGGAGGTCGGCGCCGACGTTCACGAACCCCACCACCACCCGCTCGCGCCCGACCGCAGCGGCCAGGGTGGCGGTGGTCATCCCGTTCTGCAGCGAGAGCACGTACCCGTCCGGGGTCAGCCGGTCGCGCAGCAGGGCGGCCGCGTCGCCGGTGTGGTGGGACTTGACCGCGACGACCGCGCGCTCGACGCGGTCGGGGAGGTCGCCCGGCAGCACGGCCCGGACCGGCACCGTCAGCTCCTCGACCGGCCCGACCACCCGCAGCCCGTCCCGGTTCAGGGCAGCCACGTGCGCGGCGTCCACGTCGCAGAGCAGCACGTCCTCCCCGGCGCGGACCAGCTGCGCCGCCACCACCCCGCCGATGGCTCCCGCCCCTACCACCACGATCTGCACCCCGGCAGCATGGCAGCCCGCACTGACGGTCCGCCGCCGCCGCGAGGTCGTAACAAGGCCGTGATCTACCGGTGAGATATCAGTCCTACGGTGAACCCCTCACCACCCCGCTACGCCTCGGAGGATCTCTTGCGCAAGCCCCTGGCCGTCCTGGCCGCAGCCGCCCTGCTGCTCAGTGCCTGCAGCGACAACGGCTCCTCCGGGACCCCCGGCAGCACCGACGGCACGGGGGGCAACCTCACCATCGTGCGCGCCGGCGACTCGGTGTCGATGGACAACACGATGGTGTTCAGCAACGCCTCGATCTGGGTCTTCCAGCAGATGTACGAGTCGCTCTACGAGGTCACCCCGGACGGCAAGGGCGTCCAGCCGCTGCTCGCGGAGAGCAGCAGCGTCTCCAAGGACAAGCTCACCTGGACCTTCAAGCTCAAGCAGGGCGTCACCTTCAGCAACGGCCAGCCGATGACCTCGGCGGACGTGAAGTTCTCCCTCGACGCGGCCCGCTCGGTCAAGGGCGGCTGGGAGTTCCTGGACGTGGCGATCAAGACGGTCACCGCGCCGGACCCGGCCACGGTGGTGATCAAGACCAAGTACCCGTGGGCCCCGCTGCTGGCCGACCTGGCCAACTTCAGCAACGCGGTGCTGCCCAAGGACTACGCGGGCAAGTCCAAGGAGGCGTTCTACAAGGCCCCCGTGGCCACCGGCCCCTTCGTCTGGGACCACTGGACCAAGGGCAGCGAGATCCAGCTGAAGAAGAACCCCACCTACTGGGACGCCGGCAAGCCGGCCCTGGACAGCGTGACCTGGAAGGTCGTCCCCGACGACAACGCCCGCAACGTGCAGATCCAGGGCGGCCAGGCCCAGGTCAACGAGAACCCGCCGTTCTCCAGCGTCGAGCAGCTGAAGGGCCAGCCCGGCGTCGGGGTGACGCTCTTCCCCAGCACGAAGACCGACTACATCCTGATGAACCAGAACGAGAAGCCCTACGACGACGTGCACGTGCGCCGGGCCATCTCCTACGCCATCGACCGCGAGGCCATGGTCAAGACGCTGCTGTTCGGCAACGGCACCCCGGCCAACTCGTTCCTGATGCCCAACGTGCCCTTCTACGACCCGGCGACGCCCGGGCTCAGCTACGACATGGCCAAGGCGAAGGAGGAGCTGGCGAAGTCCAGCGTCCCCGGCGGCTTCGAGACGACCTTCCTGGCCTCCTCCGGTGACACCACGGACGCGGCGATCGCGCAGATCCTGCAGTCCTCGCTCAAGGAGCTCGGCATCACCGTCAAGATCCAGAACGTCGACCCGAGCGCGGCGCACGACCTGCAGTCGGAGCAGAAGTACCAGATCAGCCACTCCTACTGGACGATGGACATCGCCGACCCGGACGAGCTGGTGACCTTCGCCGTCGACCCCACCGCGGGCAGCAAGAGCTTCTACACCAGCTACAAGAACGACAAGGTGATCGCCGACACGAAGAAGGCGGAGCAGACCTTCGACGACGCGGGCCGGCAGCAGCTCTACAGCGCGATCCAGAAGCAGGCCGCGGACGACGCCTTCCTCGGCTTCCTCTACTACTCGCCGTTCAGCTACTCCTACAGCACGAAGGTGCAGGGGTTCCAGGTCTACCCGACCGGGAACTACCACCTCGAGGACGTCAAGCTCGGCTCGTGAGGACCACCGACCTCCGCACCACCGACCGACGGGCGGGCCGGGCGGCATGAGGCACCTGATCTACGTCGCCCGCCGCCTGGTCGCGCTCGTCCCGGTGCTGCTCGGCATCACCGTGATCGTGTTCTTCATGATCCACCTGGTGCCGGGCGACCCGGCCCGGACGCTGCTGGGGGTCCGGGCCACCGACGAGTCCGTCGCCGCCCTGCACGTCGCGTTCGGGCTGGACCAGCCGGTCTGGCGCCAGTACCTGGACTTCCTCGTCCGGCTGCTGCACGGCAGCCTCGGGCGCTCGTTCTTCTACGACGCGAACGTGACCGAGCTGGTCGCCGGGCGGCTGCCGGCCACGCTGTGGCTGCTGGTGGCGGCCACGGTGCTCTCGCTGGCGATCAGCGTGCCGCTCGCGGTGCTGGCGGCGACGAGGCGGGGCAGCGCGGTGGACCAGGCCATCCGCGCCCTGCCCCTGATCGGGCTGGGCATGCCGGCCTTCTGGGTGGGCATCATGCTCGTGCTGCTGTTCGGGCTGAAGGTCCGCGCGTTCCCGGTCGCCGGCTTCGGCACCACCCCGGTGCAGCACCTCAGCTCGATCGTGCTGCCCGGGCTGACCGTCGCCCTCGCCCTGACCCCGATCCTGATCCGCAGCCTGCGGACCTCGATGATCGCGGTGCTGGACAGCGACTACGTGGTCACCGCACGGGCCAAGGGGCTCAGCCACCGGCGGGTGATCACCGGGCACACGCTGCGCAACGCCGCGGTCTCCTCGATCACGGTGCTGGGCGTCAACATCGCCTACCTGGTGGGCAGCACGCTGGTGGTGGAGCGGGTCTTCGCGCTCCCCGGGATGGGGACGCTGATGCTGGAGTCGATCTTCAACCGCGACTTCCCGGTGGTGCAGGGGGTCACGCTGGTCTTCGCGATCATGGTCGTGGTCATCAACCTGCTCACCGACATCGCGCACGGCCTCCTCGACCCGCGGGTGGAGCTCGCATGAGCGCCGTCGACCGAGCGCCCCGGGCGGTCCTGCCCAGCCGGGCGCGCCGGGTCAGCCTGGCCGCCCCGCTGCGGCTCAACGCGACGCTGGTCACCGGCCTCACCCTCCTCGGGCTGCTGGTGCTGGCCGCGCTCTGCGCCCCGCTGCTGACCAGCTGGGACCCGGTCCAGCAGGACCTCACGGCGTCCCTGCTGCCGCCCGGCGGGGGGCACCTGCTCGGCACCGACCAGCTCGGCCGCGACGTCTTCGCCCGGCTGGTGCACGGCGCCCGGGTCGACCTGCGGGTCGGCGCGCTGGCCGTGCTGTTCCCGTTCCTGATCGGCACCACGCTCGGGCTGCTGGCCGGCTGGTTCGGCGGCTGGTTCGACCTGGTGGTCATGCGGGTGGTCGACATGGTGGTCGCGTTCCCGTTCTTCGTGCTGGTGATCGCGCTGGTCTTCGCCCTCGGCTCGGGCACCTCGAGCATCTACATCGCCATCACCCTGGTCGGCTGGGTCGCCTACGCCCGGATCGTGCGGGGCGAGGTCCTGGTGGCCAAGGAGCAGGAGTACGCCCTCGCCGCGCGGGCCAGCGGGCTGCCCACCTGGCGGATCCTGCTGCGCCACCTGCTGCCCAACGTGCTGCTGCAGGCCTTCGTGTTCGCGATGAGCGACATCGTGCTCTCGATCCTCGCCATCGTCACGCTGGGCTACCTCGGGCTCGGCGTCCCGCCGCCCACCCCGGACTGGGGCTCGATGATCCAGGAAGGGCAGGCGTTCATCCTGACCAAGTGGTACCTGGCGGCCGTCCCCGGCTTCGCCGTGGTCGTCACCGGGCTGTCCCTCGCCCTGATCGCGGACGGCTTCGTGCAGCGCTCCGGGGCCACCCGATGACCGCGTCGCCGACGGGGCTGACGGGGCCCGCAGGTGCCCGGGCCGCCTCTGGTCCCGGCTCCCCGGGTGCGCCGCTGCTCGAGCTGCACGACGTGGACGTGGAGATCCCGCTGCCCGGCGGCACGCTGCACGCCGTCCGCGGGGTGTCGCTGACCGCGTCGGCCGGCCAGTCGGTCGGCCTGGTGGGGGAGTCGGGCTCGGGGAAGAGCCTGACCCTGCGGGCGGCGATGGACCTGCTGCCGGTGCCGGCCCGGATCACCGGCGGCAGCATCGTGGTCGGCGGCGTGGACGTCACCGGGATGGCGCCGGCGCGGCGCCGCGAGCACCTGTCCTCCCGGATGGCGATGATCTTCCAGGACGCGCTGACCGCGCTGAACCCGACCATGCGGGTCGGTGACCAGGTGGCAGAGGTGCCCCGGCTGCGGCTGGGGATGAGCCGCTCCGCGGCGCGGGCCCGGGCGGTGGACCTGCTCGCCCAGGTCGGCATCCGCGACCCGGAGAACCGCTACCGCGCCTTCCCGCACGAGCTCTCCGGCGGGATGCGCCAGCGGATCTGCATCGCCATCGCCCTCTCGGCCGAGCCCGGCCTGATCCTGGCTGATGAGCCCACCACCGCGCTGGACGTGACCATCCAGGCGCAGGTGCTCGGGGTGCTCGCCGGACTGCGGCGCGAGAAGGGCGTCGGCATGGTGCTGGTCACCCACGACCTGGCCGTGGTCAGCGGCACCTGCGAGGAGCTGAACGTGATGTACGCCGGCCGGATCGTCGAGCACGGCCGGACCGAGGTGCTGCTGGACGCGCCCCGGCACCCCTACACCGCCGCCCTGCTGCGCTCGGTGCCCGACCCGGACCAGCCGGTGCACCGGCTGCTGACCATCCCCGGGCAGCCGCCGGACCTGATGCAGGCCACCACGCCGTGCCCGTTCGCCCCCCGCTGCCCGGCGCAGGTCGAGCGCTGCCTCACCGAGGTGCCGCCGCTGGCCAGCGTGGGCCACGGTCACCACAGCGCCTGCTGGCGGGCCGACGAGCCGCAGGAGTGGCCCGGGGCCATCGGCGAGGTCGCGGTCGAGGGGCTCCGGGCGTGAGCGGCCGGACCGAGCAGGTGGCCGCCGTGGCCGCTCCCACCCAGGACGCGGCCCACGACAAGACCCGGGACGGAACCGGGGGAGGGGCCGAGGAGCTGCTGGCCGTCCAGGACCTGCACCAGCACTTCGCCGCCCGGTCGGGCGTCTGGTCCCGGCTCGGCCGGGGTGCGCCCTCGGTGACGAAGGCGGTGGACGGGGTGACCCTGGCCGTGCGGCGGGGCGAGACCGTCGGCCTGGTCGGTGAGTCGGGGTGCGGGAAGTCCACGCTGAGCCGCTGCGCCGCCGGGCTCTACACCCCCACGTCCGGCAGCGTCCGCTACGCCGGCCAGACCCTGCACGGGGCGCCGACCCGGCAGCAGCGCCGGCTGGTGCAGATGGTGTTCCAGGACCCGTACAGCTCGCTGAACCCCCGGATGACCGTGGGCCAGACGCTCGGGGAGGTGCTGCGCTACCACCAGGTGGTGCCCCGAGGCGCGGTGCCGGCCCGGGTCCGCGAGCTCGTCGACCTGGTCGGCCTGCCGCCCCGGGCGGTCGACCAGCTGCCCCGCTCGTTCTCCGGCGGGCAGCGGCAGCGGATCGGCATCGCCCGGGCCCTGGCCCTGGAGCCGAAGGTGCTGATCGCCGACGAGCCGGTCTCGGCCCTGGACGTCTCCGTCCAGGCCAACATCATCAACCTGCTGCTCGACCTCAAGCAGACCCTCGGCCTGTCGATGCTGTTCGTCTCCCACAACATGGCCGTCGTCCGCCAGATCAGCGACCGGGTCGCGGTGATGCACGACGGGGTGGTGGTCGAGGAGGGCGCCACCGCCGAGGTGTTCGCACGTCCCCGGGACGCCTACACGCGGCTGCTGCTCTCCTCGGTGCCGCGGCTGTCCACCCAGCGGATCCCCGCCGTCGACGCGGAGCTCCGGTGAGCGCGGCCCCGCGGTCCGCCGGGCCGGTGATCATCGGCTCCGAGCGCAGCGAGGTCGGCCTGCCGCACGGGATGGCCGTGCTGGCGGCGGGCGGCTCGGCCCTGGACGCGGTCGAGGCGGCGCTGCGGGCCTGCGAGGACAACCTGGACGACCACTACGTCGGCACCGGGGGCCTGCCCAACGCCCGCGGCGTGGTCGAGCTGGACGCGTCGCTGATGGTCGGCTCCACCCGGGCGTTCGCGGCGGTGGCCGCCCTGCAGGGCTACCCGAACCCGGTCTCGGTGGCCCGGGCGGTGCTGGAACGGCTGCCGCAGCACTGCGTGCTGGTCGGGGAGGGGGCCGCGACCTTCGCGGCCGAGTGCGGCTTCGAGACCGCCGAGCTGGTCACCCCGGAGTCGCGCCGGCTGTTCACCGAGGCGCTGCACCTGGAGGAGGAGTCGGTGGAGGGCGAGCGGACGCCCGGTCAGCAGGGTGACCGGGCGTACCGGCTGGCCGCGCTGGAGCTGGTGCAGCGCTTCGAGCGCCACGACGGCCCCTGGGGCACGATCAACGTCCTGGCCCTGGACGCGAGCGGGGAGATGGTGGTCGGGGTCTCGACCAGCGGCTACCCGTGGAAGTACCCCGGCCGGGTCGGCGACTCGGCCCTGCCCGGGGCCGGCAACTGGTGCGACCTGCGGGCCGGCGGTGCGGCCTGCACCGGGCGCGGCGAGCTGAGCATGCGGGCCGGCACCGCGCGCTCGGTGGTCGAGGCGCTGGGCCGCGGCGCCGACGTCGCGCAGGCCTGCCGCGAGGCGCTGGCCGACGCGGCCACCCTGCCGGACGCGTTCCGGGCCGAGCTGCGGGTGCTGGCCCTCACCCCCGACGGCCGGCACGCCGGTGCCGCGGGCAGTCCCGGAGCCACCTACGCGGTGATGACCGCGGAGTCGTCCCACCCCGAGATCCACCCCAGGAGTGTCGCGTGAAGATCTTCCTGTCCTCCGACATGGAGGGCACCGCCGGAGTCGTCGACTGGAGCCAGTGCCTCGGCCCCGGCCCGGAGTACCAGTACTACCGCCGGCTGCTGCAGGACGAGGTGAACGCGGCCATCGAGGGCGCGTTGTCGGCCGGGGCCACGGAGTTCCTGGTCAACGACTCGCACTCCACGATGCAGAACCTGCGGCCCGACGAGCTGCTCGGCAACGCCCGCTACCTGTCCGGCCGGCACAAGCCGATGTACATGATGCAGGGCCTGGACGCCTCCTTCGACGCCGTGTTCTTCGTCAGCTACCACGGCTCGATGGCCAGCGAGGCCTCCACGCTCTCCCACACCTACAACCCGCGGGCCATCGCCCGGGTGCTGCTCAACGGCCTCGAGGTGGGGGAGTCCGGCATCAACGCCCTGGTCGCGCTGGGGCACGGGGTGCCCGTCGTGCTGGTCACCGGGGACGACACCACCGCCGAGGAGGCCGCCCGGGTCTGCCCCGGGCTGCACACGGCCGTGGTCAAGCACTCGGTCACCCGCTCGGCCGCCGAGTCGCTGCACCCCACCGAGGCGAAGGCACTGATCCGTGACGCCGCCGCGGCCGCGGTCGCCGGGCTCGCCGCCGCCCGGCCCCCGCAGATCACTCTGCCGGCGACCCTGGAGATCGCCTTCCAGAACGGCGACTTCGCCGAGATGGCCACCTGGATCACCGGCGTCGAGCGGGTGGACGCCCGCACCGTCCGGGTCAGCGGCGACGACCCCGTGCGGCTGTTCCGCACCTTCGTCACCATCGTCATGCTCACCCGAGCGATCGTCGAGGCCTAGACCGAGGTGGCGGGGTCGGAGGGCCGGCTCGCGTCCGGGCGGGGGCGCATCGTCGACGTCGCGTCCACGGACGGGCTGGTGGGCGCCCCGCTGGTGCCGGCCTGCTGCGCCAGCAAGGGCGGGGTGGTCGACCTGACCCGGCAGCTGGCGGTGGACTACAGTCCGCAGGGCATCCGGGTCGACGCGATCTGCCCGGGCTGCATCGACACCGACATGGGCGGCCACCGCGCCAGCCTCGGGCCGGCGGCGGCCGCGGCCGCCAACGCCCGGCGCGACGCCGCCGCGGCGCTGCAGCCGATCGGGCGCCAGGCCCAGGCCGGGGAGGTGGCCCGGGTCGCGGTGTTCCTGGTCAGCGACGACTCCTCGTCCATGACCGGCTCGATCGTCACCGTCGACGGCGGGTGCACCAGCACCTCCCACCACCCCTGACCAGACCCTCCGGCCCCACCCCCGCACCCCGAACGCGAAGGACG
>Ga0210040_10011025_pt1 | contig 10284 bp, 12 predicted proteins | sample CryGeyCG12114_NA_FD_185462 | JGI IMG/M metagenome (GOLD analysis project Ga0210040, IMG submission 185462) | Groundwater microbial communities from aquifer - Crystal Geyser CG19_WC_8/21/14_NA (SPAdes) (version 2) | ecosystem: Environmental > Aquatic > Deep subsurface > Groundwater | place: USA...
CCTGCCGCCCCGGCACGATCACCGGCTTCCTCGGCCCGAACGGTGCGGGGAAGTCCACGACCCTGCGGATGCTCACCGGCCTCACCCCCGCCACGTCGGGCACGGCGCTCGTCGACGGCGTCCCGTACCGCGACCTGCCGAACCCGGGCCGGGTGGCCGGCGTGATGCTGGACGCCGCGGCGCAGCACGCGGGGCGCACCGGGCGCGAGACGATCCGGCTGGCGGCGTCCGTGCTCGGCGTCCCGGCGGCGCGGGCCGACGAGCAGCTGGAGCGGGTCGGGCTCACGCCCGCCGCGGGCAGGCGCGTGGGCCAGTACTCCCTCGGCATGCGCCAGCGCCTGGGCATCGCGGTGGCCCTCGTGGGCGACCCGGAGGCGCTCGTGCTCGACGAACCCGCCAACGGCCTGGACCCCGAGGGCATCCGCTGGATGCGCCACCTGCTGCGGGGCTTCGCCGACGGCGGCGGGACCGTGCTGCTGTCCAGCCACCTCCTCCACGAGGTGGAGGCCACCGCCGACCAGCTCGTCGTCATCGGCGGGGGGCGCGTGGCGGCGCAGGGTGCGCTCGCCGACCTGCTCACTCCCTCCGGCACCACCGCGCGCGGTCTGGACCCCGCTGGCCTGGCCCGCGCCCTCGACGCTGCGGGCCTGCCCAGCACGGCTGGCCCGGACGGCGCCCTGCGCGTCGACGCCGCCCCCGAGGCGGTGGGGCGAGCCGCCGCGGCCGCCGGCCAGGTGCTCGTCGAGCTGCGAGCGGGCGACGACGCCGGCCTGGAGGACTGGTTCTTCACCCTGACCGGCGACGCCGTCCACGCCTGAGCCGTCCGCCCCTCCGCCCCGAACGCCGTCCCGAGAGGACACCCCCATGAGCTCCGCGACCCTTCCCTCGCCCACCGCCCCCGCCCGCCGCGCCGAGGCGCGCCGGCCCTCCCTCCTGCACCTGACCGCCGTCGAGCTGCGCAAGAGCACCGACACCCGCGCCGGCCGCTGGCTGCTCGTGGCCGTCGGCGTCCTGGCCCTGGTGGGGCTGGCGTACCGGCTGTGGAACGCGGGGGAGGTGCCCACCGCCTACCGGGCGTACGTCGGCACCGCGCTGGACGCGTGCGGCGACCTGCTGCCCGTCCTCGCCGTCCTGGCCATGACGAGCGAGTGGACCCAGCGCACCGCCCTGACCACCTACGCGCTGGTGCCCCGGCGCGGCCGGGTGCTGACCGCGAAGCTCGCCGCGGTGCTGCTGGTCGGCGCCGCCGTGGTGGGGGTCGTGGCGGCCGTCGCGGCGCTCGCGGCCCTCGTCGGCGCGCAGCTGGCCGGCGACCAGGTCTCCTGGGACGGCGCCGGTCGGGTGCTCGGGGGCCAGCTGCTCACCACCCTGCTGCTCGTGCTCCTGGGCGCCGCGCTCGGAGCGCTGGTGCAGCAGACGCCGGCGGCGCTGGTCCTGTACTTCGTGGCGCCGGTGCTGGTGACCGTGGCGGGCTCGGCCCTGCTGGGCGAGGGCGTGGAGTGGCTCTCGGTCCTCACCGCGACCTCCCGGGTCGGGGCGCTCGACCTGTCCGGCGCGGTGGCGCCGACGCTGGTCGCCCTCGCCCTGTGGATCGCCCTGCCCCTGGCCGCCGGGACCGTGCGCACCCTGCGGCGCGACGTCAGCTGAGGCTCCGGCGCCTGCCGGCGGCCGATCATGGAGCAGTCAGGGGTGCGGGAGGGCGCGCACCCCTGACTGCTCCATGATCGAGCGATGAGCGACCTGTCCGCCCTCGGCGCCGAGCGCTTCGTCTCCCTCACGACGTTCCGCCGCAGCGGCGTCCCGGTGCCCACGCCGGTGTGGGTGGCCCAGGACGGCGACGCGCTCGTCGTTCTCACGCCGAGCGAGAGCGGGAAGGTCAAGCGGCTGCGCAACGACCCGCGGGTGGAGCTGCAGCCCTGCGGGCGCACCGGCCGCGTGGCCGAGGGGACCCCGGTCACCGCCGGGCGGGCCGAGATCGTCGCCGACCCGGCCGAGGCGGCGCGGCTGACCTCCCTCTTCCCCCGCAAGTACGGGGCTGAGTACCGCATCACCATGGTGGTCGAGCGGGTGCTCGCGCGGCGTCAGAAGCCGCGGCTGCTGGTCCGCATCACGGCCTGAGGGTCGAGCCGGGTCAGTCGCGCGCGGCCAGCCCGGTGCGGATGTGCTCGACGATCCCCGGCATCGCCCGCTCCGTCTGGGCCAGGACCTTCTCGAACTTCTTGCGCCCGCCGTAGTACGGGTCCTTGACGTCGAGCTTGCCCTTGGCCACGGCGGCCGCGTCGAACGAGCGCAGCAGGCGGATCCGCTCCGGCTGGTCGTCGTCGCCGGCCCAGCGGCGCAGCACCTCCTCGTGGGAGGAGTCCAGCGCCACGACGAGGTCGGTGCGCCGGATCGAGGAGCGGTCCAGGCTCCGCGCCCGGTGGCTGCACGCGTCGTAGCCGTGGGCGGCGAGGACGGCGACGGCCCGCTCGTCGGCGGCCGAGCCGGTCTGCCAGCCGTCGGTGCCGGCCGACGCGACGCTGACCACGTCGCCCAGGCCCTCGCGCTCGAGCGCCCGGCGCAGCACCACCTCGGCGATGGGGGAGCGGCACGTGTTGCCGGTGCAGACGAAGACCACGCGGTAGCGCGGGGGCTCCTGCGCCTCGGCCGCGGCAATGGGCTCCTGCCCCGACGGTGTGGTCACAGGTGCTCCACCAGGTCGGCGGCCAGGCCCGTGTAGGTGGCGGGGGTCAGTGCGAGCAGCCGCTGCTCGGCGTCCGGGGGCAGGCCCAGCCCGAGGACGAACTCGCGCATCGAGGCGGCGTCCACCCGGCGTCCGCGCGTGAGGTCCTTGAGCCGCTCGTACGGGTTCGCCATGCCCGGGGTGCCGGCCACGGCCGCGGCGCGCATCACCGACTGCACCGCCTCGCCCAGCACCTCCCACGTGGCATCGAGGTCGCGGTCCAGCGCGACGGGGTCGACGTCGAGCCCCGCCAGGCCGCGGCGCACGTTGTCGATCGCCAGCAGCGAGTGGCCCACCGCGGTGCCCGCGTTGCGCTGCATCGAGGAGTCGGACAGGTCGCGCTGCATCCGGGAGGTGACGAGCGTGGAGGCCAGCACGTCGAGCAGCGCGGAGGAGACCTCGAAGTTGGCCTCGGCGTTCTCGAACCGGATCGGGTTCACCTTGTGGGGCATGGTCGAGGAGCCGACGGTGCCCTGCCCGCGCACCTGCGCGAAGTAGCCCAGGGAGATGTAGGACCACACGTCGGTGCACAGGTCGTGCAGCACCCGGTTGGCGCGGGCGAGGTCGGCGTACAGCTCGGCCTGCCAGTCGTGGCTCTCGATCTGGGTGGTCAGCGGGTTCCACGTGAGGCCGAGGCCCTCGACGAAGGTGCGCGAGACCTCCTGCCAGTCCGTCGTGGGGACGGCGACCGCGTGGGCGGCGTAGGTGCCCGTGGCGCCGTTGAGCTTGCCGAGGTACTCGGCGCCCTCCACGCGGCGCAGCTGGCGGTCGAGGCGCGCGGCGAAGACCGCGACCTCCTTGCCCACCGTGGTCGGCGTCGCGGGCTGGCCGTGCGTGCGGGCCAGCATCGCCGCGCCGGCGTGCTCGCGGGCCAGGGCGACGAGGTCGGCGTGCAGGGCGCGCGCGGCGGGCAGCCACACCTGCGTGACGCCGCCGCGCACCATGAGCGCGTAGGAGAGGTTGTTGACGTCCTCGCTGGTCAGGCAGAAGTGCACGAGCTCGGCGACGTCGGCCAGGGACGTGCCGTCCAGGCGCCGGCGCAGGTAGTACTCCACGGCCTTGACGTCGTGGACGGTCTCGCGCTCGATCTCGGCCATCTCCGCGACGTCGTCCGGGCCGAAGCCCTCGACGACGCTCCGCAGCCGGGTCACCTCGTCGGCGGTGAGGCGGCGGGCCCCGGGGACGGCGCCCGTGGCGGTCAGGTGCAGCACCCACTCGACCTCCACGCGGAGGCGCTCGCGGTTGAGGGCGGCCTCGGACAGGTGCTCGACGAGCGGGGCGACGGTGGAGCGGTAGCGCCCGTCCAGCGGCCCGAGGGCGGCGCCGGCGTCGGCGAGGGGCGTGGTGCTCGGTGCGGAGGTCGCGACGGTCACGGCGCCCATCGTCCCAGGTCGCGCAACCCCCGCTGGCCGCGCGGGGTCACGGCAGGGGGCGGCCGCCCCGCGGCAGGACGGCGTCCCCGGCGCGGGCGGGGTCCAGCGGCACGGGGGAGGTGAGCACGGCCGGCCCGCGGCGCAGCAGCCCCGAGCCGAGCGGCTCGCACCGCAGCCCGCCCCGCCCGCGCAGGGCCGCGTGGGCGCCGGGGGCGAGCTCGCGGTCCATCCACGCGCACGGGCTGGCCGGACGGCGTCCGGCCAGGAGCACCGGCCCGTCGCCGCAGTCGAGGGTGAGCTCCTGCCCGCGCAGCGGCTCGAGCTCGACGCCGCGCAGGACGACGTTGCGCCGTGCCCGCAGCGGGTCGAAGCGCGCGACGCCCAGCGCGGCGGCCACGGCGTCCAGCGCCTCGACGGCGACGAGCGTCACGGCGGCGTCCAGGTGGGCGGCCTTGCCGAAGAAGCGGTCGCCGACGATGCCGCGGCGGGCGACCACCTCGGCGGTCTCGCGGTCCTCGCTCGCCGGGCCCTCGCCGTCGGCGAAGGGCAGCGGGCCGTCCTTGGGGCGCCCGAAGTAGCGGTGCACGGGGGAGACGAGCAGGTGCAGCACCTCGACGTCGTAGCGGAACTCGACGGCGCTCACGGGGCCGGCGTCACGGCTTCGGGGACGCCGCCCGCGCCTCGCTCGCCGAGCGCACGGGCACCTCGGCCACCCGCCAGCCGGCGTTCTCCGCCGCCGCAGCGAGCTGCTGCACGAGGTCCGTGCCGGCGAGCCCGAGGGCGCTCAGCCCCTCGCGGCGCGCGGCGCGCACGGGCGTGGGGTCAGGGGTGGGGTGCTCGCGCCCGAGGACGGCAGCGGCCACGCGCCGGTGCCAGGGCGCCGGTGCGGCGGGGCGCGGGCGCCCCAGCACGAGGTCGACGCTGCCGCGCACGACCGGCTCGGCCACCCGGGGCAGCTCAGCGGGGTCGACGTCGGCCCCGGCGTCCAGCAGGGCCACGACGGGCGCGGTGCTGGCCGCGAGCCCTTCCGCGACGTCGTCCACGACGATCGCCCGGTAGCCCTCGGGGACGCGCGAGAGCAGCCACGGCACCGTCGCGGCGCCCGGCCCACCCGTGACGACGACGTCCACGCGCGCGACGCCCAGAGGCGGGGCGCAGGCGTAGGTCAGGCGGCTGTCGGCGTCGCTGCTCACGGCACCACGGTAGGCGCACGCGGGCCGCCCACAGGGCCCGGGCGCGTCCCGCGGTCCACAGCCGGCGTCGCACCCGGTTCGCCGCAGGAGCGGCGGTGCCAGCGTGGCGGTCGCCGGGGACGTCCCGGCGACCGGCGGAGGGGGCGGGCGTGGACGCCGTGGGGATCGGGTGGGGGAGCGGGGCCGAGGTCGTGGCCCTGGCGGGCGCGGTCGAGGACGGCGCGGAACGGCTGCGGGGGCAGGCGGCGCTGCTGCGGGGGCTGGCCGGCCTGCCGTGGCGCGGGGCGGCAGCGGGGGCCTTCGCCGTGCGGGTCGGGGGTGTCGAGGACGACGCGGGGGCGACGGTGCTGCTGCTCGACGGCTGGGCCGCCGCGCTGCGCGCGTGCGCCCGGCACGCGGCGGCGCGGGCCGAGCTGCTGGAGCGGGCGGCGGCGCTGGGCGTGCTGCGGTGAGCGGCGACGACCTGCGCGTGCGCGGGGGCGCCGGCGGGGTGGCTGCCGAGCTCGAGCGGCTGGAGGAGGCGGCCCGCGCCCTGCTCCGCTCGGGGGCCGTGCTGGCGGCCCTGGGGGTCGAGCTGAGCGCCGTGCGGCTCTCCCCGGCCCTCGCGCCGGTGGCGCTGCTGGACCCCGAGGGGGTGGCGCGCGCGCAGGTCCTCGCCGCGCGGGCCCTGGGGCTGCACGGCGTGACGGGCCTCGCTGCCCGCACGGCCGGCTTGGGGACCGCCCTCGCCGGTGCCACCGCCGGCTACCGCGGGGCGGAGGCCGCGGCCGGTGCGGTGGTGGCGGGCGTGCGGATGTCGGTGCGCACGGCGGTGGGCCCAGGGGTCGTGCTGGCGCTCACCGGTGCGGGTCTGGCCGCCGCAGCCTCGGGTGCGGACGGCGGCACCCGCACCGTCGTCGTGGGGGCCCGGGTGCCGGTGCCCGCCGGGCGGCCCGCGAGCGGGGTGGGCGAGCTGCTCTCGCGCGTGGAGTCCCTGGCCCCGGCCGGCCCAGCGGCGTCCCGAGCGGCCGCGTCCGCGGCCCCGCCCGGCCGGGTGCGGGTCGAGCGGATCGCCCGCGGCGGGGCGCCGAGCGCGGCCGTGGTCTACATCCCCGGCACCCAGACCTGGGCGGTCGGCGGGCCGGTGCCGATGGACGCCGCCACCAACGTGCGGGCGCTCGCCGGGGGGCGCACGGCCTCCGGCGACGCGGTCACGCGCGCGCTGCGCCTCGCGGGGGTGGGTCCACGTGAACCCGTGCTCCTCGTGGGGCACAGCCAGGGCGGCATGACGGCGGCGGCGCTCGCCGCCGCCCCGTCCTTCCGGGCGGAGTTCCTGCCCGTCGCGGTGCTGACCGCTGGCGCTCCGCTCACCGGCGTCGACGTGCCGCCCGACGTGGCGGTGCTGGCCCTGGAGCACACCGGCGACCTCGTGCCGCTCGTCGACGGCGCCCGGCCGGCTGACACCCCGGACTGGACGACGGTGGTCGCCGACCCCGGGGCCGCGCCACCGCACGGGCTCACCGGCTACGCGCGCACCGGCGCGCTGGTCGACGCCAGCGAGCACGCCTCGGTGCTCGCCTGGCGGGAGGCCGCCGCGCCGTTCCTCGACGGCGGCGGCGCCCGCTCGACGAGCACCGACTGGGTCGCCCGGCGGGCGGGTTGAGGGGTCAGCCGGTTTCGGGCGTCACCTGCATGGCTCCACCCGCAGATGACGCCCAGCACCTGAGGGTGGCCGCGATGCCTGCTCGGCATGGGGCCAGTGGCGCGTCGCCGTCGAGGGCGCGGCTGGTGTCACCGCGGTAGCGGGCCGGCGCCGGGTGCACGGCCATCTCCGCAGCCGCTCGAGCTGGTGGCCGGTCCTGGAACGGGCCACCGTGGCGGTCGGTGTGCCCGGTCGCCAGCACGCTCAGCAGGCTCATGAGCGGGCTCCTCCTCAGGAGGCCTGATGACGAGCGACGCGTGGGGTGTTCCCCTGGGCGTCCTCGGCGCGGCTCGGCTGGCTGAGGCCTACAGGCCCAGTGCCAGGCGCAGTGCTGCGTCGACCTGCTGCAGCTCATCGAAGGTCAGGACCCCAGCCGCCTCTCCTAGGCGCTGGGGGTCCACGGCGGTGGTCTGCTCGGCCAGGACTCGGCTGGACCGGCCGTCGATGGACACCTCGGGGCGGAACGTCGCCGCCCGCGCCGACGTCGAGGTCGGCGCGACCAGCCACGTCGACAGGGGCAGCAGGTCGGACTGCACCACGACGGCGTAGCGGGCGCCGGACTGCTCGTGGCCCTGCGCGCCTCGCGGGGCGCGCAGGCGGTAGACCTCACCACGCACGCAGCGTCTCCATGTCTCGCAAGACCTGAGCAGCTTCGGCGCGGTCCTCGGGGTCAGCGGCCAGCGCGGCGGCTTCAGCACGCAACTGCTCTTGTGCCGCCGCCTTCGCTGCCCCGAGCAAGGCCGCGCGCACGGCGCTGGAGACGGGCGTGCCGTCGCGGGTCAGCACCGCCAAGGCGCGGCGGGCGTCCTCGTCGGGGCGGAAGGTGATGGTCTGGGCCACACGGCAATCGTCTCACGTCTGGTAAGACGACGCGAGGGCGGGCGCCCCTTCACGTGTCCGAGAACGACCGCCTGTGCGACAGGCGCTGGCGGCGGTGACACGGCCGTCCCGTACGCGTTCACAACTCGTGTCCGCTACTGACGTCGCGTGACTCGGCCGACCGACGTCTGCGACGGGCGCCTCACGACCTGAACCGAGGGTGGACGAGCTCAGGCGCCGAGCCGCCGTCTCAGGACGAGCCGGCAGCCGCCCTGCCGCGACGCCCGGGCAGCGCGCTCGTGCTCACCTCGTCCATGTCCTCCAGCGAGCGGCCCTTGGTCTCGCGCACCGTCTTGAGCACGAAGAAGAACGACGTCGCGGCCAGCAGCGTGTACAGGCCGTAGGCGTAGGGCAGGCCGACCTCGGCCAGCGGGGGGAACGTCGTGCTGATGACGAAGTTGGCGATCCACTGGGCGGCCGCGGCCACCGAGAGGGCGGCGGCACGGATCTTGCCGGGGAACATCTCCCCGAGCAGCACCCACACCACCGGGCCCCAGGTGGCGCCGAAGAAGATGATGAAGAGGTTCGCCCCGACGAGCGCGGCCGGACCCCACATCCCGGGCAGTGAGATGTCCTCGCCCGAGCCGGTGGACTGCGTGAAGGCCAGCGTCATGAGGGCCAGCGACAGCGCCATGCCCAGGGAGCCGACGAGGAGCATCGGCCGGCGTCCGACCTTGTCGACGATCGCGATGGCCACGAGGGTCACGATGACGTTCGTCACGGCCGTGACGACGGAGAGGATCGTCGACTGCGACTCCTCGAAGCCGACCGAGTTCCACAGCGACGTGGAGTAGTAGAAGATCACGTTGATCCCGACGGCCTGCTGGAACACCGAGAGCAGGATCCCGATCCACACCACGGGCAGCAGCCCCAGGCGCGGGCCGCGCAGGTCGCGCAGGCTCGGCTCGTCCTCCCGGCGCATGCTCGTGGTGATCTCGGCGACCTTGCGGCGCACGGCCTCCGCGCTGCGCAGGCCGAGCACCTGCTGGAGCACGCTCCCGGCCTCCTCGTCCTCGCCCTTGGCGATGAGGTAGCGCGGCGACTCCGGCACGCTGAGTGCGAGGGCGGCCCAGACCACGGCTGGTACGACGCCGATCAGGAACATCCACCGCCAGGCCGCGAGGCCGAACCAGGTCTCCTCACCGGCGCCTCCCGCGGTGTTGGCGATGAGCGCGTCGGAGACGAGCGCGGTGAGGATGCCGACGGTGATCGCCAGCTGCTGCAGCGAGCCGAGGCGCCCGCGCACGTGGGCGGGCGCGACCTCGGCGATGTAGGCGGGGGCGATCACGGACGCCGCCCCGATGGCGAGGCCGCCGAGCACCCGCCAGAGGATGAGGTCCCAGACCGCGAAGGCGAAGCCGGACCCGAGCGCGCTGATCCCGAACGCCACGGCGGCGATGACCATCACCCGGGTGCGGCCCATCCGGTCCGACAGCGGGCCGGCGAACCAGGCGCCGACGGCGGCGGCCAGCAGGGCGCACGAGACCGTGAGCCCGCTGACCAGGGCGCTGAGCGCGAACTGGTCGGTGATGGCGTCGACCGCGCCGTTGATCACCGAGCTGTCGAAGCCGAAGAGGAACCCGCCCACGGCGGCGACCACCGAGATGGCGATGACCTTCCCCGTGGTGCGCTCGGCGTCGGGTCCCTGGGTGCTGGGCGCCTTGGAGGAGTCGGCCATGATCGCGATGCTCCGCCCCCGCGTGCCGGTCCGCACGTCGGCGCCCGCCGGGGGACCCGTTCCGCCCCTACGCTGCCGCCCCATGGCCAGCACGCACGACCCCGCCCCGGCTCCCGTCGACGTCGACACCTGCGCTGGGACGGCGTCCCCGCGGCTGCGCGCGGCGCTCGCCGCCCTGCCCGGGTACTCCCCGGGGCGCCCGGCGCCGGTGGGCCCCGACGGCGCCTCCTACAAGCTGTCGTCCAACGAGAACCCGTACCCACCGCTGCCCGCCGTGCTCGAGGTGGTGCAGGCCGCAGCGGCGCAGCTCAACCGCTACCCCGACATGGGCTCCGCCGACCTCGTCGCGGCCTTGGCCGCCCACCTCGAGGTCCCGGCGTCCCACGTGGTGCCCGGCACCGGCAGCGTGGGCGTGCTCGGCCAGGTGCTGCAGGCGGCGTGCGGGCCCGGCGACGAGGTCGTGTTCGCCTGGCGCTCCTTCGAGGCCTACCCGATCGTCGTGGCGATCTCCGGGGCGACCGCCGTGCCGGTCCCGGTGACCGCCGACGGGCGGCACGACCTCGACGCCATGGCCGCCGCGATCACCGAGCGGACCCGGCTGGTGATCGTCTGCAGCCCGAACAACCCCACAGGCACCGCGGTGGGCGCCGCCGAGCTCGACGCCTTCCTCGACCGCGTGCCGGCCGACGTCCTCGTCGTGCTCGACGAGGCGTACGTCGAGTTCGTGCGCGACCCCGAGGCCTCCGACGCGCTGGCCG
>Ga0210040_10011026_pt1 | contig 10284 bp, 9 predicted proteins | sample CryGeyCG12114_NA_FD_185462 | JGI IMG/M metagenome (GOLD analysis project Ga0210040, IMG submission 185462) | Groundwater microbial communities from aquifer - Crystal Geyser CG19_WC_8/21/14_NA (SPAdes) (version 2) | ecosystem: Environmental > Aquatic > Deep subsurface > Groundwater | place: USA...
GGACGATGTCCCTCTCCACAGAAAGACGGCCGCCACAAAGACGCAGGTGATTGTTGGCGTTGTCCGAGGTGCTTACCTTCCACAATGCCATCGCCGCCGAGGTTCACCCTCCGAGGACAATCGCGGTGTGGTCGACTTTCAGTGCTGAGCAAGATGGTAGATCTCGCAGTATGCGATTCAAGAGGCGATATTCTATCTGCCATTGCTGCATTTCAAGGTCTGGTCGGAGACATGAGCGTGAACATGAAGGCTGCTATTAGTACTGAATGTGATAGAGACTTTTTATCTTGGGTGGGCCTGAGGTTGGACGGGTCTGACGTGGGGTGGGTGGTGCACCTTCCGCTGATCTACAACCAGTGACTTCCTAAGTTGTTAGGATTTCTATTCTGCTGCTTCCTGGCTGGCACTGACTACTCTTGACATGGCTCAGCAGGAGGCGATGGGCGGCCAATCGAACGACGGGCGTGAAGAATTAGGATTGGAAATTTGTCTACTCTTGGTTCAAATCGTTCCTATCGCTGGTATCCTAGGAGCGAGGGCGCCACAGCATACTAAGCGATAAGCGTGAAGACGCAACCAGGTCGGAAATTGAAAAACGGAAGTAGCTACTTAGTGATAATATGTGATAACACCCAATGTAGGACGGTGCTAGTAGCCTCAGTCTAATGCCTCGATAGGCAGGTTTTCGGTACCTGCTTTCGTATAGTAACCAGCCTTTAACAGCCTCATCAATCCGTCACATCTATCACCTGGGATGCCCAAGTCTTCCTTCATGTTCTTGATCTCCTCCACTGTCATCACCACCAGGTCCCGCTCGGTTGTTCCCATTAATGGCTGAACACCTCTCTTCGTGAAGTTCATGAGCTGAACCATATCGCCTCGCCAGATGCCATGACCTGGAATGCCCACTGTCTGTATTGGTGGCACGGTCTCACGAACTGTGTATTTCCTACAAAAAGGGTCGTACAACGTCCTTGCGGTGGCGCGGCTGGGGGCATCTGGCGAGAGTTCCATGGCCACAAAACTGTCATTTAGTGCTCCAAATTGCAGCATTGGGGCACTTCGAGGGTATCGGTGAAGAGTATAGATGTTCAGTGGTGTGAAGGAGCCCTTTGGCTTGGTCGAAAAGTAGTCGGCTAGGTGTGCGGCCGCGACGCTCCGCTCGATATGGGCTGCGCGTCGCTGTGCTTGTGTAGCGCCAGGCCAGTTGAACACGTGGTGAAGGATCAAGAAGGCCTCCTCGAGCATCGGAAGGGCGGTCCTCTTGAAATTGCCGGTTTCGTCTTTCTGCTCGCCATTTAGCTTATTTGTGATCTTGGCGACTTCAATGCAGACGTCGGTGTTCAAAGCTTTGATCGAATTCAAGCGCGGATCTTGGGCGGATAGGTCTGCGTTGTCTGCAAGTGCGACGGCATCCATATGAGCGTCTAAAGCGAGGTTGTAGAGTTTGATTGCTGCTAGATCCATGCCTTGCTTGTGTAAGTGGTCGCCCTCTTCATTCACTGCCACCATGTACTCTTGAATATCTCTGATCGACTTGTCTAGCTTCGTTTTCGACATAGCGATTGGAATGCATTGGACGATATTGAAACTCGTCATAGCTGCTGTAATGTGCCGAAACAATCTGTCGTTCGTGTTGCCAGGAAAGACCACCTTGGCTGCATTCTGCAAGAGCGTTAGGGGAACAAGCGTTCTCTCGATGAGTTGGCCATATGTTTGCTGTCTTGTGGAATTTAGCTTGAAGCTCAAGGCGAAGACACTGTACTCTAGCGTTGTCGCGAGTCTGTATGTGAACCAGAAGTATGCTGGCTTTGTGAAGATGAATACTGCTGAATTATAGCCTATGCTGCCGTTCAATGACACGTTCGTGGCGGCTTTTCGAACGAGTCGAATAGATAGAGTTGCTGATTTGACCAGCTTTCGCATTCTATCGACAGGGATCGCATGCTGTGACAAACGTGGGAGGCCGTCCAGGTCGATGAGATGACTACCGTCCGCCTGCTTAGGATAAATCACCTGGATCCATTCGTTGCTGTGTACGAAGTGGTGCCAAGCTTCTTCTCTGATCTTCTTAGAGATATGGAGAATGCGAAAGTCGACATCCAATTTGTTTCTGAGGGATATGCCAGGGCTATGTTCTGGGACGACAAGAAAGTGATCGTAAATCAGCTTTCTAATCTCGAGGGGCACCCCAGCAAAAGAAGGCTGTACAGATAGCTCTGCCTCACTTGATTGAATTTTCGAATCTTTCTTGCCGCTTGGCCCGCTCGGGCGTGCCTGGCGGAGACGCAAATGATCCATGGTCAGTAGCACCTTCTGGTTCAGTGGCGGTAGTACACCTGCACTTGGTCTGCACGACGTCAAAAGAAGTTTTATTCGCTTCGAATCGCTCGATCTGTAGTAGCAGATGGTGTAGGCGAACGAAGAAGGGCACGATCGATCAGGCAGAAAAATATTGAAGATGGGGAGGGAGGCCTCCGCAAGGAAATCCACAGACGATATTTGTGCCCTAGTAAAACACAACTTACATATTTGTTTTGTGACGATGTAGAGTGATATCAGCTGGCTTGTTTGCACGTGAAAGCAGTAAAAGCACAGTAGCACGTCTGACGGCCCCAGACAGTTGGCCTGATCTGGATGCCGCAGGTGTTGTCCCTTGCCATAAGGTCTTGTCCGCATTTTAGATAAGGCGGTGTATAGTGAAGACATTTCGGTCCGCTGTTGGTGTATGCATTTAACGGACCGTTGCTGCTGTAATCGATGTTGAGGCCGTGGTGATAGGCGAGTATTGAAATGGCCAGTGGCTCCGGACTCGTAAGGCGTTGGTTCCGAGTCAGGACAAGATCCGTTCAAGATCGGTGCAAGATCAGTCATCTTCCGTGCCAAATGCTCTATTTCAGCTGTGGACTAAGGCAGCACAATATACCTCTCCAAATGTTTCGGTATCGCAGCCCTCAGATTCTTGCTCTCCAGCCACTTTCCACTGAACAGCCGATCAGCATATCTGTAGGCGCCATCGCATAACATCGTGACGACAGTGTTGCCAGGGCCTAACTTTTCCGCTACCTCCTTCGCTGCCACCACGTTCAATGAAGAGCTAGCACCTAGATACAAACCTTCTTCATCTAGACACCGGTACACCATCTCTATAGTCTTCTCATCCGAGATGTTGAGACTGCCGTCTATCTCATCAACTTCGTTCTTGAGGTTGTCTGTTACTCGTCCCTGTCCAATACCTTCGGTTATGCTGCCTCCTTCCCTTTCTTTCAGCTTGCCACCAGACTGTATATAGCTATGCAGGACACTCCCAGGAGGATCTGCCAAGAAGCATTTTACCTTCCCGTTCGAGACATCCTTCAAGTACCTTGTAACACCGGCTAATGTGCCTCCAGTTCCGGTAGCGCATGTAAAGGCATCTATCGTCCCTCCTGTCTGGCTCCATATTTCCGGCCCTGTAGTCTCAATATGCGCCCTCCGGTTAGCAACATTATCAAACTGGTTCGTCCAGACAGCACCATGCTCAGGATCCTCCTTCAGCAGTCTGTCGGCATGTCGTTTGGCCTGCCAGTTGTAATTCTCTGGATTCTCCCATGCCACAGCGGGCACAGGATAGACCTCTGCGCCTAGTAAGCGCAGCAGGTCTACCTTCCCCTGCGACTGCGTGTTTGGCATGTAAATCACCAGCCTGTAGCCTCTAGACCGACAGACGTGCGCAAGACCAATACCCGTGTTTCCGGCTGTTCCCTCCACGACCGTGCCACCAGGTTTCAGTAGGCCTCTCTCCTCTGCATCTTTCACCACGAACAATGCTGCGCGGTCTTTGACTGAACCTCCTGGGTTTTGAAACTCGGCTTTTCCAAGGACATTGCACCCGGTCTCTTTTGAAAGGCGCTGGAGCTTGATGAGAGGTGTGTTGCCGATGGCTATAGCATTTTAGCATGCATGACGCAAGAAGAATGATTTGTACTCACCCCCGGTCAGAGCATCTACGGTGCCTTGAGCTTGAGACACCTTGATGCCATATTGGTTGACTTGCTCTGCTGCCGGCGCAGCATAACTGACTGTTGCTTGTCGAACGGCTTGTGTGGTGAAACAGCGCAGGGATGAGCGAGCTACGTTTGCCATTACGGTCGATGAGATTAGTGTGAGGTATGACAAGAGTGTCTCGAGAGGGTGGCACACAGCAGTACTGGTTGCGTGGGACGGAAATGCCTCGATATCGAAGTCCGCAGCTCGAAAATGTTGCGCAAACATAACAAACGTTGCATCGCGTCATCGACCTCGGTAGGGGGCAGGTTACTCTGTTATGGACTAGCGTGACTTTCCAATCACTGCAGGATGCTCCTTGACGACCCAATCTGGCTGAGACCTGGCATCGAAGACCACCGGTCAACACGTCTCTCGACACAAAGAGACTTGGATCACGTGAGATCAAAGGACCACCGTTGTGGTGCTGATGAAGAGTGCCAATCTCACTGACGGCCACTGATTGACAGAGCCTTGCGGGAGACGGCTTGCTCACACGCAGCGAGATGGAGACGATCGGACTCGACCCTAAGGTCGGTAGCCGGCGATATCTAGCTTAGTGGGCGCGACCCCTGAGTCAGAAGCAAGCCGCTGGTCTTTCCTGGAAGATGAAGTGCCATCGATCGGCAGTGGCATCTCCTCAAGGCTGAAGGCGATGAGGAAGAGACAAGGCGCTGAATTTGATGCGAGAGGCTGGGGTTGCACTGGCTTCAGCAGAGAATACGCACTGGACTTATGTCTGTTTACAGCTCAAAGACCAGACATCTTGTCTTTCGAGCTTGTATTTCTACCACGTTCGATGAATCTTCACCGGGCGCATACCAAACAGTGTCGTTGGATTCTTGCGTTCTACTTATGCAAAAGGAGCGACAAGAGCGTTGATGCGCTAGGCATTGCTTCTTCGTCAAGTCGTTGTACCCACTACCGTCCTTCGTTTTCTTGCCTATTCAAGATAACCTTTCAGCACATTAAAGCACCAGGTCATACTTTCCTGTGACGTCCATTAGTCCCTCTACGATCACCGCGCCCCGTCTTGGTCACTGTAAGCTTCTTCAGCCTGAATCGGTACAAGTCTCGGGTCTTAGTCAGCGAGGAGGCGCATCAGACCAGCAGGTCCCTCTCTCCACTTGATGCCGAGATCATGCTCAAGCTTTTTCAATTCCTTTTCGGTCTTCGCGTGATTGTCCTGTTCTTGAAAGGTGGAGTACATCTGCTGCGCAAGATTGCCCGGCAACGGTCCTGACTTCCAGTAGTCGGGATCACCACGCCAAATGCCTAACCTGGTAAATCAATCACGACAACCTCCGGCTTTATGCCCTCCATTAGCCCATGCTTTGCGCTAAGGTCCTTGCACATAGCTATCTCGGACACCGCTATCAAAGGGTCGATATCGCCGGCATATTGGAAGTCTTTAGCAGCTGCTATGAATAGAGCCTTGGTGTCATCCCAGCGCACACCAGATGCCCGAGACTTTGCCAGTTCCAAGTTCGCCGGATCGTAAGCGTACATAGCCATATACATAGATGCTAGTCCTCGATGGTAATAAGCCTTGCATCGCTGTGACACTGTCATACCTGGAAAGGCGAACACAACAGCTGCAGCGTCTCTGTATTCAAGAATAGCGTCAAGTGCGTCCCTTGAGAAGTAATACTCAACTCCTCTATCAGTTTCGATCACTGCGTTGAGCAATTCTGCAAAAGCAATATGCAGGTCGGTTGCAAGTGAATAAGAGGCGTATATTCTTGGCTCAAATACCGACTGCAGCCCATCGAGGGATGCCATTGATAGAGGGTTGAATCTAGCGACTTCCTTCTTGGGGTAATCAGCTAGGATGTACCCGATAGTCATCTCGCCTTGCCTGTGACACAATTGCACCTCTTCGGTCGAGTGGCCGACGACATTACTACGTCGACCTGGCTGCGCAGGATGTTTGAAAGCCGGGATGGTAAAGTCGTATGCTGGAAGGCAACGACCAAGCGCGACAGTTGCAGTAAGACTGGGATGAAGATGGGCATTCTCAGCAAGGTCCTCTTGATACAACGTGGGAAATGTTCGCTTCGTGCATCAGTTTTGGCGAGAAGGACTGAAATTGCGAGCAACCGAGTGAATATTTCAACCAGTGAAAGCAAACCAATGTCACATCCAACCTGGGAAACATTAGGTCGCCACAGGTAGTTGCCTCAATTAGCCAAACCACCATTGACCTCAACTACACTGCCATTCATGTACTTCGCTTCGTCACTCATCAAGAAAGCCACGACATCCGCGATCTCTGCTGCAGTTCCCAGCCTTCCCAAGCTTACGCTCTGTTCGGCACTCTTGACAGAATCAGGACCTGCCACAACACTAGCATTTGTTGGGGTGTGAATGAAGCCAGGGGCGACAACATTGACCCTGATACCTTTCTCGCCCAATTCCAAGGCCATGGACTTGGAGAAGCCGATGATAGCATATTTTGTTGCGCAATAGGTGGCCTGCAGTTTGCTTGGTTTCAGACCTAGGATTGAGCTCACGTTGACAAAGGAACAACCAGCATGTTCTTTCAGGTGTGGCAGACCGGCCTTAGTGACGTTGTAGGTGCCCTTGAGGTTGACCGCAACCAACTTGTCAAAATAGCCTTCTGGAAGGTCGAGCAGAGGGTAGGGAGTGGGGTTTATTCCGGCACAGTTGAAGATGTGGTCCAGCCTCCCAAAGTATTCTACCGTCTCTTTGAGGACTAGCTCACATTGTTCGGCGTTTGATACGTCCAGTCCTGCCGTGATGATCTTCTCGGTATGGCATGATTCCGCTGTCTCACCCAGGTCAGCCTCGACGACATCGGTCAGAGCGAGCGCGCATCCAAGCGTGGACAGCTTGATAGCCGTTGCCCTGCCTATACCGGATGCTGCACCTGTGATGAGGACGACTTTCCCGTTCAAGGAGGAGCTCATTTTCGGCTTTCACTTCGATAGCAAATCCGTCCTGTGCAAGAGACGGCGTGGAAGAGGTGTGTTAGGTAGAGAAGGATTAGCTGGCTCATGTTAAAAGGTACTTCCGTAGCATGGAAATTGGAGAAGAAAGATGTCATTGGTACCAAAGGTCTTCACCACAAAGGTTGTCTGATTGTCTATTCCCGGCACTCTACTTCTGCTGCAATGCTCTTGCTCGATACAAATGATCCTCCCATGAAACGACAAGCAAGCGCAACTCGAGGTCTCAGTGCTCACGTGACCAGATGGCTTCCTTGTGTTCACCGCGACTTCCGTCTTCTGCTAACATGGCAGATCGTCGCAGAGAAGCAGATTTCTATGTGTGCAAGCTCGTCACAATTACGAGACACGTCTGCACAGCCTAATGCTGCTGGTTGTGTTAACTGTGCTCACTGTGTTTGCACGAAACACCAAACGCGACGCATGCTCTTGAAGTGACAACAGGCATCAATTCCCCGCACCTTTTTCTATTTGAGCAGTCTTGTCTGCTTTCTATCCTACCACTTACTAAACATTTACCTTTGTACAACTGACAGTCTAAATACATATAGAATGGAGCATGCAAACCGAGGGGCCAAGGCTCTGACCGAGGGTGACCCAGCTACAGCGGTGGTCGAGTACACCAAAGCGCTTATCGATCACCCAACTTCGCCCGATTACTTTACACAGAGATCGATAGCTTTCAGCCGTCTGAAGCCTGCCCGTCACGATCTATCACTACAAGATGCAGAGTATGGTGTGCTTTGTGGTCAGAAGAGAGGCAAACGAGACAAGATTCAAGCAGCACAACACAGAAGAGTCGTCGCACTCTACAATCTGGAGAAATATGCCGACGCCAAAGTTGTTATTGACAGCATGAAGAGATGGCGGCCGAGCAACAGCAAACCTCAGACCATGGAGCACGACATGTGGTCAGCCAAGATCGACAATAAATTGAAGATCAATGCACAGCAACCCACCGCCGCCGAGTATCCCTCTACACCTCTGCCAGACGACAAGGCGCTCAAGAAGACTTTGCAGAAGCAATTGAAGAAGGATGGCACGTTCAACTTTGATGGGGAGGAGCAGGATGATGCGCCTGTCAGCAGTACTACAGCATCGACCACAGCACAAAATGTCGCAACGGCATCGAGTACGCCTGCAACGACCACTCCAGCACCTCAGAAAATCCGCCATGAGTGGTATCAGAACAGCCAGAATGTCATCATCACAATCTACGCAAAAGGCGTGCAGAAAGATAAGACCGAGGTAGACATCGAAGAAGATTTAGTCTCCATTTCCTTCCCACACCCCTCTGACCTCTCGTCTTCGTTTTCTCTCAGCCTCGATCCTCTATCTGCGCTCATCGATCCATCGAGATCTAAACATCAGGTCATGTCTACCAAAGTCGAAATCACACTCGCAAAGGTTGAACAAGGCAAGAAGTGGGCCAATCTGGAAGGCACAGCACCTCTACAAAAGTCCAATGGTGCGGCCCCAGATAAGGACCCGGCGAGAGCAGCCGTCATGTCCACCCTGCAGACGTCAAGCACAACTGCAACAGCTGCACCATCATATCCGACCTCCTCCCGCAAAGGACCCAAGAATTGGGATAAGCTCGCCAGCGATCTGACCGCCAAAAAGCCAAAGAAGGCCAAGAAGAAGTCGGACAGCGACAAACAGGACAAGGCTGGATCTGACTCGAATGAAGAAGGCGAAGACGACGGCTACGAGTCCGATATGGGTGGCGACGCTGTTGATGGCTTCTTCAAGAAGCTCTACAAGGACGCTGACCCAGACACACAACGAGCCATGATGAAGAGCTTCACCGAGAGCAATGGTACAGCTCTGTCAACGAATTGGTCCGAGGTGGGTAAAAAGAAGGTAGAAGAGGTACAGAGCAAGGATGACAAGTAAGGAGCAGATGACCGGGTGGAGCATTTGCCAGACGTGTCCGTATATGCTTTAGCGATGGTGCTGGCGGTGTTCAACGTCAATTGATAGTGGGTTATTGGTGCATTTGTCTCAGTGCCATTGTCTAACAGAGCATAACGCAATTTCAAGATTCATCCCTTCAAGACCCACTCGGACGCTCGTGCATGCCAGCCCGCTAATACATGACATTCTTCTGAAAAACCACCGATAAGCACAGATCACAGCAAGGATGGCAGGCCACGTCAAGCTGACCTGTCTTCAATCGCTTCTTTTCCTTACCATGCTGCAACCCAGGTAAGTTCAAGGGCGACACGGCTCGTATGACGGCATCTCGACGACAAGCACGACGGCACCGAGCACCACGACAACAAGCCGATACCTACGTACACGCGGAGCCTCTGGTGATTGATATAGACACCGTCCACGATGGCACCAATAACGTTCTCAACCGCAGTCCTCATCTTCATCAACCTCTGGCTGATAGCCCTCACCACCTTCGGCACTGCGGCAGGCGCAATCTTCCTCCATGTCCTCGGTGCAGTCGACAACAACATCGGGGCAAGCGTAACTGTATCCATTCTCTGCGTACGTCCTTCTCCTCCTCCACCAAAAGGACAGCATCATACTAACACATGCCAGTCGGTGTTCTCCTTCGTATATCTCATTCTCCAGTCCATCATCTCCAGCTCAAACCGACCAAAGTCCTGGTTGGCGAGAACAATAGTCCACCTGCCGAAGATCCTTATTGTCTGTTGGATCGTGACAGCGACTGTCGGGCTAGTCAAAGCGTTATCGTCACCCCTTTGCCAGAGCGGCGATGTCAAGGGTGACGCAGCAGCATGGCAAGCAGGCCTTGGATGCTGGGTATACCGGGTCCTAGTAAGCTTGAACGTGGTGATGCTGTAAGTACAGTCCAGCCTTCCTACCCCTTCACCGCGCAACAACAGTCTCAGGACGAAAACAGAGCAAACTGACTGATCCATACACAGCGTCCTTATCTTCTCCGTCTTCATTCTCCTCGAGATCAACGGCCGTCACGTCCCCATCGGTCTCTTCCACTTCGAATACAACACATACCCCACCCGCGACCGCGACCGCCGCAGAACCCTCGTCAGCAGCGCCTACGGCAGCACTGAAACCCTCACCAGCCCCCTCACAACCACCAGCGAAGACGAACAAACCCTCGCGCTCTCCGCAGAAAAAAGAGCCAACACGCGGAGCCGCGGCGTCACCCTCGACCGCGAAAGCACAGTATCGCCCAGCCCAACATACCGCACCTTCGAGCTCAACATCACCGGCCGAAGAACACGCACAGACCGTGACCGCGACCGCTCCCTGAATACGCTCGACGAAGAAAGCATCCTGGCCCTCAGCA
>Ga0210040_10011027_pt1 | contig 10284 bp, 7 predicted proteins | sample CryGeyCG12114_NA_FD_185462 | JGI IMG/M metagenome (GOLD analysis project Ga0210040, IMG submission 185462) | Groundwater microbial communities from aquifer - Crystal Geyser CG19_WC_8/21/14_NA (SPAdes) (version 2) | ecosystem: Environmental > Aquatic > Deep subsurface > Groundwater | place: USA...
TGGTCAGCTCGGCCACCATGTCCTCGCTCAGGCAGGCGTCGGCGCAGGCGGTGCAGGCCTGCGAGCACTCCAGGCAGGCCTCGATGCAGGCGATCAGCGCCTCCCGGTCCACCCCGCCGAGGTCCTTGGGGTAGGTCGTCAGCATCTGTGCGGCCACGGTCATGGGGGACCTCCATCGGAGCGGCGGGCGGGGACTCGGGTGTCGTCTGCGCCATTCGCCGTGGCCGTGCTCCTACCCTGATCCCGGACTGGTACTGCTCACGGAGTCGATCCGCGATGTGCCCGAGCGCCCCATGGGCCCTGCGTTCCGGTCCGACCGTCCCGACGGCGACGCCGAGCGGCTGGGCCCGGCCGTCGACAGTCCCCGCGGCGTCCACTCGACCCGGTCAGCGGCGCCACGCCGGGCGGAGCAGTCGGTCGATCACCACACCAGGCCGTGAACCGTGCCGGCCCGGGGCCTGGGTGCTCGTGGTCCAGTTGCGGGCTCCGATCCGCAGGCCGAGGGCGATGAGGTGCCGCAGGCCGACGATGACGGCGGCGGTGGCGATTGCCTGCCAGCTCGGGTCACCGACCAGGCGCAGCAGACCGGCCGCCGTCAGCAGGTCCAGGAACACCGACAGCGCCAGGGCGGGCTTCCTAGTGGCGGCGAGCGTCAGCACACCGGCGAGCAGTGCCGCGCCACTGAGCAGCTGGGCCATGAGGCCGGGCAGGGTGAGCAGCACGCCCGTCATGCAGGGTCCCTCGGTCCGTGGGCCGATGTCGATCCGCTGCCTGCCCGCGCCCCTTCGGCCTCCTCGGCGACCTGCCGGCGCTCCTCGGCGATCTCCTTGCCCAGGAAGTAGTTCAGCACCGTCCGGATGGCGGCCACCGCGGCCAGCTGCCCGAGCTCACGGAAGCTCGGGGCGACCGCGGTCCGCAGGACGTCGCTGGCCAGCTGGAACTCCAGCCCGAGCGCCAGAAACCGCCCGAGGGTCAGCCGCACGGGGACGAAGGCGCTGGTGTCCCGCCGGCGCAGCCCGACCCACACGAATCGGGCGAAGGCCCACACCGCGCCGATGATGATGACCGCGGCGCCGCAGGCCTCCACGATCGAGACGAGCACGTTGACGACGTCCTGCAGCAGCTCTTCCACGACTGCCCCCTACCCGGGCGCCCGCGCTACAGGCCGTCCAATCCCCGCGTCGACGCGGCATCCGGGTCCTGCCCGTGCCCCCGGCATCCATCCGCGGGGGTGGGGCGCGGCAGGTGGGCGACCGGCCGTAGAGCGTGCGCAGGCTGAGCCGGTGCCGGTGGCTACCTGACGGATCTGGACGAGGCGGCGCGTGCACCGGCCGGGGCCTGGCCGGAGCACACCGAGGAGTCCACGGCCCCGCCTCCCGCCACGCCCTTTCTCGTGACGGTGCTTCTCATCGCTTGGCGGGGACGTCCAGCCGATGACGCGGCGGCGCAGGCCAGGGTGCCCGGCGGTGAGGGTGGACGCCTATGCGCTGGCCACCGCCCTAGCGCCACACGGGCAGGCGCACTCCGAGCAGCCGGCTGGAGGCGATGGCGAGCACGGTGACCAGCAGGACCGCTGCGGCCATCGTGAGCAGCTCGGTGGCGGAGGTGAGGATGCCGAGGCTGACGATGAGGGTGGTTGCCCCGGCCGGTGGGTGGGATGCGGCGAGGAGCTTGAGCACGAGCGCTGTCGCGGCCACGGACAGCGCCGCGGCTGCCGTGCGGGCGGCGGTCAGGCCCTCCTGGGTGACCGGTGGGTGGTCGGTGAGCCCGAACGCGGCCAGGCACGCGGCGCCGACGACGATGGCGACACCGTGACCGATCAGGGTGGCGCGGGGGCTGGCGGAGCTCTGCCTTGGGTCTTCGAAGAAGAGCATGACCGTGGGGCCGAGGCTGGGGAAGAGGAACGGCTGGTGCACCAGCATCCCGACCAGCCCGCACACCGCCAGGACCACGAGGCACGACGCGAAGGCGTAACCGCCGGCGCCGGCGCGTCCGCCGCGGCGCTCGGCTGTCTCCAGGAGCCCGCCGGGTCCCTCGCTCACGTGGTGGACCCGCTGGCGATCAGGGCCTGGGGGGCCGCCTGCTTGATGCGCGTGTTCAGCCACAGCAGCTGGCGCTGGGTGTCGGACTCGCAGGAGTCCACCACGGCGATCAGGTCGCGGTCGCGCACGCCCTTGGCGGCCTGGCCGAGCACGGTCCAGGTGATGTCGACGAAGGAGGCCAGGACGTAGAGGTCCTGGAGGTCGCGCAGCAGGCCCACGCCACCGGAACGGACGCCGGTGAGCCCGTCGGCGTGCAGCCGCTCGGGTTCATCGTCCTGCTGCTCGCCGTACCGCTCGGTGAGCGGCACCAGCCGGGCGGCGTGCTCGTCGCACATCCGTGCGAGGTGGTGGCAGTCGGTGAACACGTCGGGCTCGGCGGCGTGGCCCTGCGCGACCTGGCGGAAGGACTCCGCCAGGGTCTGCGAGGCCACGTGCTGCAGGCCCAGGTAGGTGGCCAGGTGCATCGCTCAGCCCTCCGTCGTCTCGGCCGAGGCCGTTCTGCCACCGGAACCGGGCTGGTGGTCGGGCGACCGTGGCTCCGGTGCCGGGTGCGGCGGGGGAGCGGTGCCGACCTGATCGGAGGACTCGGCGTCGGGACCGCCGACGGTCGCCGGGACGGCCGCGGGGTCGGCGGGAGCCGAGGCGGTCGTCGTCGGGGCGGGTGCTGGGCCTTCTCCTGCTCCGATGCGGGTGACGCGGACGGCGGCCAGCTTCAGCAGTGGCTGCTTGGACACCGGGTCCCACTCGGTGATCGTCAGCTCGTTCGCGGCCCGCGGGGAGCCGTCGGGGGAGGCGCCGTCGGTGCCGGGCTGGTCCCAGTAGCCGAAGTGGAAGGGCGCGAAGACCACGCCGTCGCGACCGCGACCGATCCGCGCCGGCCCCTGCATCGCCCCCCGCGGTGACTCCACCCGCACCACGTCGCCCTCGGTCACGCCCAGCCGGGCGGCGTCGCCCACGGACAGCTCCACCCATACGCCGGCAGCGGCCCGGCGCAGCTGCTTGGCCCGCCCGGTCTTGGTGCGGGTGTGGAACTGGTAGACGGTCCGCCCGCTGGTGAACGCGAACGGGTACTCCGGCGTGGGCACCTCCGGCGGCTCGACGTAGGGAGCGGCCTTGAGGAACGCCCGCCCGTCCGGGCGCCGGGCGCGGTAGGCCTGCGGGGTGGTGGCGCCACCGGTGAGCAGGTCGTGGCCGTAGCTCTCGCACACGTCGTCGTGGGTGGGGAAGTTCCCGTCGGCGTAGAGCCGGTCGGTGCCCTCGGGGGCGTCGTCGTTGACCGGCCACGGGATGCCGCTGCCGCCACGCAGCTTGGCGTAGGACAGGCCGGTGTAGTCGACCAGGCGCCCGCGGGTGCACTCCTTCCACGCCTCGAACACCTCCTCAGGGCCGCTCCAGGTGATCAGCGGAGCGCCGTCCTTGTCGCGGAAGTCCATCCGGCGCGCGTAGTCCAACCAGATGTCGAGGTCGCTGCGGGCCTCGCCGGGGGGCTCGATGGCCTTCTCCGACAGGTGCACCGTCCGGTTGACGTTGGTGAAGGTGCCTTCCTTCTCCCCCCACAGCGCAGCCGGCAGGACGACGTCGGCGAAGCGGGCGGTCTCGGTGAGGAAGCCGTCCTGGACGACGACGAACAGGTCCTCCCGCGCGGCGATGGCGCGGATGCGGGCCAGCTCCGGCAGCGAGACCGCCGGGTTGGTCCCGGAGATCCACAGCAGCTTGATCGACCCCTGCTCGCAGTACCGCCAGATCTGCATGGCGTGGGTGGGGGGTGCCCAGTGCGGGATGACCAGCTGGTCGACGTTCCACAGGTCGGCGAGCTCCTGGACGTGGTCGGGGTTGGCCCAGTTGCGGAAGCCGGGCAGGTCGCCGTCCGCGCCGCACTCGCGGGTGTTCTGCGCCGTGGGCTGGCCGTTCATCTGCAGGATCCCGCAACCCGGCCGCCCGATCTGGCCGCGCAGCAGGTGCAGGTAGTTCACCCCGCAGGAGGCGGCGGTGGCCTGGTGGGACTGGAAGAAGCCCTGCAGCACGGTGGACAGCACCCGCTCGGACGTGCCGAAGACCTCCGCGGCACGACGCAGGTCCGCGGCCGGGACGCCGCTGATGTCCTCGACGCGCTCGGGCGTGTACGGCTCCACGATCGCCCGCAGCTCCTCGATGCCGAGCGTGTGGGCGGAGACGTAGTCCTCGTCCACCCAGCCGCGGTGGAGCAGTTCGCGTGCGAGCCCGTTCATCACCGCCTGGTTGGTGCCCGGCAGTGGTGCTAGGTGCACGCCTCCGGTTGCGACGGCGGCTTCGGCCACCGGGGTCGTCCGGGGGTCGACGGCCACGATCCGGGGCGGGTCCGCGCCGTGCACCCGGTCCAGGATCCGCATCCACAGCACCGTCTGGGTCTCGGCCATGTTGTGGCCGAACAGGAAGATCGCGTCCGTGGCCTCGATGTCGGAGTAGGAGCCGGGCTGCCCGTCGGAGCCGAAGTTCTCCTTGAGCGCAGCGGCCGCTGTCGCCGTGCACAGGCGCGTGTTGCCGTCCATGTGCGGGGTGCCGAGTCCGGCCTTCCCGACCACCCCGAGGGCGTAGTACTCCTCCAGGAACAGCTGGCCGCTGGTGTAGAACCCGTGGGTCAGTGCGCCCGCGTCGGTTGCCAGGAGCTCCTTCGACCGCGCGACGATCCGCCCCATGGCGGTGTCCCAGTCGCTCTCCACCAACTGGCCGGTGGCATCGCGGACCAGCGGGCGGGTGAGGCGGTCGGTGCGGCTCCACTGCCAGGAGCCGTACAAACCCTTGGGGCCCAGGCGGCCGTGGTTGACGACGTCCACCGCCCGACCGCGCACCCCGACCATCTGCCCGTCCTTGACGGCGATGTCGGCGCCGCACCCGTTGCTGCACAGGACGCAGGCGGACTGGACCCACCGGTCGACGTCCTCCTCGCGGACGGAGGGGTCCAGGTGCTGGTCCACCCGCACCGGCCACGCGGTGTCCCGCCCGTGCGGCGTCCGGGTGCCCCAGATGTCGGCAATGCGATCAGCCATGCCCGTCCCCCCGGGTCGTCGGGACCGGTCGGCACCGACCGATCCCGACCGGCCTACCCGCAGACCGGTCCCTCATGCCGGAACAGCCCGCCGATCTGCCCCTGACAGTCGTTCAGCACGCGGTGCCGTGACTTCCTGCTGGCTCTCACCAGCAGTACCTCGACCGGCGCGCACGCGACGGCAGCCGCTGCCTGACCGGCCTCGGAGGGAGTCCGCCGGCTCCCGGCCCGCGGGGGATGACCCTGACCCGGTCTGGCGCGGCCTGTTGCTCAACGGTCGTGCGCGGGCCAAGGACGTCGTCCAGTACGTGTGCCGACGACGTGGCGGCGGGCAGGGGCGTGCATCACTGAGCCAGCGCCAGCGGGCCTGTTCATCTCGGACAGGCGGTGCAGTGATGCGCAGCGCGGTGACGTGGTCGTCGATGAGGCATCCACAGGGCTTAGTGAGGGCCACGATGACGAGTTCGCGGCGTCCACGGACGCCGGGGTACCGCCCTTCCACGCCCGTGGTCGGGTGGGCGCAGGCCGGGCAAGCGGGGGAGCAACCAGCCGGCCAGCCAAGGCCTCAGGCTCGCCCCCGCCGCGGTGCGGTGTGCTTCCCAGCAGCCGGATGTCGGCGGGCGTCGCCGGTTCCAGGACAGCGAGAGGCGTGGGCTTCTCCGGGTGGGCCGTTGGCTCCAGCACGTGCATGAGGGCCTGGTCATGGAGGGCATTGGTGACCGCCGTACCGGACGGCCTGCCGGCCGTCTGTGCCAATGCGCGCACCAGGGAGCTGCAGCCGACGCCGAGGGTGCGGCTATCTAGATGAGGGTCAGGCCCTGGGCGTGCATGGCCTGTGCTGCGGTGAGGCGTTCGGGGGGGCGTGACGGTGGGGCGTCCGCCGGCGCGGCCGCGGGCGGCGACCAGGCCGGCGCGGGTTCATCGAGAAGGTGCCTCCGGGTCGAGCCTTGCGAGTTCCCGTCATCTGGTCAGCGATCACTGGCTGGCCGCGATGAATGCGGGGCGACGGCGCTGACGGTCTTCACCGCCGAGTCGCTTTTCCGCTGCGGCAGCAGTTGATGCACCGGCCGCTTCGTCATGTGGTTCCTGCGCTGTGACAGCCGTTCGGATTCCCGTCCCCACCAGAAACTCAGCCGGGTCCAGGGAGGGATGCAGGGATCGGCAGGGACGCTGTGCCCGACGTGGGCCCGGAATTCGAGGGAGTTCGGGGGACCGTTCCGGTCGACTGTGCCCAGACCAGCAGCAGGCCCACGATGATGATGATGGCCACTGGCGCCAGTGCGAGGGGGCGCAGTCCTTCTCGTCCGGCGGAGACGAGCAGAGCGATGACCCCCATCGCGACGATCAGGCCGACGTTCATGCCCAGGAGGAGCAGCCCGCCGAGTGCGGGTGCCGGTGCGCCGACATACACCGCGATCGCCGAGGCGCCGACGGCGGGAACCAGCGCCAGGGCCGCGACGGTACCGATGAGGGTGTCGGTCTTCTCACGGGCCTGGGCGGTTATCCCGGCCAGGCCAGCTGCCACTGCGGCGGCCATGGACCACCACCCGGGATGAACCCGCTCTTGCAGCAGGGGCTTGTCCAGCAGCACGGTGTCGGAGGCGATGACTCCGACAGCAGCCATCACCGCAGTGGTCGCCCACGCGGTGGCGAAGGCCACGCCGAGGCCGATCAGCGCGATGCGCAGGCCGCGCGCGGCCTCACCGCGCCTCCGCGCCACCAGGGCGAACGGAACCATGGCCAGGGCAGGCATCAGCGGCGCCACGATCATCGACCCGATCAAGATGGGGATCGAGTCCGACAGCAACGCCACAGCGGCGAGCACTCCGGAAGTGCCCATGTACAGCAGGTAGCTGCCGGACAGCTGGACCTGGGAGGCGGTCTTGTCGACGGTGTCCTCGTCCATCAGGAACCGAGGTGGGAACGCAGGCACGTGGGTCATCCTGAGGCGCAGGCGGACAACCGGCAGGTTCGGCACTGGGCGCGTGCACAACTGGCAGTCCGGCCACAGCTTGTGCTCCACCGGGTGCCCGATGCTGGTGACAGCCGAACCAGCCACCGCACCGGTCCCTGGTTCAGCCTGTGACGGCAGCGCAGGCAATCCCGGGCACCCCGTCCGCGCTGGCCTGGGCTGTGGTCGGGGGATCGGCCGAAGCTGCGCTGAGCTGATCTTCCCGACCGCATCGTCGGTGGACACCAGGCCGGGCCGGTTCGCGTCCGGCAGCGGGTCGCCCAGCCCGGACCAGGTGCCGATGTCAGTCGGGTCGGCGGAGGTGGCCGGCGCGTCGCAGGATGCCGTCCGGTGGAGCTCGAGCGGGTGGGTGCCTGGCAGCAGGACGTTGGCCGGTACCTGCACCCCTCGGCACGGGTCCCGGTGTCGGTGAAGGTTACTGACCCACCCGGCTGTCCTTGGGGTCGAGCAGGTCAACCGTCCGCTGCACCGGAACCTCGGGGTGCTCGCCTAGCTGGCATCGTCTCCGCAGGCGGGTCAGGGGGAAAGCGTCGCGGCATAGGTGAACAGGACGGTGCGCCTCAGGGGTGCTCTCGGTGAGCGGCATCGGTCTTGGTCCCCCGTCCTCATTTCCGTGCCAGTACCGGTGTGCACGACACCGATGGTGGCCAATTGCGACCAGGTCATCTTCTTGGTGGGATCGCTGCGCCGGTCAAGGCATCCGGCCCGCGAGGCTGATGGCCGGCCCGCCCGGGTGACGGGCCGCCCACTCCTCGCTCGCGCCGGCGTCCTCCATCGACGTTGCTCCTCGGTCGTCTTCTTCCGTTCGTTTCGGGCGGTCGCCTGAGAGCCGGGCTTTTAGGTGACCGAACTCAGTTGTCCTCGGGCGTCGGGTCCTCGGCGGGGTCAGGGAAGTCATAGGTCGGAATCGGGTCCTGCCCCTCCGCTGCGACCATCGCCTCGATGGTCACCTCGCCGGCGTCTGCGAAGGTGAAAGTCACTGGGATCGACTGCGACGAGTGCAGCTCGGTCTGCAGGTCCTTCAGCACGATCACCGGCATGCCTTCGGCACCGACGTAGACGTTGTCGTTGGGTTGCACCGTCAGCGACAGGTCCTCCCCGCCACCGGGAGTACTGGCGTCGGTGAAGTCTGAGCCGCTGACGTCGGTAAGGGTGGCCGCAGTCGTGCCGGTGTTGGCGATCCCGAAGTACAGCCGCGCGTCCTCCCCGACCTCGTAGACGCCGTCGAGCGGGTACTCCAACTGCACCTGCAGCAGCTTCACGTCTTCGTTGACCGGCGCATCGGGCCCGACTGCGCCGCCCTGCACTTCCTCCCCGGGGGTCTGCGTGGGAGCGTCGGAACCGCAGGCGCTGACGCCCAGCAGTGCGGTGCAGGAAGCAACGAACAGCCAGTGCCGTCCGGACCTGGTCGAGGGGTGGTGGCTCGTCATGGTGGGCTCCTTCGTCGTCGAGCAGGGGGCATGGTCAGGGCGCGCTGGCCGGGTTTGCTGGACGACGACGACCTGGCGACGGAGCGAACAGCCGACTGCGTGCCCCGACAGAGCCGCAGCGCACCCGGTCATCGCCGCTGCGCCGCACGACTCCACGGTGGAGACCAGCACGTGACGGCACCAGCTGACGGTATTCCCGTACCCACAGGCCCCCCATGCTCACGCCCCGGTTGCTGACAGGCATCACCCTCGTCCTCCGCCAGTAGGGCATCGCTGGATCGGCCCCTGATCGCCCTGATCGGCGACCGGTCCGCGCTGCCCGACCGCCTTCTCGGCGCGCAGGTCTGGCCTTGCTGCTGGCGCACTCGGTGGTGGCCCGCCTGCGGTCCTCTGCACCTCTTCGGCGCCTGGTCGACCCGCCGCTGTGCGTGCTGGTGCGTAACGGCCAGCTCGATCGGCGGGCTTTTCGCCGCCGCGGTCTCACCGACGCAGATTTCGACGCCATCCTGCGCCGGCACGGCAGCGTGCGCGTCGGCGCCGTGCACCTGGCGATCTTCGAGTCCAAGGATCCGGTGTCGGTGGTGCTCCGTGACCGGCGGTTCCGCAGCGCAGTGAAGCGGGCAGGAACGCTCTCCTCGCCGACGCAGCGAGCGTCGGCTGGCCGCAGCCTCAGCCCGGTGACCTGGTCAGCATCGAGGAGTCTGCTTGAGTCGGCGGTGCGCTGCGGGCCTCACTTGCCCAGCGGCTGGATGGGCCCTCGGGCGCGTGGGAGGGCGGGCCGTGAAACCGCGGACGCGCGGTCCAACCAGGTGACGACGAGAGCATGGGGCACGGTCAGGGCGGCCAGGAGGGGGATGTCGGTGGCGAGGAAGCCCAGCCAGCCGTCGGTGGTCGACCACAGCACTCCGATGGCGACCAGGACGGCGACGGTGGGCAGGGCGGCCTGGACGGCGAAGCGGCGCAGCGGCTTGCCCAGCTGGCCGGCGGTGAGCTCACCGGCGTTGCCCGGGTCCTCGGAGACCACCCGGGCCAGGTGGCGCAGGGAGTGCCAGGCGCCGAAGTAGACCCCGAAGGCGGCGAACGGCGGGGCGAACAGGGCCAGCGCCAGCAGCGCGAGCACCTCCAGGGCCTCCAGCCTGCGCCCGGCCAGGACGAGGGAGGCCGTCAGCAGGGAGGCGGCGGGGAGCACGAGAGCGAGCACGACGGTCTGGATGGCGGAGGGCAGGACCCCGTCGCTGCCGGGCACGACCGCGGCGATCACGGCAGCGGCCTCCGTGGAGCCGCGCACCAGCGGCACGAGCAGCACGATCCCGCCCAGCACGGCGGCCGGTACGGCCCGGCGGGTGACCGGCCGGCCGGCGCGCAGGTCGGCGAAGGCGGTCTCGCCGGTGCCGAAGTGCCAGGCGGACAGCAGGACGAAGACCAGCAGGGCCGGGCCGGGAGCGGCCCGGAAGAGGACGTAGCCCACGGCAGCCAGGGCGGCATAGGCGAGCGCGAACACGCCCAGGCGGGGGAGGCCCCAGCCGAGCCGGTGGGCGGGGAGGAGGTGGTCGACCGCGCCGTGCGGGAGCCCGATGAGCAGGCCGATCACCAGGGGCACCCAGGCCAGCTGGCCCCAGCCGCCGGGGACCAGCAGTTGGACGGCCAGGACGGCGGCGACGGCGGCGAGGGAGGTGCGGGTCGCGGCGCGGGCCGCGACGTCGAAGGGAAGAGGTGCCCGCCGGGGGTCGGGAGCGCTGCGGCGCTCCCGACCCCAGGTGGACAGGGTGGACACCGTCAGCTCCGGGGAGTGTTCCGGGTCGTCCGGGTGGCGCC
>Ga0210040_10011028_pt1 | contig 10284 bp, 6 predicted proteins | sample CryGeyCG12114_NA_FD_185462 | JGI IMG/M metagenome (GOLD analysis project Ga0210040, IMG submission 185462) | Groundwater microbial communities from aquifer - Crystal Geyser CG19_WC_8/21/14_NA (SPAdes) (version 2) | ecosystem: Environmental > Aquatic > Deep subsurface > Groundwater | place: USA...
CTGTTTTTATACGAATGGTTATGGGCTGGGCTTGGTTTAAGAAATAAGCTATTTTCATTTCCGGTTCATTGGCTTTATCCCATTGCGAATATTTACGTCCCCAGTTCTGACCAAAATTCAGGTTGCGGATAGGAAACAGATGCACCGGCTTTCTTATTAAGGTATCGGTTAATTGCTGTACATGTTCCAGACTGGCTACATAAACTGATCGGCCATGGGTACCCACCACTAAATCCAGGTTTCGCGGATGCACCACCAGGTCGTGGACGGCTACTGCCGGCAAATCTTTGCCCATACCGGTAAAACTTTTACCGGCATCCAGCGACATATAAAGGCCATGATCGGTGCCAACGTACAATATCCGGGGATTTTTAGGATCTTCTTTTATCACGTTAATAGGCTCCAGCGGCAAATTGGTACCGATCCGGGACCAGTTTTTACCGTAATCATCGGAAACGTATAAATAAGGGGTAAAATCATCCCAGCGATAACCATTCAGGGTGGCATAAACCCGGCTTAGTTTATGATTGGAAGCTGCAACCCTGCTCACCCATAATTCCCGGGGTAATTTATCGGATATCCGGTTCCAGGTATTGCCGCCATCCCGGGATAGATGAATTAATCCATCATCGGAACCGGTATAAAGTAATCCGAATTGTAGCGGCGACTCATCAATAGTGGATAAGGTGCCGTAACCTACATCGCCTTGCCGGCCACCATTGGTCAGGTCGCCGGATAAGGTCCGCATATCTTCGCCGCGTTTCAGTGACCGGTGAAATTTATTCGAACCCAAGTAAATGACGTCCTGGTTATGACGGGACAAATGGATAGGCGTTTGCCAGTTAAACCTCAATGGCCGCTCACCTAACTGATGTTTGGGCTGAATGGACATACGTTCCCCGGTCTTCCGGTTCAGGCGCACATAATTACCGTATTGCGATCCGGTGTATATGGTGTTGTTATCGCGGGTATCTATTTCTACCTGCATGCCGTCACCACCCAGTATTCTTTTGTAGGGATAATTTCCTTCGGCAGTCCAGCCGTTGCTATTTTGGTAATTACTGGGACCTACCCAAACCCCGTTATCCTGTAAGCCGCCGTAGATATTATAAGGGGTTTCCATATCCACATTAATATCGTAAAACTGACCTACAGCCGGAGTATTAGCTTTAAACCAGCTGGCACCGTCATCGTACGAAATATTAATGCCGCCATCATTGCCATTAATTAAATGACCGGGTCGGTTGGCGTTTGCCCACAACGCATGATGGTCGGAATGAACGTTATCAGCATCCAGGGAAATAAAATTTTTACCGCCATCATCGGAACGTAATATGGGTACGCCATAAATATAAATTTTATCCGGCTGCGTTGGGGCTACTCTTATTTGGCCAAAATAATAGCCATAAGAATAATAAATATCGTCCAGGTAGTTGGCATGGGTGCGTTTCCAGGTTTTTCCGGCATCATGCGACCGGTATACTTCGGCCCCGATTACCGGCCGATCTATCATTAAGGTATTCGCATCTTCCAGGTATTCTACTAAAGCTATTGGTTTTACCTGGTCGCGACGCACCTGATCTTTAATACTTTTAGCGGTGTATTGGTGGGGAAAATAATTTTCTTCCAGAAAAGTTTTTAGTTTAGCTTCGTCCAGCTGAAGAAATTGCGCTTTTGATATGGTGCGAAGCTGATCTTTGGTGAGTTTATCTTTATCGGATTCTTTTGCTGTTTCGGGGCGGTGGCCCTGGTTATCTACTATGGCGTAAATAATTTGCGGATTAAGCGGGTAAACAGTCAAACCAATACGTCCTAGTTCGGCTCCGGCCGGAAATCCGTTGTTGCCGGTATTTAACTTTTGCCAGGAGTTGCCGCCATCGGTACTTTTGTATATACCCGTGCCCGAACCATTTTCTACAAAATTCCAGGCCCGTCGTTCCCGTTCCCAGGTGGCACCGTATAATATATCCGGGTTAGTGGGATCTATTTCCAGTTCAATGCCGCCGGTATTTTCGTTTATATATAATGTTTGCTGCCAGGTTTTGCCTCCATCCGTTGTTTTATAAAAGCCCCGTTCTTTGTTTGGCGAATATAAATGCCCCAAAGCCGCTACCCACGCTATATTGGAATTAGAAGGGTGCAGCACGATGCGACCAATGTGGTGCGATTCGGGTAAGCCGGCGTACTGCCAGGTTTTGCCTTTATCGGTACTTTTATACATACCGGTGCCAGCATAAGACGAGCGGCTGGAATTGTTTTCGCCGGTACCTACCCAAATAGTTTCGTTGTTTTTCCAGTCTACGGCAATATCCCCGATGGTCATGACCGCTTCCTGGTCGAAAATCGGGGTAAATGAAATACCGTTATTGGTGGTTTTCCAGAGCCCGCCGGAGGCATAAGCCGCATAAAATTGCGTGGGATCGGTAGGCGAAACATCAATATCAACAATACGCCCGCTCATAACCGTAGGGCCCACCGAGCGGAACGGTACATTTTTTACCAAGGAATTTTGCTCTAAATTGAGCCGCTGTTCAAAACTTTGCAGACGATCGGAAGCTTTGGTCGGGGGTGGAGCGTTGGTCTTCTGGCTGAAGCCCGGCAATATGAAAGCACCGCAAAAGAAGTAAATAAGGGTATATTTTTTCATGATAATTAATTCTCCAAGATTCTTAAGTAAGCCGAAAGTACAGGTTGCAGTGACTATAAATAAGAGATACTAAAATAGTAGGTCTATTCGGCAAAGATTGAAATTTACTTACTGCCTTACCATCTTTATAAAACTGAATGGATATTTATTTTTTTCGTCGGGTGCATGATCTTCCTGCCATACTACCTGCCATTGCTGTTCGTCGTACGCCGGGTAAAAAACATCTCCCTCAAATTCGGCATGAATCCGGGTAATATACATGGTATCGATGAACAGAAAAGCTTCTTTTAATATTTCAGCCCCACCAATAATAAAAATATCTTCTGCCATTTCCCGGGCTACTTTTATACCGGCTTCTACCGAATGTACCACCATGGTACCCGGTATAGTATAATCAGGCTGCCGAGTAATAATAACGGAAGTACGCAGGGGTAATGGCTTGCCGATAGATTCGAAGGTTTTGCGCCCCATCAGAATAGGGTGGTGCAAAGTAGTATTTTTAAAAAACTTGAGATCGGCGGGCAGGTGCCAGGGCAATTGGTTATTTTTCCCAATTACCCGGTTAGCCGACATAGCAAAAATTGAAGCGATCATTTATAAGTAATAAGTAATGTATATAAGGAAGCGAATAATGGAGAAAAGGTAATTGCTGGCGTACTTAAATCAGAAAGCTCAAGTATTAAAAATGAATAGCCACTAGCTTTAGCTAGTGCCTTTGAAAGCCCCAGTCAAAGCAGGAGGCTATACCAGGTTTAAATAAGCCTCTGAGCCCGAAGCATTTTGCGTAACATCAATAATTATAACTATTTATTTTACAAACCGGTATCCTCTTAAAAATTCCTCTACTTGCATGCGTTTTTTACCTTCTATCTGAATATCCAGCAGGTTTAAAGTGCCTTCGGCAGTAGAGACATGCAAATAAGTTTTGCCATCAGAGTGGAATGTGCCCGGCTCTGCCGGATCGGTATTGGTGGTGACTATTTCGGCTTTGTAAATTTTTAAAGTTTTCCCTTCCAAATAGGTCCAGGCAGTAGGATACGGCGATAAGCCGCGAATAAGATTGCGAATCTGAACGGCTGGTTTGTCCCAGTTTATCTGGCAGGTTTCTTTAAATATCTTGGGGGCTTCTTTTAACTCTCCCGTCAAGGGCTGGGCTTGGGTTGTGACGGTATCGCTTGCTATGGCTGCAACCGTTTTCAAGGCCAGTTGAGCTCCCCGGTATTTTAATTTTTCGTACATGGTGCCAAAGTCGTCGTCTTCCTTAATGGCTACTTTATCCTGCAAAATAATATCACCGGTATCAATCTGGTGGAGCAGGAAAAAGGAAGTTACCCCAGTTTCGGTTTCTCCGTTTATAATGGCCCAGTTTATGGGAGCAGCTCCCCGGTACTGCGGCAGCAACGACCCGTGAATATTGAAAGTGCCCAGTTCCGGCATATTCCAAACTACTTCGGGCAGCATCCGGAAAGCTACTATAATCTGGAGATTAGCCCCGTAGCTGCGGAGCTCTTCTAAAAAATCCGGGTCTTTCAATTTAACGGGCTGCAAAACTGGTATTCCCTGGGCGGTTGCATATTCTTTAACCGGTGATTGCGTCAGTTTTAATCCCCTGCCGGCCGGTTTATCCGGGGCTGTAATAACGGCTACAACTTTATAATTGTTTGCTATGAGGGTTTGTAATGTAGGAACCGCAAAGTCGGGCGTTCCCATAAATATTATTCTTAAGTCTTTCGGCATCGTTTATTCAAAATCAGGATAAAGTAAATACTGCTTCCGCATCTTTTTGTAGGTCTGCAAAGCAGGTTGCCAGGAAGCCCGAATTTGCTCTTCGGATTTGCCCGCTATAATTTGTTCTTTTAGTTCGGGTGTACCCGCCAGGGTAGTAAAGAAATTGGTAAAAAACTTATCTTTATAGGTAGCATTGCGGTAAAAATCCAGGATATACTTTACTGTAAATTTACCCTGAACATCGGCAGTTGTTAGTTTATATCCGTAACAAACCTGGTTTAAATGCGGCGGGTTGGAAGCGCCGGGCATTGGTTTAGGCGTAAAAGAAAAATTTTTCTGGGTATAAAAAGGGCTGCCCAAAACCTGAAAAGGTGTTTCGGTTCCCCGGCCAACACTAACACTGGTACCTTCAAATAAACAAATGGACGGATATAGCTGAATAGCCAGGTCGTTCGGTAAATTAGGCGAAGGCTTTACGGGCAAGGAATAGCGGGTTTGATGGGTATAATTCTGTACCGGAATAACAGTAATATTACAGGTTCGCTGATTGTCCAGCCATTTTTCGCCGTTTATCATTTGTGCCAGTTCTCCTACAGTTAAGCCGTGTACAATAGGAATGGGGTGCATACCTACAAATGATTTTAATTTTTCGTCTCTGATTGGGCCATCAACGTAATAGCCGTTGGGGTTAGGCCGGTCCAGAATAAGCAAAGGTTTATTGGTTTCGGCGCAGGCTTCCATTACATAATGCATGGTGCTGATGTAGGTATAAAATCGCGCGCCTACGTCCTGGATGTCAAAAATAACGACATCTATATCTTTTAACTGTTCGGCAGAAGGCTTTTTGTTTTTACCGTACAAGGAAAAAATAGGCAAGCCGGTTTGGGAATCAATGCCATTGCTGATGTGGGCCCCGGCATCCGCTTCCCCCCGAAAGCCATGTTCGGGGGCATAAATTAATTTAATGTTTAAGCCCAGGGCGAGCAGCGAATCTACTACGTGTTTTTTGCCCATAACGGAAGTTTGATTAACCACCATGGCAATTTTTTTATTTTTAAGCAAGGGCATATAGCGGCCTATCTGCTGCGCCCCGGTTATGAGCGGGGCAACCTCTAATGCCGGTTTAGCCATATTTTCGGCCGGAGCGGAACTTATACTGCGGCTCTCACTGGTTTGCCCCGAACATTGTTTTAGACTTAACAAGGCAGAAAAAAATAACAATAGCAGGTGTTGCATAAATATTAATTTAGAAAAAGTAATTCAGGCGCCTATATTTGTTTTAAATCCGTTTTGCACGTGAAAATATCCAGGTTTATATCCAATAGAATATCTGATACCGGCACGCAGTCTTTTACTGCCTCCGTTACAAAAATAGCAATTATTAGCATAGCCATAGGCATAGCCATCATGATTGTTTCTTTCGCTATTCTGGAAGGCTTCCGGAACGAGATACAAACAAAGATATTTTCTTTTGCCGCCCATTTACAAGTTAAAAAATACGATACCAATAATTCTTTTGAAGGCGAACCCATCAGTACCCGCTTGGTGGAATCGGATTTAAAAGGTATTCCGGAAATTAAAAACATGCAGCCTTATACTTTTAAAACGGCCATAGCCAAAGCCGGCGACGAGGTATTAGGGCTTATTTTGAAAGGTGTGGACCAAGACTATGATCTGGGCCCCATGCGCAGTAACCTAGTAGCTGGTAAAACTATTGCCTTTTCCGATACGGCTGCTTCCAATGATATTATGGTGAGTCAGCAGATTGCCGATAAGCTTAAATTGAATATTGGCGATAAAGCTACTTTTTATTTTATTCAGAACCCGCCCCGGGCCCGGCGGTTTACCGTGGCTGGTATTTATAAAACCGGTTTGGAAGAATTTGACCAGGCTTATGTAATCGGGGACATGCAGCACATCCGGGATTTAAATAAATGGGCCGATACTTTGTCCGGAGGTTACGAAATTGTACTGAAAGACTTTAACCAAATTGATACGGTGGCTAATGTTATCTTTGATAAGATGCACTACGACCTGCAACTGGAGAAAATCACGGATCAATACGCCCAGTTATTCGACTGGATGAAATTGCTGAAAAAGAATGTGATCATTTTTCTGGTGCTCATTATTTTTGTAGCTACGTTTAATATGGTTTCCACCGTGTTTATCATGATTCTGGAGCGGACCAACATGATCGGATTACTGAAAGCCCTGGGCGGGACCGACCGGCAAATCCGTTCTATCTTTTTTTTCCGGGGCCTAAACCTGGCCTTAAAAGGTATATTCTGGGGAAATGTAATTGCCCTGAGTTTTTGTTTTATTCAGGACCGGTTTAAACTTATTCCGCTCGATCCTGAAAATTATTATATGGACACCGTTCCCATAAATTGGAATATACCGGTTTTCATTCTTTTAAATGTGATTACGCTGGTACTCACCATGCTTTCTATTTTAATCCCCACTTATATGATTACCCGGATCAAACCGGTAAATGCCATAAAGTTTGATTAAAGTTTAATGGCATTTATTTTGAACTTGTTCTCCCTTTTAGTTTAAAGAACCTATTCAAATATAAACCTATTTATTAAATATGCAGGGAGAATATGCTTTTAATCACAAAGATATATCTATATCCCGCTTCTTTTTGTCTATACTTAATTCAAGTTTTTTTTGAAATTAATAATTACTTATCTGTTTACGGCTGCGTAAAAGTGCATTGAACAATTTGAGTTTATGCCGAATAGTAGTTTTGTCCGCAGCAAATTTATTTTACCCTTTTTCTTTGTTCTTTATTTCTGGATAGTTGGCGGTGTTTTTTCTGCTCTGGCCCAACTGCGACCGGACGAACAATTAAAAGAATTATTTGAAGCAGTACAACTAAAACCAGTTTTTCCCGATTCTAAAACTTTTCCCGATTGCATTGCGCTTTATCCGCCGGAACAGATATTACAACAATATCGGAATAATAAAAATAAACCAGGTTTTGATTTAGAAAAATTCGTTTTTCAGAACTTTAAATTACCGCCGAAAGCTGACATTAATTTTGCCTCTGATACCAGTAAGGCCGTGTCGGAACATATAAACCTTTTATGGCCGGTACTTACCCGCGAGCCAAGATCTGAAAATAGTTCTTTAATTTCTTTGCCGCACCGTTATGTGGTGCCGGGTGGCCGCTTTCGGGAGATATATTACTGGGACAGCTACTTTACCATGCTTGGCTTGCAAGTGAGTAACCGAACCGATTTGATTCAGGATATGGTAGATAATTTTACTTACCTCATCAATACTGTAGGCCATATTCCCAACGGTAACCGAAGTTATTATGTAAGCCGTTCGCAACCTCCTTTTTATGTGATGATGCTGGAAATACTCGCGGAAGAGAAAGGGACGGAAATTTTGCAAAAATATGCCCCCGCTTTGCAAAAAGAATATACTTTCTGGATGGACGGCGCCGCAAACCTTCATGCCAATATCGCAACGCATCGGCGGGTAGTAAGAATGCCCGATGGCAGTATATTAAACCGGTACTGGGATGATCAGCCTACCCCCCGGGCAGAAGCTTACAAAGAAGATGTGCTGCTGGCTGTGGAATCCGGCCGAAATCCGGAAGAAGTTTACCGGCACGTGAAAGCGGCTGCCGAATCGGGTTGGGATTTCAGCACCCGTTGGTTTGCAGACGGCAAAACTTTACAAACAATTCATACCACCGATATTATTCCGGTCGATTTAAATTCCTTGCTCTACCATGTAGAACTAAAGCTGGCGCAAATGGCCCAGTTAGAAGGAAACCATAAACAGCAGCAAGAATTTTTAAATAAGGCAGCACGGAGGAAAAAAGCTATTCTGAAGTACTGCTGGAATAATGAAGTAAAGTTCTTTATGGATTATGATTACATAAACCGTAAAACAACAAATATTTTTTCTTTAGCAGCGGTATATCCGTTGTATTTTGGTATTGCAAAAAAATACCAGGCCACCGCCGTAGCCAGGCGTATTGAAGCTGATTTTATTAAGCCTGGCGGTTTAATAACTACTTTACAACACAGCAGCCAGCAATGGGATGCCCCTAATGGTTGGGCGCCGCTTCAATGGTTGAGTGTTCAGGGATTAAACCGTTATCAACACAAAGAATTAGCCAACCAGATTGCGCAAAACTGGATTAACCTTAATAAAGCGGTTTACAAAAGCACCGGTAAATTAATGGAAAAATATAATGTGGAAGCTACTAACTTAAAAGCCGGCGGTGGCGAATATCCTTTGCAAGATGGTTTTGGTTGGACCAACGGCGTGCTGCTGAAGTTGCTTTCAACCTCCAAACAACCATAATCTGAAAAGTCGGAAGTAATTTTTGAGTAGCGGTTAGTAATTAGCGGTTAGCTATTAGCTTAAAAAGTAACCTCTTTATATTATGAAAAATGTCGATTAAATTTAGATTAGTACTTAAATGTTAAGCATACCTAAATTATAATAAGTCTTTGCTGTTAATTATTTTTCCCCCTTTTTGTATGATATCGGCTTTCGCTTGCTGGTAATCATCATTATTAATTGCCCGAATAGCATCATCAATCAGAAAAATGGCAAATTCTTCCTGCAAGGCATCTTTGGCCGAAAAGTAAACGCAATAATCGCCGGCTAATCCGGCCAGGTAAACTTCTGTAACATGTTTTCCCCGCAGGTAATCAGCCAGGCCAGTAGTTTTCCGGTGACCGTTATCATAAAAACCGCTATAAGAATCAATGTCCGAATTGGTGCCTTTCCTGAAAATAGTTTCTACCTGCTGCATTTGCAATTCCGGCGAAAATTCTGCTCCCCAGGAATTTTGTAGGCAATGGTCGGGCCATAGAACCTGCTCCAGGCCATCTAAATCAATTTTTTCGAAAGGGTTATGGCCCGGGTGGCTAGAAGCAAAACTTTTGTGGTGTGTTGGATGCCAATCCTGGGTAGCTACTACCAACTCAAATTGAGGCTGCAACTGGTTCACAATGGAAATTATTTTGTCACCTTCCGGTACCGCCAGCGCGCCTCCCGGTATAAAATCATTTTGAATATCAATCAGCAATAAGGCTTTCATTCAGGATAGATTTTTAATAATTAAAGGTATACGAAAACCTGCCAACAGGGCAGGTAGTGTTTCAAGGTTAATTTATTACCGGCATATATGCTGTAGCGTTACTTTTATTTTTCTTAACTTACCTCTGATTAAATTTTCAACTCTTTAAATTCTGCTGCAAGGCGGAATACAACTTCCAAATTTCAGGTAAATCTATATGGATCAGCGCATCATTAACCTTTTCGACGAATATACGCATAAGCCACTTACCAGGAGCGAATTTATAACCAGACTGGCAAAATTAACAGGGAGTTTAACGACTGCCATGTCGGTTTTACCGCTACTGGAAGTAAATAGTGCTCAGGCCGCCATTATTCCGCCAGATGATGTTGATCTGATTACGGAAGATATTACTTATCCGGGTGATGGAGCCACCATGAAAGGGTATTTAGCTCAATCCAAATCAATAAAAGGTAAACGTGGTGCTGTGCTGGTTATTCACGAAAACCGGGGATTGAACCCTCATATTAAAGACATTGCCCGTCGGGTAGCCAAAGCAGGTTACCTGGCATTAGCACCGGATGCTTTATCACCGATGGGCGGCACGCCGCAAAATGAAGACGAAGCACGGGATATGATTTCGAAACTGGATGCTACTAAAAACCTCCATAACTTTTTAAAAGAACTGGAATTTATTCAGGGCCGCAAAGAAAGTAATGGCAAAACCGGTTGCGTAGGTTTTTGTTGGGGTGGAGCAATGGCTAATCAACTAGCCATAAATGATCCGGCACTAAAGGCAGCGGTTGCTTATTATGGCCGCCAGCCGGAGGCAGCAGAAGTACCTAAAATAAAGGCGATA
>Ga0210040_10011029_pt1 | contig 10284 bp, 13 predicted proteins | sample CryGeyCG12114_NA_FD_185462 | JGI IMG/M metagenome (GOLD analysis project Ga0210040, IMG submission 185462) | Groundwater microbial communities from aquifer - Crystal Geyser CG19_WC_8/21/14_NA (SPAdes) (version 2) | ecosystem: Environmental > Aquatic > Deep subsurface > Groundwater | place: USA...
AGAACTGGGCCAGCAAAGAGCCAATGAATGCCGAAATGTTTCGACAAAATGCGGCAAGCTTCTCGAAACGGGCGCGAAGGTCGAGAGTGACAGGTCCTCGGCGTTGCGACACTTCGCGTGCTTAAGCGCCGCCATAGCGAGGCGCCCGACTGGGCCAGCCTTACCAGTCTCACGACGTCCGCCCTGATAGCGCGCGCAATGTCTATGCGCTATCGATTGTGATAGTGAAGAAAGATGCACTCACATCGGGTACCTCGTCCTTGTTCGAGTTTTCTAATATCTCCCAGAGTACATCGACGGGGGTGCTTGGCTTGATTGCAATGCCAGCCTGCATGCCCTCGTCGTGGATGAACTTGATCAGTTCCTTGGGAGACGTTTTCTTGTCGGATTTGCCCTCTGGAGACTCTGCAGCAGTTGAAGACACAGCAGCTTCGTAATGAAAGCAGTAGAGATCACAGCCCGCCTTCTTGAAGTCTCGCACCCACTTCTTTGGCTCTGAGATCATCATATGGCAGTCAAACGTCCCCTTGCCATGTGCAGCGGTAGGACGATCCACGTGAGGCCTGATCTTGGTGACAACAGGCGCGCCGAAAGTCATGTTTGGCACGAAGTGGCCGTCCATAATGTCCACCTGGGGGCGTCAGTCACGTGCCATACTTTCACAGAGCAACGTAAGTCAATACATGAAGCCAGTCTGCACCCTGGCCGATCGTGTCTGAGCAAGCCTTGCCGAGCGCTCCGAAGTCTGCCGACAAAATCGATGGCGCGATGATTGCGGGCGGCGACATGGCGGGCGGCTCTGCTGCGGGTGCGGGAGGGTCTGTCGATATGGGCCTAACGTGCTACGGCGCCAATGGAAGGGAAAATGGGTGATAGTGGAAATTGAGTGTGATGGATGACGATATGCGCGTGGTGTTGAGCAGCAGCAAGAGCGAGACGCCTTCTTACCCCACCTTGGCCCATGCTTTCGGCTAGGCACGTCACGGCATCGTTATGCGAACTCTCTTCAGCTCCCTCATTCACCCATCTGCTGTTTCGATTCATGCGCCGATGCATGAATGTTTCATCGCCCCATCTCTGAGATCACTGCCACGTCTAATTCGGATGAACACTTACCTCCCCGCAATGCTGCATGTACCACAAGCAGCGTTGAGGCGTGGTTACGGCTGCTCCCATCGCGCGTGGCATGGGATGACTCCAACCTCGTGCGCCACCATCTTGAAAAGACCCGAAAGAGCAGAAGCGACGGTTTTCAAGAGTACAAGATTTCGGCGAGGCACTATTGGACGACCATGCCGTAAAACGCGATTGAGCCTTGTCATTGGCCAGACGTGCAGAACTGTAGCGCCGAAAATAACTCAGCCCGGCGCTTACACAGAAAACACCCAACCACGCTACACAGCACAACGCACGTTAGGCCTGATTCAAACAGCGCGTGGAAACGACCCTGCTCGCCGTGGACGGGCATTGGCCAACCACGGCGGTGGAAAAGCGGCCGCCATGTCGTGGCCGGCCTTGAACCGCTCTCATTCCTTCGCCTAGCCTCACGCCTCAATGCAAATGGACGAACAGCTGGCGATGCAGCCTCGGGTGGGTGCCACGGTCGTACTAGCCCACGGTGAGTCGACTGGTAGGCGTCTACGCGTGATATATACTCTTGCTGTGCCGCTTGCGCCGAAGTCTGCTCTCCATTCACTTCTGTTTCCCTCCGGGCCCCATCTTTTCAACCCAAAGTCTTCGTTGACCGGAGCATCCTATCTTTACTAATACGCTGTTGATCGGCATCTACGGGTTGTACCCATTTTAATATCGCTCCTGCTCGGTTCCTTGTACATTTGTATTTGGATCCCCCACTTCGCCAAACCCCAGTCGATCTCGGATTTCGAAAGTACCCTTTTAGTAATTTTAGCACGAGGCGGAGCTCACCTCAGCCCAATATACAACATGCCAGAGATCCTTCAACCTGCAGTATACAACCCTGCAGCCCTTGGCACTATGGACGAGCCCCAGTATGTGTCTCCGCTGGACCAGAGACACCCTCTAAATGTCGTTGACGACGACTCCACCATTGCCACCTACTACTTCGCGGCAAGCTACTCACCCACTTCAACATACCTGCCAAGCGCCGTGTCACCTCGCGACAACGACGAGTTCGACTTCCCCACGCCCAAGGCACGTTTGTTCGACATGACACCACAGGCATCTCCACGATTCCCCCTTCCATCATCAGCATACTCCCAAGCCAGCCGGATGAGCCGAGCGGATAGCGACTTCGACTCTCTGTACGACGTCACTGATGATGAGGCCGAGGTGCCTCTCCATGCTTCCACCTCAGTCAGGAAGATTGCTGGCCAACCTAAGCGTCACCGCTACCCGTCAATCGTGATCCCGTCGCCATCCGCCTGGCCAACGATCGAGAAGCTGAAGAGCGCAACGTCTGCAGTGCCGATGACCCCATCAAACCTGTTGACACCATCGCGACGAGTCTTGGCCATGATTGACTCTCACAACCTGCAGGTCCCAGCCCACTCGGCTGCTCCTTCTTTGGATGGTAGCTTGACCTCCGAAGAGATGGACAAGCTGAGCTGCCCAGCCACCCCGATCATGCAGGCCAGGCGCGGATCAATGTCCAGCGTCGACTCGTGGGCACCAGTCCAGCTTGACATGCAGGCCATGGAGACCCTCCAGCATCTTGGCAACTCTCCTTCGACGGAGCAGTTCGAGCAACAGTCTTACCCAGCAACTGAGTTGAGGGGTGAGATGCAGGAGGTCTCTCGACCTTCCCTTGCCCTGTCTATTCCTGTCGCCACATCCGGCAGTGACTCTGGAGAGAGCACCCCCATCTCCGCTCTCTCGGTACCATCTCCGGGAGGCTTCTTCTCTTCGCTCCAGTCAACTGCCCGTCACACCTGGAGCATCCCCAAGCAAGAGGAATCTGTTCCCAACACCTCCACCGCAGAGAACTTCTATGGTGTGCCATGGGAAAGCCGCCGCAATACTGCCCCGCCGCCACTGCCAATTCTTCCAAACCGTGTTTCCACCCTTTCTGGCCCGACTCTTGACGGTCACGAGGATGCGTTGGCAACAGCACGACCAAACATTCTCAGCCCTGTGGACGAGAACGTCGAGGTCAAAGAGATCAACCCAAGCAAGACCATCTTCCAGTACAATGAAAACTACAACGCTGAGCTCCAGAAGATCTCCTCTGCCAACCTTGAGATGACTGGCCGCTGGCTGGAGGAGCAGGATGAGCTCCAAGCTGCTCTTCGCGACATGAGCGACCTGAGCTCACCCACCCTCTCCAGCGAGACTCACAGCCGCGGAAACTCCATTGACAAAGTCAAAAAGACCGTCACTTTCGCCGAGGAGCCCGCTCAGTCAGCCGAGGAGGAGTCAGCGCCAGAGCCAATCATGACCTACGTTCAGGGTCTCGAGTACATCCGCTCCCGCTCGCAGAAGAAGGACACCTTCATCCACCGCCAGGCTCGCGCCGAGGCCATGCACGTGCAGCGCCGTTGCACTCCTCTTGCCCACCGCGACCAGCTCCTTGGCAAGTTCGAGCTCAGTGAGCCCGAGCGCCCAGCGCCACCGCGACCCGTTTCCGAGTTCTTCATGAACGACCCGACGGTCCTGAAGGAGAGGATTGCACGCGCTCAGAAGGAACGCCAGGCTCTTGACCAGATGCTCCCCGGCCAGTGGGTCTTGCAGGCACAGAAGCAGCTCAACGGTGGCAAGCTTCTCAGCAAGCCTGCTGTGCGATCCATCTCCCGCACCAGCGCTCCCCGCATCCTCGACGTCGGTGGTGTCGCAACCAACGACTGGGCATGGAACGTCGCTTACGACTACCCATATGCCCAGGTCACCACCGTCTACACTGCCGGCAACAACCAGTCAAGCAACGTCGCCGGCCCCAACAACCACAAGCACATGACCGTTCCCAACATGTGGACTCTGCCCTTCCCATCCGGTCACTTTGATGTCATCTCCGCACGCACTCTTCACGAGCTTCTCAAGACCTCCAAGCCCGTCGGCCGCTCCGCCGATGAGTACGACCTCTGCTTGAAGGAGTGCTACCGCTGCCTCAAGCCCGGCGGCGTGTTCGAGTACAATCTGCTTGATGCAGATATGCTCCACGCTGGCCGCAACGCACAGGCCATGGGCGTCGAGTTTGGCTTCAACCTCAAGACCCGCGGCTACGATGCGCAGGCCACCAAGAGCTTCCTTCCCCGCCTGAACAAGGCCGGCTTCCAGGACGTCCAACGCGCGTGGATGGTCCTCCCCATGGGCAAGACCGCCGCCAACTGGCGCGAGGAGCTCAACGTTGGTGCTCAGGCTGCTCAGCCAGAGAAGACCATCTCAGCTGATGGCGAGGTCGAGTTCGAGGATGCGCCCGTCTTTGGCACCACCATTGATGCCGCCATGCTCACCGGCATGGTCGGTTCATGGGCGTGGGAGAAGTGGCTCCTGAAGCTGCAGATGGAGATGGGCAAGGATGAGGAGAAGCTGCTCGAGGGTGTTGTACAGATGCTTGAGGAGTGTGCGCAAAGCAACGCCGCGTGGAGGACGCTTACTGGATACGCGAGGAAGTAAATATGATGAGTGATGGGAGACTGCGATGTGAATATGCTGGGAGGTGATTTGGCAATGGAAGGGATTTTGGACTGATACCACCTTAGCGACAAGGTTTCTTTTGTTGATAGGAATGAGAAAACAAGTATCGGCCACCTGACGTCTTACTTTTCCCGTGACCCTATTTGAAACTGATCTCGAGTCGCACCTGCTATTCGAGAAGTGAAGGAGGTCTCCACGTGATGGACGGCGGGTCGGCGACACGCGAACCCCACGCGGCCCAAGCTTCGTCACTCACCAACGCTCTCGACAATATAACGCGCCGTACTCTACACCACCGCGTCGCTCAAAACCACCCTAAACGCTCTCAAATCCTTACGCATATAAGCATACCCCGCAATGCTTTTCTTCAGGTTCGCAACCCTCCAATCGTCTCATGTCTTCCGCACACGAGCGTCCAGTTACAATGCGCCCAAGCAATAGACCATGTTGCTAACACTCATCTTATACTAGTTTCTTCAAAACGCTCGTCGAGCACGAAATCACCGTCGAACTCAAGAACGAAGTCCAGATCCGCGGCACACTCAAGAGCGTCGATCAGTACCTCAACATCAAGCTGGATAATGCGGAGGCGGTGGATGAGATGAGGTGGCCGCATTTGGTACGTCGCGAATATACCACGAGTGAACGGAACACCAATCGTGGCGTCATTGTTTTAGAGTGTCAGCTCTGGGATGGATGATGGCAGTGCAATTGCATGCGTTGGAGATTCAGGGCTAACGGGGAACTGTAGTGCTCGACGAAAGACATGTTCATCCGAGGCTCCGTCGTTCGATACGTACATCTGCCGTCTGGCGCAGTAGATACGGCGCTGCTGGAGGACGCGACGAGGAGAGAGGCCGAGGCGGCGAAGAACAAGGCGAAGTGAGGGAGAGGAACATAAGCGTCATTGAAGCTACAAAGATCAGCGCCAGCTTGCTGAGCGGAGCGAAGAGCTAGGAGCGCATAACGCGGCGCATGCATCAGGGAGTCGAGCGCATCATGCGAGCAAGAGTCATTGCGATGGGAGCTCGCGCGCTTGGTGCACACGCGGATAAGTTCTTGAAAAGAGAAGTCTTGGTTCGAGAGATGGTGATCATGATTATACCCTAAAAGTAAGCCGCGTAGTTGCAATTCCAAGCTCCGTCTTCCTTTCCATTGCCTCCGTCTTCTATCGCTCGTTCTTGCGCTCACGCTTAAGCCACTTTCCGAACAACTGCTCCATGCTCCATGCCCACTGTTCAATCACCCGTTCACTTTGGTGTACACCATGTTTTGGGAACAAAACCTGTGTTGGAATAGGAATAGGAGGAGGAGGTACTTCCATTAAATTGGTAGGTAATGAGATCAATCTGCGTTTGTGCATCGCGTTTGACCATCCTATATGTTTTCTACCCATACATAAACCCAAATTCCTCAACACACCCTCATGCCTGTCAAAACATCATACCTCTCGATCACACATGCTTCTCCTCCTCAGTCTCAGTCTCCATCTCCACCTCGACCATCGTCTCTTTCCTCGGCCCAAGCAGCGAACTCCTCTTCGGCTTGAACTCCTTGACCAGAGCCTTCCAGATCATCTTCCGCTCCTTCTTCTGCTCGGCGTCTTTCTTCTTCTGCAGCTTTTTTCTGTCGCGCGTTCCCAGTTGTGCGTTCTCTTCTTCCTTGCGGTAGCTAGCCAATGCCGAGTGTGGCTCGTCGTGTGTAAGAAGTACGCGGTTGCGCCACGCAGCTACGCGGTCGTCACTCGGTGCCGGAAGCAGTGTGGCGGTGTCGCTGAAGTCGGTTCCTTGAAGTTCCTCGGCGAGAGACTTTGGTCGATTATTCTTGAGAGTGTTGTCTTGATCGTGGGATAGGGCGATGGAGAGCATGTGCAGCGCGGCGGATGTGAGTGCCAGGACGATCAGGAAGGTTGTAATGGCTTTGGAGACGGCTATTAGACCCTTATCCTTTGGCGACACGAGGGCGGTGAGAAGCTTGCTGGCGATGAGCATGGAGATGAAAGTGGCTGGTAGTGCGGTCCATGAGGCGAGGGTTTTTGAGGCGGACATGATGTGGACGAGAGAGGTCTGCGTGGTTGAGAGATTGAGATGTTGAGAGAGATGCGGGTGGTCGACGTACGAGTGGGATAATTTTTGCGACAGGATGTAGAAGGAAGTGGTAGCGCAAGGTGGATGCGCTTATGAATCGCGGGAAGGCTAAGGAGCGTTTGCTTTGAAGATCCGAGTAGCTGTGAAAGATCCTTTCTCGATGTTTCAGTCGTTGCTGAGTAGGGAGCCAATAAGCAGTCGACGCATCACCTCGAAGAAGGCCTTGATTTCTGTTTGGTGAAGCGCCATCGCTTGTCCTTCTTGGGAAGGGGCAGAATGTTGTGATTTTCGATTTCGTCAATGGTGGGGTCAGTATCCGGTACAGTGGACGGAATTGATATGCCCTCCAATTCGTAAGGCGCCGAATGCCCTTCCAATCGGTCTTGAATCTCGACATCGAGGACCAACGCATTCTGGCCGCGGACAGTCTGGAGGCCAATATTCGCGTATACAGCTCGACCGTGTGGCAGGTAGTCAAAGCTGCGCCGGGAATGAGATGGGCTGTGGTCAGTATGCATCAAAGTCCAGCTGGCCTCTTTGGCTACCTGTTGGGCAAAGACGAGGCTCGTGTAAGCTGCGTCCGATCTATGGCTGCCATTGTAGTTGGGAGCATTCTGTACGATGTCTGCTACATCTTGAATCGACTTTTGCGACGGCGTCAGAGGATATTTCTGGCGTTGAGTGGATGGCGGGCTATACATGGCCTTGCACGCGAACCGCTCGATATGCTGCATCTCGATATTGAATAGGACCAACAGGTGGGACTGATCCTGTCCAGAGAAGAGTATTGCACCTCGACGGCAATTGGATGGGATGAGATACTCGGCACGAGCGTCAGTCTCTTCATCCACGTCTTTCAAAGCCGTGACATCAGCTGTCCAGCATGTTGGGCGGAAGAAAGCCTTTTGCCCTATCGGTATACGCACGAGAAGTCCAGTGCGCCAGCCCACGCTCTGCTCGGGTTGCTGCTTCATGAAAATGGTCCTGGAACCGTGGAAGTCAAGCTCGATAGAACCTAGCGGCCCAATGTAGCGAGCATCACGAGCGTATTGATTACTCCCTGGCGGACCGAGACGTATGACGGGTAGTCCGATCTGCTGTGGGAACGATTCAGTGGTACTGCAATGTAAGATTGCTATGCCGTATTGGTGATCGTCCTGATGCACAATTGGAAGATCAATCCGCAGGCCTTTGTTCGTCATCGAGTATGGAGTCAGGGATTCTGAGTCAGGGATAGGGAGTAAGCTACCGGCCTCTCGAAATTTGGACGGATGTGAAGCTAGAGGGCCACATATGTCATCCTTGAGAGTTTCGAATCCGAGTTGCCATGCGAAAAGGGTTTGGTCATCGGACTGTTTCATGATCTCTTCCTGTCGGAGTTTAGCGAACGACGCTTGTTTTGTGGGTGGACGTTAGTGCTTACCTGAAGGCGAATGAACGCTTTACTACCCTCCCCATATAAGAGAGGCATATTGACGCCGAATATTCCAAGGAGACAGTACGCCAAATCCTCGGTCCGAGTTGTTTCGCGTCCAGAAGCCCACGACATGCGCTGTGCGACGCTGCTTTTGCTGACATCGAGGCCGCGAAGTATACTATCGTCAATCCCTGTCCTGGCGGCGATCAGCTCAAGCAACGAGCTTTTGGTACCAAGTTTACTCCAGCCAGTAAGGCCATGAGCATAGAACACGACAGAAGTAGGCGCAATCAACTCTTGCAACGTCCAGCCCCGCGTCCACCACTTGCTGTTCATAACGTGCGACACAAACTCGGGTTTCTGCGAGATCCAATTTTCGTCACCGTCTTCGACGTTATGAAAGGGCCGTAACCGCACATCGGAGAGATAGACGTAGCACACAGTTGATCGTTCATACCATACATACATGGAGTTGATGGCTTCTGACAATTCGGCTGGCCCACTGATTAATGGCATCTACAGTCTGGTGTGATAAGTACATACCGCTGGAAGATTTGTCTATACAACAGGTGTCCACCCAGACGAATTGCAAGCCATCTTGTTGTGCTTGGTGGCAACATTGCGCTAACTTCCTAAATCCGGCCTTGAGTCTCGTTGCGGGTGCGCCTTCTATGAACTCCTGATACGTGACCTCGTCGCCCTCCCATCGATGTGAAAGGATTGCATAAGCTGGGACGAAGGCGCCGTCGAATTCGTGAAACTTCCCGGTTGCCGCATGGAGCAGGCGCATTGCGTCATCGAAACTCGCCCACGGCTATCGAAATATCGCGAAAGGCTCTACCTCGAGCGAAGCGTCGTCACAGCGCTGTCAGCGCTGTCACCAACAGTGGAAGTATCGGCATTGTGTGCAGTGCGAAGTTTGAAGTGCGGTTGAGGTGTCGCGAAGTGGGGCTGCCTCCTCAGCCTCCCGACCCTCTCGCTCCTTTCTTCCTTCCGTGTCCGCTCCTACCTTCGTAGCGGCCCGCCCTACATCGAACCACAGAACATAAATTGAGGTCATACAGACTTTGCTATGCCCTCGACTACATATTATCGTGCTTAAGATAGACGCACACTTATGCAAATCCATCCGATGGTTGGCACGCAGCAGCATGCCAATGATTTATACTTACTGGATGATGAGACGCGAGAGCTAAAGCACTGCACAGTCAACTCTCTCGAGAAACACAGAGATCTTCATATTGAAGACCAAGAGGGTACTGTTCGTTTGGTAGGTCCCGAGTGGAAGCAATTGCCCTTTGCCAACTTTCCTCACAAATGCCACGAAGCGAAGCTGCATTTCCGACCGCGTTGATATTGACTAACTGGTAGGGACCGACACGCTTTAGAGCTTCGACGATTTTCAAACGGCATCGGCACTCGACTCTTGGCTTGGGGAGAACACCGCTACTTTATTCGACGTTCAACATGACGCTCTGAGCCATCAATGTTCAATTCCAGTGCTGCAGTACACACGTAATGACAAACCCAAGGCATGCTTAGCAAGTCGAATGGAAAAGTTACCCATCAAAAGGACTTCCACAACCCCGGTAAAAGGCCGTTATACTACAGGGATAATTGTTAACAATACCCCTAGTTCCGCGTTACTCTACGCGAGCACACGCGAGTCCCATCACAGTCATGAAACAATCGTAGCTCGCGGACACTAGGGAAATTGCTACAATGCACTCGATGGGATACCCTCCAAAATCAGCTGCAGCTCCGAGAATGACGACGATGGCTGTTGACATGCAGAACACTGGCAAACGTTTTCAGAATCCTGGAAAGAGCAATGATGTATTTGTATAAGATCACTGCCTGTTCTCGTACAATTTCTACACTCACTCCACGCATTCGCCGTCTATCAACAAGTTCTTCACATTAGACAATTCAAATCCATACACCACTATGCGTATCTCCCACTTGTCCATGTTCGCCCTCAGCGGCCTTTCCATCGCTAGTCCCGTCCTCACCAAACGCGCCGATGCAGTCAGTCTCCTGACTGATCTCTACGCTACCGTTCAAATTTACACTGGAGCCATCAGTAATGCTCCCGTCCCGAATTCACATATTCCCAATGCTGATGATCGCAGATGCCACCCTTGCGCCTCTCTCCGCGGACTCCTCCCT
>Ga0210040_10011030_pt1 | contig 10283 bp, 12 predicted proteins | sample CryGeyCG12114_NA_FD_185462 | JGI IMG/M metagenome (GOLD analysis project Ga0210040, IMG submission 185462) | Groundwater microbial communities from aquifer - Crystal Geyser CG19_WC_8/21/14_NA (SPAdes) (version 2) | ecosystem: Environmental > Aquatic > Deep subsurface > Groundwater | place: USA...
CCGCCAGAACCAGTCCAGTCCGTCGTCCGGCCCGGCCATGCCGCGGTTGGTGAGCAGTACGGCGACCAGGTCGCGGCCCGGGTCGACCCAGGCGGTGGTGCCGGTGCCGCCGTCCCAGCCCCACCGGCCCGGGGTGGCGCCGGCCAGCCCGGTCGCCGCCGGGTCCAGGTCCAGGCCCACCTGCAGCCCCCAGGAGCGGCCCGGCTGCAGGAACACCGCCGCGTCGGCCCGCTGCCCGGCGGTGAGCGCGTCACCGGTGAGCTGCGCCATCGCCGCCGGACCGACCACCGGTGCGCCGCCGTCGGCGAGCGCGCTCAGGTAGGTGAGGACCTCCGGCGCGGTCGACACCAGGCCGGCGGCCAGGCCTTCGAATCCCGGCGGCCGGGCGGAGATCCCGTCGGCCGGGTCGAGCACCACGAGCCCGTCGCCGTCCGGCTGGTAGGCCGTGGTCATCCGGTCGGGGTCGCGGCCCCAGAGCCCGGTGGATCGCAGCCCCAGCGGTCCGGTGACCCGGTCGGCCAGCAGCTCCCCCACCGACCGGCCCGTCGCCCGGGACAGCAGGACGGCGAGCACCTCGGCGCTGACGTGGTACAGCCACCGTTCCCCCGGCTGGGCCGCCAGGGGCAGCTCCCCGAGCCGGGCCAGGAACTCGTCGGCGCCGATCGGCGGCGGCAGCGGCCCGGGCCCGATCCGGGCCTCATCGATCGCGTCGGACAGCGGCGTGCCGTCCCACAGTCCTCCGAAGCCAGGGGTGCTGGAGAGCAGGTGGCGCACCGTGATCGGCCGCTCGACCGGGACGGTGTCGGTGAGCGCCGCACCCCGGGTGGCGAGGACCCGCGGTTCGGCGAGCTCGGGCAGCCAGCGGCCGACCGGGGCGTCGAGGGCGAGCACGCCGTCCGCCACGAGCCCGAGGGTCAGCGGCCCGGCGAAGAGCTTGGACAGTGACGACAGCCGGAACAGCGTGTCCGGTCCGGCCGGGGCCGGGCGCCCCAGGGTCAGGCAGCCCCCGGTGTGCACCTCGACCTCGCCGCGGTACCGGACGGCGGCGGCGAAGCCGGGCACCCGGCCCGCCGCCACGTGGGCCTGCAGGATCGACCAGACGGTCACGAACCGGGAGAGGTGGGACATGCCGGGCCTCCTGCTGGACGACGGACGACGCAGTCGCTGCGAAGACCGCGCCGCGCCGCCGAACTCATCGGTCCGGCGGCGGCCACCGACTCGTGGCCCGGCCGATGAGCGCCTGGCGGTCAGCCCTGCTTGATCGCCGAGACGTCGAACTCGATCTGGATGCGGTCGCTGACCAGCACGCCGCCGGTGTCCAGCACCGCGTTCCAGGTCAGGGCCCAGTCGCTGCGCTTGATCGCCAGCGCGCCCTCGAACCCCACGCGGGTGTTGCCGAAGGGGTCCAGCGCCGAACCGGTCAGCGTGAAGTCGACCGACACCGACCGGGTGACGTCCTTGATCGTGAGGTCGCCGGTGACCCGGTAGACGCCGTCGTCGATCGGCTCGACGCCGGTGGAGAGGAAGACCATCTCCGGGTAGCGCTCCACGTCCAGGAAGTCCGGCGAGCGCAGGTGCGCGTCCCGGTCGGGCGTGCCGGTGTCGATGCTGGCGGTCGCGATGCGCAGCGTGACGCTGCTGGCCGCCGGCTCGGCGGTGTCCAGGTGCGCGGTGCCGGAGAACTCGGTGAAGGCACCGCGGACGGTGGTCACCATGGCGTGCCGGGCACGGACGCCGATCCGGGTGTGCGCGACGTCGACGACGTAGTCGCCGGTGACGTCGGCCAGGGCGCTGGTGGCGGCGTCGAAGTCCGTCGCGGCACCATCCGGTGCGCGGTGCTTGCCCACGGGTCAACGCTCCTCTCTCAGGGGTACAACCCGTCGATCGTGCCCGATGGCCGCGCGCGCGTCACCGGGAGGGGCCACGTCGAGCGCGGACGGCGCGGTCCGTTCTCCGTCGGCGCTGCTCGGGACGCAGCAGGGCCCGGGTCCGCCTGGACCCGGGCCCTGTGCGCCGTGGTGCTGGTGCTCGCGAGTGCTGGGGTGGGTCAGTACCAGCCGGTGGACTTCGAGTGCGACCAGGCACCGCACGGCGAGCCGTAGCGGGAGTCGATGTAGATCAGACCCGCGTCGATCTGCCGGTAGCCGTCGGAGGTCTTGGCGATCCCGGTGCCCTTCCAGGTGGAGTCCAGGAACTGCGGGATGCCGTAGGCGCTGCTGGAGGGGTTCTGCGCGTTGGGGTTCCAGCCGCTCTCCTTGCCCCACAGGCTCTCGAGGCAGGAGAACTCGTTCTGGTCGCCACCGAGCGCGGCCAGCGCGTAGTCCTGGAACGACCCGCTGCCCGACGAGGCACGCGGCGCCGGGGCAGCGGACTCCTCGGTGACCTCCCGAGCGGCCTGCTCTTCGGCGGCGACGCGCGCCTCCTCGGCGGCCTGGGCCTGCTCGGCGGCGACCCGCGCCTCCTCGGCGGCCTGCGCCTCGGCGGCGACCCGGGCCTGCTCGGCGGCCAGGGCGTCGCGCGCGGCCTGGTCCGCGGCGGCCTGCGCCTGCACGGCGGCGGCCTGCTCGGACTCCCGCTGGCTGCGCTGGGCGGCCAGGTCGCCGAGCCGGTCGGCGAGCTCGCCGTCGGTGAGGGCGGTTGCGGTCTGCTGCGAGCTCAGCCCCAGCTGCTCGGCGACGGTGACCGTCTCGGCGGCGGCGTCGGCGTGGGCGTCGGGCTCACCGCCGCCGAGGACGTTGACCATGATCGCGCCGGCAGCGGCGACGGACAGGTACAGCGCGGGACGGCGCAGTCCACCGGGGGGCAGCCGGCGCGCGGCGCGGCGGTGGCCGGCGCGCGGGGCGGCGGTGGCGGGCTCGGCGGTGGTGGCTCCAGCCGCGTCGGGGAGCTCGATGACCTCGGTGTCCGGACCCGTGACCGCGGTGAGGACCTCGGTGGGGAGCGACTGCTCGTTCGACGTGGACGTGGTGGTGCGACGGGACATGAAGAGAGTGACTCCGTGGGTCTTCCGCGGCCGCCTACCGAGTTAGCTGACGGATTCGGGCGGGAAGTCGCCCTACCCGGCCGGGCATGTGCCCGGGCGGGATTCACCCCAGTGCTGCGGTGGGTCCCCGGCTCGCTGCGCACAGCGACTCGGCGGCATCCGGCGCGGGCTCCCCGGCTGGGGACCTGACGTCCGACCGGACCGGGCAAACGTAGATGCCGTTACCGGGTCGTGACAATCCTCGGGCCGGTATTTCGTGGTGATGTGCCACGCCTTGCCACAGAGGCTGAGGTGTGGTGTGCCTGCTGGTGCGCGTGGTGCCGATGGGAGACATCCCCGGTCAGGGGAGTCGCCACACCGTCGTCCGGCGCACCTGGCCCCCGTCGGCGTCCGGCACGTCGTACTCGGCCTGCGCCAGCAGGCCCTCCTTGGGCACGTACGCCCGCCCCGGGTCGCCCAGCAGCACGGTGGCGCCCCGCAGCCACGCCGCGCCCAGGAACGGCAGCACCCGGGCGGTCATGTCCCGGTCGTAACAGACGTCGCCGGCCAGGACGACGTCCACCGGCGGCGGTTCCTCGTCCAGCACGTCGCCGGCGAGCTCGATCCCGCGCACCCCGTTGGCCTCGGCGTTGATCCCGATGGCGGTGTGCGAGTACGGGTCGACGTCGCTGGCCAGCACGCTGTCCGCGCCGGCCAGCAGCGCCGCGACGGCGACCAGGCCGCTCCCGGCGCCGAGGTCGAGCACCCGGCGGCCGGCGACGAGCTCCGGGTGGTCGAGCACGTGCCGGGCCAGCGCCTGCCCGCCGGGCCAGGCCGCGGCCCAGAAGGGCGGGTCCTGTCCCGCTCCCCCGCCCTCGGTCTCCATCGCCTCCCAGAGACCGACGACGTCGTCGGCGACGTGCAGCTGCACCTCCGGAACGAGGGTCGGCCGGTCGAGCCGGGTGTGCGCCCGGAGGAAAGCGGGCGAGACGCTGCGCTGGTCCGGCACCCGGGTCAGTCCTTGCGGTCGCTGCGCACCACGGTGACCGGACACGGGGCGTGCCGGGTCACCTGGTCGCTGACCGAGCCCAGCAGCAGCCCGGCGAAGCCACCGCGGCCACGGGCACCCACCACGAGGACGTCGGCGCCCTCGGCGGCCTCGATCAGCGAGCGCACCGGCGCGGCGTGCACCACGTGGCAGACGGCGGCCTTCGCGCGCTCGGCGCCGATCGCGGCGGCGACGTCGGCCTCCAGGTCGGCCTGCACGGCCTTCTCGTACTCAGCGATCGGCGGCACGAAGCCGGGCTCCCAGCTGGCCGGCTGCGGCGCGGTGGCGATCCGCCAGGCACGCACCACGTGCAGCGGCCACGAGGCGCGCTCGGCCAGGGTGGCCGCCCACTCCAGGGCCTCCTGCGCGCAGCCCGAGCCGTCGTGCCCGACGACCACGCCGCCGTCGACGACCGCGCGGGTCGACACCTCGGCGTCCGCGCCGGCCAGCTCGGTCGCCGCCTCGTCGAGCTCGCCCGAGGACACTGCTCCCACCTGCCGCTCCGTCAAGGCCGTCTCCTGTCGCTCCACCCGATGCCGGGCACCAGGACGTCCCTGGTGCCGACAGCCTGTCCTACCGCTCCGGGGAACGGCTCGGCAGGACCGCCGGTTCCCCGGCGGGCCCGTCCAGCAGCCCGGTGAGCAGGGGCCGGTAGCCGTCGTGGGCCAGGGCCAGCCCGCCCAGCTCGGCAGCCGCGCACCAGCGCAGTTCGTCGTGCTCGTCGGGGGCGCGGTTGACCGGGTCGCCGTCCCACCGGTCCACCCGGTGGACGGTCAGCCGGAGCCCGTCGTCGCCGTCCCCGACCACCAGCTCGGCGACGCGGGCGGACTCGCCGACCTCGACGCCCAGCTCCTCGCGGAGCTCCCGCACCAGGGCCTGCCGGCTGGTCTCCCCCGGCTCGACGTGACCGCCGGGCAGGTCCCAGACGTCGGGGTACCACCGGCGCCCGGGGCTGCGGTGGGCGAGCAGCACCCGACCGTTGCGCACCAGGGCGCCGGCGACCACGACGTGCACCCGTGGAGGTGTCAGTCGCGGACGACGTGGACGGCGGCCTCCTCGGCCGAGGCGGCGCCCCCGTCGATGCCCTCGTCCTCGGCGTACAGCTCGTCCTCGCGGTCGACCAGGCCACCGTCGTCACCGTCGGCGAGCCGCCCGGCGCGGTCGTCGCCCACCTCGTCGTCGATCAGCTCGCCGTCGGTGTCGGAGGAGTCGCCCAGTCCGTCGCCCTGTTCGCGGACGCCGTCGGGCAGCTCGCGGGCGAGCCGGCCGTCGAGGCTCTCGCCGGACTCCTCCTCGCGGACGGTGGTGCCCCAGTCGTTCGAGGCCCACGGACGGTCGGCGGGCGAGTAGCCGGCCGTGTCGTCGTCGGCGTCCACCTCGAGGGTGTCCGAGACCGTGGCCACGGTCTCCGGGTCGGTGTTGTCGTGTTCGCTGCGCATCGTGGTGCTCCTCCGTCGTCCTCTGTTCGGACGTGGGCACTCCGGTGGCCCGTCCTGCCCTGACCGTCGGAGTCTGCCCCCCTCGTCGCCCACCCGACCAGGGGGTTCGGATCGCGCCGAAGGCCGGTCTGCTCTTGACTGATCATGAGCCGGCACGCGCCGGCAGTGGAACGACTGAAGGAGGAACGGCAGCCATGGAGCACTTCACCATCGCCACCGTCGCCGAGACGAGCGCCGACTTCCGTCGCGTGCTCTGGACCGGCGAGCACACCCAGCTGGTGATCATGACCATCCCGGTGGGCGGGGAGATCGGCGAGGAGGTGCACGAGGTCGACCAGATCCTCACCTTCGTCAGCGGTACCGGTAAGGCCAAGGTCAGCGGCCAGGAGAAGAACGTGACACAGGGCGACCTGGTCGTCGTCCCGGCCGGCAAGAAGCACAACTTCCTCAACACCGGCGTGAACCCGCTGGTGCTGTACACGGTCTACGGCCCGCCGGAGCACGCCGACAAGGCCGTGCACAAGACCAAGGAGCAGGCCGACGAGCTCGAGGAAGCCGGCAAGGACGAGCCGCCGACCTCCGACTGACGGCGGTGGGGAGGGTCGGGGGCACGGGCCGGCGCGGAGGAAGATCCTCACGTGACGACGCAGCCCGGCATCTTCGCCCTCGGCACCCCTGAGCACTGCTACCTGGAGCTCGACCTCGAGCCCGGCCGCTCCGCCGACGACCTGGTCCGCGGGGTGGCCGGGCTCTCCGGTCCGCTGAGCTCGACCGGCGGGGTGAACCTGGTGCTGGGCTTCCGGCCCGAGCTGTGGGCCTCGGTCGCACCACAGGACGCGCCGGCCGACGCCGCCGGCTTCACCGAGGACATCGTCGGTGCCGGCGGCTACCGGATGCCGGCCACGCAGCACGACGCCTGGGTGTGGGTCGCCGGTGGGAACCGGACGGCGGTGTTCGACAACGCCCGGACCGTGCTCGCCGCGCTCGCCGGGATCGCCGCCGTTGCCGGCGAGGTGACCGGGTGGCTGTACCAGCACGACCGGGACCTGACCGGGTTCATCGACGGCACCGAGAACCCCTCGCTCCTCACCGCCGCGCAGGTGGCCGCGGTGCCGGCCGGTGAGCCGGGCGCGGGGGCCAGCATCGTGCTGTACCAGGTGTGGCGGCACGACAGCGCGGCCTGGGAGTCGCTGGGCATGGTCGGCCAGGAGATGTCGATGGGGCGCACCAAGCCCGAGAGCGTCGAGCTCCCCGAGGACGTGATGCTGCCCAGCGCGCACGTCGCGCGCACCACCGTCGAGGTGGACGGCGAGGAGAAGCAGATCTTCCGGCGCAACGTCGCCTACGGAGGCGTGACCGACCACGGGACGGCGTTCGTCGGCTTCGCCCGCGACCGGTGGCGGCTGCACGAGATGCTGCGGCGGATGGCTGGGGCCGCCGACGGCATCCGCGACGGGCTGACCGGCTTCCTCACCCCGCTGACCGGGGCGTACTACACCTGCCCGTCGATCGACGCGCTCGCCCGCTTCGCGCCGCCGGACGAGGACTGACGGTCGCCGTGACGCCGGGATCTGCCGAGGCGGCGGGAGCCGAGGTGCCCGAGCCGGCGGCAGCCGAGGTGCCCGGGGGCGGGGATCCGGCGTGCTGGCTGGACCAGGTGTGCCCGGCGTGTGGCCGGCTCACCGAACGCACGGCGGACGGCCGGTGCGCAGCGTGCGGCGAGGCATGGGACGTCACCTGACCGTCGCGACCTCGGGGCTCGACCGAGCTCCACTCCGGTCCTGGCCCACGACCCGGGGGCACAGCTGCACCCTGCGGGCACGGCTGGGACAGCGGTGTCGCCACCGGCGGCCGCTGGGCCGCCGGTCGGACTCAGGCGGCGTTGCTCTTGAGCTCGGCGCCGTACCAGCTGGTCAGCAGGTGCGTGCGCACGGCCCCGGGGAGCGCGCCCCAGCGGAGCAGGGCGGCCCGAGCCGGCAGGGCGCTCGCCGCAGCGAGCTGGCCGAGCTCGAGCACCCGCTCCGGGCGCGGACTGAACTGGCTGCGGTCGTACAGCCCGGCAGCCAGATGACTGTCGAAGGCCGCGAGGATGTCAGCTTGGTGCGCCGAGTCGAACCACTGAGGACTCCGCGGCGAGCTCTCTGCGAGGTGATGACGGATCACGAGCTCTTCATCGGCAGGTTGTGCCCTGGTCGTGACGGGATCGCACCCGGTGTTCCGTGCACATCTGCCAGGACTCGCGCTGTGCACTTCTGCCAGTGCGTACCGCCCTACAGCCCGCCGGCCACCCGCAGCACCGCACCGGTGCAGTAGCCGGCCTCGGCGCTGAGCAGCCAGGCGATCGCCGGTGCGATCTCGTCCGGCTCCCCGGCCCGCCCCATCGGTACCCGCCCGGTCACCCGGTCCAGCCGCCCGGCGTCGCCCGCGCCGGCGTGGATCCCCGTGCGCACCAGCCCCGGAGCGACCGCGTTGACCCGCACGCCGTCGTCGGCGAGCTCCTTGGCCAGCCCCATGGTCAGCGCGTCGACCCCCGCCTTGGCCGCCGCGTAGTGCACGTACTCGTGCGGCGAACCCAGCGTCGCCGCCCCGGAGGAGATGGTCACGATCGCGCCGCCGGGCCCGCCCCGCCGCCGGGACATCACCTGGGCCGCCCGGCGCGCGCAGAGCACGACGCCGAGGAGGTTCACGTCGAGCACCAGCCGGATCACGTCGACCGGGGTGTCGGCCAGGTCGCCGAGGTGCGCCGTCAGCCCGGCGTTGGCGACCAGGCCGGTGACCGGCCCCAGCTGCTCGGCGGCGGTGTCGAACAGCGCGTCGACGTCGTCGGGGTCGGTCACGTCGGCCCGGACGGCGACCGCCCGCACGCCCAGCCCGGTCGCGGCCGCGACCACGTCGTCGGCCTCGGCGCGGCCGGAGCGGTAACCGATCGCCAGGTCGTGCCCCTGCCGGGCGAGGTGGACCGCGGTGGCCGCACCGATCCCGCGGCTGCCCCCGGTGACGACGGTGACGGGACGGGCATCGGGCAGCGAGGACGACGACGAGGAGGGCACCCCGCGATCCTGCCGCCCACCGCGCGCGGACTGTCACCCCTGCCCGGCAGACTCGCCTCCGTGGACCTGACCTCCGAGGCCGTGCCCGTCGACGGCGTGGTGCGACGGCTGCAGCCGCTGCTGGTCGAGGTGCGCGATGCCCTGGTCAGCGGCCTCGCCGTCAGCCGGGCCGTCCACGCCGCCCACGGCTGGCACCCGGCCGCCGACCGCCATCTGGACCACCAGCTGGTCCGCCGCGAGGCGATGGAGCGGCTGCGCCCCTTCGCCGAGCACGACGACCACCCGTTCGGCACCCAGCTGGAGTTGCTCGACCACGGCAACGAGAACCTCGGCCTGCCGATGAGCGGCCTCATCCTGCGCACCCCCACCGAGGTGCTGCGGGTCTGGCACTCCGACGACGGCGAGCTGCCGGCCGCCGAGACGCAGGGGCTGCGCGACTTCTACCGGCAGGCGCCCGTCGCCCAGTTGCACCTGCAGCTGGCGCTGGACGCCGGCCCCGACCCGCGGCGGCGCGACCACCTGGCACTGCTGTGGGCCGACGCCCGCACCCCCGGCCGCGACCCGGAGCTCGTCCGCTTCGACCTCGTCCGGCCGCGCGACTGGGTGGGCCGCAAGGTGGAGATCGACTGGCACGTGGGCCTGCTCGACCGGCTCGGCCCCCGGGCGGCCTGACCGAGCCCGGCGCGGTCGACGCACCACGCGACGACCCCCGGCGAGCGCCCGCGGCACCCCCGGCCGCAGGCCCAGGACGCGTGCCACCACAATGGTCTGGTGCACAGAGGCAGGAACGTAGACCCCGGAATCGCCCGCTCGTGGCTGCTGGTCAACGGCGCCCGGACCGAGCTCTTCGACGAGGCGTACGCGTCGCGGGCCGACCAGATCATCCTCGACATCGAGGACGCGGTCGACCCCGCCCGCAAGCCCGAAGCGCGCAAGGACGTCGCCGAGTGGCTGTCCGGCGGTGAGAAGAAGGCCTGGGTCCGGATCAACGACCACTCGACCCCGTTCTGGACCGACGACGTCGCGGCCCTGGCCGGGCTGCCCGGCCTGAACGGCGTGATGCTCGCCAAGACCGAGTCCGCCGAGCACGTCACCGAGACCTTCGACCGGCTGGGCGGCGCCACCCCGGTGCTCGCGCTGGTCGAGTCGGCCCTGGGCATCGAGGAGGCCGTGCGCATCGCCTCGGCCCGCGGCGCCTTCCGGCTGGCCTTCGGCAGCGGCGACTACCGCCGCGACACCGGCACCAGCGCCGACGACCTGGCCATGGCCTACCCGCGCTCCCGCCTGGTCATCGCCAGCCGGGTGGGTGGCCTGCCCGGCCCGATCGACGGCCCCACGGTGAGCGCGAGCCACCCGATCCTGCGCGAGCAGTCGGCGCTGACCGTCTCCCTCGGGCTGACCGGCAAGCTCTGCCTGCAGCTCGACCAGCTGCCGGTGATCAACGAGGTCATCAGCCCGGCACCGTCGGACGTGGCGTGGGCCCGTGACTTCCTGGCCGACTTCGAGGCACGTGGTCAGGTCATCCGGGACGGCAGCGACCTGCCGCGTCTCGGCCGGGCCCGCAAGATCGAGAAGCTCGCGACGGCGTTCGGCGTCGAGCCCAACTAGTCAAAGGGCCCTCCTGCCCCCCACCACTCGCAAGCTCGCGGCGGGCCCCTGCAGGAGGGCCATCAGGGCTCCAGGACGCCGAGGACGACGGTGCCGCCCAGGTCGTCGTCCTCGACCACCCGGGCGGCCAGGCCGGCAACGGTGAACGCCGCCAGCGTCGACGCCGCCTGCCGGTC
>Ga0210040_10011032_pt1 | contig 10282 bp, 8 predicted proteins | sample CryGeyCG12114_NA_FD_185462 | JGI IMG/M metagenome (GOLD analysis project Ga0210040, IMG submission 185462) | Groundwater microbial communities from aquifer - Crystal Geyser CG19_WC_8/21/14_NA (SPAdes) (version 2) | ecosystem: Environmental > Aquatic > Deep subsurface > Groundwater | place: USA...
TGCCTACAGCGAGTGTGCCACACCCGATCCCATCCCGAACTCGGCCGTGAAACCACCCTGCGCCTATGGTACTGTGTCTTAAGACACGGGAGAGTCGGTCGGCGCCAGACCACCAGGCCGGAACGTACACAACATAAACCCCCACATGCTCATAAACAGCATGTGGGGGTTCGCCGTTGAAGAGTGTCCGAGATCACAGGTCGTGTCTTCAGCCTTCGGCAGCCCAGCCGACAAAGGCTGCAATCGGCTACTGAAGCTTAACCCAACTTCAGCCTGAAATCAGGTCGCTGCAACCGGTGCGCAGGTCAGAGGCGACTCTCGCATAGCCGCGATTCGCACGAGCGGGGACGGCATTCCGCCGCGCAATGCTGCCGCGCCGAGGTCGCGGGTGATCACCACCAGCCCCTCCGGCAGATCCGGACTGCCGGCCATTGGCAGCGGTGGGGCGAAAAGGCTGCCTACGGCCTGCACAAGCAGTGGCACGGTGGAGCCTGGCGGGCGCACGAACCCTTTTACCCGCAACAGCCGATCCCCGCAGAAGGCTGCAAGGTCCTCCATCCAATCAAGCCTGTCCTCCCAGGAGGCAGCATCGGTGAAGGTGGCCCGCAGGACAGCGACGCGGGGATGAGCGGTGCTTCCGGCGATCTCGGGCATGGCGCCACTCACTGCGGCCGGGCGAAATGCCGATCTCGCCCGTGTGGTCCGGTCCGTCTCCACCACGCATGTCGCCAGCGGGTTGATGGACGCTGCCAGCGCAGCCGCCGCTTCAGCACTGGACAGGTCAAGCTTGGTCAGAACGATGGTGCCCGCAGCCGCCAGCTGCGCCGAGACCTCCTCGAAATACGCGGCGTGCTGCACTGCCTGCGAGGCATCGCAGGTGGACACGACACGAACGGTCAGTCCTAGTGGCGCCAGCGGGAGCAGCGAGCGCAGGATCGGTCCGGGCCGCGACAGGCCCGAGCATTCCAGCACGATCCGCGCGAAAGGCGGGTGCCCTGCACGGGCCCGCTCCTCGATCAGAGCACGCACGGTGAAAACCAGGTCACTGGTCATGGAGCAGCACACGCAGCCATTGGCGAGCATCGCCATGGGCAGCGTCCCGCCTTCGGCCACGATGGCGCCATCCACATCGATTTCACCGGCTTCGTTCACGATCACCGCCGTATTCGCAGCGTCCGGCAGGCCCAGCCAATCCACGAGCAGCGAGGTCTTGCCGCTGCCGAGGAAGCCCGCAAGCAGGATGAACTCGGTGCTGTCCATCATGCCTCGCCCGCCTCCGCCTCCTTCTGCGCTGCCACCATCGCGCGGATATCGCCCAGCAGTTCCTCCACGTCGAAGACCAGGCCGGCGCGGATCGTGTGACGAAGCGCGCGCCGCCACTCGGCCTTGTTGGTCTCGTCGTTCAGGCGCAGCGCGCCCGTGCCGTAGAGCAGCTTGAAGTCCTCGAGCGGGTTTTCGTCCAGCACCAGCAGGTCGGCCATCTTGCCGACCTCGATGCTGCCAGTCTCGTGATCGATGCCCAGCAGTTCCGCGCCCAGGATGCTCGCCGAACGCAGCACCTCCAGTCCGTTGAACCCCGCCTCCTGCAGCAGCTCCAGTTCGCGGATGTAGCCGAAGCCGAAGATCTGGAAGATGAACCCGGAGTCGCTGCCGGTGCAGACCCGCCCTCCACGGTTCTTGTAGGCGTTCAGGAACTGCATCCAAAGCCGGTAGTGCGCCTTCCACTCCACCTCGTTGGAGACCGACCAGCGATACCAGTAGGCGCCGTGCCCGCCCCGCGCGGGCTGGAAGTAGCGCCACATGCTCGGCCAGGTGTACTCGTCGTGCCAGTCGGCGCGGCGGAAGCGCATGAGGTCGCGGTTGGCGTCGTAGATCGTGAAGGTCGGAACGAAGGTGAAGTCGAGCTCGAGGAAGTGCTCCAGCACCTCGTTCCACTTGGCGCTGCCCGGCTCGGCCGCCTGGAGGAAGGTCTGCCCGGCGGCGGAGAAGCGGAAATACTCGTCGTTGTAGTTGTAGCCAGGCGGGTAGGCCTGCACCACGCGGTCGTCGTAGAGCGCCTCCGGCAGGCCATAATAATGCTCCGCGCTGGTCAGGCCCCAGCGGGCCGTGGTGAGCGCGTTCATGCGCGTCACCGCCTGCTGTGCATGGTGACAGCCACTGCGGAGCCCAAGCTTGCCGCATTCCTCCAGCGCCGCGCGCATGATCGCGGGCGGCCCCCCGAAGAACTTCACGCCGTCCGCGCCCGCGTCCTTGGCCCGTCGCAGCCAGTCCCGCGCCTCGTCGGGCGTGTGGATGGTCTTGAGCATGTCGTTCACGGCGGGGAAGTAGGGATGCGCGCGGATGCGTGGCGCGGCGATGCGGTTGGCCGCCGAGGCCTCGCGCTGCTCCGCCACCCAGTCCAGCCCACTGAAGCAGCCCATCTCCCGCACGGTGGTCACGCCGTGGGCCAGCCACAGCTTGTAGACATAGTCCGCCGGCGCGACGGTGCCGTGCAGCGCGTGGTAGGGCACGCCGATATGCGTGTGGCAGTCGATCAGCCCGGGCGTCACGAACTTGCCGTGGCAGTCGATCTCGCGGTCCCCGCCTGGTGGGCGTCGTCCCGGGCTGATCGGACGATGCGGCGTGCCGACGGGGGTGATGGAGGCGATCCGGTCGCCCTCCACCACGATGTCCGCCGGGCCCCAGGGCGGGGCGCCCGTGCCGTCGATGATCGTCGCGCCACGCAGCACCAGCCGCCGGTAGGGACCGGCGCCGCGGTCGCGCCCGGTGGCCGCCGGCACGGGCGGCATGCCGAGCTTCGTATTCTTGGCCGTGATTTCCGTGCCGACCGGGGGCGGGCTGTCGCTCATGTCGTTTCCTCCGATTGCCGGCGGCGGTAGCGGCGCCCGAGCATTGCGCTGCCCGCCACGGTCAGCACCAGCGTGATGCCGAGCAGGATGAAGGCCAGCGCCGCGCCAAAGGGCCAGTTGTTGCCCCGCACGAACTGGTCGTAGACGGCGGGCGCCATCATCTTGAACTGCGGCCCGCCCAGAAGCACCGCGCTGGCATAGGTGTTCATGCACAGCACGAAAACCAGCACCGAACCGGCGGCGACCCCCGGCAGCGCCAGCGGCAGCACCACGCGGCGGAACACCGTCATCGGGTGGGCGCCGAGATTGGACGCCGCTTCCTCGGTCTGCCGCGGAATGCTCTCGATCACCGCGGACAGCGTCAGCACCATGTAGGGCAGCACCACCGCGACGATCCCCGCCACGACGGCGCCGGTGTTGTAAAGCAGCGGCAGCGGCGCCGCGATCAGCCCCAGGCCGCGGAGGCCTGCGTTGATCGCTCCGCCATTGCCCAGCAGGGCCATCCAACCGGCCGCGCGCACCACGTTGCCCACCAGCAAAGGGAACAGCACCAGGATGGTGGCGAGGCTCTTCCACCGCCCCTGCATCCGCGCCAGCCAGTAAGCGGCGGGAAAGCCCAGCACGAGCGCGAGCAGCGTGCTGCCGGTGGCCACCGCCAGCGTCGTTCCCAGAACGCTGCGGTAGTACGGGTCGGCCACGGCGCGCAGGTAGTTGGCCGCGCTCATCGCCTCCACCATCATCTCGGTCGGGCTGTACTCGTTCAGCGAGATGCGGAACAGCAGCAGCATCGGCGCGACGAGCAGCAGCGAAACCAGGATCCCGGCGGGAAGGACGAGCGCGGCCACGTGATCAGCCCTTGAACTGCTTGTTCCAGAAGTCCAGCACCTCGGAATGCGCCCGCGTCAGGTAGTCGTAGTCCGGCGAGCGCAGCCGCGCCTGGTCGGCCTCGCTGAGGCTGATGCGGGACGCGATCTCGGGAGGGAGAGTCGCGTCCGTCACGGTCGGCAGGTAGCCCATGCGGTCCGCGAAGGCGGTCTGTGCCTCCGGCTTCAGCATGGCGTCCAGGTAGGTGTAGGCGTTGTCCTTGTTGCGGCTGTTCCGCGGCAGGGCGGCCTCGAACAGGATGGCGTAGGCGCCTTCCTTCGGCACCACGTGGCGCAGCGGGATGCCAGCCTTCTGCCACATGTACCCGCGTGCCAGCCACATCGGCGTCATCCACACCTCCTCGCCCTTCAGCGCGGCCGCCAGCGCCTCGTTGGAGGGAAAGATCTTCGCGTCGAGCGAGCGGAGTTCCATCAGCTTGCCCTTGGCCGGGCCGTAGTCGCTGAAGCTGCCGCCGCCCGCCATCGCCGCGGCGAAGGTGTTGGTGGAATACAGGATGTCCGAGAAGCCGACCCGGCCGCGGTACTTGGGGTCCCACATATCCGCGAAGGAGGTGGGGGCCGTCGTCACCTTGTCCGGATTGTAGAGCAGCACCAGCGCCGAATAGATGTGCGGGATGGCGTAGGGCTTGCGCAGCGCCGGCACGATGCTGCCCGCGCGCGACAGCCGGCCGAAGTCCAGCGTGTCCAGCGTGTTCTGCTGGGCCATCATCTGCATGTCCGTGTCGGACAGGCAGGCCACGTCGAAGGTGCCGCGCCGCGCCTGGCGCTCGGCCAGCAGCTTGGTCTTGCGCGGGTCCGCATTGGCCACGTCCTGCAGCACCTCGATGCCCTGGGGCCCCATCAGCGGCGTGTCGATGTGCTGGCGTAGCAGCTCGCCGTAATCGCCGCCCCAGGTGCCCACCACCACCTGTTTCGCCTGCGCTCGGGCGATGCCGGGCAGGCCGGCGGCCGCTGCGGCGATGGCGGCGGTGCTGAGGGTCGCGCGTCGCGTGATGTTCATGCGTCAGGCTCCTTTCTCGTCATGTCGCGCCGCCGGCAGCAGCCGGGCGGCCGAGGGTTCCCACGAAAGCGCCACGGCATCGCCGGGCGAGAGGCGGCGCAGCGGGCTGTCCGCCCCGGGCGTCGGCAGCACCGCCACCAGGGGCGTGCCGCCGAGTTCCGCATGATACTCCGTTTGCGCGCCCAGGTAGGTGACCGCGCGCAGGCGGGCCGGCCCGCCCTCCGCGGGGGTGATCCGCACATGCTCGGGCCGCAGCGCCAGCACGGGCCGGCCGGGCGGCGGAGGCCCGCCCGCGCAGGCCAGCAGCGCGCCGGATGCCGCGCGGAAGGCGCCGGGCGAGTCCAGCGCCCCCTCCACCAGGTTGCAGCGGCCGACGAAGCCGGCGACGAAGGGATCGGCGGGACGCTCGTACAGGTCCTCCGCCGTGCCGACCTGGCGCACCCTTCCGCGTTCCATCACCACCAGCCGGTCGGCCATGGTCAGTGCCTCCTCCTGGTCATGGGTCACGATCAGGGTGGTCAGGCCCAGGCGCTGCTGGAGGGCGCGGATCTCCATCCGCACCTCGCCCCGCAGCTTGGCGTCGAGGTTGCTCAGCGGCTCGTCCAGCAGGAACACCGCCGGGTTCACCACCAGGGCACGGGCCAGGGCCACGCGCTGCTGCTGCCCGCCCGAAAGCTGGCGCGGCAGCCGGTCCTCCAGCCCCTCCAGCCGGACCATGCGCAGCGCCTCGCGCGTGCGGGATTCCCGATCGGCGCGGTTCACCCGCCGCATTTCCAGGCCAAAGGCCACGTTCTGCGCCACCGTCATGTGCGGGAACAGCGCGTAGGACTGGAACACCATGCCCGTGTCCCGCCCATGCGGCGGGGCGCGGGTGACGTCCTTGCCCGCGATCAGCACGCGCCCCTCACTCGGCGGCACGAAGCCCGCGACCATGCGGAGCGTCGTGGTCTTGCCGCAGCCCGACGGGCCCAGCAGCGCCACCATCTGCCCCTGCGGCACGTCGAGATCGACCCGCTCCACGGCGACGGAGGCGCCGAAGCGCTTGCCGAGCCCGTCCAGCACGAGGTTGCCCATCAGGCGGTGGCCCTGCTGCGGGTTCGGGTCATACGGTCCTCGCGATGGAAACGAAGCGGTCGGTGATGAGCATCAGCACGGCCACGAGCACGATCTGCACGGTGGCGACGGCCGCCAGCGTCGGGTCCACCCGGAACTCAAGGTAGTTCAGCATGGCCACGGGCAGGGTGGTGCGCCCGGGCCCCACCAGCAGCAGGCTCAGCTCCAGGTTCTCGAAGCTCTGGATAAAGGAGAACAGGCAGGCGGCGATGATTCCGGGCCGCATGGCCGGCAGCGTGATGCGGCGGAACACGGTGAAGGGGCGGGCGCCGAGATTGGCGGCGGCCTCCTCGGCCGAGATGTCCATCCCCTGCAGGCTCGCCGTCACCAGGCGCACGGTCCAGGGAATGGTCAGCAGCACATGGGCGGCCACCAGCCCCCCCAGCGTGGAGGTGATGTCGCTGTCGATCCAGAACTCGGCCCGCAGGTAGAACATGTAGAGCGCCGTGCCCGCGACCACCCCCGGCACCGCCAGCGGACCGAGCAGCAGCGTGCTGAGGGCCGAGGCGCCGGGAGGGCGGCCGCGTACCAGCGCGAGGGCGGCGGCGGTGCCCAGCGGCACACCGATCAGCATGGCGAGGGTGGCCACCTGGAGGCTGGTGGAAAAGCCGCGCGCGAATTCCTGCCTTTCCCAGGCATTCACGTACCAGCCGAGCGTCAGCCCGGAAGGCGGGAAGGAGACGATCTCCTGGCGGAAGACGCTGATCACCATCACCGTCAGCACGGGCGCCAGCATCAGCGCGAAGGCCGCGCCAACAAGGGCACGGAAGGCCATGCGGCCAGGGGAGGGCAGGAACAGGGGGCACTCTCCTTTGCCGGTGCGCCAAGCAAGGCACATACCCCGCCGCCCGGACCGGTGGCGAGGCCGTGGCCTGCGATGCCGCACCATGCCTGGTTCCGCCGCCACGTCCAGGCCCCCGGCGCCGCGGACGGGCTGCGCGCGGGGACCGGCGTGTGGCACGATCCGGCAGGGCGGGTGCGCGGAGGGGCGACTGGCGCATGGGGATGCGGAACAAGGCGTTTCACCCGGCCCGGAGGCCGTGCGGGCCCATCCGGCCGAGGGGTGGTGCGCCGCGCCGGTGGTTGAACCCGGTTCTCGTCCTGCTTGCCCTTTCCGCCCACGCCATGGCGGCGGAACTGCCGGCGGCCATGGATTACCTGGTGCAGTCCAATTGCCTGGATGAGCAGGGGCGGATCATGCCGGGAATCCTGCCCTTCGAGCCCGGCTGCACGCGGCGGGCGCCGCTCCTGCCCTCACAGGGAATGGGCTACCGCAAGCACGACTGGCCCGCCCCGGAGCACCGCGCGGGCGCGCCGCTGGGCTACCAGGCCTCGGACGCCTACCTGTCGACCCTCCGCGGCCTGCCTGCCGCGGCGCAGACCTTCGAGTTCGGCGGCGGTTCCAACCGTTTCGGCCGTTTCGACCCGGGCGCGGATGGCGGGGACGCGGCCGTGCTGCGCGGCGCCGAGGCCTCCTTCGCGCTTTCGGAGGACAGCGACGGCGTGAAGTGGCTGCAAGGCCGCGACTGCCGGCCCGGCGGCGCACTGGCCCCGGGCTGGCTGGCCTTCGATGGGCCGCGAGGGCAGCGCGTGGCGCCGAACGCCGTCACACGCTCCGTCGATCAGTGCCCGCGCGCCTTTGCCATGAGCCTGACGCGGTGGAATCCGGCGCAGCTCGAATTTCCCTTCCTGGTCCGGGGCGAGCCCGCCGGCCGCTTCCCGGCGGACCTCATCGTCTCCGACCACTTCACCCATCCCCTGGCCGGCGAAAGCAATGCCATGGAGCGCTTCTGGTTCGCGCGGGGCCTGGGCAAGATCCGCTGGGAGGCCTGGGTCAACCTCGATCATCCCGGCCAGGACGGGGCGGAGTGGTCGGCCAAGGCGGCCTGGTTCGCCTCCACCCGCCGCTGCCCCGCCATGGCCGGCGCGACCAGGCCCGAAGCCGGGCGATGGGTTATGGTGGACTGCCGCACCTGGACCAACTTCGACCGTGCGGCCGGCAATGCGCTGATCCCCCTGGTGCCCTGGCCCGAGCAGATGCGGAACCGCTGACCGCGCCGGGACTTGCCGCGCAGCGGGGCGGTTTCAGCCCGGCCCGATGCCCAGCATCCGGCGCGCTTCCTCCGGACCCGCCGGCCGCCGGCCGTGCCGGGAGGCGGCCTCGGCGGCCATTTGCACCAGTTCGGCATTGCTGGCGGCCAGTCGGTCGCGGGTGACGCGGATGTTGTCCTCCAGACCCGTGCGCACCCCGTCCGCCCCGCGGGCCAGCACCCATTCCATCACCCGTGCCTGGTTGGCGCCGATGCCCGCAGCGGTCCAGGTCGCCTTGGGCAGCACGCGCCGGAGCTCCCCCAGCAGGAGGTCCAGCAGGTGCTCCTCCGCCGGCATGGCGTTCTTCACGCCCATCACGAACTGCACATGCGGCCGCTCGTCCATCAGCCCGGCCTCCACCAGCCGGCGGGCGCCGTGGATGTGCGACAGGTCGAAGACCTCGATCTCCGGCCGCACGCCGTTGTCGCGCATGCGCGTGGCCAGGTCCGTCACCAGGGCCGCGGAATTCTCGTAGACGATGGTCGGGAAGTTCACCGAACCCGTGGAAAGCGAGGCCATGTCCGGCCGCAGGTCCAGCGCGTTGCCCCGCTGGGACGGATCGCGCCCGCGCCCGCCGGTGGAGAACTGCACGATCATGCCGGGACAGTGGCGCCGCACCCCCTCCTGCACCTGGGCAAAAAGGGCGGGGTCGGAGGACGGGCTCTCGTCGGGGTTGCGGACATGGACATGGACCAGGGACGCCCCGGCCTCGAAGGCGGCATGGGTCGATTCCACCTGCTCCGCCGGGCTGGTCGGCACGGCCGGGTTGTCGGCCTTGCGCGGCACCGACCCGGTGATGGCGACGGCGATGACGACCGGTTCCATGGCACCTTTCCTCCATCCGGCCCGCCGGTTCGCGAACCTTGCCCCATAAAACGCAACCGGCCCGCGTCGTTGCGACGCGGGCCGGCACGAAACAGGCCTCGGAAGCCTACCCGCTCAGACCGAGTAGTACATCTCGAACTCAACCGGGTGCGGCGTGTGCTCGAACTTGTACACGTCCTGCCACTTCAGCTCGATGTAGCTCTCGATCTGGTCCTTGGAGAACACGTCGCCGGCCAGCAGGTACTCGTGGTCGGCCTCCAGGGACTGCAGCGCCTCGCGCAGCGAGCCGCACACCGTCGGGATGCCCTTCAGCTCCTCGGGCGGCAGGTCGTAGAGGTCCTTGTCCATGGGGTCGCCGGGGTGGATCTTGTTCTTGATCCCGTCCAGGCCCGCCATGAGCATCGCGGCGAAGGCGAGGTAGGGGTTCGCGCCCGGATCCGGGAAGCGCACCTCGACGCGCTTGGCCTTCGGGCTCGTCGCGTAGGGGATGCGGCAGGAGGCGGAGCGGTTGCGGGCCGAGTAGGCCAGCAGCACGGGGGCCTCGAAGCCCGGGATCAGCCGCTTGTAGGAATTGGTCAGCGGATTGGTGAAGGCGTTCAGCGACTTCGCGTGCTTGATGATGCCGCCGATGTACCAGAGCGCGTAGTCCGACAGGTCCGCGTAGCCGTTGCCGGCGAAGAGCGGCTTGCCGTCCTTCCAGATGGACTGGTGCACGTGCATGCCCGAGCCGTTGTCGCCGTAGATCGGCTTCGGCATGAAGGTCGCCGTCTTGCCGTAGGAATGGGCGACGTTGTGGATGCAGTACTTGTAGATCTGCATGTGGTCGGCCTGGGTCAGCAGCGGGCCGAACTTGGTGCCCAGCTCGTGCTGGCTCTGCGCCACCTCATGGTGGTGCTTCTCGCCGAGCACGCCCATTTCCATCATGGTCGACAGCATCTCGGCGCGCAGGTCGACCTCGCTGTCGACCGGGTTCACCGGGAAGTAGCCGCCCTTCACGACGGGGCGGTGGCCCATGTTCCCCTCGGGGAAGTCCTTCATGGACGCGCCGGGGCCCTCGCCGCTCTCCAGCTTGTAGTGGCCGTAGTTGCCGCCGGTGCCGAACTTCACGTCGTCGAACACGAAGAACTCGGCCTCGGGGCCGAAGAAGGCGGTGTCGCCGATGCCGGCGGACTTCAGGTAGGCCTCGGCCTTCTTCGCCGTGCCGCGCGGGTCACGGGAATAAAGCTGTCCGGTGGAGGGCTCGATGATGTCGCAGAACAGGATCAGCTGCGGCTTCGCGCTGAAGGGGTCCATGCACGCGTTCAGCGTGTCCGGCATGAGGATCATGTCGGACTCGTTGATCGCCTTCCAGCCGGCGATCGACGAACCGTCGAACATGATGCCTTCGGAGAAGGTGTCCTCCTCGATGGTGGAGACGTGCTGGGCGGTGTGCTGCCACTTGCCGCGCGGGTCCGTGAACCGGAAGTCCACGTACTCGACGCTGTTCTCCTTGATCATCTCCATCACCTTGGAGACGCTTT
>Ga0210040_10011033_pt1 | contig 10282 bp, 3 predicted proteins | sample CryGeyCG12114_NA_FD_185462 | JGI IMG/M metagenome (GOLD analysis project Ga0210040, IMG submission 185462) | Groundwater microbial communities from aquifer - Crystal Geyser CG19_WC_8/21/14_NA (SPAdes) (version 2) | ecosystem: Environmental > Aquatic > Deep subsurface > Groundwater | place: USA...
TTAGTTTGTTCCTTACAAAGTGTATTCGAATCCATGGATCAAATGAGCTGGAAATTTTGCCATGTATGAGTGTGTTAAGTATGCATTTCGCTGTGGAACAAATGAAGTGTTTTTTAATTGCTTACGATAAATTGCTATGCATTACAAATTTCGGATGCTGGGAAATCGAATCCATTGAGGAATAATGTATGCATAGTAGATAGTTTATCACGAGAAAGCGTTTTTTTTAATTTGGATGCATTTCAACATTGCCTGATCTTTGATCCTGAGGAAATTTTGAAAAAAGACAATTTTGTGCAAAACAGATGAAAAAGTGGGTTTTACGGTAGCCAGTGACTGATGCATTTGTTAGTCTGTGAGAGAAGAGCAAATTCCATGTCCCTTGCTTAATGCATCTTATGTCATGTGAAAAGTCTCTTGCTAAATTACATACACGACATATATAAGGCCCAGAGTGTGTGTATATTGCCACTACTGTTGTAGTCATTCCTATTGTGTAGTATAGAAGAAACGTAATATTGGATGCGGGCATTTATGTGACAGCTCGTGCACAATGTATGGCTACTGTTCCCTTTCCCAAGGAGCAAGACAAAAGACAGAGAATTAAAGATGAATGAAGCGCCCAAAAATCAAGATCGTGACTTGTATGCCCAATCTCTCATTAAACTAACTAAAGGGAACGTATGTACATAGTATGTGTAATATGATTGTGACTGACTGGCTGACTAAAAAAAACAATTTTTGAACAATCTGTGAGATCCATGTATGCATGTGGCTATTTGCCTGTAAGAAATCCCGATCTTCTGCAACTGGGCAACTTGAATTAATCTACAGTATTGGTTATCTAAATATCTTTTACACGGCGTCAAGCCTACCCAAGACTTCAATTTGACTTGTGGAACATTGGCCCAAGAATGCCTCAACTATTTCATTCATTCCATCCCACCATGGCATTCCTGAGAATGATATTGCGAAATACAAAAAGAAGAAATAATGTTGTTGTGTACGCTTTCGTATATAGCAGTCACTCCTAAAACTGTAGTTAGCACTGGACCCCGCATTATATGATAAATAAATTCAGACCATAGGGCAAACGAATAATGTTGGGATACCAACTTTTCTTTTTATGTTTATATACAAGGAAATGTAATTTCTCTTCAACTACTATAACTGTAAGAATTTTTGTTTTTTCTTCCTAAATTTCATTCACTTTCCATCATAATTTCATACGATATGGTGTAGAATGCGAAGGGAGCAATACTTGAGTTGGTTCGTTAGCCGTGTTGTTTGTAAGGAGTGTGTCACTCAAATCTAACTAACTAACTAGTTAGTCACTGACTGACTGAGTTGTATATAAGAATTCCCCTTCTGTGAGTATTCAACATAGGGGATGAGATATGATGATAATAATGGTGGTGGTGGTAGGGCTAGGGAAACAGACACAGCAAATAATACAGAGTAGTCAGTCAGTTATAGTGAGTGAGTGGGGCTCACACAGAAAAGGATGGATTCCTTCGGGATAAGGTATATATAGGCTCTTTTTCCAAGTGAGTTACAATGGGAGCAGTGTGAGGGAGCGAAAAAATAAGTCCAATAGAGGTCGGATTCTTACCACATAGTTTATAATGAGTGCCGGGCAGGCTATGAATCGTTAAATTTAGGAATACAAACTAATTAGTTAGCTATTACAAACTATAGCTCAGTATGAAATACAATATGATGCCAACTCCTTGTATTATGAAATTCTGCTTATTCATTTGATTGCCTTATGAAGCTTTTTGGGCTATAGTGAGAGAGTTTGACTCCAATCAAAATTAATTCAGGTATGGATTGAAAATTTGCTAAAAAATTGAATCTACTGGTACAAATTCAATAGGTCGCTAGAATTTGTACGAGCAGACTTCTACTTGATTTTAGTCTAGCTAGAAAAAGATGGGTTTTTTAATTCGTAGTACACACAAAAGTAGATGCTACCTCTGTACAAGTTGAATTGAGCCAGTGTTGTGCACAACCTAGTATCTAATGCATTTATTCCGTATCAAAGAAAGTTTTTAGTCAGTCAGTGAGAGTAGTGAGACACATGTATCATGCATGGCATGACAAATATATCAGTCTTGTGTACAGATAAATGACATGGGTTCGCAGAACAAACCGCAAAGGTTAAATTAGAATCTGCCAGGAAAAACTGTCCTGCAAAACCCAGGAAAAATGAAATCCCAACTCATATATAGCTGATAATACAAAAATTGCTTCGTTTGGACGCCAATTGACATTAACATGAAAAATCTATATATGGCCCGTATCTTTAGTATAGTTGACAAATAGGTCGTACGGATTATTAATTTTGGCCACATTCAGTACACATAGACAAACGTATTATTTCATACGGATGAAACCCCAGGAAAAGACATACCGTGAATTATCAACAACTGTACCCCATGTACACATATATTGTGTTGTGCACCCAAGATAGTGGGGAGATAGATCATGGATGATGGAAATGGAATGAGTTTTTGCAACTTTGGAAAAAGTTTGATCACTTGCATTCTCGAGAGATTCAAATATTTTGTCAATGATGATGGGAATTCCCGTTTTCTCACTACTACTCGTGCAACCCTTATCATATGATCATGATTGGTGGACCCAAACTTTTTCCAACTCCAAGTGTCTCTGTGTAGATATACACCCAAATTCACATATAGCAAGCCAAGTTAGTTAGTCATGAATTCCCATCAATTATTATTGGATTCCAGAGCTGAATCCCCTTTGGAAGAAAAGAGGAATTTTTTCCGGCCCAAGTTAGTTAGTTAGTTAGTTAGCATTCTAACAACTGACTAATCTTGGGATTGATAGCCAAGGCATCCCTCCGAATTTTCCAAGACGTTTAATATACTACATGGAATCATAATAATAATATTACATCTTTTTCTTATGCCACGATAAAAGACAAAGCATACAGTGTCAGCTCATAATGGCAGTAGTACACGCAATAAAAGGGCGATAAAAGGCGAGCAAAGGGTCGTATAATAAACCGTTACGTATATTATGTGCGTACACAGCAGAACAAGATATGGGACGCGCGTGACCATAAATGAAAATATGAGTTTAGCTATGCTAAGTGGAGATTCGAAAAATTCGGAGAAACTTGTCAGCCAAAAGCTTGAAATTAGTTCTCAACTATAGTTAGTTAGTTGCAGGAAGAACATTGTAAATTAATTAGTGGCAGTCGACACCTCTAACTAACTAACTAATTATAAGAGTTTTAATGATTTCTCACATTAAAAATATGAGTGAATGATAACTATCTAAGGCTAATCATCAGTTGATGCTAATCAAAGTTTGTTTATAATATCAACTTGCATTGTTTGTTTACATGTTGACATTTTTTATCTTCCCACACTATAGTGTTGTTAGCTAGCAAACCATAGTAGATTGACAACAGGATATGGGAATAGGATTTATTGTTAGTTAGTTAGTTAGTTACTAACTATTAGCCTTGGAATTTTTCAAGCGCATTTCACATCCAGTCCAGTTTTTTAGCTGTAAAAACAGCTCAATAAGTCTGGGGTCATGCTATCTATCACTAACTTTTTGCTGTTAGTTTAGAAACCACACGTAACCATATGTATATGAAACTTATATGAAAAATGGAGCATTCTCAAGAAGAATTTATTTCCATTTTCCCGGCCATTAGTTAAATTTTGATTACAAAAACCATGTGGACGGAAAGGAATCAATCAATGATAATTGGCGTACACGTAGGTAGCAAAGGAGGGGCTGCGTTGACACTTGACAGACAGACTGCACCCAAATGCCATCAGTATGGATTCTAACTGGTGAATGGGGGAGGGCAGCAGCCATTACGCTCACATTCAAAATTACCATATACTAGTTAGTTAGTGAGTAGAATGAATGAAATCTTGTGAAAATATAATGATTTCTATCAATGACTAAAAAATGCAGCGATAAAAATAATCAGATCAGATTGATATTAAGCATAGAAAGCAATAGGCATTGAAATAGCTTTGGTTCAGTAGATTTATGAAATTCTTATGAAAATCTTGTTTGGAAACCCATGCATATTTATAAGATTTCAATGCAGCTAAAAATGTTTGCTTATAGGGAGTTCATGTCTATTTAGATGTTTATGGAAATAGCATGCATGTCAAAAATAGTTAAAATTCAATTCCTATGTATTATGCATAGTGTATATTTATATGTTTTCCAACTGATTGATAAAAGCATTGAGTTTAATTAACATGAAACTAACTAACCAACTATAGGAATGATTTATGCCTTGCCAAAAGATTTCACTATTTTCAAATATAGAGAGTCAATATAATCTGTAGTGTAGTCACAAATATATACAGTGGACATAACAAAAGGTTTGCTCAACAACACTTTCATTGTGTATAGCTTCTCTCTATTGTTTCAATAGTGAAAGTGTCATCTGATCATCATTTTTTTTCAAAGCACTTGTCATTGTGAGCTATGGTCATTCTTTTTGCAAAGCTCGTAAAATTGCACTTTGTTCAAAGACATGGCGAAAAAAACGTGCATTGTTTGTTAAAGACAATGCATTTTTTGCGTGTATACTACTATCAATACATTTGAATCCAATAGGCGGTCTTTTTGGTTTTTGTCCAGAAGAAATTTTAATGCCGATGTGAAATTCAAAAGGGACAAATCCTCAATTTTTATCTACTACATGGAATAATTAGTTTCCAAGTGTTAAACAGACAATTACTCCATACAAAATGCCATTGTCAATATTAAATGAGCCTAGTAAAATAATAGCAAATAAAGATAGTTAGTTTACACGCATTCAAAGTAAACAGCTCATCTCGTATTAGGAAACCAACTGAGAACAAATTGCAAGCCGAGAGAAGAAAATGCACTGACTTGAAACTTTATTAGCTACCATATGAATAATTTGGATGAATATTTTCAATTAATCTACAATGTAGCGATTTTATCATTGTTTTGAATCAAACGTCAGATTCCAATCAACGCTTATCTTGAAATTGACGCCACACAAGTCACTCATTCACTAGAGCGAGCAAATGTTTGAACCGTGAACGGAAAACTGGATTTACACTAGTTTAGTTAGTTAGTTAGTCAGTCAGTCCTAAAGGCATAGAAAAAAAAGCAATACCAACAAAAACAGAATTTTTTTCTCTATCCATAATTTAGTTAGTTAGTTAGTTAGTAGTAGTTACTGGACCTGAGCTTGATAAATAAGACTGTGGCGGTATTACAAAATATGTGAGATAAATAGATTGAATCACTAACTAACTAACTAACTCGATCCACATTAGATTCAATAAACTTCTCATTTTTCTTAATAAAAGTGATACGTGCACAGACATATGATCCACACTGATGATTTAATTGTATGTGCATAGAAGCATGACAAAACTGGCTTTTAGTTAGTTGCTTCCTACAGAAATATACGGAATTGCGTACGAGAGGTACAAGACTTGAAAAAAATGCTTGTACGGAGAATCACTGGAGATGAACTTGTACTACGGTACATCATTTCCTTTTTTCATTCATTGGATTTTTGCAAAGGTAAGTGCAAAATTTATGTTTTATAAACGAAGTGGGAACAGGTAATAAAAGATTGTTTCCTAATATATGCTACAATGTGTATTTATGAATAAACTTTTTGGCCAACTATGTATGCATGTATTTCAACAATACAGAATGAGTGATCTATAATTAGTTCTGAGAAGCTTTACAAATACTTCAGCAGAAATCCTACATGGCGTCAAAGACAAAATTCAAAACGAAATTTTTCCTCAACTTCATTCGCCAAACTGAATCAATTTACAGTCAGACAAGTTTGCATGCATTCACTGCTTACTTAGGTTTCACACTACTGCCAAATTCATAACAAATCTACAGTCTAACTAACTAACTAGCTCCTTTGCGAACAAAACCTGTCCATTTATTTCGCATAAGATAGTGCACACAGAGGAGCCCGACTGGTGTGTACTATTATTTCATTAAAAAAGTGCTCCTGCTGCTCACAGCTACTCATATTTTTCGGCCACAAGAAAATCTATTTAGCACATGATAACTTGACTAGTTTACGAGTCACCCTTGGGCTACAAGTTTCTTCCATTCACAATCATATATTCATCAAGATTCAATCCCATCTGTACACAACAACACACTTTGATTTCACCTACAAACAAACTATAGTTAGTTAGTTAGTTAGTTAGTTTCTAATATTATTGCATTCTTCTTTCCACCTTTAATAATAAACAATCCGATATATATTTGACACAAACTGTAACTAGCCACAATATTATTAGTAACATAACCTAACCCGCTGAATCCTATACAGAAAAATTGGTTTAAGTTTGTTAGTAGCTCACTAAACTAGTACGCATACAGTAGTAGTAGCCTATTCATATACAGAATAGGTTAGTTTTTAAGTTACAATTTATAGAAATATGAAACTCACTCACTCACTTACTACTACTATACTAACATACCCTAATTTTGGACAGCTTACGTAACCTTCCAATATATAGGTAGGGAATTCATAAGTAACTAACTACCACTATATGGTTTGACCAAAAGTGATTGGAGATATGAAAATTCTTATCCATGTAAAGATTGTAAAAGTCTGCTAATCCTGTTCATTTCATGATATATGTGTTGTGCAGCTCTAATCTAATAATCACAGTTGGTTAGTTAGTTACTTAATACGTACAAACAAGTAATGCATTTCCTCTTTTACGTAAATTAAATTAATTAAATTACATAACGTAAAATGCACTTTTCTGGCATCATGGTATACAAAAAATGATCCTTGTGCGAAAAATTTGAAGCAGAAAAATCATAATACTAAATCAATCACTCTACGCACTACAGAATAGGATAACTCAAATTACATTCGGATTCATCACTAGGTAGTTAGTTGGTTAGTTAGTATCACATTATAATTGATACCATTTCCGTTTAACTCATAAAGATAACGGAAGAGTTAGATTGCAGTTAAGTTAGTTAGTTAGCCGGTGCTGGAATGAAAAAAATCTTCTTCTTGAGAAACTATTTAGATAAATGATGAGGCTAGGAGTGAACATGTGTCATTTGAGACAAACTCATGTTTCTACCTAGACAGTCTGTCAGTTTGTTACAAAAGTTGGCCAACTTGCGCTCTGGTGATGACAAGGTCAATAAAAAATAAACAAGTGACGGACTTACATGGTTGGGGATGTTACGAATTTTAAAACTTTGAAAGCTTGGGAATGATGCATATAGCAGTTTATTTAGATTATTATTGGGTTTAAGCTCTCTGTCTATATAGCTATGGTTAGTTAGTGAAGGATAAGAATCTCAGAAAATTCACACGAAAATTTTGCATTTCAAGTCCAATTTTTTTCGATGCCTTTAGTTTGTATTCAGTAGTATTGAATTTTTGAGGAAAAAACTTATGGGTAACCCCAAAGCTTAAACCGGACTGGAGCTCTTTGTTCATTAGATTTGCATAATTGTTCCCAATTAGGGAAAAGGACAAGATGTAACTGATACGAAATATGGTTGAGCCAAAGTTGTCAACAGTCAAACATGTCAGTCAGTCACAAAGGCAAATACAGAATTTGCATTCAACATGAGTCTTGTGTGCATTCATTAGTTGGCTCATTAATTTGGAAGGAAAAAATTGGCTGCTTAGTTAGTTACATGGAATCTAAAACATTTGGTATAATTACTCAATTGGCAAGAAGTTGAAGTCATGCCAAATAGAATAGTGCTTTTGCAGATACATGCATGTAGTGTGAAACTTTTTTGTCATTGATAGTTAGTTAGTTAGTTAGTTAGTTAGTTACAAATGCAATTTTTCAATATTGAGTATCAGTTAGTTAGTAACAGTAGTTAATCTATAATTGCAAATGGGCTCTCAATTGTGTGAAAAACGGTAATGTGAATTGAAACTTGAGTGAGTTCACGAACTATTGGCTCAGCGATTCTGCAACCACAAAGACGCTGCAGGTAGTCTTTTTCCACTTATTATAATGATAATGAATGGCTTCATCTACATAACGTGCAGGCTTTTTGACCGCCATGGTTAAGACAAGATATACAGGCGAGCAGTCAAAGGATTATTAAACCGTAAAGTACCAATTGGAGGACAAAATTAAACATACATAACTACGAACTGTATACAAAACAATGCAAATACATTTGGTTCCTGATTAGCCTAGCTTAAACGCCACCTGAAAATTCTTTCAAATCAATAAATTCGAACACGTACTTAAACTTTTCAGGTTAGCATTTTCAAATCGTCTGCTCTTAAAGCGCACGCAGTAATGCATGTATTACTTTAGTTTGTATCAATTTTTTCTAATAAATGTATCCATCGATGGAAAATTCCATATGAAATGGTTTAAATGGAAGGAACTAGTAAACATTTTTGCGGTCTTTAATCCATGCCAGGTAGAAATACGTTAGTGTCGGCATTTCTCAACCCTTTTGCATGAGCCAGGGCAATTCATAACCATGATGCTGATGAAAAGAGAAGTTCTGAATGATGATGATGATTATTATACTAACTCACTAACTAACTACTCTGGTTTGGAAAGGCTGATGCCAAAGCAAACCACAAATTCCGTGGAGCCATAGTCATTGGCTCACCTTTGTTAATAAGCGGTTCCTCCCCAACTAACTAACTAAGTAGGCATATTGGAACACGATTTGAATAACAAAGGTGATAATTTATACATTGATCGTAGCATTTAGAATTATTGTTGTTTGCTCAACCCGTGCTCACTAAAAGGATTAAACACCATAGTTTGTTAAACTAATGCTGTGCATACACCGTATCTAAGGCTTTTAAGTCTTTCAAAGGATAAAAAAATCCCGTTCCTTTTTAAACCTGCACATTTCTGTGTCCAATGTCTAACATTATGATACGATATTTTTAGTTTTTAACACACTATTATAATTTAAATCGAATGGAAAACTTCTCAATTGTATATCAACAGTGATAACAATACCGGTAAATAAATAACAAAATGCTCACATCACAAGCACCGATATTTCGCAGAACCCTTTTGATAGTTCTCTGACCTCCCCAAGTGATTTTTTTTCCTATCCACTCTGATAGAATTTACAATGCTTATTGTAATTTGTTCCAACCCAACTAAAAAACCGGGAATCACAGATTAACATAAGGAAAGGAATTTGACAGAATGAGAAAGATTTATCTGGATCGTTTTAGACAAACGGGAGCAGAAGAAAAAAAAACCTATCTCTCTTGCTGCTACAGCTAATGCATACAAAATCCAATGCATAGGTAATGATGATGATGATTCGGAGGAGGCGAGAAGAAAAAAAAATGTTAACTAACAATGATGGAGTATAGAAAAGGCGATTCATGTCAGCAGAATGGGTCCATATGGCACCATTGAACCCTGTAATAAAAATAAAGATGCGCTCTATCCATTATGATGCTCTTATTTTTTCCATGCTTGGCCCTATCTGTCTTTTTTCCCACTCTCAATTGCTTGTATAGGATTCCAGGACTCGAGGAATCCCTAAATTCGTCTTCAATTCCCAGTCCCCATTTCAATGATCATAATAATATCGTTTCGATGTCGTCTTGTACACCAAAAAATTGTATATAGCAAGTTTCTGAACGCTAAAAACGAAAAAACTGACTGAATCTTATAATTTGATATGCATTGAAAGTTTGTAACTAACTAACTAACTTATCTTCCCACATGAAGATACATATGTGAAAATCTTGCATTTCAAATAGAACCCATTAGAGCAATATTTATGAAAATTGCAATCAAATTTCACAAGCAATTTGCATCAATGTCGTTGCCCAAATATGTATATGTAACATTAGAGTGTCCATTAGTATTGAGCTGCACACACAATCTTGTGTATATACTAACTTTGCAAACAATGGTTGATCTAAATTATTAATGTGAAGGGGAAGAAAAGTAACTTACTTACTATGGTAGTAATAGATTTTTTTCTTCCTCTGTTGACCAGTTGAAGTTAGTTGGTAAAACTTGTTTTGCAAAAACAAACATTTCTCATCACTCACTCACACTACTACTATACAACAATACAGAATTGATTGAAAAAAAACTTTCTTAGTTAGTTAGTTAGAGTATTCGTCCAGTCTGTGAGTGAAATAGAGACTGACATGGATTTGCTATCTTTGAATTTTTTTGGAGTTGTGGAAGGATTCCTTTTTTAGATGAAAATAAGATAAAGGCGCATCCAGAGAACACACAGAGTGGCCCAAAATAAAAGT
>Ga0210040_10011034_pt1 | contig 10281 bp, 2 predicted proteins | sample CryGeyCG12114_NA_FD_185462 | JGI IMG/M metagenome (GOLD analysis project Ga0210040, IMG submission 185462) | Groundwater microbial communities from aquifer - Crystal Geyser CG19_WC_8/21/14_NA (SPAdes) (version 2) | ecosystem: Environmental > Aquatic > Deep subsurface > Groundwater | place: USA...
GTCGTTATCGTAGTCGTCTTGGTGGGTCTGGCGCGCCTGGCTGATCGCTTCACACACCATGTCGATCCGGTCGTCAGGCGTCGTATCTCTTTGTCCTGGAATCCTTCCAGAGTTGCAGTCCGGAGGCAATAAGAGCTTCAGCTTCTCATGGAGCTTGGCAATATCTCGTGGTAGGAGGCAATAAGAGCTTCAGCTTCTCGTGGAGCTTGGCCCACATGTTGATGCAGTGGGATTTGGTCCAGGACGTCTCGCCCAAGTCGCAAGGCCATGGCCCATGTCGGAGGGCGTGATGGGAGGTTGGGCTGGAGATGGGTGGATCGGCTGGAGGGCTTGATGGATCCAGCTCCCTCGAAGCGTCGTCATCTCGCCGTGATCAAGATGACTGTGCAAATGTTGCATAGGTGTCGTGCCCGTACATAGCGCGATCTGGTATGTCCAGAGGGGTAGTACCAGACCGTAACCATACGCAAGTATAGCAAGTCCCGTCGCGCTCCACAGATGACGCTCTCCCATGCTCTTTCTCGCTGCGCTTGGAGACGGGCCTCACGCCCCCTCCCATCCGTGGCTGTTGCCAATTTCTGTCACGTCGCTCCCACCGTGAGCTCGTCGTGATAGAGGTGCGCAGCAAGCTTCCACCTCACACCAAGGGCAGGGTTCATGCCTCGTCGTGTCTGACATAGCAGCAGTGGAGGAGAAGGAAGCATGAGGCCTCTTGCTGTGTGGAGGAGAAGGAAGAAGAGCTGCTGCAGACATGACAAGGCCGGAAAGGAGTTGCGGACTATATAGCGGACAAAGGAAAAGTGTAGGCCATCACCAACATGAGGCTACCTATATATAACATGGAGTGAGGCAGATGGGGAAGAAGAGAGGATGGAGACGAAGGGTGGAGAACAAGAAGCTGAGGTGAGTATATATAAGATGAGGACGAACGAAGGAAAGACGGATATGAAGGAAGAACGATGCATACATATACCTCCCTCTCCATCGCCGCCATTGCAACGACCAGCGACATCAGAAAGTGTTGAGCAGCGTCTTCCGCGCCCACCGGACAGCTGAAACACCGCAAATGCACTTACCCTTCCCCGTTATCGAATTCGCATCTTGCCATTCAGCCTCACCGCGCACATGCAAAGGATCGCACGGCTGCAAGACAAACTCTCTCTTTTCGGTAATCGCACACCGCTACTATACACGTGCTCCTGCGCCGTAGCGTCAAACCCGAGTGTGGTACAGGACCACAATATGCGCCTCGCTATGCATGTTTTGGAAACCCACTTATCATTTCCGCCATCCCATTCCCATTTCCCCGCATTATCATGTCAAAGCATTAATCGCGAATCGTACACGTAAATCAATACATCGCGTCGTCAATCTCTCCTTCCGCGTCTTCGTCCTCGCCTTCAGCGTCTGCATCAACATCAGCCATGTTTGCGTCCGCATCTGCGCCTGCGTCAATCATCTCCACATCATGGTCCTGGCTCTGGTCCTGGGTCGGCGTGTTTGTTGTCTCGGGTGTCGGCAGCGTGCCGATAGCATCCTCTCGGACCGGCGTATTTGCATCCTGGAATGGCGGTGACTTGTGCGACGTGTCTTCTTGCACTGTCGTAGTCGGCACGAAATCTTGCTCGTTTTGCTCTGCCGCAGGGGCGAGAGTCTGCACTTCGCCGCCCGTCTCTATTGTCGCGTCTTCAGACTCCTCTGGCACCGGCTCGAGAAGGGCTTGCTGCAGAATCCGATACTGGGCCTTTGCATTTCCAGCGATGCGCTGGCTCATTGTGTTGCCACCACGCGTCTTCCTTCCCGCTTGCTCTTGCTCACCGCCACCAGCATCGTTATCCTGCGTGCTGCGGCTCTGCATGGCGGAGTATCGTAGATTATACTTGTCGCGCCACTGCTGCTTCACGGTAATTTTACTCTTGCGCTTGACGTGTTCCCCGAACCAATCGTCATCCGTGTCAAGCAGTTTGTCGCCGAATGCAGCCCAGAAGTTTAAGGTAGCCACGTACCCGCCGCCGATGGTCTTGGACACAGCGCCAATAGATCCGAGCCAGCCAAGCACCAGCTCGACTTCAAACAGCTCGGTCGTATGCTCGGGGCAGTGGGAGAAGACATCATTCGCTGTGGCACCCGGCTGCAAGAACAGAGGTTGCAGGACAAGGTTCAGAATGCGGTACCACCATGGCCAGGTGACTGTTTGACCATCAATGCTGCTCCAGATGGGAAGGAGTGCATCCGGATCATGTTTGCCTGGCAGCGGCGGCTCGGGTAGCGTTGGCCAGTCTGCAGCGGGTGCTGCCAGCGGATGCAGCGGGCTGCCAAAGCGGTAATCCGATGTCGGAACCACATGAGTGTCCCAGAAGAAGCGATTGCGATCGATCGCACGGTGGACGTAATCCCCCTCGCAGAAGCCCCACTTGGAAAGCCTGGGAAGTGGTGCACCAAAGTCATTGTTCACAGGCGGAAGCTGAGGGACCAACTTGACCTTGCCATCGGCGACTAGCGACATTATTGCCATGATCGACCCGTCTTCTTCGCAGCGGGAGATGCTGTAGAAGCGATTCTCCGAATCCTCGTTCGCAAATGCTGCATCGAGTTCTTTCTTGACTGTTGTCGCGACCATGAAGTCTTCCAACTCGAAAGGACGCTTGTACATCTTCGCGAACTTTTTGGTAAACGTGTAATTCCTTCCCGGTAGCTGCCGCTTGAGCTTCCTCATCCTCAGATGTTCTTCTTGGACGTAGTCTCCCACGACCCTGATGAGTATATCTTCACCCAGCACCTTCAACTTTTCGTGCGCTTGGTTTGCGTCGTACACAGACTGTGGAGTCGCGAGATTTGCACGTGTCCAGGATCGAGCTTTGAGTACGTTCTCCTTGCTCGTGCGGCCTTGCGATTGCTTGGCGTGGAGAGGTGCGACGAAAGCCAGCTGCAGTTGCAAGTGTGTCCGCGTAGCATCTGCAATCTTCTTGCCATACCAGCTGACTTTATCCACTGTTGCGTACTGTGATTCGTCGACACCGAATTGCGCAAGAGCTTCCCGGTATAAAGGTAGCGGAAGCTCAGAATATGTGCATGTTCGCATAGTCCATCGCACGAGACCTGCCCAGTCGTAGACCTCCGGATCGTCAATTGTCGGAAGCTTCCTCGCCTCGTACGCTGCAAGGATCTTGGACTGCAAAGTATTGGTCAGGTCCGCAAGCTGCACAGCCATGTGGGTTTGCATCCACTTCCAAAGCTTCTTGACCTTGAGCAGATCCAAGAACTTGTCGCGGACATAGACTTTCTCAATGATGCTCCAATTGACCACACCATCCTCTCCAGACATTGAGGACGCAAGGATCAAGGTGAGGCATAGCTTCTTGAACTCGTCGGCATGGTCAAAAGCCTCAGCGTAATCGCGCTCCTTCTTGAGCTTGTTGACCTGCTTCTTCTTCTTCTCAGCCCAGGGTTGGCCGTGGCCAGGTCTCTGCCGTTGCTTCGGGTCCTTGTAGATTGGGTCGTTGGGATCTCCCGTAAGACCAGTGAGGCGTTGCAGGAGCGTTGGCGTCGGCAGGTTCTTGCCTAGTTGACGTTTATTGACTACCTTTCTGCGTTTCTTCGACTTCTGTTTCGGGCGCACTTCCTCTTCCTCTTCTTCGTCCTCGGAAGAGGTCGCGTCGCTATCTTCTACGGAGCTGTAGACGAATTCTTCGTCCAACCTATCCTCCCGGCGGGCGATTCCAGTACGAGCTCTCTTACCAGGTCGATGGGACGCGGAGCTGTCGATCCTAACACGCTTCTTCCCCCGGGAAGCATTACTCGGCTGCCTCGCGGTCTTTGCAGAGTTCTGAGACGGTAGCTCGTCAGGCAATGAGGTGACCTGGAAAAGCGTAGAGAAGGTACCAGTGGTAGGATGTAACATGATGACAGGATGCGTGAAGGTCACCGTTTCCAGAGCAAGGAAAGGGTCCTTGGCAGGTGCGCCGGCGTCCTCTACCACGTCCTCCTCTTCATCGATATCAGATGGCGCTGAATCCTCGTCTTCTTCTGCCCCGCAGTCCACGATGTCGCTGATCAAGGGTCGCAAAGACATGAGTGGGATGTCTTCTGAAGAATCGGTACCTGCAGGTGAAGGCTCACGCACTTCTGCAGCTTCATGTGCCTCTACGAAGTCTGACCCAGGAACTTGCAACGGGGCCCAGCGATACTGCTTCTTCTTGTCGTTCAGACTCGCAAGCCTAGTTCGCCTCTCACGGGGTGCGTTCAAAACCTCTTCCGTCTGTACCTTCTTTTGCCGCTTAGGCACTGCTCTCTCTACCTGCTTGTTCCGTTTCTTAGCAGCGGCCTTCTCCCGCTGCTTCTGTAGTCTTATCTCACGCGCGCGTCGCTTCTTGTTCTCCTGGAGCTTAGGATAGATCTGCTCAAGGGTGACGGTCTCGTCCTTCGGTGCGTCAGGTAATGGAACGTAGGACGACTCGTATTCGAACAGGTCTCGGACCTCCTTAGGATAGTACTGGTGCGACCTCTCCAGTGCGTGATTAGCCATGCCGTACGCTAGACGCTTCACTGTCGGGTGGTACGGAGTCATTCCCGCTTTTGCCACCACCGCCCTCTCTTTGGTTCCAGTTGAGTTCCGAGCTTCGACACGAAAAAGCATTCTCTTGAGGCCGTACGAAGGGTCGCGAATCATTTCCTTCAAGGTATCCGACACTGCCGTACTTCCCGGCTTGTTGAGATTCGAGTGACCATGCCGCTGATCCCAAATGGCACTGAATGGTCGCCAAATCTCGCCATGAAGTGGGAAGACACCACCGCAGCGGTCGATGATTTCTAGAATAATATCCCGTCGCAGCTTGCGCTGTGTTCCAGCGATACTAGGTCCGGCACCTCTGCTCTTCTTTGTTTTCTTCGGAGTGGCCACGCTTGGCTCTTCGGCTATGGGACCGACAACGCCTTGCGGAGTAGCTGTGGGCTCATTCATCTCGAGTCCAGGGGTCTCGCGGGTAGACACAGGAGCCGTCCCAGTGATCGTGTGGTCGTCCAGTCGTGGTGCTGGTGTCGAGGTGGTCGAATGATGCCTGGGCGCATACGGACTCTGGTAAGAAGGTTTTGTAACCTGAGCAGAAGCACTCATCGTAATCCACCCTGCCACTGGACGCAGGGCTGAGTGTGCGAACGCAGGAGTCTGCTGCGAATCTGCAAGTCCTTGATCTGTTTCAGTACTGACAGTCCCAGGGCCGATCTCTAGGGGTTGCTGAGGACGGGGACTAGAGGAACCAACGTGCGTCTCCGTGAAAGTGGAGATAGAGCCTCTCGTTGCATGCGGTGGCTCTCCTCCATCCTGCCAGTGAGAGTCTGGGGTACCTGGTTGACTACGCTCAATCTCGAGCTTCGAGCTCGGTCGAGGGCTAATAGGAAGAGGCTGATCAGACTCAAGTGCTACCTCGAACTGAGCAGTTGTTGGCAGATGCGATCCCACGTTCGCATGCGCGGAGGGTGCTGAGTCATCATCCTTCTCAGTCTGGGTCGCAGTGCTCTCGAGAGGAGCTTTCAGCGCTCCCATCGAGACGATCTTAGAAGCTTCGTACCCGCTGTTTGCCTCGGGCTTGAAGTTTGGTAACTCGCCCAGTCGCGCGCATTTGAACACCACAATATATGCATTTCGTGGACGACCTCGTGCAGCTTTCCGCTTTGCTGAAGCATAGACGTACACCCCAGGAGAGCCCAGTACTGTTGTGTTGTCACTGCTACTTCCTCCTTCGACTGATTGCGGCTGTACTGGCTGTACTGGAGTCTGGTCAAGGGACGTACCCTTAGGACCTTCCACAACCTTCTGAGTAGAATGATCTTGTTCGGTGACAGAACCGGCGCCAACATCCGCACTTGTTGAGCGCTCAGGCTGCTCTGCAGGCATGTCAGCATCGATGGCAGGGTCGCCATGGTGCGGTGATGCGGCAAGAATATCCTGAGACTGTGGACCTAAAAGAGTGCGCTGCTTTTTCGAGACCGACGGAGATGCAGCGGCACAGCTTGGCTTTCGTTTTCTTGAGGTCATCACGGGAGACGATGGTAGATTGTCGGTATCAGCACGAGGAGTCTCTGGGACCACTTCTTGTCCGACGCTGGGCGCGCGTGAGACGTCCTCCATTGCTGGAGAGTTTTCATTCGAAACGAGCTTCTTTGCTTTCCGAGCGGCCTCTTTCGCTGCTTCTGCCTTGAGAAACTCCCGATATGCCTCCACAGCGGGAGATTCATCAAGAGGTATGTCATTTTCCTGCTCCTTGCGCAAAGCCTCGATGAAGTGCTGATGCAATCTGCCGTCACCCTTGAAACCAAGGGCTATTCGCTGCTGTTTGGTGAGTACGGCAGGTTCGTTCTTGGTTGATTTCTTCTTGGCCTTCTTCACCAGCTTGGGTAAACCGCGCTTCTCGCGGATCTCGTTCTCTCGAGCAAGACCCAAACGGCCCTTGATGGAAAGCCCCTCGGCGAGGCGCTCTTCCTTCGTCAGCAATGGCACATGCCCGTTGCGTACCACTGGCTTCTCAACGATTGCATCCGGTAGCGATGTCGGGTCACCGGTCTCTTGTCGATGTGCCAGGATCTGCTGGGCAACCTCTTTACTCAGTCGGCCCGTGGGCTTCAAACCTAGCCCCATCCTCTGTTCTGGGGTGAGTGTCAGACCGGAACCCTTCTTCGTCGCCTTCACCGCCTTCGTTGCCTTGCTGCCTTTCGCTTTGCTAGGAGAAGGGGAGATCTCGTCCTCTTCGTCGACATCCCCATCGTTCATGGGGGTGCTGGGGTCTTGGATGTCCTTCTTTTGATTGACTTTCGGGCGCACATTTTCGTCATTGGATGACTTTTTTGGCCGTCCCAGCTTCTTGACCTTTGGCACAGGTGTCTCCTTTTTCTTGTACCCGATCTCTTCTGCGAGAGCATTGTCCCACCGTGGACCATACTTACGGGAGACGATAGCAGAACGTACATCTGACAGAGTTGCTGTGCCATTGAAGCGTACGAAGTCTTTCTGCTCCAGGCCAGGGAATCCCCAGGTATCAATTGTAAAGTTGTTGTTGACGCGCTTCTTGGGTTGATTTGATGCCTTCACAGGCTTGGTCACTGCCTCCCATATGGCCTCACCAGCAACGACGGCCTGCTGGAAGTGTTCATAAGTACGGTAGACGTAGTGAACAAACTTCTTCTCATCAGTGTTACGTGTGTCGCGGATGATGGCAAGGTGCCGCAAGTGGGGAGGCTGCGTTCGCTCCCAGTCGTCGGCCAGTCGAGTAAGGTACGACTCCGTTGGTCGCCGCCAGAAAGGTCCAACAACTCGATTGCGCAACATGATTGCGTCCCATCCTATGACTCGACCAAGTGTAACAAAGTCAAAGATGACGTTCGAGAGCAGGCGCTCGGGTGTCCATTGTGGCGGTATGCGAACGTCCTCATCAAGATTGTGGTCCGGCTCGTTCTCTTCCCCATCATCAAGCATATCAACTTCGAGATCTCTCATGAAAGTATCGCCGTCCACATCGTCATGCAGAAGCTCGTCAGTCGTATCGGTGATGGCGGCCGTGCGTTTGAAACCCAGGTTCTCAATGTCTTCAGGCCGTGGTTCTCGCAGAACTTGAATGCATATGACCCAGGAGTCTTCTGTTTTATTTTTACGAACACGGAAGCGCTTGATCATGCCGGTCTGGTCCAGGCGTATAAGAGCGCCTTGTACCGCTCGCTTGTTCCAGGTCTGCATTGGCACGCCCTAGACGGAATCAGAGATGGTACTACGATGGGATATGGATATACGAGCTTACCAGCCGCTTCCTGATATCTCGGGTGAGTACGACGCCCGCATCTTTGAGGGTGTTGTAGAGTAGCAATGCGAAACCAGAAGCCACAAACTGGCCTTTTTGAAATACATCTTCCATGGCTCCTGAGCTAGTAAAATGATCTTGGGAGACGAATTTCGAGTGAACGCAAAGGCTAGTACGCGCCTTACCAGCTTGCACGGGCTTTTTGACGATGTAACCCTTGCGTGCAAGCTCGTCTGTTCGATGCGGAACCGAACGCTTGTCCTGGCCGCTGTACTGTGTCAACTCCGGCTGAGTGATACCAGCCGCACCGTTGGCTGCAATGAGAGATAACAACGCAAATTCCATGGTAGGTACTTTCTTGAGGTCCATGCTGTGGCCCGTCAACGCCTGCCAAATGCGACCCTGGCTTGCGTACAGACGAGGTGCCGTGGTGGTTGTCGTAGGTTCATCGAAGAGAGCCCCTTCAACGTAGCCCTTCTCTACTAGTCTGCGGGGCTGGCGATGGAGAACGTGCTCGACGCCATCTTCGAGGGCTGGTGCTGGTCGTGTAACGAGAAGCTGAGACGGCGTATTTGCACTCTTCGTGTCATCTTTCTTTGCGGATAGTCGCTTGCGCAGACCTCCACGTAGCGCGAGAAGAGAGTTCGCTGGCGGGATGGTCGTAGGGGTGTGCGACGAAGAGTGCTGAATGTTGGTGTCCGCTTCCAAGGCTCTCGATGCGTTCGCTCCACGCTCCTCCGCGATCTCAAACTCTTGAAGCGAGTAATGCTGGACATTATTGTCGTGTAAGATGCGGATGTCGGGATGTGCGGCAACCCAGTTCCACGTCTTCTCGTAAAAGGCACGACCAACGGCTTCGTTAGACAAGCCAAAGCCTGTTCCAACTTCGGGTTCAGACGCGCTCTTCGATTGGTAGAAATTGTGTATGAAGCGATGAAAGTCTGCGCTGCCGGCTCCTTTATCAAAGTTAGCGTGGACGCGCCAACACGGTCAAGTGCGGAGATGAGTATGAGTCTAATGAACGAGAGTGAGTAGCCACAACACGAGGTCCACACCGCTCAAAGCAAATGTAAGATTTCGTGACGCAAAAGTTTGCCTCTGTAAGGTAATACAAATATGTGATGATGGACAGGTTCGAACTGCGGGCCGATCTCAACTTGTACGTACCTTGAGTGCCGCATAGGGCGATCTCCGACAGCAGGTAATCGACCAGCTCGTCGAGGCCTGCCGCCATCTTTGTCCACCCGTCCCCTTGCTTCTACCACGACGAGGGAAAAAGAGCGCCGAAAAATCCTAGTGCATGGTATGGTGTCGAAATTGGGTTTCGAACAGACGCGGTTGGTGGGTTGACTTTCGGAGTGCAGCGCAGCGGGGTTTTCTGCAGCTCGAAAAAGATGGTGGGGGTTTCGCCCCTGTTAGCGTGGGGTGGTCCGAGCTGTTAGCCAAGACTTTTAGTGGGCGCATCGCATTGCAACATTCACCTTGCATTCGTTGCCCTGTTCAATCCTTCTGCATTGGGATTTCAAGACTACCGAAGTACGCCGTATATTGCATTCTAACCGGCCGATGGCTTACGAGGTGATCCAGCTTGTCCGCCACCCAAGATGATTAAAATTTCAGCACGATAGCACTCGATATGGCCTTCGTCTCTCCCTTTGGATCATCAACGTCTAAAGCTGGCCATGGATCTATAGTGCTCGAGGTCTTGCCACCAGACAAGCCTGTCCTCCGCAATGTTTCATACCAGTACCCACTGAAGCTCGTCGCTCCGGATCCTTTACCACCACCCTTACGTGGATCAGATGGAAATGTACCGCGCCTTATCCATACTGTCTTCTTGCTTACCTACGGAGGTGGTATTGTGGCCGGCGACACCATTGATCTGGATGTTCGGTTAGATAGTGGGACGCGGCTCATTCTCCTTACACAAGGCTCAACCAAGATTTTCAAGACACCCGACCCACTACTAGTGTCTCGACAGCACATGACCGTCCACCTGAGTGACAATGCGGCCTTGGTCTATCTCCCGGATCCGGTGCAGCCCTTTGCGCATACTGCCTTTGCCCAGTCGCAGATCTATCACCTCAAGAGAGACCAAGGAAGCTTGTGTGCATGCGACTGGGTCACCGGTGGGCGCTCGGCGCGTGGTGAGAACTGGGACATCCACGGGTACAAGAGTCGAAACGAAGTGTGGACTTCTGATGATGCTGGAAAGAGGAAGTTGTTGCTCAGGGACAACCTGATCTTGGACAAGCATGGTGGAACAGACATGGCACTCTCTTCTCGCATGGATGGATACTCTGTCTTTGGTACTCTCATTGTTCGAGGACCCATCTTCGCTTCACTAGCGCTATTCTTTGTAGACGAATTTGAGGCTCTGCCGCGCATAGGTGGAAGGAACTGGGGCGACACTGTGCAGCCAGATCTCACGCCCAAAGAGCAGAGGCGGCATGACAGGCAGCAGAGGGAAAAGACAGACGGATTGATTTGGAGT
>Ga0210040_10011035_pt1 | contig 10280 bp, 8 predicted proteins | sample CryGeyCG12114_NA_FD_185462 | JGI IMG/M metagenome (GOLD analysis project Ga0210040, IMG submission 185462) | Groundwater microbial communities from aquifer - Crystal Geyser CG19_WC_8/21/14_NA (SPAdes) (version 2) | ecosystem: Environmental > Aquatic > Deep subsurface > Groundwater | place: USA...
CCCGCGTCCGCTTCACCGAGGGGGTCACCCGCCTCTGGGAGGATGGCTGCCGCATCTTCGTGGAGTGCGGGCCGAACACGGTGCTGTCGGGCTTCGTGCGCGACATTCTGGGGGAGCGGCCCCACCTCGCGGTCTCGGCCGACAACCGGCGGCGCGGGATGGTGTCGCAGCTCCGGCACCTGGCGGGTCAGCTCTTCGCGGCCGGGGTGCCCCTGGACCCGCGCGAGGTGCTCATGCCGCGCGAGGAGCCGGCCCGGACGCGCCGCCGCATCGCACGCGAGAAGCACCGCGCCGCCCCGGTCCTGCCGAGCGAGCTCCCCTTCCTCCAGCCCGATCCGGCCGACGCTGAGGCACTGTCGCGGCTGCTGTTCGGCGCGGGGGAGCAGAAGGCGGTTTCACCCGCTGGCGCGCCCGAGCCGATGCACGTGCCGGCCCAGACAGCTCCAAAGCCTGCGCCTATGCCTTCCGCGACCCCGGCTACCCTGGTTGCCACGGTCGTCGGCGGACCGGAGCCCCTTGCAACGCCTGGTCTCGCGCCGCAACGTCTGCCGACGGTCGGTGCCGTGGCGTCGCGCCCTCACGGCCCTTCACCGCGTCCGTCGATCCCGGTCCCGCCCCGCGTTCCCCCGACCCCTTGGCGCCGGACGCAGCCGCCCAGCCGGGCGCGGGAGAACCGCATCGAGGTGCTGGACCTGTCCGGCCACTTCCGGACGCCGTTCGCGATGCGGGCCGTCCTGATGCGGGGGAGCCCGTCCCCGGAGGCTGTGACGGGGCACCTCACCCAGCCGGAGCGCGTCGAGGCGGGCGAGGTCCTGCTGCGCCGCGCGCCTTCGGCCTGGGCCGACTGGGCCCTGAGCCGCCTTGCCGTCAAGAACGCCGCCGGAGCCTTGCTGGCCGAGGGGACCGGCCAGCCGCTTCCCCCTCCGTCGAGCCTCGGGGTCCGGAAGGCCGAGGGAGGCGCCCCCCTGCTTTGGGCGGAGCAGCCGGCGGGTCCTTTGCCGACCATCTCCCTGTCCCATGTCGGGGGCACGGCCGTCGCGGCAGCCGCGCAGCCGGGCTGGCGCATCGGCATAGATTATGAGCTTCCCGGCCGGGTCCGCGACCCGGCCGCCTTCCTCGCCACGATCACGGCCGAGGAGGAATGGGCCCGGCTCGGCCTCCCGGCGACGCACGACTCGGCGGCCCTGGCCTGGAGCGCGAAGGAAGCCGCCGCAAAGGCCCTGGGCCTCGGCCTGCAGGGCAGGCCTCGGGACTTTGCGCTCTGGGGCGGAGACGGCCGGGACGTGGAGCTGCGGGTGCAGCACGGCCCCTGGATCGTCGAGGTGCAGGCGCGCCGTGTCGGGGAGGCCATATGCGCCTTGGCATGGATTCCCGACCTTGGCGCACCAGGGATTTCATGAGAAAGCAGCCGGGTGGCGGGGTTGGACTCCCTGGCAGCCCCGGGGACGGACGGAAAGGGTGACAGGATGTTGAAACGGGTCGAGATCGCCGAGCGGCTTCGCAGCACGGTCGAGGAGTTCATCGAGGATTGGGGGCTCGACGCCGAAATCTCCCGGGACACCAAGCTCGTGGAGGATCTGGAGTTCGACTCGATCGACGTGATCCAGCTCGTCGTCGCCATCGAGGGCGCCTTCCAGAGCCGGTCCCTCGGATTCCAGGACCTCCTGATGCGCGAGGGCCGCTACGTGGACGACCTTTCCCTGGGCGAGATCGAGGCCTTCCTCGAACAGCGCCTCACCCGCGCCTGACCCAGCGCCAAGGACCCTCCCCATGACCTCGACTATGCTCATCGGCCTCGACGGCGCGACCTTCACCGTGCTGGACCCCCTGCTCCGGGGCACGGCGGAGGAGGGGGTCGTCATGCCCTTCCTCGCCTCGCTCATGGAACAGGGCTACAGCGCCAAGCTCCGGTCGACGGCCCATCCCCTCACGCCGCCGGCCTGGACCTCGGTCGTGACAGGCCGCACGCCGGGGCACCACGGCATCTTCGACTTCGTCCGCTTCGAGGACCTGGGGAACGAGCTCTTCTTCACGCTCTACGATGCCCGCGACATCCGGGCCGAGACGCTGTGGCAGATCGCCGGGCGGCAGGGGAAGTCGGTGGTCTCGCTCAACTTCCCGATGATGGCGCCGCCCATGGAGGTGAACGGAAGCCTGGTCCCCGGCTTCGTCTCCTGGAAGCACCTGCGCCGCAACATGTGGCCGTCGACGCTCTTCGACCGCATCAAGGCCTTCGAGGACTTCGACGCCAAGGAGCTGTCCTGGGACTTCGAGCGCGAGAGCGCGATCGGCGATGTGATGGCCGACGAGGAGCTGTTCACCTGGGTGGATAAGCACCTGCCGCGCGACAAGCAGTGGTTCAACATCGGCCTTCGCCTCCTGCAGGAGGACAAGCCCGACCTCTTCGCGCTGATGATGGACGGGACGGACAAGATCCAGCACCAGGCCTGGCACGTGCTCGATCCCGCGCTCTGGACCGGCGGCGCGACCGAGGCCGCGCGGGCTGTGCGCAAGCTCGTGCTGCAGTACTTCCGTAATGTGGACGGCTACCTCCGCGCGCTGCACGAGGCCGCGCCCGACGCGCATTTCATCATCGTCTCGGACCACGGCTTCACCGGCTCCGAGAAGGTCGTGCGGGTGAACCTCCACCTGGAGAAGCTGGGCCACCTGACCTGGCGCGAGAGCGACGGGTCCGAGGCCGCACGGCGCCGCGACATGTCGAACTTCGCCAACCTCGACTGGTCCGCGACCCGCGCCTTCTGCCCGACGCCCTCCTCGAACGGCATCGTCATCCGCAAGCGGACCGAAGCCTGCCCGGCGGGCGTGCCCCCGGAGGAGTACGAGGCCTTCCGCGACCGGCTGATCGCCGACCTTCTGGACATGCGGGACGACGAGACCGGCGAGCGCGTCATCGCCGAGGTCCTGAAGCGGGAGGACGCCTTCCCGGGCGAGTGCATGGAGCGCGCGCCCGACCTGACGCTGGTCCTTTCGGACCACGGCTTCGTCTCGGTCCGCAACCGGGAGCCCGCCGTGGTGACTCGCCCCGTTCCGCTGGGCACCCACCACCCCGACGGCATCTTCGTCATGACGGGTCCCGGCGTGGCCCATGCGCGCGGCGCCGACATGTCCATCGTGGACACGACCGCCATCGCCGCCCATAGCCTCGGCCTGCCGATCCCCGAGGACTTCGAAGGGGCCATCCCCGACGGGCTCTTCGATGCGGTGTGGCTGGGCGAGCATCCGGTGCGCCATGCTGCGGCCGGGAAGGCGACGGGTCCGGCCCAAGCCGCCCCGCCCGCCCGCGACGCGGAGGAGGAACAGCGGGAGGAGATGCTCGCGCAACTCCGGCTCCTGGGCTACATCGAGGACTGACCCGCTGCCCCGGAGCCGCTCATGAGTCGCGTCGCGGTCAACGGCGTCACGCTGAACGTGACCGAGATGCCGCAGCGCGAAGGCCGGCGGGCGATGGGTCGAGCCGGTCCCCCCATCGTCATGGTCCACGGGCTCGCCGCCTCCCAGGCCTTCTGGTACGCGGCGGGCGCCCCGTTCCTGACAGTTCTTGGGAACGTGCTCCTCTACGACCTGCGCGGCCACGGCAAGAGCGAGACGCCCCCGACCGGCTACGGGGTGGGCGACATGGCCGACGATCTCCAGGCGCTCCTCGACGCTAAGGGCATCGAGACAGCGCACATCGTTGCCCATTCCTTCGGCGGCATGATCGCGCTGGCTCATGCCTTGCGCCATCCCGGTCGGGTCGAGAGCCTGACCCTGGCGGACGTCCGCGTGCGGCCCATCCAGCGCAAGCTGGCGATCCCGGTCCGGCAGCTACCCCCGATGGTGGAGAAGCGGCTCGCGGCACTGGGGCTCGACCTGACGCAGGTGGCCAACCACGACGACGGCATCGGCTATCTCCAGACCGTCGCGCGGATCGAGGTCGAGGCGGGCGAGGAGGCGGCCGACCTGCTCGCCGAACTGTATCGTCATCCCAAGCTGTTCCGCTCGCGCCGAAACGCGGAGCGCTGGATCGCGCTCACGGAGCGGGTGAGCCTGATCGCCGACCTCGATCGGGAGAGCCTGTTCGGTGCGACCGACTTGCGGCGGCTGACGCTGCCGATGCTGATCCTCGTCGGAGGACTGTCGAATACCGTGCCTTCGGCGCAGGAACTGGCGCGACTCTGCCCGCAGGCCATCCTGCAGGAAGTGCCCGACGTCGGGCACTTCTTCCCCATGTCGCAGCCACGGCTCTTCCTGCGCCCGACGCTGCGGTTCATCCGGAGCGTGAACCGGGGTAGCGTCGCGGTCTTGGCCGGGCAGCGGGCGACCCCCGACTGACAGGTCGCCCGGAACGTGGCGGCTCAGGCGGTGGGCCGCTGGCCTCCCCGCAGCTTGAAGGACTCGGCGCGTTGCGCCAGCATCTGTAGCTTGGCGAGGCTCACCCCGGCCACGGCTTCGGTCTCGCCTTCCCGAGCCTCGATGAAGCGCAGGGCGCTTTCGGCGACCTTGGAGCCGGGGGCCCCCTCGTCGCCGGCTCGTTGGGTCAGGACTGTCATCAGCCGCTGCACGCCGCTCTTGGTGAACGGTGTCCCGGGCACCAAGCCCGACCCGTCGTCGGGCTCCTGCGTCAGCATCCGGAAAAGGCGGCCGATCATCTGCTTCTGGCCGTCGTTGAGGATGGCGCCGGGCCGCTTGCCGCCCTTTTGCCCCGTCAGCCAGGCAGGCCCGCCGCCCGCGCCGGGCCGGGCCGCAGGGGCCGACGGCTTGGGCGCCGGGGCGCTCTGCGGCTGCGCGAGATCCTGATGGCGCGACCGGAGCGAGGCCAGTCGATCCTTTCGGTTCCGCACGCTCCTCGCTCCGTCGTCGCCTGACCCGGTGTCCTGTCCCGTCATGTTCGTCCCCTTTTCCCGAAGGTTGGTGAAAGCTGCATTCCGTTCCGGGACGCGGCGGTCCCGGCGCCGCAAGCCGGCCCCTTAGGGCAGGCGCAGGAGAGTGATGGGAGGCCGTTCGTTTCCGGCCCGCTCATGGCCGAGCAGCAATCCCGCCGGCGACAAGGCCAACGATGTGATCGCGCCCAACCCTTCGGGCCACTGGACCGGCACCTCCTCCCAGTCGGCGAGGTTTCGGGACCTCAGGAGGCGGCCCGAGCCCATGTAGTCGAGAAGGTCCGGAACGGCCTCCTGCCGACCTGGGACGGAGTTTCCCGAGAACTCCTGCAGGACGACGTGAAGGACCTGCGTCCCCCCGACTTCGGACCTGGCGATGGCCTTGACCGCGGCATTGCCGGGTTGACCCAAGCCGGGCAACTGGCCCGAGATCGGGTGCTTGAGGCCGTCGGGTGTGAAGCGCGGCTGGCCCCAGAGGATGTCCCAGCTCCCGTCATGCCGAAAAAGGAGCAGCTCGGGACCCCAGTTGCCGACCTGCGCGGCGCCTGGGGCCAGCGCGGCGGACCCTAGAAGCAGGCCCTCGGGCATGACCCCGACCGCCGACACCGCCGCATTCAGGGCGAAGCGCTGGGCCCCCTCGGTCAGGCACGGCTCGAACCTTGGTTCCGGCGACAGGGCAGGGGCCCGGAACACGTCGAACCCGCCAGTCGGGTCCGCGACCATCGCGTAGAGCCATCCGGCCTGCAGCGCGACGCCCGTCATGGAGCGCTGCCGCGATAGCTCCAAGGGCGCGAGGTCCAGCGCCATGACCTCGGAGATACCGCCACTCCGAAGGAAGATGCGATGCAGCCCCTGCTCGGTCCCGTCGAAGGCGTCCCTGTCGCCCGTCAGGGCCACCAGCAAGCGCGAGTCCGCCGCGACCTCGATGGGAGTGCCCGGAGCCATATGGGCCAGGGCCTCGGCCAAATGCAACTCGTGGCGCCGGACGGCCTCGATCCGGGCCGCCGCGAGGGGAAGGGTCACATAGGTGCCAAAGCTTGGTGCGGCCCCAGAGTGAGCCTGTGCTCCATCGGTGGGCCGGTTCCGCAAGGTCCCGTCGGGGGCGAGCCAGACCAGGTCGAACCTACTCTCGCCCGTGTCGATGTCGAGGGATTCGACGGCGGCGGCGAAGCCGTCCCCGATGGGGACGATCTGCCGAGCTACCGAGATGACCTCGTCCATGGCGTCTCCCGCACTTTCCAACCGATCACCGATGACGGACTGATGCAGCATGTCCAACTCCTCAGTCGCTATAGCCCAGGATGGCGGCAAGGTCGCGGGTCTCGGCACTGAAATGGGCCTCCCTGTCGCGCACCCAGTCCAGCGGGTCGGTCAGGTTCTCGGGCTTCACCTTGCCGATGCGCAGCTTCGGGTCCTCGATGAATCCGGGATTGTTGCCGAGCCGCGCGTTCTCCGGCCCGGGCCGTGCAAAAGGCGAGTCCTCTGGCCGCAGCATGGCGGCCAGGGAAGCCGCGTCGGAGGACAGGCCCAGCCAGTCGCAGACCTGCGCCATCACCTCCGCAGGCTCCTCGAAGAACCACTCGCCTGGCAGGTACATGTACCGTCCCGGCCGCAGCGAGCCGCCAAAGGCCATGAGCTCGGCGTGACGTGCACTCCAGAGCGCCTCCGCCTTGGGTGTCTTGCCGCGGCGGTGCTTTTCATAGGCCTTCATCCGCGAGCGGCTCGTGGAGCGCGGGTGGCGGGCGAGGTGAAGGTAGTAGGCGTCCGGATAGGCGGCGTGAACTCGCGCCAGCGCCTTGGCCTGCGAGTTGGTCGGCGTCTTGTCCACGAGGATGCGGGGCGACGCCATCTCGCGCAGCGCATCGAACATCCGGGCGCCGGTCCAATCGCGCCGCTCGCGAAGCCAGGCATCGGCGCGATTCACCGTGTCCACGGTCTGCTCGCCGAACATGAGTTCCGCCAGCACGCGGCGCAGGCCTGTGAGGGCCCCCGGCAGGCCCACGAAGGGCACGTCGAGCGCCATCAGCGCGCCGACGTTGTCGGTGAAGAACAGGTTCACCTCGGGAAGGCCGAACATCTGGGGGTGCTGGCCGATCGCGGCGCAGACGACCGAGGAGAAGGACCGCCCCGGGCAGAGGATGAAGAGCGGTTGACGCATCATCGCGGATACGAACCCCCGTCAGCCAATGCGGCCGTAGCCGAGTTGCTGGGACAGCGCCACCGTCGCGGGAGTAAGGAAACGCCGGCCTCCCGCCCAGTCGAGAGGTGCGCCGAGGGAAGGCAGATGGATGTCGCGCCGAGCATAGTTCGGGTGCCTCAGGAAATTGGGGTCGTTGCCGAACGGCGCGGACGTGGGGCCGATCGAAGCATAAGGTGATTCTTCGGGCCGTTTCATGGCAGCGAGGTCGTCGTCCGACACCCCGAGGCCCAGCCAGTGGCAAACCTGCACGAGAAAGGTGTCCGGGTCGGACAGGATGTCCTCGCCCCGCGCGCTCATGAACTGGCCTGGGGGCAGACTCGCGCCGACCTTCAGGATGGTCGTGTTGGCATCGTACCAGCTCTCCTCCGGGTCGCGCCCACGGGCAGCGCGCCCCCCGCCCTTCTGGCCGTGGCCAGTGATCTTGGCGATGGACGCGGTCGTCGCGACGGGATGCCGATAGAGATGGAGGAACCTGGCATTCGGGAAGAGACGGACGGCGGCGTCCACCCGCTCGGGGGCGAGCGTGGTGCTCGGGCTCTTCTCGATCAGGCGGCGGGGCGCGACCCGGGCGGCGAAGTGGTCCATCATCTCGACGGGTGACCACTGTCTCCTCTCGGCGACCCAAGATTGCGCCTTCCGGACGGAAGCCTCGGTCTGCGAGCCGAACTCAAGTTCCGCCACCGACCGGTAGAGGCCGTCCAGCGTGCGCTTGCGCACGAGCTGGAGGATGTCCACCGCTTGGCCCAGGGTCGGTGCGATGAAGGGATTGACCTCCGGCAGGCAGTAAAGCCCCGGGTGCTGGCCGAGCATGCTGCTCACCAGCGAGGAGAACGACCTCATGCAGGTCAGGATGAACAGGGGCTGGGGCTGGTTCACTCTCTTGCCCTTCCTTGTCCCAATCCCCTGCCGCGCGTCAGTGCGAGAGCAGGAACTGGGTGACGTAGTCCGTCGCATTGAAATAGGGCGAGACGTAGACGTCGTTGCGCTGCTGCCAGCGGGCCGCGGGGATGCCGGGCCAGGCGTGACCTCCCCCCTGCACCGTGCAGAGCTCCACCGTCTCGCCGTCGGAACAGGAGCTGATCTCGCAGCTCGTGTCCTGTGCGGGCCGTGTGGTCGTGGAGGCGCCGCTGGTGCACTGGTCCCCGGCCTTGAAGGTCTGGATTCCGGTCATCACTGGGGGATAGCTCGCGGCGTCGGCCGACAGCTGGCCCGCGCCGCCCTCGAAGGGAACGTTCTGGTCGTTGGTGCCGTGGATGTGCAGCAGGCTGACGTTCTGGACGCCCGGGCAGGACACGGTGTCCATCGTGCCGGCCACCACGGCGACGGCCGAGAACCGGCCAGGAAGCTCGCAGGCGAGGCGATAGGTCAGCATCCCGCCGGCCGACATGCCCGCCGCATAGACGCGGCCCGGATCGACAGGGTAGCTCGCGAGCATCGTGTCGATGACGCCCGCGACGAAGCCCACGTCGTCCAGGTTCGCCCGGCTGGAATAGCCGACCTTCTCCTGACCGCCGGTGTTCCAGGAGCCACGCACGCCCTCGGGCAGGACAAGGATGAACCCCATGCGGTCCGCGGCCTCCACCAAGCCCGTCCGGGTCCCGAAGCCCTCGGCCCCTCCGCCACCGCCGTGGAAGGCCAGCACCATCGGAGCCTGCGCGCCGAGCCCGGCGGGCACATGGACGAGGAAATCCCGCCTCATGCCACCGACGTCGATAGACTGGGACTCGAGCCCGCCCGCGGCGGACCGGGTGATCGGCTGGACGGCAGCCTGCTGCTGGTGCCGGACCCCCCCGGCGCGGCCGCCGTGAAGGCCACGCTCCTCGCGCATCACGCGGGCCGCCATGCAGGCGGACAGAAGAAGGAGGCCGCCGATCACCAGCGCAGTGATAAGGGGTCTGCGAAGCTTTGCCACGTTCAGTCCTTTCGCGCTGGACCCGCGCCGAGCCAGACTTCCAGCCCGCCGTCAGGGTTGTCGACGTACTCAAAATCGTCCCCTACATCGACGCCGACACGGGGACCGAAGGGATTCACGAATCCCACGGCCAAGCCGTGGGGCGTCGATTGCAGGGTGCGGATGCCGTAGTTGTAGGCGTTCCCGAAGCCCTGGGTGGTCACGGGCAGCCAGTTCTCGCCGTCGCGCGACCGATATAGCTCGGCCCCGCCGCGCAGGGCGATCAGCTTTTCCATCCCGTAGCGGTCGAGCATGCGGAGGAAGGGCTGCGGCCAGGCGGACCGCTCGGAATAGCGCAGCATGACCGTCCAGTCGAAGGTGCCGACGTAGATCCAGCCGTCGTGGCTCTCCATCTGCCAGAAATAGCCGTTGAAGAGGTTGTTGAAGCCCGGCGAGTAGCCCGAGAGCGGCACCTTGGTGCCGTCGGGCGTGTCGCGCTGAGTTCCCACAACAAGGTCCCAGCGGCCGTTCTCGTGGATGCGGATGAGCTCGGGCCCAGCGGGACCAACGCCGTTGGCGCGGTCGATGCCCCCGTGCTGGATGCCGCTCCCCGCATAGACCAGCCCGTCGTGGACGGTGAACGAAGCGACGCCCTGGTTCAGAGGTCCCCGCCAGGCGCCCTCGCGGACGACGCATTCCCATTCGTAGGGAGCAGGCCCTTCCGCCCGGGTGCGCCAGATCTGGTAGCCCCGGAGGTTGCCCGTCCCGGCATAGAGCCACTCGCCCGCAGCCACCATCTCGAAGACGCCGAGGTTGTCGCGGTCGCCGAAGCCGGGCAGGTTCACAGCCTCCCATCCCCCCGTCGCGGGATCGCGGGAGGCGTAGATGGTGGCGTTGCCCATGGCGTTCACGTTGCCGCCGGCGCTGCCGGTGGGGCTCGTGAAGAGGCGGCCCTTGAAGGGGACGATCAGCCGCAGCGTGATGACCTTGGGCCCGAAGCCTTCGGGCATCGGGATCTCTTGGAAGGTCTCGCCGTCGGCCGAGCGCAGGATGCGCGTCCCCTGGCCCCGGGCGGGCGTGTAGGTGGAGACGTAGAGATGCGGCTCCGGGTCGGATTCCCCTTGGAAGACGCACATGGCGCGATAGCCCAGCTCCCGTGGGAGCCGTTCGCCGTTGGCGTCGATCCAGGGCGCGCTCGCGTTGAGCCGCCAGCCGAAATTCTCCACCTCCGGGTCGGCCTGCGTGGGATCATAGGTCCATATCTGCGCCCGCATGTCCTGGTCGTAGACGTAGTCGGGGCATTCGACCG
>Ga0210040_10011036_pt1 | contig 10279 bp, 8 predicted proteins | sample CryGeyCG12114_NA_FD_185462 | JGI IMG/M metagenome (GOLD analysis project Ga0210040, IMG submission 185462) | Groundwater microbial communities from aquifer - Crystal Geyser CG19_WC_8/21/14_NA (SPAdes) (version 2) | ecosystem: Environmental > Aquatic > Deep subsurface > Groundwater | place: USA...
GAGAAGAAACGGCCGACCGTGATGGTGGCTTCGTTCTTCGAGAAGCCACAGACCAAGTTCCAGACACAGAACCACACGTTGGCGGCTTGTAGAATGGGCTTTCGTCCATACACCTCACTCAGAGGCGCCCACAGGAAGTAACCGACCGCATATGCCAGCACATAAATGGAAAGTACCAGTTGTGTCTCTGCATCAGTCGGTATGTTCAGATCCTTTCTGATCTGTGAGAGTGCCGGAGCCACCATTGTTGAAGTCACGAGAGTGTTGAAAGAAAATGCCGAGAAGAGGATGGTGACGGTGTACTTTCTTGCTGCCGGCCAGTTGTGAGGGTTTCTGGGATCATCGTTCCATTCCACCTGTGCAGCCCGTGGACGTGAGTGACAGCCAATAGGAGGCGGCGAAGATATGTCCATGGTTGCTGTAGGACCTGAGGTACGCATCTCCTTACCGCCGTCGGCAGGTTCTTTGTCTTCGCGGTTAGTAAGATGAGCCATATTGTTAGGATAGTAAGCATTCACGACTTCGTACTCCCAAGTGACACTATTGGGTTATATGGGGAGGCCGCCGGGACCAGTATGGCAGCAAACGAAACGGAGCACTTCCTAGGACAGAGAGATTGGAACATCACCTTGAGCAAACAAAGAATTGATCTGAAGCATTGCAGGACTTCTTATCGCCAAGCTGGGGTGTAGCTCCCCTCGATACTCTTCATTAGTCCGATCACAAGGCTAGCTCGGTCGTAAACTTGGGGATGAGGTGACAGTTTCAAGGTGCCTGCTTGTCGCCTTGTAACAGATGAGATGGCAACTGCAGGTCGGAAAGACGTGTCATTTTCATGATGAATGCCGAAAGCGTGTGACTTCTCACCTTGAAGCAAGTACACCTGCCAGTACAGGCAGTGTGGTTCTGACGCGACCGCGGATGCACAACCTCGTCTGATCCGTGCTGATCACTCTTGCACGCAAGGCTTTTGACGAGAAACCACGAAATTACAGGCACGACCGATTCATGTTTGTTTGGCAGGTGCAGAGATATGTTACTGCTCGGTGCCGCAACGGTCGACAAGGGAGACGGCTGTTGTAAACGGATGACACGTCACGGTCCCGGCGTGGCATGTCTCTATTTCTCCGCATGGCTTGCTCCTTGCCGCGGATAGGCACCTGAGAGAAGGAGACACGACAAGCGCAAGTGCCATGTGAAAATAACGACTCAGATAATGCTGGTACATTGGAAATGTAGTCTGGCAAAAGGAACGGGAGCGAAGAGTGGCTCCAAAGCTTTGAAGCTCAAAGAGGTTAGCCTTAATCTGACTGCGAGATGAGGCAACAGACGGCTTCGTTGAAAGCGCAATTACCTGTAAAACCTGATCACCCACCATGCTATGTCTAATTAATACTCTCGGCGCCAATGAAGGGAGCACCAGCTGTTACCCTACCCTGGATGATACATAGGTCGTTCGTGGGGACCATAGACCCGGCATGTTGGGGTTTCAGGCCCAAGTTCGAGATGACGATGTCCACAGAGACATAGGTAGCTACCCCTCCTTACCTTGCGTCTCGGATTTTTGAGAAGAGCTTGAAGTCTTCTCTCACGAGAATCAGGCAAATTACCAGACAATCGCCAGCACGATGTCAGGGAAGAAAATGCAGTTCGTAAATCTCGGCGAGACCGGCATGAGAGTGTCTCGTATATGTGTTGGCTGCATGTCGTACGGACAGCCAGAGTATGGGCAATGGAAGTGGACGATTCCGGAAGACAAGGCCTTACCGTTACTGAACTACTGCTATGAGAAGAACCTAAATTTCTACGACACAGCAAACATCTACTCTAATGGAGTATCCGAAGAGATTTTGGGAAAGGCAATAAAAAAGTACAACTGGCGGCGAGAGAACATAATCATCGCGACCAAATGCTTTGCTGCTGTAGGACGAGGTGGCGAAGATGCCAGTAACTGGAGTCCTGAGGAGAGGGAAAACAATGGCTACGCGAACTCTTTTGGTTTGAGTCGAAAGCATATCTTCGATGCGGTGGACGCAAGTCTCAAACGCCTCGACCTGGAATATGTCGATCTCTTTCAAATCCACAGATTCGATCCCAAGACTCCAATCAAGGAAACCATGAAGGCGCTGCACGACGTGGTTCAGAGTGGGAAGGTTCGATATATCGGAGCGTCCTCCATGTGGGCACACCAGCTCCTCGGTAAGTTACCTTATGCATAGAATCATCGAGCCCCATTGCACGTACAACTTGCTTATCATCTCTACAGAAATGCAGTACACCGCTCGCATGAACGGTTGGACAGAATTCGTAACCATGCAAAGTTTGCATAACGCGGTATACCGAGAAGAGGAGAAGGAGATGTATCCAGCATGTGCCAAGTTCGGCATGGGTCAAATTCCCTGGAGTCCTGGTGAGTACCCTCCCCTTCAAGAATCCGTCATGACGTGATCATGCAATGAGTGTCGGCCAGCGCATCGACGCCGGGATGCATCGCACAATGCATGTTCGATCGACTGCCTAGGCGCTCTCTATCCACAATACCGCCCTACAGCAGTCTTCCCACAAGAGCTTTACTAATTCCTACCAAGTGGCCATGGGCTTCTTGACTAGACCCGTTGAGTCGTTTAACGATACATCCCGAGGGGGCGCAATGAAAGAAGGAATGATGGGAGTGCCGTGGTCCGAGACTGACAAGAAGACCAACAAAAGGATTGAGGAAATCGCGAAGGCTAGAGGGACAAGCATGGCAGTAGTTGCACTGGCATGGTCGCTAAGCAAACCTTTCATTAGTTCGCCCATTGTTGGATTGAGCAGTGAGAAGAGGGTTGACGAAGCTATCGAAGCTATTCACTTCCAGTTGAGCGATGAGGAGGTCAAATCAATAGACGACTTCTACGAGCCGAAGCGTCATATGGGTTTCAGCTAGGTGAAAACGGAGGTGCCAAACAGGGTCGTCGGAAGGACGCCAACTGTCCTGGCAAGTACCGGTGGCACAATGGTGAGTAGGTCTGGGTATACTGAATTGCTAACAAACTAGAACAAGTATAAATTCAGTTGTTTCTATGTACATGAAATACAAAGCAACATCATCAGCCCCAAGCAGGCCCTCCCCAGATCGTTCTCGGCCGTGCTCGGCGATGCAGCTCAAGCACATCATAGTCCGAGCCACCACCCCTAAGCTTGGCCTTCTTGCTACACCTGCTGCTGGACATAGTTTCCGTGGAGGCTGCCGAGGAGCTGGATCGTCTTGTTTTGTTCATTGGGCTTATGGCTGAGCTCGCGCGACGAGACCTAGTCGTCATCATCTCCAGGTCATCGTCGGTGCGGTCAATGATGATTGGTGGTAGTTGACTAGGGTGAGCACTTGATCTCGGCAGCGGCTGTGGATCGTAGTCACCGCTTTCCCACGAATCCTCGATTGCTTGCGCTTTCAATTTCTCCAGCACTTCAATTCGCTTGGTGCATGCGCTTCGCCGCTCATTAGCCGCTTCTCGTTCCAACCTTTCCGCTTCTTCTAGCATCGCCATGGCCTGCTTTTTCTTACTTTCCGCTACAGCCCGCTTGTGCTCGGCTCTCTGCATCTCCGCTTCGATGTCTTGGAGTGTTTCAAGGTGGCCGACACGGTGTGGTGGCTCCTCCCTAACACTGCCGCAGGAGAGCACGCTGCCTTGGAGTTTGGTTTGCAAGGGGAGGTTGCCCGGTCTTGTTCTGCTCGTGTGATCAGTTATCCGTTCAGTATATGTGTTCTAGTGGAAACATACCCCTCGTTTCGCATATCTCACTCAATGGTCGGTTCGGTCTAACTCCCATACTTCGGTAGCTGGGAAGGGATGTGTACGTTGAATACAAGCTTATCGAACTACGATCACTGGCTCGACTGTTGTTGAGCACTTGCGTCCAGACCGAAGACCACTCGGAGGTGATCAAGATTTCGCTTGGTGTTGTGATCTAAGCTGAGTTGCAGTGGACTGTTACGAAGACAGGAGTCAAGTCATCATTTATGTTGCGGGCGTTGAGGGCACTCTTCATGAACAGCCTCAGGATGCGCTACACAAGACATTGTATTTGCTCAACAGCGATGATGGCGCAGCCCAGCAAGGTAGAAATGGTCCCGACCAAAGCAGGATTCAGAGCAAGCTGGCACAATTTGAGGAAACCAATTCGACAAATTCGTATGAATTTACAAAATCACGTCGTTGGCTCAAATTTGACCGGGGCTCAGCAAGGCAGAGTAGGCGGGAGCAGAGAAAGCCTGTTCCCCCACGTGACTATGAGGTGCCTTGCTTGACTGGGTGAGGATCGTACTAGTATCACGAAGCAGGCACCACCGCAAAACAGGCTTGCGGCTTCTGGGAGTGCACGACCGTCGAGAGGCAAGAATTCCGTGATTGCGTTCGCACATCCTCAGGTCCCCAGATCCCCATGGTAGCAACATGGACTGCGTCCTTGCGCTACGAGTTTCCTTACCACCCGAGCCACCTACATCAGAAGGCTGCCGGCATGTGTTGCACAGGAGTGTGGAGGCAACCAGCAAATCTTCTCTGCGCGCTCGCGGTTCTGGCTAGCATGACAATTTCGACCACCCAACACGTTGAACCCTCAGTGCCCTTGTTATCATATTTGAACCACACTGTGCGCTCAGCATTTCCGGGTCAATGTTGCCCTCGAGTGCAGTCATTGACGAAGTTCACGATCTTCTTGCAAAGTGGGCGAGCCTTGCGTCATATGTGCGACGAGTCTCATGTTTCAGATTGCGGCTCTCACGTCACGATTGCAATACAACCACAGACCACCTGTCACATCCCGGAGTTGACATGGCATGATAGATGCTGCCAGGACCCGGTGGCTTGAGACGCTGCTCAACGTACATTGCAAAGAAGTTGCGCCAAGCAACACTTCGCCTCCTTCTCCAGTGTCTCACGCTTTTGTGCTTGGGGGGCCATATCAACCAATGACTGTCATGGACGACGTTATATGACTGTTACACCACTTAGACTCCTCCCGGACATCCAAAATGGGCGGTCTTTTCACTGCACACCACCAAAATGCCGGCCAAATTGCACCGTCCGGGAGGAGTTAGAGTGCTTGAGATTGTCACAGGCGGACACATGACTCAGCCAAAGAAGGAAGCCGTTCAATGGAAGTTTCTAGAAGCTGAATTGGGTAATTTCGAGCGCATGGGGCAGGCTGGCCTCGCCTCGGAGGATGCCTCCCTGCGTTGCCAGATACTGCGTAGATGGCTCATATACGCAGCCCTATCTATCTCAACTTCAAGTTCGGACTATGACGCACAGAGACGACAGCGATCAGAGGAGCTCCCTACACCTGTCCACACTGCTAAGTCCCGCTGGACCAACGTAGCCGCTCTTCAGTATAGCCATAGGTAAGTTGAGCGGCAATATAGATCCAGTGAGCCGTGCCTGTCTCATAGCAACAAGTTTACGACAAATACCCTTCCCTTTTATGCCTCCTCTACACTTGAACCGGACACTGCCAAGCCACGCAGAATTCACTACGTTCCTCCAAACTTTCCTCCCCCCACAAGCTCCCGCGACGACCACAATCACCAAAAGAGATGGCAATATAGCCACAATCACCAAATCTGATGTTCCCTTTCTTTACCACACCCCGCGCCATCCAGCCTATTCTCCGACGCGCAACTTAGTCTCGAAAGTGATATTCAGCATAACGCCCACATCAGGCGTATACTCCGCCTTCCACACCCGCTCAGTCCACGCTCCGGACCAGTCTCCAGCCGACGCCAATGCCCACGCCAGCGCGGTATGTTTCCTCCACCGTCCGTGGTCACTGGACAGAAGGGCCGTCCCACGTGGCGCGTTGATACTGGCGAGTCATGTGAGCTTCGACGCGTACCTAACAGTAGGCTGGAGCGTTTCGCTTGCCGCACGTCTAAACGTAGAGATGGACAGTGTGAGATGCATCCAGGGGTACAAAGGCGACCCGGAGCGCAGAATAGGGCTCGTTGGGAAGCTAAAGACGTCAACAAGCCTCGCGGCGATCACAGACCTGATCCGAGGCGAGTTCGACGGTGCTGGTGAACTGTATCAGCTGCCTGCTGAGGATACACCCGAAATATCGTCAGTGCCGTCAACCACAATCGACGCGGTAGCAATCATGAATGCCTTCCACGCCGAAGAAGTCGAACGTGTAACAAGCACGGCCGAGGCGCTGCTCCCTGCGTCCACTGACCCATTTGGTCCTCGAATCCTGTATCTCACAGGCGCTGCACGGGAGCTCGGACTAGAGAGTGCGAAAGCGGCGAACATGCCGGCGTTCTGCGTCGGCCATCGAGCTTGTGAAGAGTGGGGAATCAAATATCTAGCTCAGATGACGAGGGAGCGGTGGCCGGCCTTAGACATCATTGAGGTATTAGAGGACGAAGAGAAGTCGGAGGTACGGGAGAAGAAGGATCCGGTCTCGGGACAAACAGTCAGGAGCAGCGACAAACATTGATAAGTGGATTGCATTCAAACAGGTCGCCGTGGCGCTGACGATTAGTCTGCGATGCACGAATTGTATGGGCATCCAATGTTGCGGGAACCGACGCATTATTGCGGTCATGCCGCGGGCACCTCTGACACCCAATACTGTCTCAATACACCATGACCTCGTGATTCTTCACCCCAACACTTCGTCGATCCCACCAAGCCTGTCAAGGCCTTCTCCCACCGAGCTACCCGTCAGGCTGTTTCCCTTACTCCGATTACTACTGTCTCGTCCTCCACCGGTGTCAGCTCGTAAACCCCCTCTACCACGCCATACCACGTCAGTCCCAGTCTAGCTCCCCCCGAGGTCCCAAGACGAACAGCAAGCTGTCGAGGCCTCCTCCGAGATATCAACACACCAACACCACATCGAGCTCTTCCAAACGCGCCTTCCCACCAGCATGTGGCTACCGACCGAGCTTCTAGCACCCACGTCCGAATATAGCTATAGCTAAGCTGGGCAACGGCACGTATGTGCTACAGGATCGTAGGGTGATAACTCGTGTGCACGACAACGTCAACACGAAGCGACTTGCTCGACGTTGATGGTGGTCGCGGACATGCTGATGCAGTTCAGTTCCAGTGGTCCTTAACGGTGGGTAATTCCCGGTGTCTAGGCTCGGATCTCTGCGATGTTGTTCAAGCGCCATGCATAGCGGTGTCATTTCGAGCGCAGTCGTCCCTGTGGACCATGACATGTGCATGTGCTCTAGCCTGGAGTCGAGGGCGGAAGGCTTCTTGAACCGTGACACTGTACACTGTGGATGTTTGAGCTGCCGACCATAATAGGGTAGCGCGAAGGTCCAGCAGAATGGTCTTGGAAGAACGGGATTGGGAGGCGGAGGTCAGCAGAACTGCTACAAGATAAGATGGAAAATATGCTGGCGCAAGGTATGATCCTGGGTAGGTTATCTCCCCAGGAGGAGTGGACGGCCCCTGTGCACGCATGATTCGACGGCTGGCTCGACTAATCACTTCGAAATGCTTCAGGGTGTCTACCTCTGTGGTTCTAGGATGACCCGCACCGTCAACGCAAAGTCTGGATGTCCGCTCACTCCCATCAGCTCATTTTCAGCTACAAATCCCTAGTAAATGCCTGGAATAATCCTCCATCTGACCTTCTCACAATACCTGTCCCAGTCCTTGCCATACTTCCTTCTGCACTTCTCTTCATCTCGCATTTCCCGATGTACCAACAGTACGCCGAAGTACAAGATGTAGAAGTAGGTGAAGATCATACCCCAGCCTCTCGCCTCGCCTTGCTCAACTTCGGTATGCACAGTACCAGTCACAGGATTGGTGTAGTGGTGGACCAGGTAGCCGGCAACACCCGTTGGAAGACAGTAGCTGAAGGACATGATCCAATCACCCAGATAGTTGATGTGGCGGGCTGTTCCCCACCAACCACTGGTCAGAAGCTTGGAACCGGAGGCTGTCTCGATATAGTGCAGGTGCTTGACCCTTGGGTCGTCGGGATCCTGTCTAAACCTGTTCTTCTCATTGTTGGCAGCGCGGAAGAGGTAGTAGCCTGCTGCTTGGACAGAGAGAACACCTCCGACGCCCAACCAGCCGAGCTGGAGCGGGTAGACCGCTAGGTAACGAGCCTCTATACTGTATAAGAATGGGACCCAGACAAGATCCCCGAAGCTGAGCATGTAACCGAAACCATCTGCTGTGATGTCCATGGTACTTGTGATTGCATATTCCATGTACAGTGCGTCGATGACGTACAAGGTCTGAAAAGCGGTGATCAGAAGAATGCTGTCGCTGACGAAGCCATGCATTCTGTGTTGTTTGGCGATAAATGCCAGGTTCATAACGATATAACCTAGCAGACCCGGACGCATCTCATTGAATACCTTGATGTCGAGGACCTGACCGCCTGCGATCGGTATCCATCTAGGAAAAGTCATGCGTGGATTTAGCTCACGGCCAATGAAGAAGTCGTAGAGCATGTGACCAGTGTGTCCTCCTCTTGCCAGCTCGCGGTGCTCAGGATTTGGTTGACCAGGGTGAGGAACGGAGAAGGAGCGGAGGTAGACGAAGATGGCGGTGCTAGTGGCGACCAACATGTTGGCGGTAACGATCTGGATGAGATTGTCCCAGATGTAAGTCCATACTATCCAGCTGCTACCATAGAGGAGGGTGCCGAGGGCTAGACCTGCGAGCGTAATGACAGCGCTATTGAAGGCATTGAATTTGTAGATGTGCCGTCCGCCGGAGTCGAGTTGCAGACCCTCGACGTGTTCACCTGGGAGGACCAGCTGTAGGAAGAGTGAGAGAAAGTAGTAGGCTGAGACCCAGAGAGTGGCATCGGTTGAGTAGATGCCCTTCACACCGTTCTCTGGCCATGGTATCTGGGCTTTTAGCTTCGACCAGGTGAGTGTGCTAGGATGGAGTAGGGCTGGAGCTGGGCAGCCCGAGACATCATTGCAGAAGAAGAATGTCGCGTAGATGAGAAGGGGTAGGCCGAAAGTAATGCCAAATGCTCCTAGAGGACCACCAAATTCGTAGCCATGAGGTGCTTCCGGCACGTCTGCTTTGGATGGTTTCCTTTTGTGAGCAGACATGACCAGCGAGTGTGGTAAGGTAAGACCTGTGCTTGCACCAGCGATGCCGAGTTAGAGGACCAGAGATCAGATTTCTATCGGATCTAGGTACAGTAGCCACTATAACGCGTCGCAGAAGATCACTTTTTTTTGGCTGGGAAGCTCGTGCCCCGAATGAGCTCATAGTCAACAATTCTGGCAGGAAGTTGCATGTGCATCTTTATTAGACGCCTTCTGCTACCGTTCTCGGTGTACAGCAACCTCCGAATCAAGTCGTAATCCACTATTTAAGCTCGTATAGCTTAATTTTCAGTAGCGCTCTCAGCCGCAAAGGAAATGTCTTATCCACATAAGGTATCATCGGTATCTACAGCCTGACCAGTTCCGCTTCCTGGTTATTGAGTTTGTGACGTGGAACCATCTTCAACGATGGCGTTCAGACATTCATGCCTACACATTCTGTCTGTTAGCTGCTTGAACCCTCCATCATGCTTCCCTTTCGCCCTCGCTGAGCCTCGTGGCCTCTTCCTGCTGACGATTGAGCCAAGTTTGCCGAGTCCAGCTCTTTAAATCTCAAGGAGGCGATGTCAATATTAACACTTACTCTCTTAGGTCAGTCAAAGCATCGGTCTTTCATACCCAGAATTGCAGATAAGCTCCATCGGTAGCAGGATGTCAAGCACGTCAGACTCAACCGACACGCAAGCGGAAGCCAGCAATCAAGACGGCAACCTGGACACAGGAGAACGCAATGTCAGGATGCTCGACCGCCTCAAACACTTCACTTGGGCCTGGTTCACCCTTCCCATGTCAACAGGCGGCATCGCCCTCCTCCTAAGTCCACAACTTCAACCTCACACCTTCCCAGGCCTCAACACAATCGGCAAAGTAGTTTACATCTTCGACCTTGTCATATTCACCACCCTGGTCTGCGTAAAAAGCTACCGCTTCCTCCGCTGGCGCAACATCTTCATTGGGAGTCTAACCCACCCAACCGAGTCCCTCATGGCCGCAACCTCCCTCTTATCCCTAGCCAGCATTATCGCCGCCATCGCTCGCTACGGGATCCCCGCATGTGGTCCGTGGCTCGTCGTCGCCTACCGCGTTCTCTTCTGGATCTACTTCGCCGTTACATTCATCTACGCAGTCGGTCAATACACACTCCTATTCACCTCTCCCTTACTCAAAATCGAGGATATGACGCCGGCCTGGGATCTGCCCATT
>Ga0210040_10011037_pt1 | contig 10279 bp, 4 predicted proteins | sample CryGeyCG12114_NA_FD_185462 | JGI IMG/M metagenome (GOLD analysis project Ga0210040, IMG submission 185462) | Groundwater microbial communities from aquifer - Crystal Geyser CG19_WC_8/21/14_NA (SPAdes) (version 2) | ecosystem: Environmental > Aquatic > Deep subsurface > Groundwater | place: USA...
CTCATCACCGGGGCAAGCCGCGGCATCGGGGCTGCCACCGCCGTTTTGGCCGCAGAAAGAGGATACCAGGTTTGTATAAACTACCTGAAGAACACGGAAGCGGCCCTGGGAGTTGTTGACCTTATTAGGCGGAAGGGTGGCAAGGCGGAAGCCTTTGCCGCTGACGTGTCCTCCGAGACGGAGGTGCGTGAGATGTTCAAGGCCGTTGACAGCGTGGGCCGCCTGAGCGCTTTGGTCAACAACGCCGGCATACTGGAAACACAGATGCGGGTGGAGGACATGGAGGCAAGCCGCCTGCACCGGGTCTTCAGCAACAACGTTGTCAGCTGCTTCCTGTGTTCTAAAGAGGCGGTAAAGAGAATGTCAACCAGGCACGGAGGTGTCGGGGGTGCCATCGTGAACGTCTCCTCCATCGCTGCACGTACAGGTGCGTCTGGTGAATACGTGGACTACGCCGCCTCCAAGGGCGCTGTGGACACCCTCACGCTTGGCCTCTCTAAAGAGGTGGCGGGGGAAGGCATCCGGGTAAACGGGGTAAGGCCGGCTTTCATATACACCGACATCCATGCAAGCGGCGGCGAGCCCGGCAGGGTAGACAGAGTCAAAGACGCAGTTCCGATGAAGCGTGGCGGCCAGCCTGGAGAAGTGGCCCACGCCATTCTGTGGCTGTTGTCCGACGAGGCCTCCTACTCCACAGGGACATTCATAGACATCACAGGGGGTAAGTAGCAGTTTTCGCCATAAGCCTTTAGCCCTGTTCATGTCTGCAGTGTTGTTAGCAAATCCTCTGAAACTCATCCTGTCTTCGTCCCAAGAAATCGGCGTTTCACGGGATGCAGAGTACAAGCTGTCACCACCTAAACCCGTCTTGCAGCTGGTTCGGCTCAAACAGGCAGGGAATGATGTCTCACGGCTGTTATAGTCGACTTTAATTTTTTAAATTGTAAACAAGAACCCCATAGGGCTTATTCTACTAATGGGTTCATTTTGTACACTGGAAGCAACAAGCCGTCAGGGTATGCTGCTGGCCAGCCCCTTATAGATACAGATACTCCAAATAACCTATGCAGCCAACAAAGATCAATTACGCTGATTTCATACAAGACTTCGAAGCTACCCTCCAGCGTTTATTCCACGGGCAAGGAGTCACCAACAGCCTGAATGTTGAAAGAGGCGTACCCGCAGAGTTGATGGGTGAGATCATGTCTAAGGCCCCCTTGTCTGTCTCCATCCCCGAGGAGTACGGGGGGCGTGGCTGCGTGGTGAAGGAATGCCTGGGGGTATTGGCAGCAGCCTCTTACCAGTCGCTTCCCCTCTCCTTGATTTTCGGAATCAATATAGCCCTGTTCTTAGAGCCTGTTGCCAAGTATGCCGATGAGGCGGTTAAAAAAGGGATCTTTGACCGTTTTCTTCATAACAGGAATATGGGAGGCCTTATGATCACAGAGCCTGGCTATGGCAGTGACGCCCTGAACATGAAAACCGCCTACAGGCAGTATGACGGCGGCTACAGAATAAAGGGAACCAAGCATTGGCAAGGGCTGACGGGCCTGGCGGACTACTGGCTGATTGCGTGCAGGAAAGAGATCAGCGAGGGGGAACTGAGCAGAGACATTGACTTCTTCATATGCGACGTGTCCCAGGACAAGCAACAGGTAGTAGTAGAGGAGTATTATGATAACCTGGGACTCTACATGATACCCTATGGGCTGAACAAACTGGATCTGCAGCTTCCTGCCGCCATGAGGCTGCAGCCGGAAACGACAGGCATCAAGATGATGCTGGACATCCTGCATAGAAGCAGAATGCAGTTCCCGGGCATGGGAATGGGGTTCATACACCGGATGCTGGACGAGGCAATAGCCCATTGTGAGGGCAGGATAGTCGGGGGCGGCAGCTTGTTGGCCATGGATCAGGTGCAGTTCCAACTCTCCAGGATGCAGGCTGCCTATACCATATGCTCTGCCATGTGCGCCAGAAGCAGCGGGATAAGCGGCATTGCCCATAATCTTGCCTCCGAGAGTTTAGAAGCCAACAGCATGAAAGCCGTCGTAACGGATTTCATGCAGGAGTCAGCGCAGATACTTGTCCAGCTCTCAGGCGCTAACGGCTACAGGGTAAGCCACATCGGTGGTCGTGGCATCATCGACAGCAGGCCTTTTCAGATATTTGAGGGCTCGAACGAAATGCTCTACACGCAGATAGCTGATACGGTTGTCCGCTTGATGAAAAAGCAAAAGCAAGCACATTTATTTGATTTTCTTAAAAGCTTCAAGCTGACGTCGGAGGCTTGCATGCACTTTCAGACGGAGCTGAGCTTCACCCTCAGTGAGGCTCTTTCCCAGCGCAAGCTGGTGGATCTGGGTAAAATACTTGGTCGGGTGGTTTCCGTGGGCTATGTACTGGAGCTGATGGAAAAGGGCTTCAGAAAAGACCTGATTGATAACTGCATTGTCTCAGTTAAGCAGGAAGTATCTGCGTTGGTTTCCTCCTATGGGTTTGATAACCGGGTCCAGGTTGTCACTGACTTTTCGGAAAGCAGCTCCTGGCTGCAGTGTGTCTGATTCGCTCAGAGAAATAGCCACAAAATAGGGAAATGGCTTATGCACTGCGGTAACCTGAGCTCAAACCTGCTTGTCGTTAAAGGTGAATTTGATGCGTCTTCTGTAACAGGGGCCTATGAGAGAGGTCATGTGCAGCTTTCTCATAGGCTACTTTTGTTCAACTAAATCATTCGATTCGACCACTACTACCCCACATCTCATTATTCCGGCCTTTTACGGGACTCTCGGACAGGAATGATACAGTCCATTAGACAGTAGTGATACAGTGGCTCAGACAGTAGCAACAGACGGCACCTGCCTGTATCAATTCAGCCCTCTTTCTGGGACAGTAGCATGCTGGGATAGCTATAAAAGAGGAATCTGCTTCTTACCTACAGCTTCATACTACCTCACATGACTATATTGGCTTTTATATGCCTGATTATCTGTGGAGATAAGCTAAATTCTGTTTACCTTTTATAGGTTATTTTCTGGTATGAATGCATTTAAAAATGATTGAAAATTTAATTGAAAAGCTTTCAAACGATTGGTCATTTGAATTGGTGATTTTATTCGCTGGCTCAGTGATTATTTATTTACTGCAGAAAGGATACTTCTGGGCAAAGGATTTAGTATTCCGTAGAAATCTAAAAAAAGAGCTTAAATCTTATCAGAAAAGAAAGGATATAATAAATGTAGTAGACCTGGCCAATGGTGATCCAGAGTTCAAGAAGGAAAATATATTTGCTAAAGAGGTGTCGATTTTCGGTAAGGAACGTTCCCTTTATATTAACATGGACGAAAGATGCTACGAGAATCTTGTAAAGAAAGAGCTAAGCGCAGGTTACCCTGAATCTCATCTCACCAAATTTCATGATGATCGATCCCTTGATGGTTCCACTGATTTTAGTGAATTGGCGGAAATCACTAAAATAGCAAACCTTGGGGAGCTAATTGAAAAGCACAGAAAAATTGTGAGTGATTTATTCCTTCGATCTGAAAATGGGCTTATATTTAATGGTGATAAATACGGGGTTTTCAATCTTCGGTTCATGCGCTTTGGTAATGAAGAGCGCCCTGGAGTTGAACTAGAGCTTTTCAAAACCGATTATTTTACCCATAGAGTGTTTCGCTCCATTTATCATGAACTAAAGCAACTAAACCACCCAGTCATATCAGCAGGCATAAATGATTTTCTGCAGTATAAACCATTTTTTACTTCTTTTGGCATCAACACCTTATTGATTTGTGAAGGAGAAAAGGGGAAGGAGATAGTACTTAGTAAGCGATCTGCCAGAGTACACGGCAACATAGCTCGTTATCATATAACCATGAACGAAGGCTTGTCCCAAATGGATAAAGATCCATTTGGAAAAGTTGACCTTGAACTTTGTTTTAAGAGAGGCCTTCTGGAAGAGCTGGGTATTAATGATAAGCTTTACAATTTTGGTACTAAAGTAGCTTTCTATGACTTCTTCTTAGAAAAAAATAACTTTGAGATAGGGTTAACATCAGTATTTGAGATAGACCTTAATTACAAAAAGGACCTTGAACCTCTGATTGCCCGAGACAGAGCTCTTGAAAGTGATAGTTTTGTAACATTGCCCCTCAATTCTAAAGTCATTTCTAACTTCGTCAAGAACTCTGAATTTGTTCCTCACGGTTTGTACGTGCTAGATCGAGTTCTCATGAGAGAGTGCATAACATTAGCAAGTTTATATGGTGAATCAAAAAGACGCTTATAGCTTGTGAATAACAGTCTGGTTAACCGACTTATGAACCGTGTTAAAAACTAGGTATAGGCGAACTGCCCCCTTGGCTCAGAATCGAGGGGGTAGGATTCAGGTACTTTGGCGGGAGGCAGTGTCCGGCTGTTGGGGAAGGAGCCTGCCCAAGAGGTAGACCCTTCCCGAGCCCCCTTCAAAGTACCAGAACCGGCACCCCTCCAGGAGGCCGGGAAGGGGCATTATAACGGATTCATCATTCCCCTTGCAGGCAGAGTGCTCTCTACAAGTTGTGCATGCTGATGGGCCTGCTCTTCCTCCAAAAATGAATGGGAGGTAAAAACAGGAGGCCCCGCCTTTCGGCGGGGCCTCTTATAAGGACACGGCAAGTAGCTTACCTTACCTGCAGCTCTACGCGTCGGGCAACTTCGCCCCGTTCTTCCAGCACCCTGCTGCTGGTATCCACCGTGAAGTTCTTGCTTTGAAACTTGTTGCTGATATACCATTTCACAAAAGCGGCGCGCTGGCTGCTCACTTTCTCGCGCCCCGCCAAAGAGCCGGCGCCGTCAGAGTAGCCGCTCACCAGAATGGTGGCGCTTGGCTGCTGCGCCTCCAGGAACTCCCTGAGCTGCTGCTCGGCCCCGCTGTTCATGTACACTTCGTTAAAGCCAAAGTACAGCTGCTGGGTGGCAGGGGCCGCAGGAACTTCAGCCACTGCCTCTGGCGCTGGTTCTACTACAGGCGGTTGCTCAACAGGCGGCACGTTTATATAGGCAGCATAGCCACTGTTGCTTACCGTTACCCAAAGCTCCCGCTCCCCCGCCTTTTTGTAATAGGCGTTGAAGGCGCTCTCCCGGTTCACGGAGGAATCCAGCCTTACGGGCTCGCCTACCGCTTCCCCGTTTTTCAGCGGCACCGCGTAAACATAGGCCGCCTCTCCCTGCTTGCGCGAGAAGTACAAAGAGTCACCCGAGACAAAAGGTGCAAACTCTGCCTGGCGCTTGTTCACGGCCCCAGCCATGTTTTTAGGCTTGCTCCACTTGCCGTTCTCCCACACGCTCAGGTACAGGTCATCATAGCCTTTTGTCCTGGCCAGCTCACCTGATATGAACAACTGGTTTTTATCAGCCGTCAGGTGCATGCCAAGGTTCTGGGAGTGGTTTGCAAAGCGCGGCACCAAGCGCTCTTCGATTTTAGAGAAGTTACCGCCCTCATACTTGTAAACCGAAATTCGCCTGTCACGGCGGCCACTCTGCTGATACACGTACAGTTCTTTTCCCGCAGCGTTAGTCCCTATCACTGCGTTCACTGTACCTGAACTCAGAAGGAGGTCTTTTTCAGCCTTGCCGCTGCCCCTCACCTCACGGTAGACGTACTGCCCCTGGTCTTCCTTCTTTGTATAGATGAGCAGGTCACCGCTTAGCAGCGTCACATCAGCTATCTGTTCCTTAGACTGCTTTATCGGAGCTTGGGCCTGGGCAGCCGAAGCCGCCAGGAACAAAGCTACTGTATAGAATATCTTTTTCATCTCTTCTTCTGGTTACCACATGGTTACTGTTCTGCCATACTTCGGATATTTAACCGACACAAGGTTGTAGGTTAAGGTAACCTCGTTTGTGCTGCGGCTTATGTGTTTGGCATCCTGCACCGGGGCCTCGTACACATACCCTACCTTAAACTGGCCTAACCTTGCCCCTGCACCCAGGGTGTATGCCTGTTCTTTGCGGTAGCCTGCACTTGCCCAGAAGGTATTAGAAAACACTCCTTTCAGCTGGCCTTCCACCGTCTCGTCCAGGTACTTGTCGTAACGGTAGATAGCGTTAGCCACTAAACCAACCTGTTCAGACGCTGCCACACGATAACCCGCCTGCACCACATGCTGCCGCGCATAAGTGTTGTTCAGGTAATCATCTCCTCCGCTGACTGCTTTGCCTCCCAGCACATCCTGCATGGCGTAGCCAACGTAAAAGTTGTCTGACGTCAGCACCAGGCCAAGGTTTATGTCTGCCTTGCTGGCTCTGCCTGTGCTGCCCAGGTAATCCTGGAACATAGGGTCGTTCTCCTGGTCAACTGTCAGCTGGTTTCCGTTCAGGCGGTTGGCATGATAGGTGGCGGCGGCACCCCATCGCAGCGCAAGGCTTTCTGTCAGCCTGACACGCGTGCCGAAGCTCAGCTGCAATTGCGTCTCTGAGAACGGGCCAAAGTCATCGCGCAGCACAGCCAGGCCGAATGCGTGCGCAGCACCTGCCTGGCGGCTGTACTCCTCGCCTTCGGCGGTTACCAGGCGGTCGCCGCTCTTCCATGCCACGATATCGGCCAGATCGAGCTCGGCGGAGGCGAAGACGGTTTTAGGGGCATCCTCGTAGCCTGTCCACTGGTTACGGTAATAGGTTTTTACGATGGAGCCCTCGTAGCCCGTCAGCGCCGGGTTAAAATACTGTTGGAACAGCGAGAAATTGGCCACGTGTTTTCTGTTCTGGGCTTGCAGCCCCAAAGCAGAAAGTATAAATGCTATAGATAATACTACTCTTTTCATTTTGATTACTTGCTAAGAATTGTCACTACACCTCTCTTCACCCAGTTTATATCCTTCACCTCAATAATGTACATGTAGGGGCCCTTCAGCAGCCGGCCGTTCGTGCTACGGCCGTTCCAGCCTGTTTCAGGGTCGGTGGTTTCGAACACACGCACGCCGGAACGGTCGAACACCTGTATGTACACATTGTTGTAGAAGCGCAGCTCCGGAATAGCCCAGTTGTCATTGATACCGTCACCGTTCGGAGAGAAGGCGTTCACAATCTTCAACTGATCCTCAGGCTTGCCATAAGGCGCTTTGGTAAGCGTGAAGCCTTTCTCGATGGTGTTGCGGTAAGGGTCGGTGCTGCGTACGCGGATCGAGAAGGCCGTCATACCGGACAGGCCTTTGTTAGACTTCAGGTATACCTTGTCGTTTCTGATCTCGAACAGCGCATTGTTCACGTCGCCCTGCCCTGCTGCCAGTTCGTAGACGAACTCACTGTCATCCGGATCAGTAGTGGTTAGCGTACCGATCACATCATCGGCAGTAGCCTCCGGCTTGAATGTGGCGGCGCTGAAGGAAAGGGCGGCAGGCACTTTGTTCGGCTGCACCTCTACTGACACAGCGGCACCCAGGTTATCCAGGTTGGTGGTCATGTCGGCCAGTACCAGTGTACCGGTTAAAGTATAAGTCGCCGATACAGCCCCGTTGTAGGCGCCCTGCTGCCATCTCACACCGATCTCTGCTTTCTCTCCGTTAGAGTACGTTACCGCTACCGTAGCAGGAAGCGGCACGTTGGCGTAAGTTGTCCTGATCGGCACTTTGATCAGGGCAGGTGTTGTTACAGTAACTACATTGCGCGTGATCTTGACAACCTGTGCAGTGGCATCCGCCCCCTGGTTTGTGGCAGCGTCTTGGAGGTACAGCGCCACAGTCAGCCTTCCGTCGTTCAGGCCGGTCAGGTCCAGGTTCGGGATTGAGAACCCGGCAGCTGTTACCTCGGCTGTTCCTGTAACCGGGGCACCGCCGCTTGAGCTGGTGATGCTATAGTAGTAAGCTGTTCCTACCTCGGCACCAGTTACCTCAAGCGCGGTGCCGGCCGCGTTCGTAACATTCACCTGGCTTGTGTTGAAAGTAACCGCATAGCCTGCAGGCTCTGTGGCATCGTACAGTCTGCGCAGCGTTTCAGAAGCTGCGTTGCCGTTTGTGGCAATGTCTGCAACGGCACTGGCTGCCAGCGCTACACTTGTCTCTCCGTCTGCGGCAGGTGTGATCACAACTGTATAAGTTCTATCGCCTGAAGCAGTCAGGTCAGATGCAACTGCATTTGCTGCTGTAAAGTCAGCAAGCTCAAGGCCTGAAACAGCCTCTGAAAAAGCAACCTCTACTGTAAAGGGTGCATTTGTCGGGTTAGCTGCCGTAGTGGTAAGCGCTACGGTTGGCTTGGTAGCATCGTAAACACGGGTAACTGTGTTAGAGGCTTCATTGCCGTTGGAAGCGATATCCTGCGCGACATTGGCCGGCACCGAGATGCTTACCTCTCCGTCAGCAGCTGGCGTTATTCGGAAGGTATACTCCTTATTGCTTGTCGGCGGGTAGTAAGCCACACGACCATTAACAACTACAAGATCCCCTGCCTCAAAGCCCGTTATATCTTCAGTGAACGTAACCGTTACATCAAAGCCGCTGTTCAGGTTTTCAGGTGCACTAGAGGCAACCGCTACTGTTGGCCTGGCTACGTCGTAGATGTGTGTTACAGTATTAGGAACAGTGTTTCCGTTTGTAGCGGCATCGTTGGCCGCATCAGCGGCAACCGAGACTCTAACTTCACCATCAGCTGTAGGTGTTACCAGTGCAGAGTAAACCGTGGCGGAAACCTTCGTAAAGACAGAAGCCAAACCGTTATCCACTGTGATATCTGCCTCCTCGAAACCTGTCACCTCCTCACTAAAGCTGAAACTAACAGTGAACGGTGCATTTACAACATCCGGTGCTGTAGTGGCTAACTCAATTCCAGGTAGGGTGGCATCGAAAATAATGCTGCCACTTACTGTTGTCACGTTACCAGCCGCGTCTCTTACCTGCGCGTAAACTGACTTACTTCCGTCTGCGCTGTTTAGCTGCCAATTTTTTGTATCGGCTATAGGCTCCCAGACACTCCAGGCTGTGTTGTTGTTTGAGAAGCGCATGTCTGCTACACCTGTGCCTGTTCCGTCAGCAGTCGTTAAGACAAGCGTTACTGAAGTAGAGTTAGTGTGCGTAGCCCCGTTGTTGATGGCAAGCGTAGCAGTTGGGGCAGTTTTATCAACCCTGAAATTTATGGTTGCTGTGTTACCAGCCACGTCCGTCACTTCTAAAGTATAGCCACCTTCGGCACCCACCGTGCCTCCGTTTGTAAAGGCTGCCCCGTTCAGCGTGGCTGTTCCTTCGTTGAAGCTTATGGTAATGCCTGCGTTATACTTTCCGTTGTCAGCCACACCTATAATAGCAGGGGCAACTCTGTCGAAGGTTACGCTGCTGCCGTCTGTTGTGGCTGCCACTGCCACAGCATTGTTGCCTGCCAGGTCGCTGAGGCTGATGCTGAAAGCAACAGTGCCCTCGCCGTCTGCCTCGGCCATGGTGTAGCTGGCAGTGTAGGTTGCTTCGGATTGCTTCTCTACTTTGGCTTCGTGGCCAGCTATGGTTACCTTTGGAGAATTGATGGCCTCAGAAGCCGTTATACTTACTGTTACTATGTCACCTACTTTCGCCACCGTGTTTGCAGCGTTAGAAGAAGCGATCGTAACATCCGGAAGGGTTGGAGCCACGGCGTCTACTAATACACCTACTGTCGAAGGAACATTGCTTAGGGCAAGGCTTGCCGCGCTGTTACCGGCCAGGTCCAGTACAGCAGCACCCATCATCGGTGACCTCTTGAACTCAGCCGGCTGTAGCTTAGGCGGCATTGGATCACCACCCATTACCTCAGCCGCTAGTTCTACACCGTCTGTATCAAGGTCGCCCTCCTCCACTGTGTAACGGAACACCAGTTCGGCTGTACCGCTGCCTGTAAAGTACTGCGCATTTACTTGCCTATTGCCTACCGTTACAGGTATGAATGGCGTGCGCTCGCCTGGGTCACTTTCTTCTGTGGATTCTTCCCCTCTAAGCAGCAGAATTACAGGCTCTACAACCTGCACCTTCTCGCTAAAGGCAACCGTTACATCCAGGTGCTCACCTTTTACATAAGTCTTGTTGGCAGGCACTTCTACTTTGGTGATGGCAGGGCGGATACCGTCTACTCTCACACCATCAGAGCCTTTCTTAGTAAAAGCACTCAGGTCGAGCTCGTTCCCGGCCTTATCTGTTATGGTTGTTCCGTCTGTTGCTAACGAAGTTACCTCTACGCCTGTCGCTGCTTCGCCGTCCTGTACCGTATAATAATAATCTGCGGAGATGTCGTATGCATAACCGTAGGCGGTTCTTGCCGCATTGCCTACCTTGATGCTCAGGTA
>Ga0210040_10011038_pt1 | contig 10277 bp, 6 predicted proteins | sample CryGeyCG12114_NA_FD_185462 | JGI IMG/M metagenome (GOLD analysis project Ga0210040, IMG submission 185462) | Groundwater microbial communities from aquifer - Crystal Geyser CG19_WC_8/21/14_NA (SPAdes) (version 2) | ecosystem: Environmental > Aquatic > Deep subsurface > Groundwater | place: USA...
ATTTTTAAAATGAAAAGGAACATACAGAGTTCGTAATTCTTCAGGTAAATTCCTCCACAGGTCATTCGCTACATTAAATTATTTTATACTGTTTATTTCAATTCACGGCAAACTAATTATATTACTAGATTTTCAACACCATTATAAACACCATTACAAGAAAACAAAGCCTAAAGACCTCTCATTATGTCCACTTACTGTGGTTTATTTTTATATAAAAATAATTCGCAGTAAAAAGATACACTATAAGCTACATATAACTCCCTATAATAATAGTGCAAAGCTATCATTACCTTATTCGTCTAAGCCCAAATTTTCCTGTCACTAGAGTGTTACTATGGAAAAAAATAAATAAAAAGCCTGCAATCTGAGATTTTTTGAAAACAAAGTAAATTTTTGCTATTCATTCTGATTTCTGATTTATTAATCTGTCTTTATTTTTTTTCTTGATTTTTATTTTTTAATAAATAAACCGGACCCCCACACTTTTAGATGAATCGCAGTATTTGAGGCAATATTCAAATCGCCCCAATCACTGCCACCACCGCGGCTTCAAAACCCTAAAAAACTTAATAGGAATTCCGTCCACAAAAGAGAAGTATGTGAGACCTGTGATTTCATTTTAACCGAGACCTGCGACGCAAAAAGGTTGCGTCGGATGTGTAGGAGCTCCGCTTTTACTGGAGGATCATTTCGAATCTGGACGAGAGGAGTGTGGTGGGAGTGGGGAAGGCTTTTCGAACACAGGCCTGAGTCAGCGTCGCCCCACAATCCGTTTTCATGACTGTCTCTATTGTGCACGGAATTCCTGCTATTTTTTTAACGGTTTTGATGCGGCAGTGGTGGAGGCGGTGGCAGTGGCAATTTCAACATCTCCCAACAATGCAATCTAAAAGTTTCAGTGACTTTTTCTGTAATGTTTTTCTGTAATATATCTGTTTTCTTTTTCTGTCTGTAAGTTAGCGTAATTCTTTTTAATTTTTTACTTTTTTGAGGCGTTCGTGACAATTTGAACTAATACTGCAATCTATCCAAACAAGTCTGTTTTAGAGCTGATAGCCTACTAATTATCTTGACTAGCCGGACCCACTGGCTTTTAGCCAGACTCACTCTTACGAGTCAATTTCAAAACCTGTAAAATTTTCAATGATTCACAAATGGTCTGAGGTGCTGCAAGTTTCTAGAATGTGATAAAGAACTCTCTCCGCATTAATTTGTTATTCAACACATTTGCTTTATCACATTCTAGAAACTTTGCTGCACCTCAGACCATTTGTGAATCGTTGAAAATTTTACAGGTTTTGAAATTGACTCGTAAGAGTGAGTCTGGCTAAAAGCCAGTGGGTCCGGCTATATGTGTTAATTGTCCTGCCAGGAGGTCGACATTTGTAATGGATGGATTTTGATAGAGATGAGAAGATGTGCAATAAGTATTGTTAAGGCTACCTATCCATTCACTGTAGGCTCATATATGCGACATAAGAGACATCACCGACTACATTGATACTTACGGAGTGACTTACTATTGAGCAATTAATAAGCAGGGTCGCCGAAAAGATATAAGAGAGATGTGGATCTTAAGATGCCGTGGAAAATTAATAAATCTGACCTGCAATAAGCCAAAATTTAATTAATTATGCGGAGATAATTGGGGATTATACGCCGTCCTAACTGAATGAAAGGGGATTTACCGCAAAAGGCGTACAAGAGATATTCACTCACGGATTACAGTTACGAGTCGGCGAGAGTATGATGAATAACCTATAAGAGATATACACATGTATATTGTCTGTTCCCGACCAGACTAATGACTAACCCCTAATGATGCTATAACAACATATTCCTAACAAGTCAACAATATGTCCTCTAATTGTCAAACATTGTCCAAGATGGTCAGTGGTGAAGAAACGTTAGTCTTGTACACATACCAAGAATTTTACTCTCGTCTGTACACTTATCTGTCAATAAATCTACTATAAAAGTTAACCCAGTCTTGTCATTTTAAGATAACTAGTACGTCAGAATATTGTCAATGTGGGATTGGTATGGGAAGGATGGGATGGATGAGTCGGGTAGGGTGGACAGGGCTGGGATATAACTTTATATGTGGGAAGGGTGGACTCTTTAATATTAACACACACCGCTTAGGGAGAGCGGATTTACAGTGAAAACAGCAAAGGTCTTATACACTGCCAAGATAGGGATCGAAAAGAGTATGAGCCAGGTATGGGTTGAATTGGCAATGTAAGATATGGGAGGGATACGCTAAGATTAAGGCAAACCGTACACAGAGCAGATTTACAGCAAAATGATAGGGTAAGTAGTTGTATTATTGATTCCATTTGCCGTTTTCAAGCAAAATGAATGGGAAAACGTCAAACCCCGTGACTAGGCAGCTTAACTTACTACCTAACAACGTACCTACTACCTAAGTAGGTCATGAACTACCTAACAACGTACCTACTACGTAAGTAGGTCACTAACTACCTAACAATGTACCCACTACGTAAGTAGGTCACTAACTACCTAAAAACGTACCTACCACATAAGTAGGTCATTAACTACCTAACAACGTATCTACTACGTAACTAGGTCACTTACTACCTAACAACGTAACAAGGTCAATAACTAACCAGCCACTTATCAAACTTTTTTAACTAGCTAACAAGATAGAGAGTCTACAATGTACACAATTGGGTAGACTAAAAAAACCCACCAAATCTTGTGAAAACTTTAGGAAACTGAAAGTATGCAGATTTAGAACGTCATGATAACGTTAAAAACTAATGATGCACTTAAGTGAGTAAGATGTATAGCAAAGCTCTGTACGGCACATATCATGAGTACACTGACCTTGGGTCTGTGCGTGTGTGTGTAGGGCAATGTCATGATAAAAATATAGGAATTTAGATTAAAAGTTGTTTGGTAATGATTTTGGTCATGCTTACCGTACAAATAAAATGCGAAAAATGACCAATTAATCGACATATTTAAGCAACAAACTGTAATACAAAATTCAAAATATTACACAGGTTTGGTTATTCGCGTCTATAGAATCGTTTATTCTTACAAGAGTGCAAAAATAAATATTGTCTAGGGTATAGCTCTAGTCATTTCCGATTTGATACTTATATTTTGCTTAATTTTTATAGTAATCATTTTATATTTTGACCAGATTTTTTATTTTTAAGGTTTAAAATGAGCAGTCTTTTTTTAGAAAGTCATGAAAGATTCAATTTTAATAGAAATTTTTTCTCATTTTAAGTTTATAAAAATCATTTTTATGACACAGAGTTTGGTCAGTTTAAAAAGGATCATTTGTCTTTACATTTCAATATGGGAACTGAGGAACCAATATTTTTAGGTATTGATATTATGACTGGATTTTATTTATTCATCGGTTTTTAGCGCGCGGTAACAAAACAAGCACATAATTTGATAACTTTTTCCGTGTCAGGTTTCTCCTTTGGTAGATTTTAACCGATTATTCTGAAACTCAGTTTGTATAATGAGGGTTCGACAGTGAACCAACCTATTGTTTACAGGGTTTGTTACAGCATGACAACCTTAAACTTTTCGTAATTTTTTCAAATGAGTAAACCATAAGATTTGAGATGATTTCGTTTATTTTTTTTCGAATTATAGGTTAAACCTTATCCATAAAAAGTCATGTTGTTTGAGAAAAAGTGAATTTGAATATATTGTATAGCTTTTATTATGAGAAAAACACCAAAAAATATCTAATCGTCCCAATTACAGGTAAAATAATTCCATCCGTCCACTCAAAAAATACGATGTAGAAAGCTTACGTGGACCAAAAAATATTTTGACTTGAAGAAAACGTCTGACAATCGTTTGTTTCGATCAATTCGATTTTATTTTCGAAAAATAACCCTGGCAAGCCTTACAAACCTTGAATTAAAACCTTATTTTTCCAAAAAATCAACAAATCCGTCACGTTTTATTAAAAAAGAGCTATTTTTTAGATTTTATTAGCAAAACAACTAGCAAAAGGTAAATATCGCCAATAAACTTTAGTCAGAAATAACTTTATTTTAATCATGAAATTGCAACTAAACCAAAGAAGTAAAAGAAGGATATGGAACGTGACTCAAAGAGGGGGGACGGAGAAGAAGGATACAGCAAATTTAATCGATAGTGTCATAGTGTTAAATGACGGTATAATAATGTTTACTATGTAGCCCTGTAAACGTCTCAATGTTTGTAGCTATTAAGGGATGTCTTATGGTCACCTATCAAATGTAGCATCCACAAAGCATCGTGATCCACTAATCTATTTATTAATTCATTGGCTGCTGAAAAAAAATTGTGGAAGTGAAATTCGATTTGAGAAGTACCACTACAGTTTTGAAACCTCATTTAACATGTTGCAATTCCGTCCAACATTTTGCAACCTCACTCAACATTTTGCATCCTTATTTACCATTTATGTACCCTATTTCAAGATGTTTACATCTTCCTATAGCATTTCAAGATTTTGCACTTTCGTTTTTAAACCATTCATAGATCCGTCCGTCGTAACTACAATGAAATACTACAATATCAACGTATGTATAATTACGATCCACATATCAATCCAGTAACAATTACATTCATGAAAGTTTAACCACGTTTTCACATTTTTCATATTCACATGTATAGCCCAACCAGGGGTTACAAAATCACGCTATATGGAAATTAAGGTAGTTATGGAAAGTTATATTTTCTATAGTTGACCTTGTTTACCACGCTATAAGTCGACCGGCTCGACCGATTTTCATAAAATTTTGCATGAGTGTGTGTTTACTGTATATGATGATCCCCAGACTTTGGCGTTTGATCAGATCAGAGCTGAGCGTATGGCATTCCATTAATACGTAGTTATGACTACGGATGTAGGTTTTCAAGTCTTGGTTCACTTGAAAATATACTGATATTTTTTCTCAATAATTCTGAACACGTATGAAAACTTTCTGAACTTTTGATTAAAAAACATGGTCTCAGGAGACAATACGAAATTCTCAAATCACTGAAAATTTGGGCTTTCTCTTTTTTTAGGTTGAACTTGTCACCACGCTTCAGGTCAAACAGATTGATCAATTTTAATGAAATTTTGCGTAAATATTAGTTTCCTGCATGTTATAATCCCTTTTGTTTTTATTTATGGTCAGTTTAGAGCTGAGCGTATAACAATCAATAAATCCACAATCATGATTACGGATCTAGGTTCTCATGTCTTGACTCACTTCAAAATATATTGAAATTTTCTCTCAATAACTCTGAACACGTAACCGAAATTTCTGAACCTTTGATAAAAATACAAATTTAAGCAGACCATCTTAAATTCTAAAATCACTAAAAACCTGAGAGTGTATTTGTATGTGATTGAATAAACTGATATTACGTGGTTTGTCATCTTAGTTGATGAAAACATAATTTTGCAATACTATTAGAATTAGAAAGATACCTTACGAAAATTTTATTGTCTTTAAGATGTCAATGAATGTAAGTTTAACACCAATCATCGACCTCGTTAGCCGCCGAAGGTTGCAAGTCGAGCCTCTTCAAATAAACAGAGAATCAGAAAACAGCGAATCTCAAAACAGCGAAACAAAAAACATAACCTAATGTAACCAACCCAGCCTTACGGTTTTATTTTTTCGCTGTTTTTACGTTCGCGGTACACGGGTGGTACGGCACGTCAGTGTGTAGGATGAAATGTAATTTATGTTATTAAAAATTCGAAATTTGCAGAGACGACAACTTTTTTTGAAAGCAATTGAAATTGCGGCGTTTAGAAGAAGACCATAACGTTATCAGTATCAGTATCATTTTGTTTCATCAAATGTGGAAACATTTCCAAATGGATCCTGTTTTTCGAACCAAATTTTAAATTAGAACAGTTTTCAGCTTGGTACAGGGCTTATGGGATCGCGCCTATTTTTTTGGTGTATCCACGATAACTTTCGAACGCATCAAGCGATTGACTTCAAATTTTGCACACCTTGAGATTGAGAAAAAGTAGGAAAAAGGATTGCAAATGGGCAAAATCAGAGAATGTCTAAGTTGTTTTTTTTGCGAATAAACAGTGTTCATGGTGACTACCTCTTGGTTTGGGGTTGTCTATATGTTACAATTCGAAATTTATGATTCTTGTTTGTCTCAATTTAGCCATTGTCACTGATAAACTCAACATTTGAGATATTTTATCAGGTTCTTAGTACATCGGGGGTGGAGGATCTCCGGCCGCTCACTTCTTTCTGAAGTGTTTAAAAATTCCACAATCGTTAAACTCAATTTTACCAAAAAAATATTACTCAAATTCTTAATTGACTAACGAGCTCTTAATAAGATTTGATGAGAGCATCAATGGCTCGGTCAATCAGTGTGTTTGAGATTTGGGGGATAGATTGCAGTATTTGGGGAGATGTTCAAATCACCACCACCGCCGTCATCATATTATTTCTCCATAAAAAGGGAACTAAAATAAACTCTCATTTGCCTCAGGTTTTTGTTTTTACTAGCTACCAATATCGCTCCGCTCAGGTCACCGTCAAGGTCAGTTGTTCAGTTACAAAAAAGTTAATCTGTAAATGAATTTATTGACTAATTGACTATTTGGTAATAGTCATTTTACATGGTTATGATTACGATTATGATTTTAATGGTTATTATTTCAATATTACAACACCTGTACCGGGCAATGTAATGTGTCATTTTTTATTTGAAAATTGAGCTACGCGATGGTTCAATCATATGATAGTATGGACTTTTTCGATATTAAACCTTATGAAGAATTTCTTAAGATTATAAAAACTTCTGGTACAACTTGGCTGAGAAGGGGCTGACCGAAAATCGAGATCCACTTCAATTGAGATGGACTGATAACTCCACCCAGCTAGATGCGGATTCAATGAAAATCACGGTTGAAGTCCAAGGCGTCTAACAGCAAAATACCAGCAAGTACAAAATTAAAAATGTACGAACTGTAAAAAATTTAAGATTACCTTTGCATACAGTTGACATCAAAAGCTTAAAAGAAAACTGGACTCATCTCAATGCTGTCGATGTTTTCTCTATGATGAACGTGCAACTGAAAATTTTGATCGGGAAAGACAATTGCCAATTGATAATACCAAGAGAAGTCATTGAGGGTCCACCTAACGCTCCGGTGCTTTCCCGATCTCTGCTTGGTTGGTCCGTTCATTTAAACGTTGGGGCTCTGAAAAATAGAATGGACGACAACATTATGTTACACACATGGGAATGTAAATGTGATGATGAACTTCATAACTTGGTGAAGCAGTCTTTCAAAACTGAAAGCTTCGGGGTGTTGCCACCAGTAAAGAAACTTCTCTCTCACGAGGACAAGCGAGCCCAAAAAATCATGGAAAACACTACCAAACGTGTGGATGATCGTTGGGAAACTGGACTTTTGTGGCGTCATGATGATCCAAACCTTCCCCCTAGCTATATGATGGCAAAGCAGAGACTTTATACAATTGAAAAGCAGATGCGGAAAGATGAAGTTTTTAGTTCCCTGTACAAAGAAAAAATTAAGGAGTACGTGCAAAAAAGGTATGCTGTTAAACTCAATAAAGAAGAAATCAGTTCTAACCCAAAAACTTGCCAGGCAAAATTCGGTTGGTCTTCGATGCAGCTGCTCGTTCTGGTGGCTCCAGCTTGAACGATATGTTGCTGCCTGGGCCAGATATGTTAAAATCTTTGACGGGAGTCCTTCACAAATTCCGGAAGCGGGAAATCCGATTTGGTGGCGACATTCAGGAAATGTTCTATCGAGTCTTAATTCGAGATGAGGACACGGCTGCACAGCGTTTTTTGTGGAGAGAGGGTGAATCTCATCGAGAACCAGACGTTTACGAGATAAAGGCAAGGATATTTGGCTCAACATCTTCTCCCTGTTCAGCACAGTATGTAAAAAACCGCCACGCGTTGGAGTTTGCTGACGAATTCCCTCAAGCTGCTAAAGCCATCACAGACAGGCATTACGTGGACGAATATTTTGACAGTGTACACACTGATGACCAAGCAGTGACCAGAATGTCCGAAGTGAGTGAGCTACACCGGCGGGGGGGATTCCTTATTCGAAATTGGACGTGCAATTCCCAAGCGGTACTTAATCACATTCCAGAAAACCTAAGGGCGCAGAAAAAAGAACAACATTCAAATGGTGATCACACTGAGCGAGTATTAGGAGTACATTGGAACGCAGAGCTGGACTCGTTTACCTTCAAGTTACATTTTAGCAGAGTTCCCGACGGTGTCCTGAATGGATCCAAATGTCCAACTAAAACAGAGGTTTTAAAACTGCTTATGTCTCTCTTTGATCCATTAGGCTTCCTGGCAAATTACACAGTAGCTGGCAAAATACTTGTTCAGGACGTTTGGCGCAATGGTTTTGGCTGGGATGATGAACTCAGCGGTCTTACCCTACAAAAATGGAAACAATGGATTGGAGATCTACCCTTGGTCAAAAAATTAAAAATTCCTAGATGCTACAACACAAATATGAAAAAGTGTTCCCGGATTGAGCTTCATATGTTTTGCGATGCTAGTGAAAAAGCATTCGCCGCCGTCGGGTACTTGAAGTGCACAAATCCAGATGGTGTACAGATTTTTTTCATCAAGTCCCGCGTATCACCACTACGTCCGATGTCCATCCCGAGATTGGAGTTGCAAGCAGCCGTCCTGGGATGTCGTCTGGCTGAAACAATAATAGAGAGCCATGAAATTGATATAACGAACACATACTTTTGGACTGATTCGCGTACTGTATTATGTTGGATACGTTCAGACGCACGCAAATTTAAGCAGTTTGTTGCCTTTCGTGTAGGGGAGATTCTAGAAAGTACAAATGCAACAGCTGGAAATGGGTCCCTACGAAACAAAATCCAGCAGACGATGCCACCAGGGATTTGGAATCCGCCGAATTGAAGTCGAATAGTCGTTGGCTCACCGCACCGTCTTTTTTGAAGCTTGACGATGACCAGTGGCCTGTTGAAACCAAAATTTAAGAAATTAACAATGATGCTGAAATTTAAAACAAGAGTGAGGTCTTATTGTTAGTTGATGACAAACCAAATGTGTGGCTCCTAAATCCTAAAAATTTCTCTTCTTGGAACCGACTGATTCGAGTGACAGCATGGATTCTCCGATTTCGTCACAACATCACCTCAAAAGACAAAAACAAAGGATGCTTGACAGTTGACGAACTACTTGCAGCTGAAGAACAATGGTGGAAGATTGTTCAACAAGATTCATATCCGTCTTAAGTCAAATTACTTAAAGGTGATAAACAAATTGACAAATGCAGTAAACTTTATACTTTGAACCCACGATTAGATGAGAATGGGGTGACAAGACTAAATGGACGCATTCAAAATGTGAAAAACGTACCTGAAGATGTAAAAAGTCCAGTCATTCTCGACTCACATCACGACTATACTTGATTATTGATTCGCCATCATCACGAAATGTCAAATCACACTGGAATGGAACTGGTTGCAAATGAGATCCGGCAGCGTTTCTGGATTCCCAAATTACGAATGGCAGTTAGAAGTATATGGAATAGCTGCCAGCTGTGCGAAAACAAACGATCTACACCAATGACCCAGATTATGGGACACATTCCACCTGCCAGATTAAGAAAAAACATGAGACCTTTTACTTCAGTCGGGATGGATTTTTTTGGACCAATTCACATTGAAGTTAGGAAACAAACCGCAAAAAAATATGTAGTTATTTTTACGTGCCTGACAACCCGGGCAATTCACCTGGAACTTGCATCATCTCTTTCGACGGACTCTTGCATCATGTCTATAAGAAGAATGATTTGCAGGCGAGGCTATCCATTCGAAATTTTTTCGGACAATGGAACTAATCTGAAAGGACCCGAGCTAGAACTACGAGAAGTCTTGCAAGAGCTAAATAGCTGCAAAATCCACGATGTTTTGTCTGCGAAAAGAATAAACTGGAATTTTAATCCTCCTGCTTGCCCGGGAGGATCTTGGGAGCGATTAATCCGCTCAGTTAAGACTACAATGAGAGTGATTCTCAAAGAGCACTTACCAACTGAAGAAATGTTGTGGACTGTCCTTGCTGAAGCAGAAGCCACAGTTAATAGTAGGCCCAAGGTCCCTATAGTTACCAACCAAACAACTTTTTATAAGGTCTGGCAGTATCCCATGTTTAGAAAATTTTTGAACAAGAAAATCAAAAAAGGGGCTATTTGATTCTAGCTAATTTGCATTAATTGA
>Ga0210040_10011039_pt1 | contig 10277 bp, 5 predicted proteins | sample CryGeyCG12114_NA_FD_185462 | JGI IMG/M metagenome (GOLD analysis project Ga0210040, IMG submission 185462) | Groundwater microbial communities from aquifer - Crystal Geyser CG19_WC_8/21/14_NA (SPAdes) (version 2) | ecosystem: Environmental > Aquatic > Deep subsurface > Groundwater | place: USA...
GTTCAGTGATTTTTGAGTGTTTTCAAAGAATTTTTACAAATCTCTTGTGTTCTAAAAACACAAAAATAAGTAATCAAAATGTCATTCTGGCGACAAGACATATCTTCCATGGATGGAGCTACTCCTCCATTAAACCATCACAGCAACAATAACATGCTAATTGAGGACATGAAAGTGCACCCATCGTACAATCTTGACCTGAGGTCACCACCCAATGCAATGGGGCTGAGTCCTCAGATGCATGCTGGCAATGGCCACATGGGTTCTCATCATCACCATCATCATAGTCAAGGGGCACCTCCCAACTCAGGAGGCAATCATCCTCCTGGCTCCAAAGGGGCTAACAATAATAATAACAACAATAACAATCCGGACCGTGTGAAACGGCCCATGAATGCGTTCATGGTCTGGAGTCGAGGACAACGGAGGAAAATGGCTCAGGAGAATCCTAAGATGCACAACTCGGAGATCAGCAAACGGCTGGGTGCGGAATGGAAACTTTTGAGTGAGACAGAGAAACGACCCTTTATTGATGAAGCCAAGAGACTCAGGTAAATTTTTCATTCATAGTCCCCATCTACAATAATAATTATTGCCTAATATTTTAGGTTTGCATATTCAGACTAGACCGTTATGTTTGTGTGTGTGCGTTTGACAGAAAATTTGACTTTTTTGTTTAACCGTTTTTACATGCATGCTAATAGTATAATTACGTTGTTTTCTTGATTTGTCGAGAATTGTGCGCCAGTAAGTTAAGTTAGTATACTAGTAGGACTAATTATTCAGTAATGCAAATAGCATGATATATGGATGAGATGAATGCACCATGAAATATGCCAATGATATAAACAACCATTTCCATAATCTGCATGTGTAGTAGGAGTAGTATGCTCATAGTGTGGAATTTACTGTTGTGTGACATTTAAGTCTCCAGACTGTCTAATACATCACATCGCATTGCATGGCAAGATTAGGATTCTTGTATAGTGCATGGTTGGTTGGCAATGGCAGTTAGAGAAATACCTTGTTTTGGTTAGCAGTCCGATTCACAATAATATGATAAATGAATTCCTTAAGAAAATTCATTGCCTATGGTAAACTATTTATTTTGAAAGAAAACGGAAAAGAGACGAAACGGCAATGCTCATACGGTCTTAAAAATGCTTTCATTGCACAGAGTTCGTTATCAAGAAGAGGGAATGAGGAATGTACCTACCTGTAAAAGGTAGGGCCTCTATATAAATTTGACCAAAAGAATACAAATGTTTTTTGCCCCTGTGTTAAGTTTGTTCGTTTTATTCTTATTGGAATCATTATCATTCGTATTAGTTTTGCATGTCTGTTGAATGCTCCAAAACCAATAATATAAAGAGCCACTAAAGGAAGAAAAAAAAATCTTGTTCATCATAATTTATTATTATGATTTTCCCCTTCACGTTGGCCATAGTACACAGACGAAGAGTGAGCAAACGATTTTGTCTTGATTTTGTACTTCTATATACTGCCATGTCAAACTGTCGTGTCAATCGGACAGCTCTCACAGTGATGATACCATCTTAAAAGAACTGTGAAAAAGCAAAGCATGCCGCACCCTGTCTCACTAACTCACCTTACTAACTAACAATCACTCAATATGTACAACTCGTTCTGACATTTATGATGATGACTTTGTCCGATAACAAGGGTTGTGTTTTAAACAAAAAATATTTCCTGCAGGGCTGTGCACATGAAGGAACACCCGGACTACAAATATAGACCAAGGCGGAAAACGAAGACATTGATCAAGAAGGATAAGTACCCAATGAACGCGGCAGGGAATGGACCATTGACAGATAATTCTGCGTCCAGAAATGGTGGAGGACCCGTTCCCGGGGCGGGAGTCAATCCCAATGCTACAAACCATCACAATCATCCACCCTCACATCATAATCTCAATCCTAGGGATTTATACTCTCATCAGGCAATCAATGGTTACATGCCCAATGGTTATGCCTTCATGGGAGACCCTTCTCCGTATACTGGTAAGTTTTTTCACAGGCTATAAAAGTTCCCGTGATGTTTTATTTCCCCACGTTTGGTGGTGGCATCCTCTAGCGAATTTTTTTCACACTATCATTCCCCATGTTGAGTTGGAGTGCATGCATTATAGTTATTTTTCTTTGTGTTTGAGTTGAAACTTTGGTTTATGTTTCTGCAGGTCATGCACGAATTTATATAGAAATTGATTTTGAAGTGTAGGGATTTGTAAAAAAATAGGAAAGGAAATGCTCAATCCAAAACTTTTGCCAGTTAGACTACTGGGATATTGTTTAGTGTAACCCAAAACGTTAACAAAAACTGTGGCCATTCTGATTAGTCAAAAACTGCAATTCCACATATTTACACAACTCAGATGACTTTTGGATAACCTTTCGATATCATTCATGTTTCCCGCAAACTATTGTTAGGTTCTAATGTTGTTCTAATGTTTGCTTCTACGTACTAAACATAAATCTCATTATCTCTTGTTTTTCGCAGGTTACATGAACGCAAATATGTACCACTCCCGGTATGACATGTCCCCAGGAACGACCTCGTCAACCATGTCTTCATCCCCATATGTGAATGGGTCCCCTTACCATGGAATGTACACAACCACCCCCGTGGGCTCCAATTCCAGTGGGAACAACAACAATAACACGAATGCTCCCTCCCCATATGCCATGGGCAGCGTGTCCAGTGTGGGTTCTAGTGTGTCCCCCTCACCCAAAGAAGCCATGAGCCCTGGAGGCGGTAATAACAACAATAATAACAATAGCAGTAGTAATAACAATAGTAGTAGTAATAACAACAACCAGTCACCACCTCCACTGCAGCCACCACCATCTCATCACCACTTGATGAACCCTTCGGCTCATCTTATGGGGGTCAAGAGGGAAGGGGGCTACCACTCTGGACCCCCACCCCATGGGGACCTTAGGCAAATGATCTCCATGTACTTGCCACCACACCATCCGGCTTCCCTGGAAGCGGCCGCAGCTCATCATCACTACCCGTCTGCGGACATGCAGAACAATCCTGTCATCCCAACCCATTTGTAATTTATGGTTAGTCTTAGTTTGTTAGCTATAGCTATAGTTAAATAATTGGTTAGTTGGCTACCGCTCGCATTATTATGAGGATTATAAATTCAGCAGGGTAGGGAAAAATTATTATTATTGATATTCCTGTGAAGAAAAGAATTTATGGACTTGAGAATCTGGACGTTTTGCAAAAAGTTAAGGGTACACAGTCTTTTAAAAGTTGTATCACTGATTAATTTCCCTATTTGATGAATTATTGGAAATTTGCTTACAAAGTCTTCATATCAGGAAATGAAAAGGAAGATGATGTAGTTATATGTGCATAAAAAAGTGGATTCGTTTTGTTAAGAAGATTATGTGGGGGAAAGACTTTCTGTGATTTTTGTAGATAAATTGCTGCAAATGTGTTGAGTTGAATAAATTGTGTAGGAGTAGGACTGGAGGAGATGTTGACAATTGTAGAACAGATTCAATCAAAACATTTTTTATATGATCAGCATTGCTGGCTCAAAATCATTTACACGTGCAACCCCGGTGAGCTACCGTGTATCATCTTTTTTCAAAGTATGTTCTTATTCACTGTGTTTTGAATTAATTTTAGGTGTAAGCGTGCACTGTACAGACACTATGTGTAAAAAAATTCGTTTAAATGAGTTTGTCCAGCCAGAATTTGCTACAAACGTCTAGTGTGTACTGTACAGATAGCCGAAACAGTATTACGTGTACTATAAAACTTGCCAGTTACAAGGTAGATTGTAAAAAAGGGAGGAGAGGAATCGTTAAATTTGAGTTTGTCATTCTCATTGCTGTAATTTAAGATGTTGCTGGTTTTTTTTATACAAAAGTCACTTTTTGGCAATCGTGTTTTGTTCAAAATTGGTTTTGTGAGCCCACTGAATTTATTATTGTTGTTATTATTGTGTTCTCATTTTTACACAAATTCACTGCTCACTCTCTATAAAAAGTGGTGGTTAATTTATTGAATGAAAAATCCGTTCTGTTTTTGTCACTACTTAAATGTTTACGTATACATGATATGATGTAATATTTTGTAACGGACGGATTATAATTCTCATGCATTTACTACTTTTAGATTCACACAGTCCAACCCTGTACGTAAGATAGTCTATTCTATTATGTGTATGGATAAATGAGTATTTAAAAAAGCTCCCTTGAACTCACTACCTAATTATGAAGGAAGGGAGAGAGACTCGCTTGTGTATGCTTGAGTGTAAAAAATATTGCATAAAAAATATTGTGTACAGCAACTATAACTTACTATTACTAAATCTATTTAATCACACATGGCTCTGTGCTTAAACTACTCACATTATTATGATTACTAACTAACTACATGTTGATTATGATCCATAATTATTATTACGATTGTGTACTACAACTAATTACTATGTGTATAGTAATCTTACTCTTACCACTATATATGAAAAGGATTGTATGTGTGTCATCACTAAAAAAAGCATCCGTTTTATGAGAAAACAGTTGGAATCATCATAATCAACATAATTATTGCATAAAATAATACTCTGTGCGAAAAATTAAAAATCAAATAATTGAAACCACGTGTAAGTTTTTTTTACTTCTTCTTAATTTGACCATCAATTTTAGCAGTAATAGTTGTTAGTATCTAGTAGTATAGTCTGTGTGTCAATCTTTTTTGTTGGACATGTAACTGGATCTTGTTGCACAATCTTACCGGAGATCGTTTTCCTTTTTTCACGCAGATTGCATTCTCACAAATAATTTGATATGGCTCCTTTTCTCATCGTCTGACTCTAACTCTAGCAACCGTACTGTTTGGAACACATATATAGGAATTTAATAGGAAGGGAGAAAATGGCAAAAAATTCCACACCATAAAATGCTCCAAGTTTTTCATCACATTCCTCTATCCTTGTGATTTAGTTCCTAATCTGTATACAGCATTGTCATGATTATTATTCCCATTTTTTCATGACTTGTCGTGCACACCTTTTTGTTTTATTAGGAAACTATGCAGTTAGTTATTCCGTAAGCTAACTATTACATGGTAAACAAAGTAATTCAGTAACTAACTAACTGACTAAATAACTAGCTAACTAACCAGAATCTCTGAATTTTTCCCTTTCGCCACACACAGGAAAAAAGTTTCGTCCCACTAAAACAAATGAGGGAAGCAAAACATGCTCACATTTTTTTTCACATAACTAGCTACTTATTGACATACCTTGGTGATTTGTTTCAACATACAAGCTACTTAAAAGTTGTCTTCACTCAATAAATCATACATTACATGCATATAGTAAGCAGTAAGCATTGCATCCCACATGCATGCAAGTACACAAGACAGTCTCAAAGAGCAAAGAAGGCTTGTGAACACCTCCCTATCTCCTTCAGATAGTTACTAGATAGCTAAGTTACCAGCCCTGCTAGTAAAAGTAATTGAAAAGAGTGAGTTTAGATCATCAATACAAACACTCATTGAGTAATGATTGGACAAAGATTAGTTACAGCACTCATGCAGTAATAATAATGATGATTTCCTTATACTTTATCCACCCGTCATAAACCGTATAGGTAGGCAAATATTACATAGAATTACGTGCAGGATGTTTCGTTTTTGAACATACACTTTGATAATAATACAAAAGGCCCATACATTGCACATGCAGATATTTTTGGCTTTATTTTTTCCAGATTGTAATATCTTGTAGTAATATAGTAACTAAACTAACTAGTGACTTTTTTTAACTCTCCTGTAACCTCAGTCAGTCACTAGTGTACAGGCAGGATGAAAATTATTGCTCTCCTGGGAGGAAATCGTGCTTTTAATTTCATCAGAACGTAAATGATCATCTAAAAGGGATGAGACAGACCCCGGATGTGAGGACAGTGCGTCTCGCTTACAACAGAGCAGAACAATTTCATCATCACAGGCAGTCAGTCATCAAGGACATAAGGCTGTGTCTAATATTGCTTCCATATGTGAGTTTTATGTATATGCATACGTCGTCGTTTCATATATTTGATTATTTGGTCTTGTATAAAGTGAGAGAGTAAAAATGGGATTCTCCTATATAGGGTTGATCCCATTAATTCTGAATACATTATCTATCATCATGTGTACTGCATGAGTGAGCGATGGTTTAGGTAGATGTGGTGGTTCACAGTACAGGTATGCAGTATATGTTTGTTATAGTTGGTTATGGATTTTTTATGTGTGTATGTGTGCACCTGGAAATGAAATGATGGTAAATCTGAGTGAAAAGCGAATCGAAATGAGATAGTTTAAGATTCCATTGATATTATGTGCAAAGGATGTAGTGTAGCAGTATGCATGCAACAATTTTTAGCAGCAGCAAATGAACTCACTGACTGACTGACTGAATTTCTTGTGTAGACTGTTTTTTAGGCGAGTAATCGCCAAGGAATATTGTCTGGATTACGTGAAGTAAATAATTTTGGATGCAAATAGAATGCCGTGTTATTTAGAGTAAGGGTTGATTAATTATTAGTTAGTTGGTATTGAAGGAAAAATAAGGTCGTGAGAAAAATGCGGAAAAGGAGTCTGTATTTGTACTCTTGTCATCACTATAGTTAGATCAACTTAGTAACACTTTGGTCTTTCGAATAGGGGCAGAGAGATAAATGAATTTCTTAATTAGTTTGTAGGTAGGGAAGTAATGTGAATCTAGGGTTTCTCATTTGTAACTAACAAGTTACTATACTATACTACTCACTCACTCGGTTATGTTCAAAGGTATCAGGATTTCGGATCATTTCAAGACCTTAGGCTGCTTCCTATGTATCTATTCGAATCCGCGCAGATCTTAATTGGATAAAAAGTGGTTGGGGTGAGCCAAGTGAGTGAGCTTTGAAACACAGGGGGTGGCACTTTAACTTAACACTGATCAAGATTGATATTTGTGCTCATGAGTTCAGGTTCAGATGGGAAAAAATGCAGCGGTTTTGTTGCACAAGGCAATTTTTTCTTTGTGTAGACCGTCAATAGTATGAATGATGTTTGGTGGATCCCGCTAATGCGAATTTGTTTACCAGAAGAAATGGTAACTTATTGGAATTAAATTCGTGCTCTCATATTCAGCAAATTCTCAAATTTCGGTTCCCTGGGCCAAGTTTGTAGATTAAAATTGACTGAGCTAGAACTAACCTGCAGAGTTTTTTACGCTGAAATTGCGCACAACTAAATTAATTGCCTAATTAAAGACCCAAAGGCTCTTAATTAGTCGTGGTTGCCATGCAATGATGGCAAAGTCACACCACAAGATAATTTAATTTTATATGGCTTTGCAAAAATCTAAGGACACTCACTCCAAGGCCCAAGTAACTCTTTATATTATTTAGGAAGCTAAAAGCATAAATCAATGCTTGCATCGTGTTTATGAATCTACCAAACTAACTAAAAGATGACATCTCTTTCCTCACAAATCCATCGAACTATAACTTTAACTTGTAACTAACTAATATTGACAGAGCTGTTAGATCTCATGTCACTTGCATACATACATTTTGTATCTCCATGCATGTTATGGTTGTCAGATTCTTTTCTTACTTATCGTACCTATTAGGTGAGATGACTTTGCACATTCCCAAACTGCTCGCTCATTAACTAACTAACCAACCACCTGGTTTAATAATAATACTCTACCTGTGTAGCTCACTCAATTTCGCCTTGTACCAAATATCATGTGTTGTGTATGATGCATGCTTGTATCGAATCCAACATTTTTTGTCACCATCATCAGTCATCAGCTCACATTTAGCTGCTATGTGTATCTGGACGATTTTAATCCTTCTTATTGAATCATGATTGTGCTACTGCATATAGTCCAATGAAGACTGCTTGGCTTCTTACATCCAGATAAGCTATAAAGTTCCGTTTTTTTCCAACTCTAAATCGCTTTGGAATTTTGGGCCGGACCAGACATTTTGGCTTCACATGGCATTCCAAAGGTATCTGTCGATATGTGACACAAATATGTGTAAACAGGAATGATCATATTGTTCTAACTAATACTAAAGGTTGCACGTGCCAAAGTGGAATCCCAAGTATTATTCTGTATGCATGCATGGCTGCAAATTATTTTGCGAAAGTGGATCACAAATGTGCATATAAAACAAACAAAAAAGACTCGTGATAATGACAGTGATGAAATCAATGAATTTTTGAACCACGAAATGCATCACTCAATCATCACTGCTGCACACTAACTAACTAACTAAATATACTATGTACTGCAAACATATGTGAATTTTCCCCTCAGGATTAATGATGAATTCGGCTGAAACGTATGGAATTTAAAGTCTACGTACATATTATATACGTGAGAAAAAAATGCTGCACAGAGTGTATAGCTGGTAGCTAGCTACCTTTTTGTTGTGTGATGATCATAAATCTTGGACTGCTTTACTGCTACCAAGAGATCATTTTGTTTGTCAGGATATAGTAAGTTACAAAGTGAGATTCACAAGTCATGGGGATCCATCCATCTTGAAAAAGACAGGAGAACTACTTTGGTTGGAACTAAAGAGTGAATGGTTGGTTGAACGCAAGAAAGAAGACAAAAATGCACACCATATGTCCCTTTCGGTGAAAACACATGGATTTATAATCACGCGTTTTTTGGTAATCATTAGCAAGTAGTATAGTAAGTTACTGGGTACCAAAGTAGGTTGCTAATTGCATTCCTGGGCTCATTAATGGACCAGTTAAAAGACAAGTCAATAAATCATATGCAAATTTATTTCTGTATTTACAATGCACATGCAATGTGTGTTTTGGGTTGCTAGCGGTGAAACGTAGTTTAGCTCAAGATTGTGTGAGTGGGGGCTTTTGGTTGCCCATGATAATCATTAGGATTATTATTTGCTTGGCTGCGGATAGTTATTAGTTAATGATTGCACAAATTGACGACATTATGGGTTTCTCACTGTGTGTTTTTTTTACAGAAACGAATAACGTTGTACTGCAAATTTTTCAAATCTTTTCAAATAAACATACAGTATTATAGTCGAATAAAAATATACGACAATTCTAAAACTGTTATAATAATTCGATAATATCGAAAAAAAAGTCTGTTTATTCCTACTTAGTTTTGGGGAGGAAAATATTTTCACCGTATAATAAAATAGGAAGGGCTCAATGTGCATGAATTACTTACAACTAACTTAACTCCTGTTTGTAAATATTATTAGGAAGCTGAGCAAAAAAACCGGTTTGGCTTGTCTACTTGAAATAGAGAAAACCGGGAGCTAAATCGTTCCCATCGTCGACCATTCTGATTGACTTTTGGGCCAAAGTAATGAATTGTGGGTTGTAGTTAGTTAGTTGGTGAGCAATAAAGTAAATATATATGGAAATGTGTACACAAGACTCTATATTATGACCATTTCTATGCAAACAAGTTGAATTCTCGGTGTTGAGTTATGACTCCTTTTATTGCTTATTCGTGAGCAACCGGTCTTACTTACTTACGGGAGAAGCGAGCATGCAATGGGTTAAGCATTATTACCATTCTTTTCTCGCATGTTGATGCCCAAAAGTGGGATCAACGTTTGGCTGCCATTTTTTAACTTGTAATCAGATAAGATGCAGAGGAGCACAGGAAAAATCGTGAGTCTTCTGGAGAAATTTCCTTATTACATATTCATAGTTAGTAAATCTATGATGAGTTCTGGCTTCTGCGGTGATTGAACAAATAAATAAATATTTATACATACCTTACTTATTGCGTCCGTGTTTGTGCTTTTATTCTGGGTTCGTTGTAAACAAAGATGCTGTAGGAGAAGGAAAATCGAAAGTGGAGTCTTTAAGATTCGTTCTAACTTTTGTAGATACGGAATATATATTATGCAAAATACAAAATATTTAATTAAATATTGCCATTTTTCAATTCATTTAATGCAGAACGTTTTACTTGGTTAGATTTTGATTACGAACAGTGTTTAACCACTTTAATGATTAAATGATTCGACTGTAATCCAAAACATTTAATCTAAACAAAAATATGGAATTGCGGGACGCGCGGGAAGAATTTGAATAAAGTTGAATCCGTATATAGGATACGGTTGCGCAGAGCAGGAGTAGGAGTAGGAAAGTAAGATTACATTGCAATTAGTTTGCAAAGAGGTGTGTTTTCTGTCATTCCTTGGATGTCAAAATAAGAAATTAGGTTCCACAATCTAATTATCTCCGTT
>Ga0210040_10011040_pt1 | contig 10275 bp, 12 predicted proteins | sample CryGeyCG12114_NA_FD_185462 | JGI IMG/M metagenome (GOLD analysis project Ga0210040, IMG submission 185462) | Groundwater microbial communities from aquifer - Crystal Geyser CG19_WC_8/21/14_NA (SPAdes) (version 2) | ecosystem: Environmental > Aquatic > Deep subsurface > Groundwater | place: USA...
ATGAGCAATGAATTATTGTTGCCACAACATTTTACAGATTTAGTGATTTACTTTGTATAAATCGACCATTTGTCGGGGATAGTCAGATAACATGGGGCAACTTTTTTTTACTCTGAAATGAACTATATTATTATGTATTATTTATTTTTTACTCAATAGGGGTATTCACGAGCACCGGGGTAACGCGGTAACAGGGTAAAAGGGTAACTTTTCTCCATTTAAATACATTGCAAAAAGTTACCCTAATACCCTTATACCCCGTTACCCCGGTACTCGTGAATACCCCTAATGATAAACAAACTCTGCCAGGTAACCATTGAAAAAAGTTACTCCGTATTTCATTGAAACGGACAGTAACAGATATTCGAATCTTGCAAAGTTCAGTTAGTCAGCATAGCACTAGAGATTTATACCGACAAAGAGTCTTCGCCAACAAGACTGCTGGCCACAGCCAAAATATTAGGCGAGTAAAACTTCTCATACATGGAAGCAGCTTGACAGGTGTCCACCATGAAAAAAATCTCATTGTATTTCTTCTTCTGCCACATTTGTTCGAATGCGTCCGCTAACTCAACATTGGTGATCTCTTCCGAGTCTTGGAACTTGAGGAATCCGTCTCCTCCATGTCCTGTCATATAGATAAGGATGTTGCTGTTTTCATCGGATAACAACCTTTTAGATCGGGGGGTATCTGGGGCCACTCGCCCGGTTAATAGGCGTACAAAATTTTCCACAGTAACTTCATATCCTCTATGAAAAAATGCAACAATAGCGGAATAGTTAAATAGTAGTTCTCATGGGAATGCAGGGGGCGGACTGAAATGTGTACCGGTAATCTACTTCCACATCATCTCCGTATACATCAATGTTTTGATTTGCATTATTGAAGACAGTGGCAGGATTGGGATTCCGAGGATTACAGGCCATGTCATCCGCGACCATCAAAATGATTTGACTGTCCGGAATGCCCAGTCGTTTCACACTGCGGTAAATGGATAGCACGTTGGCCACATGTCTATAGTTGAACCAGAATCGGGAAGTGTCCACCAGTACTGCCCAGTTGTTTGTGTGGTTCGACTGAAAACAGTAAAGATAGGATGAAATCAATGAAGAAATTTAAATTTGCCATTGATTGAAAATGTTTATTTTATGAACTGACTTACCGATTCAATGTTACCAGCTGCGGCTATCGTAATTGATGCAAGGACTACACAATAAATATAGATACACGACATCTTGATTTTTAAAAATTGAAATACAAAAACAAATTCAGAAAAACCAAAAAACTATTTCATTTGACATTTTCGCGCTTTATTTTTTGAATATTTGCATTCACACACGCGTATACATAGTGCGGCACAACCAGTACCATTGAAGTAAATAGAGACAGCTTAAGATTTGAAACCTCACCGGTATAAAAATATTTTTAATTGTGATCAAAATAAAATATTTTAGCCAACTATTTATTAATTTAAAGACTTGGAGAAATGGCTGCCGATATTCCTGGATTATTACCGGAAGCGATCAGAAATCCGATCAATCAATCAAAAGTGTTGGTCGTCGGTGCTGGAGGAATCGGTTGCGAACTTCTCAAGAATTTGGTCCTCACGGGTTTCAAAGATGTCCACATTGTAAGTCCTTCAAACCTCCAAGCTCAACTATTTCCAGGTTTTGTAGTGTCTAAGATTAATCCTATTCGAAAATGCAGATTGACTTGGACACAATTGATGTGAGCAACTTGAACCGTCAATTTCTGTTCCGTCGGGAACACGTGGGTCGACCAAAGTCCATCGTGGCAAAAGAATCCGCATTGTTGTTCAATCCTAATGTCGAAATCACAGCCTACCATGATAGTATTATAGAGTAAGTCCCTTCAAGTATCCTCATCACGCCCCCTCCCCCATTAGGTTTTATCATATACATTCTTCATTTGATTTTAGGAACAAGTATGGTGTAAACTTTTACAAGCAGTTCACCGTGGTCATGAATGCACTGGACAACAGAACGGCCCGAAGTCATGTGAATCGAATGTGTTTGGCTGCTCAAGTGCCACTTCTCGAGTCTGGGTCCGCTGGATACAATGGCCATGTCACGGTATGCACCTTATCAAATAAACAATGCTAAATTGTTAACTATGACTTATGGCTCATTAATAAATTATATGAATGATCCTAACTTGATATTATTGTTCTCAGCTCCACAAGAAAGGTGTGAGTGAGTGTTATGACTGCACAACGCGACCTCATCAGAAAAGCTTTCCTGGTTGCACCATTCGAAATACGCCATCCGAACCGATCCACTGTATCGTGTGGGCTAAACATTTATTCAAGTGAGATTTTCCGATTTCGTAATGCATTATTGTCTATCCATATGAATTTAATGGTAGTATTTTGAAAATAGCCAACTATTTGGGCTAGCGGATCCGGATGAAGATGTTTCGCCAGATTCTGCCGATCCAGATGCCATCGGTGAGTTTTGTGCTGAAGCTGAAACATATTCAATTAGTTTGAGTTTTTTTTTATTAACTATTAAATATTTGAAACAACAGCTGATGCAGGAAAGGCTAGCTTGGAAGCAGTAAATAAAGGGAAAGATATTGAAATTCACGTGTCCACAAGACAGTGGGCTCAAAATAATGGCTATGATCCTCAAAAGCTCTTTCAAAAACTCTTCCACGACGATATCAAGTATTTGCTCTCTATGGAGAATTTGTGGAAAAAGAGACGTCCTCCTACTCCTTTGGATTGGAATAATCTTCCTGACGCTAGTAACTACAAACCGAAAACCGAAGTTAAGTCACCATTTTCAGAGATTTCAACTTCTTTTGTTTGTTTTTCGCAGTTCCCTCTTCCAGCAGCAGTACAATTACTCAGCAACAGGCTACACTCAAAGACCAAGTGGTTTGGAGCATGGAGGATTGTAAGAAAGTATTTATCCGATGTATCACTTCCCTCGTAGAGAGACTTAAGGCTCAAAAAGAAGAGGAACCACTCATTTGGGACAAAGACGATGATCCAGCCATGGACTTTGTCACCGCTTGCTCCAATTTCAGATGCTACATCTTTGGAATTACCCAGAAGAGTCGTTTTAACACTAAATGTTAGCTATTTTCTCTTTTGCTGTAATTTCCATGCTTCTCCTAACCAATTTTTAACAACCATACTAATCATGATGTACACTTATTAGCAATGGCAGGAAACATAATCCCGGCAATTGCATCCACAAATGCTATAGTCGGTGGACTCATTGTCATGCTAGCATTCAAAGTTCTCCAAGAAGACTACTACAATTGTAACACGGTAATTTTTCAAAATATATAAGTGTATTATGAAAGTTGATAAACAAAATGGGCAATGCATATGAAAAGTATATTTTTAAGGTTTACGTTGGTCAAAGAGTGAATACCAGGAAAGAGTTATTTGTTCTGGATCAGATAATGGCTCCCAATCCTAAGTGCTATGTTTGTACAGATAAACCTGAGGTAAAGTAGAACCTACTAATTGTCAAATAGTGCCATTGAAAAAATAGCTAAAAAGTGAAGTGTTAACTTTTTTTAGATAACAGTAAAACTGGATCTGGAGAAGATGACAGTCCGGGCTTTGGGAGATAAGGTGCTCAAAGCCGAGCTATGCATGATTGCCCCTGATGTGGAAATCGACGATGGCAAAGGGACCATCTTAATTTCTAGTGAGGAAGGAGAGACTGATGATATTGCTGATCGCTTGCTTAAGGATTTTAACATAAAAGACGGCTGTCGCTTGAAGTGTGACGACTTTTTGCAAAACTATAACCTCAACATCACCATCCTGGAAATGAAATCTGAAGAGCAAAATGAGAGGGAGAAAACTGTTGGTTTTGAAATCATTGGAGATCGCACGAAATTGAATCCCAAGGAAGAAGAGTCTGCTGCCACCAATGGAGCAGGTGACCAACCCTCCACTTCGAAAGGTTCGACATTCGTATCCTTTATGTGAATTGGCCAGTTTTCTGGGATTATTTTGCTAATTGAGTTGATGTTTTTTTCTACAGAAGCTGAAGAAGAAGACGATCTCATAATGATTGAACCGGAAGCGCCAGAGAACACTCCAGTTCCTACAAAGCGGCCACTCGAAGACAAGGAGGATAAAGTGCCAACTAAAAAGAGGCGCTATGAACTGGATGACCCAGATGTTATTCAGATTGAGTGAATGTAGCCGTTTTTCTTTTCCATTATTCTCTTTTTAATTCTTTCGAAAGGTAGATTCTGCCTGTTTTGTAGTATGAGTATCATACATAATTTTTCATTTGATTTGAAGGGTCTAAACCACCGTTCCAGTAATCCGTGTTTTTGGAAATTAATTGTAGTTTCTATGATTCAAAGATTCTTACGCTTGGACTTTAAAGTATTCAGTATTGCTATCCATATTACTTGTTAATGTACAAACGAAATAAAAAAGACAGAAATTTTTGCAAACTTTATTTTATAACTGTATTTCTAGACTTTGTGAAATGAATTAAGTCGTATGACATGTATTTGTACACCATAATGGAGAGTTAAAGTTAATCTCAAGATTTACACTCGTGGCATGCATACTTATAAGTATTGCACATTTCGTACCAAAAAAGTCCAAGCTTTTAGTTAGTTAGCAGCTAACATGCTAACTACGTTAACTATATACTATGAATGTTAAAATTTCACCAATACGAAATCCGTTCGTTTTTGGATAATTGGATAGTTAGTTAGAAATGGATTCTAAAATCTCTGAGCCGGAAGCAGATGTGTACAGATGTTGGTTTTGAAAAACATAAAACTCTGTTGTAGGTCATATAATGTAAAAGGAAGATAAACATGGGTACAGCTTAAACCTAATATCACAATGGATCATCGAATCAGTTCTTCAGTTAGTTATATATTAGTTAGTACTTATATCTATCCATTTTCACATCGAACTGAATCGCAATTGGAGCTCCAGAAGATACAATTGCCCGTGCCAGAATAACACAAGAGAGCCACAGCGATGATGAAGACCAGGGAACAAATGGTGCACGGTTTCCGTTCCAGGAAGAATCCTGTCAAGTAAAGCACCATGAACATCACATGATTGTGGAGCAATGTTGGATTCACGGGTTTCGGAAGAAGCAGTACGGGGATAAGCCATTGCAGACAATACATTCTCACTTGTATTTCCCCAACCGCAGGCGGGGGTCTCTAAAGTCCATAAAATGTAAGAAAAAGTTTTTTTTTAATCTGATGTCACTACTATAGACCATCCCCGATTTCCATAAACTTTGTATTGGGGGGAAAACGACGCACCTGGAAGTTTAACTACTTGGCCTTAGAGGCTTCTCAGTTTGTTTTTATAAAATTCCTATTTCCTTTCACCTATTGAAGAAGAAAGCAATTTTAAGATTGATTTTAAAACAACACAACTACACAACATTTTTATAAACGCCAGCTTACTTTTGAAATCAAATCGTCTATGTCCTCTATGTCCAATGAGAACTGAGTAACATAATTAAAAACGGGAGTTTTGACCTCATACCTTCATCCTGACTAATCCTGAGTACTGTAAAAATATCAGCACTGAAATTAAAACTCTTGGAATTTTTGTTAGTAAAAATAAAAAACTCCAATTTTTTGCCAAAGTTATTTTTTATTTTTGAGAAAACTAAGGGGCCAACCAATAGTAAGACCCATACAAGTTGAATTCGAAAAAGGGCGCGTAACTTTTGTCAGCTCTTTCTTGTTTTTATTTCACAAAATTCCATTCCCATTTCATCAATGCGACTACACTGCGCCATGTGACTGTGATCTGTGATTAACAAAATTAATTAAAAAAGCAAATGACAAACGGACCGGATGACAATACAAACTGCGTGTCCTATGCATGCTTGTCTTTGACACGCGTACTAAAGAACAAACAATTAGACACGTGCAGCTAAATCTAAAATCTGGGAACATTAGGTATCATTGGTAAGTCAAAGTTACCTTACCTTATTCAGTTCTTAGAGCGGTTTAGTAACGCTTGGTCTCTCTGTCCTACTTTTTTAATATTTTTAATTTACAATCAATTGTCATGATCAGTACATCGATTTGTCATTTCCTTATTTTCATTTGATTACTTTCCTTTGTTGTCCATTTGACATTTCGAATGTAAAGAAAAAATGGCCACTAGTTTATCCAACTGGGGCCCTGATGACTTCTCCCCCTTCACGTTTGGAGTCAAAATTCACGATCGGAAAAGTGCCCTCTGTTTCGCCGAAAATTTACAACTTATTCCCACTTGGGTACGATGCCCTTGCCTCTTAAAAACCCCCATCCTCCCGGAAAATGATCTCCGTCTGGGTATCATGATGGCCCGATGTCGGCCCTCAAAACCTGAACTGTGCCCGGGCTATCGTCTAAAATGCATTGCATGTAAAACCTCAATCAGTCCCGTCTGCGGCACAATTTTTGACTCGAGGACTTCCTCCATTCGATGTACACTTTATCTCCTTTATTGTTGGGTAGACCAAATACCCGTGACTAAAGCAGCCCTCTGGTCCTGTGTATCCATTGACATAGCAAGGGATTGGTACATGTGCTTTCGAGAAATCTGTGAAATTGTGGTGGGCAACTCTTTCATTCCCATCGGGGGTCCGGGCAAATCCATCTATCTGTACAAGTGTTCAACGGAGATGAGACTGCTTTGGAATGGAGTGACCATGGTTCGACAACCCGTGCGGGTCATTGGGGGAAAGTGCCCTGAGAATGGGGAGGGTTTCGTGGTTCGCATTCCGGACACTACGAAGGAGACACTCTTGCCAGTGACTATGCTTTTCATTGCACAGGGGTCCATCATTATTGCGGGAGATTGGTCATTTCTTTTGCAAGAGGAGTGGCAGCGAGTGGGTTACATTGTGAAAAGCCCAAAAAGTTTGCAGACCAAATTTAATGACATTGGTAATGGTCTCAAAAAGGAAAAGGGGGAGTTTTGTAATTGGGAAGATGAAGATCGATACTTGTGTGAAAAAATGTATCGGAAAATATTTCTGGATGGTTTGCCTACAAAAGGGTTTGAGTTCATGGTATTTGTTAATGATGTCTGTAAAGTTTATCCTGGGCCTTATAAAAGGCCATTATTTTTATAATTTTTACGTTTCCACTTTTTTGCATTTAGAACTTTTATTTGTTTAGCTAGCTAGAATAACTTAGTTAATTAAATCCTAAATAAAAATGTCAAATCACAATCGTGGGTTTTTTCTTATTCCGTTGAAGGTTTTGTTATTCTTATGTATTACCCTATTCTCGTAAAGTCGAATATTTTAAGTACAAATATATAATTTTTAGGATAGTTTAATCCGTTTATGTCAAGTTAAGTTTTTTTGAATAATTTTCTGCTAACTAAAAATGTGATACAACAATGAAACTATATTTTGCTTCTCAAGAAATTCAAAGGACCTAAAAAAAGCAAACTCAAATGTCCAGAAAAGAAAAGCATTCGGGGGGAGTGGAAATTGGAGGCCGAAAAGGAGTAACTTTTGCCATGTGGTCTGGCGCATTGGCCGCATTGGCTGGTACATTTGGAAAGTTTGCTATGAATAATAATGAAATCCTTGAACTCTGCGAAAACATGGCCTTCAGAGTCTCACTGGACTCTCGTGAAGAATCATATTTATTCTGCAATCGAGTATGTCATATCTCATTTCATATTTCATTCCCTATGAATTCCGCTAAATAAATAAATTCCGCTCACCAATTAGATTATTTTTTCAGATCTCCATTTACCTACGAGTGGTTGCCTTCATACTAATGATTTTACTAAATGCTGTGATGTGGACTGCCTTTGTGAAAGCTTTGAGACATTCTGCAACTTCATTAGAGGCTGTTGTAACCAACACTGCGGCCAATTTTTTCGTCTCGGTAAGTTTTTTAATTCATGTACATGAGTTTGGGCTGGGCCAGTATAGGGCGAAAAATGATAGTTTTCAGTGGACTTTATAGGCTTTCATTGGGAAAATCCTATTTGAAGAATCCATGTGTTTGATGTGGTGGATGGGAACTGTGCTCATAGTATTTGGACTTTTCATTATGAGTTTTGACAATGGACAAAATGGCCGGAAAAAACGGATCGTTTCGGATAACGAGAAAGAGAAGCTAAATTAGCATATTATTCCTGTCTCGTTGGGAAAAATTCAGTATATACGTACGACTTCACTTATGCTACAGTATCATTCGATCATTCCATTTTCCATTGTGTTATGTAGTATGTAAACATATCTCGCAAGCCCGTGCACGCATTTTTTTAGTACTCATAAAATTAAACTATTTTTCTTGTTCAGCTTTCATTAGTATTTATTTGTAGACTACAAAATAATGCGATACATGTCACAATCTCATGCAAATAATAATAAACATTGCAAATTAAATGGCCTCACAGGCATTTAACATTGAAGACACAAGCCTTGCTTACTGTTAAACTCTAGGTGTATATAAGTGTGTCACAAAACGAATTTATGGGAATACTCTAATAATTAATTAAACGAGCCTATAAAAGTAAACGGACCGTTTAGCTGACACTGCAAGCCGTGTTAAAAAACAAAGTGAGCGACTGACTGAGGGCGACAAACCTTTTCCTTATTCAATTCAGTAATGGGAACTAACTTGTATAACAACAACTTATGTGTGAATGTGACCATCAAATGCTAAAGGCAAAATATCACATTAAATGAAACGCAGACTACACTACTATACCCTGGGGTTTTTCTCATTTTTGTTTGTTGCACTCTTTTTAACTCCATTCCATAGCAGATATACTGTACATACGCCATATCTATCTAACTAATGCACACAGGTAGACTTTTATCTCGTCTCACAATAAGTAACTAAACTAAACCTAGTCACTGAATCCGTGTGGGGAGTTTGCTCCTTCCACCGGATAGTTTCTAATTATCGTCCCATTCCAAAAAGATAGGAAAAGTAGCAAAAATTCTCTTTGCCCCCATGTGCCCTTAATTTGATAATTAAGGAGGCACTCAGCAGTTAGCACAAACAATGCGATAACGTTGGACGAGATATGGAGTTGGAGTTAGCTAACTTACCTGCACGAAATGAAGGAAGGGAAAATGAGATCGACTACCTGTACTAACTAACTAATGTAGACTGCCAACTTACCTGTACTATGTACAATAAGGTAAGTATATTATATGAGATGATGAGGGTGATGATCATTATGATATGCACTCGTCGTTCGCTTATATTAGTCAGTTGTAGTGCACACACTAGCTCCCCTCACACTTCAGCTAGCAAAACACTTTTCAATAATAAATAAAACATTGAAGCGAGTGTCAATTTAGCTAGTTAGTTCGACTACCGGCCTAGTCAATTTTGTGTGTGTCTCAAATAATCATCAACACTAATTGGATGGTATAGGTGTCCCAGCTCAGTTTGACGTAATAAGTGTGCAGGATTTACAAAAACAGCGTCTTCAAATGTCACTTATTACACACAGACAGTGCGATTAGTGAGAAAATAAAAGTTATTCTCACAGGTCACAGACTCTCTGTATGGGGGAGTTTAGCATTTTTATTAAAACTACAGTGAAAAATTAAAGATCCCTTATGTTTCAGTGCACGCAGTGCTTAAATATTTGAAGAGTGTTAAAAAATAGTTAATAAGTGAATCCAATATTCCAGGCGACTCGAAATGGATTCCTACACTTCATTATCAAGGTATACTATGGGCTTGTTAGTTGTGTGTTAATCCTGATTGCCTGCATCGATTATAGACGTCTCGTATAGTGCACCCATACTCTGTGTATGATGACCTACTGTCGGAAATTTACAGTTGGCTCGAGAATATAAAACCTGTATACTGAAAGGCAAACATAAATAATTCTTTGCACTTGACTGTGAGTATGCAAATCGGGAATTATCATCGCAAAGAAGCTGGTTCAATCAGTTGTCGCACTTACAATACAATCATACCTGCCAACAATTATTCACAGTCTTTATATACTCACTTCATTAAGGCACTAATTAATTCTGCTGACTAATGAAACAGTAAATCGTAATAATGCAATCATGTGGGGCGGAAGTTGCTTTTGCCATAACAAAACGTAGAATCCCACATTTGTGCACTAGAGATGATAACCCCGGGGAATCCCGTCCCCGGGATCCCGGGGAATCGCACATTTTAGGGCCGGGATTTTCCCCGGGATTCATTGACGGGATCCCGGGATTGCAGGAATAATTTTTAATCATAATTAAGCAACAATTAACCGTAAAAATGCATTTGCATGCAAAATATCTTGACAA
>Ga0210040_10011041_pt1 | contig 10275 bp, 12 predicted proteins | sample CryGeyCG12114_NA_FD_185462 | JGI IMG/M metagenome (GOLD analysis project Ga0210040, IMG submission 185462) | Groundwater microbial communities from aquifer - Crystal Geyser CG19_WC_8/21/14_NA (SPAdes) (version 2) | ecosystem: Environmental > Aquatic > Deep subsurface > Groundwater | place: USA...
AATGGGGGAAATAGTGGGCCAGCCGTGCAACGTACACATTGGCCATTGGACATTCCAAAAAACACACGTGACTACTTAGCTATGGTCTATCAGGCATTGTATGACCCCCAAAATTATGGAGGGTTGAAATTTGGACAGATCTGTTCATATTTGCGAGATCATTTTACTAAAGTGCACAAGGTTGGGTATAGTGTGGAAATCTGGGTTCGGAAAGTTATTGCTTTCATGATGAGCCAGGAAATCGTTTGCAGTGTAAATTAAATTCAGCCATTTGTATTATAAAATAATATTTTTATGCTTTTATCTTTATGTTCTTATTCTCCTAAAAAATGATAAAAAAAAGTAAAATTCTCTCGCATCCCATAGGTGCGGAAACATAAAATCATTGAGCCAATCTATATTCTGTTTTGCGACAAATTTTCAATCGAAATCTGCTTTCCATTTACCCGAACGAATTTTGTACCCCCAAGTAAAGATGCTCGGATGTCGACATCGATTCGAGATATAATCAATTCTTCGAAAGGGCGCAGAAGGGATCCAGTTTACCAAAAATTCATCGAAACGCAGGGTCTGCCAGATCCTGATGCTTCGGAAACTTCTGAAAATGAGGACTACGGTACCTTGCAGTATCCGGAACTCAGTTTGGACGGAATGAATACATTGAATCGAAAGAAATCCATGAGTGAGGATGGAAATATTAAGAGGAACAAATCGAAAGCACGTGCAGACCCTGAGATAAACCGGCAAGCTGTATTTAAGTACAATTCAAAGAATTTGAGAGAAATCCTTAATTATCTGGAGAAACCTGATCAAGATCCCAAAAGATCAGACTCTTCGGATTCGGATTATGATGCCAAGTTGATACAGAGCATGATGAGAACCATGCCGATTCCAATGCATCCAAAAGTTAAGCGCAAAAAGGTAAAATAGATATTTTAGTGTGTTTTTAGTGTTTTATTCAAACCCTAGTCAATTTATGAATTAAAACTATAAGAAAAGACACTTGTCTTAGAAGAGCGTGGACGACGCTGTGACACGAAAAATCTCTGAACCGAAATTCGTTGACAACTTGAGACAGGAATCCGTTAAACAGAACAGGCGCAGATCGCCATCTTCGTATTGCAACAAATTCGTATGGGATTGCCGTGTGGAATCTGCAAAAAGACTATCTGAGGAAGACGATGAATTAGAGAAAAAATTCATGTCCGATGAAATCAGTAAAGTGGAGCTGGGGCGCAAATATTTGACACTGATTGGGCCCCTTTCTCCTAAAGTAGGGGACCCAAACGAGGACAACAGCAAGCTAAATGTCTCAAAACCAGTTCTTTCTAATGAAAAAATTCGAGAAATTCGGTACTGTTTCCATAAAGCATCATATTTTTCTATAATATACTGATGGTTAATAGTCAAGTTAGTAATATTACATTTTACCGCTGTTTTCAGAAATATAGTCGAAAAAAGGGCTTTTTTGGCCAAGTTTTTTTGTTAACCAAAAAACTGTAAAAACTCTAATGCATCTCATTCCGGCGCACTTATAACCTTTTGCCGCGAAACTGATGAAAACTAAAACACACACCATATTTTGTATTACCTCAATTGTACTATAGAACACCACAACTGGACTTATCAGCTGGGGACATAGACACATCAGAATTGTTGACAGTTTTGGGATTCTTCCAAAGGAAAATCAAGCAATCTAAATCCGCCTTGGAGACATTGCGGATCTACACTTACTACAAACGATATCTAGCGGACCAGAATTTGACCACTTTATCTTCAATTTCATACTTTGTGGACAGCCATGAAATTAATCCCACCGCTCATCGAGCCAATACAAGTAGTGGTTCATCCGACTTTGCAGAACCACCCAATGAGAGCAGTGATTGCGAGCAAACATTGATGCCTTTGATTGACTTTATGTACAAACATGCTAATGACCGTAAAAAAGCCCGGGAACCGAGCAAAGGTATAAGTTTTGACAACGCCCTTTCCCTAACTAACGAGAAACAGTAAACTATAAACATTATGTCTTAATACAGATCGTACTGAGAGCCACAAAGCTGTGAAAACATTGTCGGAGCATGGAATACGAACTATTCAAGCATGGACTGGGGTTGGTATTACCCCTGAATTAATATCAAATTAATCAGACAGCCGACAGAAACAGTTATAGTTAAAAATAAAACACGGAAACTAATTGCAGCAGTTAAAACAAGCCCACTTTATTCACCCACATCAACATTAAAATATACCTTTACATTCACACCGTGTAATTTTATGTCAACGCGCATCAAAATATCATTAATCTAAAATCTATATACAGGATACAAAATACATGGAGCTGCCATGATATGCTAACTCTCAATATAAGAAAATAAGGACTCCATTCCTAACGTCTTCAGGTCTGTTAATTAACACATGTATTTATTTTTATCACACACAAGGTATCATCATAATTTTCGTATCTACAACTTCCGAAGCAAACCATGTTTTTCATTTCTCACAATATGAAATTAATATACAGGAACTATTACATAAAGCTTCCCTAATCCTTGCCAACTCAATGATCTTCCTCAGGGGACTCACTTTCGCCATCTGAGCCACCTGGCGCCCTTGATCTTTGTTGCAAAAGCCCAATGTCCTCACTTTGTCGTTCCAGTTCCAACTCCTCGGCTTCGGCAAACAAATCGTCCCAGTCGCTCCCCTCATCACTACTGCCACTCACATTGTAGTCTTCATCATCGTCGTCCTCTTCCTCCTCCTCCCCATCGTCATCATTGTCAATGAGTTCCGCAATGACATCATTCCTCGGCAGCAGTTCGTCCAGCAAACGATCTATTTAGTTAACATACAAACACACACACGTTTTAAAGCACCCTTTCCACCACACGATCATTATCTAGCTAAGCTGCATGAAAAAAGATAGCTTACCCAAATCATTGTCAGCTTCATCCTCCTCATCTTCATTATCCGTATCGTCTTCCTCATATTCGTCTTCATCTTCCTCCTCTTCTTCGGAGCCAGCCTCCTCATCAGACTGGATCTCATCATCCTATATGCAACCAATAAATCCATACCAAGTGACAAACAAATCCAAATTCCTACAGAACGGAGCAAACAATCAAAACTTACCCCTTCAGCATCTTCCCGGCGAGATCGACCGACTTCGTAAAACCGGACACAAGAGTCGGATAATAAGTTATCGTCCATATTGTGGTTCTCGACCAAAGCGATTTGCAAATCATTTGGAGATGTAGCCAGGCATGTGATTTGTCTACGGGAATCAAATTCAGTCAATCTCTCAAGTCACTTAGATCTTATTACTAACTAATGCACCGAAAAACGTACCTTTTAAGGTCAATAGTGGCAATACTAGAATAGTCCGAGTTGTCCATCACAATGAAACTCGTATCCCCATGCAAGAATACATTGGGTGCATCTTCCTTGGGTCTCTCCTCCCTCTCAATTTTGTACCCGTACACAATATTCGAGTCGTTTGTAAAAGTCAGTAAACACTGATCAAATTGTTTCACCGTCTTCAATAGCCGGAATGTGCGCACATCCCAAATCTCCGTGTTGGAAATTATCTCAAAAGTATTCCTGGGATTAAACACGCCGTTCAGATTCTCATTCAGTTTGTCAAACTTGTGGATCTCTTTGCCACTCTTGAAATCCCAGAGCACTCCATCTGAGAGAATCAGTTCATCCACATTGTCGAAAGTTGCTCGATTCTTCAAGTATTGATTTGACATACGAGGCTCCAGCGTTATGATCTTCTTCCGGGCTTCTATATCATACACTGAGGCGTGGTCTGAACATGTTGTAATCACTTTGTCCTGCCAAAAAATCACAATACTCAAATTACAATTCCAAACGCATAACAAACAAATAAAAAGCATGCTTCATGTCAAGTCTAAAACTTTATCAAAAAAAATTGAAGTTTGTGATAATCACAAGGAATATTATAGAATTAGAGATTCATCATTTTAACTATCACAGGCAAAACCTCCCACAGTATAATTTTACACACCTGGCTCAATTTGGAAAACTCGGCATACTCATCCCGATCGAATTCTAAAACCTTGTCAAACAGACTTTCCATTCTCCACAGACAAGACAAAGGTTTCCTCCAAATGTTTGAAGTGATGAGCAAAGATCCTTTATTATTGGGCTGCAGATGATAAATCTCCGAATCGTGACAAGTGTAAGTCCCATCTTCTGCATACGTTATATTATTGAACAGCTTCACTTCCCCTTGATTTGTGCCTATGATCGTCCATTGGTAGCATGGGGAATATGCACAGCTCGTAAACAGTGCATCCTCTGAGGTATTATCCGACGTTCTTAAAACTCTGCAAAATCAAACAAATACAAAATATATTTTCGGTTATTTTACAGACTCTGGAAACCTAACTAAAAATTATAGAAAAATGCATGGAAATGCGAACTCAATGCATAAGCATAGTGTAGCAAAACAAAAACCTTTCCACAGAAAACCTTGCACAAAAAAAGACCATACTCCGAGCCCAAAAAAGTACGACAATGATCAAAAGTTACCTAAACGGCCTAAACTTGGAATAAGTCCACCTTCTATTCGGATTGGATCGCTTAGTCCAAAATCCCATCTCTCCTTTTTGAAGCCGACTGGCCACATTAGTGGGTACATGTCTCTGGTTCATAATCCTTGTGGCTTGATTATCGTTCAAACTGGGACACTTATGTGGCTTGAACAAGTCAAACGCTGGACAAGTCACCATAGGCGTTTTACAGAGGGCATGCTGATTCAACAAATATTCCTTCACCATTGAATCCAATGTGATCGGCAGAGCATTGCTACTGCCCCCACCTATTAATCCCCCTTTTTGCATGGACTCTAATTTCCCACCACCAACACTGGACACCGGACTGGAACACAAAAGTGCAGAAGCGGAAGCCGAAGGACTCAGCAAAATCCCACTGCAATTCAAATGACCATTACTGGAGCTCGCTTGAGGTGGTGTACAGGCGCCACTAGAACTAAACATATCCCTGTTGCTAATTGATCGATTCAGAATTATTTTGCGAGTAGAATTATTAGCCACAGAAGGGGTTACAGGAGTAGTCGGCGGATTGTTCACGCTGGTATTACTCCCCAACCGATGTAAGCTCGGGGTGATAGAGCCCGCTGTGGCAATTGCCAGCCTTTTGGGCGTCCCTCGATTCTCGAGATTCACCTCACTTTTCAACGCATTCGCCGTCTTCACATACCCTTTGCTCAATAAATGTTCATGGATGAGTTCCAACAACTGCTGCTCATTGTACACAATCTTGGTCTGGGAAATTAAATCACTCTTCATCATCAAATCTCCCATATAGTCTTGCAATAAATTATTCTCCCCGGCGGCTCCTTCCCCTCTACCCCTACTATTAGCATTGTTATTGTCTTTGCCCCGGACCAACTTTAAAATCTCTAACGCATGTTTTTGAAATTGAACATGGTCCACCCTTTTCTCTTGCAAAATGGGCTCGCGCATAAGATTCTGGATCAATCCTGCTCGAATTAACGGCAATTGCTCCAATACTTGGGTAACAGGCTTATATCTCGTCAGCCCACTCAAACACCAACAAGCCAACGATCGAATACTATCTGCATCCGTAATAGGAGTCTTAGTGAACAACAATCGAGTCAATACCAAAATCCCATTGTTCACACGTACACACTCCCAGACATTTGCAAAACCCTTCTTCTCCTCCATCACTGGTCCACAAACACAATTCCCTAAGACTTGGAGTGCGCTTTTTTGCACATCGGGATCCCCCATGACCACTTCCCCTTCTGCTGCACTTAGGATGATGCTCAATCCATATGTAGAATTGGAATTCCCTTGCTCCCCAGTGTTCAAATTGAACCGCTCGGTCAACAAATGTTGAACTTTGGGCACTAAACAACATACAGCCAGGGCGTCCAATGTAGTTTTCACAGTCTCGGCTCGACCACTATAATAATTCCAATCGTACGCTAAGGCTATAGCTTGGATCAAAGTTTGGATTCCGTTTAATTTAACGAATCGGTCTACAGGACTCCAAGCTACACTGGAGTCCTTATTGTGCAACAATTTTGGCATCAGAGTCATCACAGTAGTGTGCAATTCCCGTAACTCGTCATTATCACTGGGCATATGTACAGCTTTGTAAGGAAGGATTTGTCGACAAATTGTCGCTCCATTTTTCATTAGCAGATCTGTACGTTTCAGTTTCTCCCCGACGAAAGTCAAGTGGCATTCGAAATAGCGCTTTAAATTGCATGCCACATGTCGAATCGCTTGTCGTGTCATTAGTTGTTCCTCGTCCGATATGGTTTCACTGGCTGGGTGGTTCACATTGTCCGGTTCGTCTTCATCCTCATCATCTTCGTCGTCTTCACTGTTGTCATTGTCAGGGGGGACGATAGGATCGGCTGGAGCGGGGCCAACGGCAGGATTCGGATTTTCGGACACATTTGCTACCGGCACATTTCCAGAAGTGGTGGACGCACTTGGAGGACCCGCGTTGGGGGCAAAGTTTCGTTGTGTGGATACTACGTTCAGGATTCGGCGGAGACCATCGTTCATGTCAAAGTGGTCTAACATTAGTTTGAATTGGTAGACTACGCCCCAGAACATAATGGCATGCATTCGACCTGAGTTGTGCGAGCATTCGAGTAGCCACATTACGTAACTGAGAAAAAAAGAAAAAATTGGTGGAATAACGACTAACATATTTAAGTTGATTTTGAACTGACTGAGATGAATTTTTACCTGACAAGACTATTGATAACAGAGCGATTCATAAGGCACACTTTCTCCATTGCATCTTCAGCATAGGCTACGTAATATAGACATAGGGAAACACCCGTGGCTGCCAAACTGGGTCTTGGAACTTGCAACAGTTTCTGGAATGTGAATGTAAAACAAATATAGTAGGCAAGTTAGTTACATTTGTATTTATCTAACGAAAAAATATCCCAAAAAAAATTGCATTAAGATGTAGAATAAAACACTACACAATCGTTCGTATTTTCTGCGTAAATTGTATGGATTCCAGAATTCCAGCATTCCCATCCCAACAATCTAATTTTTCTGCTTTGGAATAGGGATTTAACTAAACCAAAGTTGCACACACCTGTAAACCGCCAGCTTGAATAAATTCCAAAGCAAACTTCTTATGGCAAAGTAGGGACGCTAGATATTTCAAAGCCTCGAAAGTTAGTCTTGTATCCTTATTCAGATTTTTGTTCAAATATCTGATGATAATGCTGATCGCTCCGTGTTCAAAGGCATAGCTCAGCATCTGAAACAATTTTACATGTAGTTTAGTCCCAGTCCCCAAACAAAATTCGTATCAAACTCAAACTAAAACTAATATACCTCTTGATATTCCCCCAAAGGTGCCAAATACCGTAAAGTGAAAATCTGCTTGGAAGCCAAAGTCAAAGGATGGACTTGCCACTTCCCAATAATGTAAGGCTCAAGTTCCGCCCAACTAGAACTAGTACTTCCTTCATCCAAGTCTAAAAAAGAATCGTCTGTCTTTGCTTGCTTATTCCTATTGGTATTAGTGCTACTGTGTGATCTGTTGGGCGGAAGAAGAGTCTTCACTTCCAAACTTAATGGCGATGGCTCCAGAAAGACTTCATTGTTGACAATTTTCGCTGCATTTGGTGGAGTGGCAGGTATAGGGCTAGAGTGGAGACTTTGACTTGATCTGGACCGTTTACTTTTCACATGTTCCATATCTGATGTACCAGAAGGGGTGGACGGTTCCCGTTTCCGTTTGTTGGAAGATGTGAGGGAAGTATTACTCCCAGGGTTTGTCCCATTTTGACTCAGGTGGGCGAATGGACGTGAGTTTCCGACTAGAAACTCGGATTGCAAGTCTTTTAGTCTTTTCAGCATTAGGGGTACTAGATGAGTGTTTTTCTCCCTATAACATGTAAATATGAAAACACATGTTATCAACAATCATATCAAGCAAGCAGGAATGGTAAGAGAATTTCTACCGAATGGCAATAATATACTTACTTGAACTTTCCAGCAACCTCAGGTAATTCCATAGAAGCGCCAAGTAAGCCCAAAGAATAAGATTTCAGGGGTTCTGGTCCTGTTTCTGCCCATTTGAATAGCCGCATCAGCAATCCTTCAGTCTCCTGAGATCATCAAGAGTTAGTTAACATTCTACAGCCAATGGAAAGTCAGTTAAATTTAAAAAATATCGCATCATGATACCTGATAAACGACAGTGGTTTCTAATCCCGGCAGCACATTGATAAACAGTCTACAAGCTGCAGTATTAACAGAAAGGTCCAATTCGCCCCAATTTTCCCTCAGATAATCATGGACCAACTTGGTCATAAAAATATCCTTCTTAAACAAAAGTTTCAACGTATGACCGAATGAGCAGTTAGGGTGAGTACGAGAAGGATGCCGCCGATCGTCAAATGGATCCGGATCTAGTTTTAAGTAGTCCTGCATCTCTTTCTCCAGGAACTGCGATAGTTTATTCAGAATGGGGACAGGATTGTTCAACGTATTGGCATTCACCCGATCTTCCCAGATTTTCAGCACTTGGGCCACTTCTGTGCAATTCGCCACTTCGTCATCTCCCTCGACTTCTGTGACTATCACGATTCCACGACTTTCTGGTTCTGCTGCTGGAGACGGTTCGAAGGCGCTCATTTTCATGCACTCCTTGTTACGGTTAACAAACTAACTAACTGTAAACGATAATGTGATTTTTCGCCTTTCGTCTTGGTGGAAAACTTATCTCCTGAAAGTCGACAATTCACTGTTGAGATTGGATATTGCGCTCAAATATGAATCTAGCCATGAACCATGCCAACTTACTCTAAAGATTTCAAAACTTTATGATGGCACTTTTATTCTTACAAACTCGCTTTTCAATCCAATCTGGTGCAGAAAATAACCAAAAGTTTCAAGAAATTTCTGGGCTACAATAATAACACGAACATGTTTATTTCGCATCGCTTCATTTCCATGCTCGTGCTTGAATTGCCCTCTATGGGTTTCAATGGCTGCTTACATTTTCATTCTTTGGCTTGTGGCCTTTGTTGTTACACCAGCCAAGCTGCGCATTAACAGTGAATACGGTAAATATAGTTATCTAACATCGATTTCGAATGACTCGAATTTCAAATGTATCTTATATTCTTGCTAGACTTCAATTAATAAAATTCATGCTAAATTATTTATGATGTTTTAGCCGCAAACTTTGATTACTACGGGACCAAATCTCGTTTTCAGTCAACTTCTTCCAGCTGCGTGTTGGTGTAAGGAACAAAAAAAAGGTTGTTTATTGTCAATGTATGCGTTTACCACTTTTTTGTAGTTATTTGATTTCTGAGTTAAGTAATGTTATCTGGAGGTTTTCGTACCAATTCATCAATGCATTTGAACTGCCATGAAAAGTCTGTAGGGTAAAACAAAGGCCTCAAATCATGACGATGATCCTCAGGGCTGTAGTTTTCCATATGGCAAGCTGGAGTTAAAATACTCATTTTGTGTCTGCCAAAAATATATTAGGCAGTTTAAAAAAGGATCCTAGCATCAGGCTCATACATATTAGTAGATATTCAATACCTGTTGGTAGCATATTTCACATAAAAGTGTTTGACTTTGTTGGCGATTTCTATCGCACTTTTCTCTTCGCCCCATGAATGCAGCAAGTGAACAAACATGGAATAAGGACCATAACCCAAAGGCCTTCGCAATTTCCCAAGGACCGATAATTCTTCATATGTTAAACCCAAGTCGACTTCGTCGGACTGTTTTTGCTCTGCAGGCTGTAATTCCGCAGTTGGAGGGGCCTCCACAATTTCATTGATTTCGGGCAGATTAAATCTGCAAAATAAATGGCATTGAATAACATACAATGCCTTGCAATTTCAACCTTGTTTTGTCTACAATTTTACTAACTTTTCTTTGGAATACAAAATGAAACTCTTGAGATCAATTTTAGATATCCCTCCAATCGGGTTCAAATCAGCGGCAGAGCAATCATATTTCGTAAAGTAGCCACAAAGTGCTTCATCAACATTGGCTGTCCCTAGTACTAATAGAAATCTGAAAAAGTTTTTTGTTATTACGTTCACTCTAAGAAAACGATAAAAGTGCTTTAATCAATAGGATTCAGTGGTGTACCCGGATTTTCCATCAGCCCATGGGGCAAGTTGAGCCATCATGTATGCAAAAGCCATTCTAGATCTAGCCTGTATATTTTGCAAGGCCAAGTTTTCCTGCC